>Ga0209044_1000563_pt1 | contig 28698 bp, 32 predicted proteins | sample SaaInlV_130m_DNA_FD_184655 | JGI IMG/M metagenome (GOLD analysis project Ga0209044, IMG submission 184655) | Marine microbial communities from expanding oxygen minimum zones in the Saanich Inlet - SI037_S4LV_130m_DNA (SPAdes) (version 2) | ecosystem: Environmental > Aquatic > Marine > Intertidal... | reverse complement strand
AGGAAGAACGGCATTAACTGATACGAAATTAAAACAGTTAGAATTTTGGACTCAATTTAAAGAGTACGGAAAAGAAAATAGTAAGACACTTAGATTTCAAAAAGCATATCCACAACACTGGACTAATGTCAGTATTGGGCATAGTAATCTCCATGTGGCACTTACTATAAATTCACGTGATAGTCAGTTAGCTGTGGAGGTTTATATACCAGATAATAAAGAACTCTACGCAACTCTTTTAGAACATAAAGATGAGATTGAAACGGCGGTTGGAGAAAAGCTCGAATGGATGGAATTACCAGAGAAGAAGGCCAGTAGAATCAAAATCTCTCTTTCTGCAGAATTTGAACAAGAAGATAAGTGGGAAGAATACTTTGAATGGCTACTAAGGAAGGCGGAGAAATTTAAGGAAGTATTTCCTAAATACTGGGGATAAGAGTTATTTTCTTGATATAATATTAGTATGAATACTGATATTTATACAGTGCAAAACAGACCATTACAGAGGTCTGATACTGCACTAACGCAAGAAATCGTTAGTGCGATAGTTCAACGTATTCGAAATGGTAAACCAATTACTAAAAGGGGGCGAAAAACCCTACTGTTAGACTATACTCCAGAACAGATACCTATAAGTGTTTCGACATATACATCGTGGCTCAGGAGAGGCACTGTGGCGCTTAATAGTAGCGATAATAAGTCACTACAGGATGCTGTGAACGAAGCACGGATTGAAGGAAGGCAACGCTTACACGAAGAAATGCTACGTAAAGCAGAAGAAGTGCTCGCATCCCATTTAGATATGTCTACGAAGGAAAAAATAGTGCACAAACGCATCAACAAAGATGGAAAATCAGAGTTAAAAAATGGAATGCGAGTGGTTCCTAAGCTTGTTGATACAAAGCAGCGGGCTGCAGAGTTTGTGGCTAAGAAACTCGACCCACAGACATATGGAGACACTCTTAAAACAGACAATCGTCACCTAGTATTTTCTCTGTCGGCACTTCGAAAATATGAAGAGGAAAAGAGACGGCAAGAAGCTTGATATTTTATAATGATTGGTTTATTATATAAGTAGGTCAGACGTGGTAGTTCGGACAAGGGCGAGATTCCCTTATCCAATAAAAATAAGACGGACTACAAAAACGTCAGCAAGGATAATTGGCGAGGAGGTGAAAGTCCTTAACAACCAAAATTACGTACGCGGTTATCTTTTTACAACTTAGAGTAGCGTCTCATAAAAAACGCACCCTTAACGGGTTTATAATCGATGGGTTTTGATGACTTTCCCTAAAAAAGAAGGATTGTTGAGTTGGTATTCAACAGCACCTACGGTTATAGACACCAGCCGTGGTTACTTTTTTCCACGAAAATAAAAGATAAGGGGTGAGTTCTGATAGGTAACTATTAGATCTTGCTTTTTCTCTTTCTCCTAACAATTTCATAGTGTGTAAAAAGCGGGTCTAACAGACTCGCTTTTTTGCTTTTAGTTAATTATTGGAACTCACCCCTGCTCTGCTGAGGTGAATTATTAATTAATAACTAATTAAGGTTATGGATAAGAATAAAAAAGTATTCTTTGTGAACGAAGGGGAGGTTCTTTTTATTTTAAAAGAAATGCTCCATCGTAAGTTAACAGACAAAGAAAAAGAAGATGCGCGTAAGTATTTTGAGTTAAAAAATGGATTTTCAAAAATTTCTCGTGAAAATCTTAAAGAATCCGCGGGTGTATTTATTGAGCACCTCTTGAGTAATGAGAAACAGGACAAAGGTGTCGGTTTTACTATTGATGAAGAATATATTAATAATGAGGTTGAAATTTACTATGAGAACGAAGGTATTGAAAGAAAAATGCTCTCTGATGATGAAAAGGAGGAAGTCTACTATAGGTTAATGGATAAACTCTTATTTATTGTTCAGGATAGTATTCAAGAGACCATAGATGATGTAGAGCTTCTAGAAAGGAATAATGGAGCAGAAAAACACTTCCCTCACCTTGAGGTGTACCGTAGAAATAAAAACTCACACCAAGATAATTGGTTAAAAGTTGGCTTTTTTAAGACAGAAGAAGATGTGGATCAGTTTCTAAGAGGTCACTATAACAGTCCGTATGACGAGTGTGCGGTCTTCAAGGTCGAAGAAAATAGAGACAGAGAGTTGGTATCTCTTCGTGGTCAAGATTACATTGAGGATGATGAGTTTTAATACTTATGACAAAAGATTTAAAACAATTATTCCTAGAATATAAAGATTACTGTACTTACACTAGTAGGCTTAGACCAGCAACTATTAAGGGCTACTCAGAAGCATTTAAGCATTTTGAGAATCTTGTGCCAGAGGTAAAAATACCAGACCATCTCACAACAGACAAAATGTCCGAGTTCTTTAAAATGCTACAAACAAGGACACGCGTAGTTGGTAAGGGCGAAAAGAGGGTTGGAGTTAAGGATTCCACGGTTCGAACATATTGGAGTAAGTTAAACTCATTCTTCGAGTGGCTTCTTACAAAAAATTATATAGAAATAAATCCACTTTCAAGTATCAAGCCGCCAGAACCAGATTATAACGATAGGCGTGCACTTACTGGTAAGGAGGTTCACAAAATCCTTTCTGCGATTACTCTGCATAGCAACGCTGTACTAATATTGAAGAGAGACATGCTTTTAGTACATATCCTATTATTTTGTGGTTTACGAAAAGGAGAAGTACTTGGCCTTGAGGTAAGAGATATTGATATAGCAAATCGAAAAATAACAATCAGAAGTGAGACAACTAAATCTAGAAAAATGCGTGAGATACCTATTAACCAGACGCTCCTAATTCACCTAATCGATTATCTTAGTGAAAGAAAGAAGTATAAAACAGAGAAGCTCGTAGTCTCTAGGAATGGAGATAGAGGTTTAAGTGAAGGTGGTTTAATTCATTGGGTTAGGAAGTATAAAAAACTCTCTGGTGTAAATTTTCATCTACATAAGTTCCGACATACATTTGCTTGCAACCTGGGTACTCAAAACGTTAGTGCAATAAAGGTTCAGAAATTAATGGGTCATACTGACTTAAGAATGACTCAGAGGTATTTACGATCAATGACGGTTGATGATTTAAGAGACGGCATTAATAAGTTAACTGTTGATACTTTGGTGTAAATTTGGCATTATGATATTCGTCGAGTTATTAATTTACAAGTTAAATATAGTTGCAGTCAACCTTTTAGGAGGTTTTCATTTGAGCCTGTCGTGGGTAGTAAACAGGTCATCACAACGGCACATATTTAATGAACCAAAATCGATAACAAGCCTTCATTTCCAACGTTTTGTGGGGAAAGACCTTATACTTATTTATGGTAAGGGTGAGGTCCGCAGTTCAATTCTGCGCGACGGCTCCAGAGGTTTGCCGAAGTAGCTCAGTTGGTAGAGCAATTCACTCGTAACGAATAGGTCGGCAGTTCAATCCTGCCCTTCGGCTCCACAATCAGACAAGTTTCTATTTTCCCGACTTTTTGACGTGCGTCCGTAACGATGGCCCATTGTTTTTTCGCTACACCGCGCGCTTTGCGCACGGAAAGAGTAAGACCTATTTTAATTCCGACGGGGTTCAACCCGAAGATTTTTTGAAGGTTTTGTTTTTTGAGGGGGAGGGAAACCTTTTCGTCCATTTCATTCAGTGTTTTTGCGTCTTTTATCCAATTGCGAAGAGGTTCAACCCAAGCAATCGCCCCTTGCTCCAAATTGCCGATTTTCTCCTCCAGTGACTTCTTGCGAGAGAGAAGTTCTGCCTTCTCGGAGCGATAAATTTCTTGCTCAATATCTTGGTCAAGATATGCGTCAAGAAGTCGCTGGAGTTTTTGAGAGACATTTTGTATTTCACTTCGCAATTCTTGAGCGTGTTTGCCAGTAGAATAGATAGCTTCTCGTTCGTCTTTGTCAGCTTTCTTTGAAAGTTCCTCAGTCCATTCTTTCGGCATAATATATTTTTTGAGAAGCTCTGTAAGTTGTAAGTCAAACACTTCTTCGCGGACCGCTGGCTCTGCGCATTTTATTTTCTTATTTTTCCTCGTGCATCGGTAATATACATATTCGTGAACATTGCCGTTCTTCTGATGTTTAAACTTATGCTCGGCAGTTATCATCATTCCGCACGAACCGCATCGTACAAGACCGCACAGAGCTTGTGGTTCGCTTCCAGTACTCTTTGGTCGGCATTTCTTTTTCAAAACTGCTTGAACTTTATCAAAAAGATCTTTTGATATAATTGGTTTATGATTTCCTTCATAAAGTTCTCCAGCGTAGCGAAATAATCCGATATAGAATGGATTGAATAAAAGATAAGAAATTTGATCACGAGGAATTGGTTTTCCGCTTTTGGTTTTAATTTTGTTTTTGAAAAAGAAATCAGAAATATTTCCTAAATGTGAATTTTCTTCAGCATAGAGTTCAAAAGCTTGCTTTACTATTTTAGATTTCTTTTTATCAACAACAACTAGCTTTATTCGCGAGTCATTTAAATAACCGATAGGTGCAAGACCTGGATAATCACCGCGTTTTGCTTTTGCTTGAAGCCCGCGTTTAGTGTTTGTCTTCAAATCAAGAATAAACTGATTAGCCATTCCAAATTCTACACTTGTCATTAAAACATTATCTGTTGGATAGAAACTCCTATCATGCGTTTGGATATGTTGTATGACACCTTCTTGTAAAAGCCAGCTTACGCGTCCGCTGTCCACTGGATTGCGCGCTAAACGGTCAAGTTTCCAACATACGATTCCATCTGCTTCACCTTTTTCAATTAAAGAAAGCATTTCATCAAAGACAGGGCGACCTGGCTTCTTTGCTGACTGTCGTTCAATAAATTCTTGCGAGATAATTAATTTTTCATCTTTTGCAAGCGTGCGTAACACAGCGAGCTGATCCTCAATAGAACTGACTTGCTTGTCTTCAACATCTGTACTTTTGCGCGCGTATAGAAAATATTTTGTCATTGTAGTATTATATTTATATACATATACACTAACTTATAAACTATTATATATAAACTTATATAAGTATGTCAAAAAATAAATCGGGGATAAATAAAACAATTAGGGGATACAGACAAGAAAGGGGAATGTCACAAGAAGCATTAGCAAGAGCGGCGGATTTGTCTTTTCCGACTATTGTTAAAATTGAATCTGGAGATACGCCAAATCCGACAATTGATACAGTTAAAAAAATCGCAGATGCACTTGATGTGTCGGTAGATAAACTTTTGAAGTAACATGATACACGCTATGTTTTAAACGAAGTTATGTATTCTCATCAACAAAATTTTGCAAAAGCGCTTAAACAAACGAAGAATTTAAGAAGTCGCTATCTCCACACTCTTGCTGTTTTTAGGATTTATGAAAAATTCAGGAAACTTGCCGCGCCTAATATTGTTGGCAAGAAAAAAGCAGAGGCAAATGTTAAACTCTTTGGTAATCACCTGTACTTCTTTTCATCACTTCAAGAAGCAGCTCGATGTTATTTCTTCGTTGAGCTTGCGAAATTTTTTGACGAAAATAAACACGAGCAATCTCTAACAATTGAGCTTTTGTTAAATTCTCATTTTACCTCGTAGCTCTGCTACGAGCGTACCCACTCCAAATGATATATCATACTCTATATGGTAGATCACATTCTTAAGTCACATAATAAAAACTTAATAATCTTTCATCTAGTTTGTCCAGTAAAGTACAGAAGAAAGGTTTTTACCGAAGAAAACCAAAAAACTCTGAAATCAATATGTTTGGAACTAGGAATTCGTTACGAATACAATTTTCTTGAAATTGGTATAGACGAAGACCATGTTCACTTTTTAATACAAACGGTTCCAAACATATGGATTTCAGGAATGGTCAAGACCATCAAAAGCATTACCGCAAAGAAGATGTTTGAAAAACATCCAGAGGTAAAAACATTTCTGTGGGGACGACAATTCTGGACAGATGGTTACTACATCAATACCGTAGGGCAATACGGTAATTTAACTATGATTGAAAACTATGTAAAGAAACAAGGTATTAAAGATTATCATCAGATACATCATCAAACTCCAACTCTCTTCTAACGAACAACGAAGCTAATACCCCGTCAGCTCTGCTGCGGGGTAGTTTATTTATGGAGTATTTCAAAGGTGTAGAATATGTACCTAAGAAAAAAGAGATAGTGATTGAATCAGAAAGAACAGAAACAGGTTTCGTTACATCTTTTCATTTTGAATAACTTAGTCTCAAAACTGTAGATTAAAAAGGCGTTAGCACGATTTTGTGTTAACGTCTTTATTTTTTTAATCAACTAAAATCAGAAATCTTTTTCCAGTATTTATAAAAAACTTTATTTTCTTTCTTTATTTTTTCTGTAATATTAGCTTGAGTTATGCCTTTAAAATTTTTAAAGTAATAATCCCATACCTGCTTCTTAGTAGGGTTTTTCAAAAGAAATTCTACATGATCCCAATGAAACTTCTGAAGGAAAATAGCTATTGTAAGATCTTTTTTATCTTTATTTTTCTCAAGAATCCATTTTATATTTCTTGTCATATACTTCTCTCTCAAATATATTCTTATCCACCAAAGCCAATTTTTCAAAGCACAAGGATACATATATTTCCAAACTTCAAAAAACTCTCTACGCAATTCATCAGAACCATCTACATTGTATAGCAGAATGTTATGATCTTCACTCCATAGTTTTATAATATTATCCCACATTGGAATTTCAGACTCTGCATCGCCATATTCTTTAGATTTCTCCTTTAACCATTTTTGATATTTGCGCACTAATTTTATTGGCTTATTTTTACAAGAATATTTATTGTAAATAATATCGGGAGTTTTATTGTTATTAGCTTTTTCAAAAATAATAATATCTGGTCTATATTTTAAAACAGCCTCAGCTTGTCTATAATCAGAACCTTTCCAATTTTTAGTATTAATTTCTTCATCACAACTAATTTGTATAAATTGTATTTTCATATTTTTATTTTACTCATAATTAGAAGCGATTATATCTTCAGCTACTTTTTTACCAGTAACAACCGCCACCTCCATAGATGGAAAATAATAAAAATCTCCAGCTAAGTAAAGTTTAGGTATTTCTGTTTTTTGATACACTTTCTTTTTCTGATCTTTCTTGATTTTTTGTTTCTTCGATCTCTTCTTTTGTAAGATTAATCGTCTGTTTTCCTTCTTTATCTATAACATAAGAAGCTTTACCTTCTCCAACAAGCTGTTTTTCTAAAGCTTCTTTCTGTGTCTGTTGTACACCTTCATTGTGCAAGTTTTTACTTTCTTCTATAGCCTTAAGTTCTTCTTCTGAAGGTTGGTATTGTTCTTTATGTTTTAGTGCTTCCATATTTAGTTAATTATATAAAAATTATACCATTTCTCATCAAAATACAAAATCAGCCTATACACAGCTAAAAAATAGATAAATCCGCTAGGTCAAACCTAGCGGATTGAATACCTCAACAACCTGAGTTATTCATAGGATTACAAAATCTGGCTTTCGCATAGCCAGATTTGGCATAAGTTGGAAATTTATATCAATAAACAGTATAATCAAAATATGAAATTTGAAGGACTGCAACAACCATCACTAGAGAAAATAGCTATTTCAGAGGATACTTTGGAACAGTTAAATAATTTAGGTATTACTCCTGAAATGATTAATGGGTCTGTTCTTGATATAGGAGCAGGAGATGCTGAATTTGCAAAAGATTTTTTTAATAAAGACGGAGTAAGTATAACGTCAATTGACGATAATGTTTCAGATGAAAATAAAGAAAGAGTTGATAAAATCGATGCTCGAAATTTGCCATACAATAATGATACATATGATATGGTTATTTCTCATGCTTCCGTACCTAATGTTTTTATGGGAATGTATTCTTCTGAATCACCAGAGCTTTCTAAAGAATCAATTGAAAATTCTGTATCCTCCTCTTTACATGAAATTATTAGAGTCTTAAAGCCTGGAAAGACGGCATATTTAGCTCCAATTTCTATCGCTGAAAACTACGAACCTCAAAGAGTTATCAAAGAAGTAATTTTAAAAGTTATTGATGATCTTAAAGATGAAGGAATTAATGTAAAGCTAGAATTTCTAAATACTTATATAAATCCACAAAATAAAGAAAAAACAGAAAAATATAGATTGATGCTTGAAAAGTCAAATATAGATAAAAAAGAAAAAGCTGATTTTAGATCAGAACAATCTTTTAATGATAGACTTGCTGAATATATTACTGGCATAAGGCTAGATGACCCCAAAATGGTTGAGAGGCTTATGGAAGATCAACAAATTATCAGAGCAAAATATGGTTTACCTATTATGGATATGAGATTTGATGAACCAAATGAATATGAAAGAATGTTGCTAGATTTGGCAAAAAAAATGAATGTTGAAATTAGGTCAAGATCTGAGATGGGTCAGTATTTTATTGACCACCCTTATGCTGGAGCGGCACACTTTGGAGAAAGAAGGCAGATCGGAATAGGTATTGATAGGAGTGATATTTCTTCTTATAAAAAAAGTATTGGAGTTCTTGAACATGAGCTCATTCATGCATCTCAGTTGATAGATAGTCCAAGAATGCCTATTGAGCTACAAGAATACGAAGCATATGTTGCAAGTTCAGGACTTGATCATTTAAAAGATAAAACTGATACATATGAATCACTAGATGCCTTCTTTGGTTTTTTGATAGGTGGCTCTGTAAATCATTGGTACAATGAGGAGAGTGAGAAAAGAAATCTTGATTTAAAGCCTGAATGGGATAATCCTGAATTTTTTAGAAATATTGATATGGAAAAAGAAAATTAATATCTATAAAAAGGTTGATTATTGCTATATGTAACTATATACTTAAATAATAATATTATATTTATGAGTTTTGAAAAAATACCAGCAGACGCAAGTGTCGACAAAAAAGAGAATAAAGAGTCAGATAAAGAAGATTTTAAAAGTGAATTAGCTAAAGAAAGTTACGAGAAAGTCGAAAGTGTCCTGAAAGGTAGAGATTCTATTGCGGAGGAGATATTGAAAGATAAAAACGAAGATGGGTCTGTTGATATTGATGATTTAAATCTTAATGAAAATGAGGCAACAGTATTCCTTGAGAAAATTCAGCGTAATTCTAATGAAATCTTGGAAGATTTAAAGAATGATTTAAGTAGAGCTTCGGAAGATGAGATTCAAGAAGTTGTAGAAAGAATTAGTGAGATAGATAATAATAAAGATTCAGTTAAAGAGATGATAAAAGGCAGTATTTTTATATTAAGGTCACAGGAAAATATTAGAGATAGTAAACAAAATGCAGGAGCTACGATTAAAAGTATGGAGCATTTGTTGTCAGATAAAGTTTCGGAGATTATTGAGTCTGATCTAAGCAAAGCTGTTAAATTGAAAGGTTTTTCCAGAGATTTAAATTTTCTAGCTTCAAGTATAGAAAATTTACCAGGTGCACCAGGGTTAATTAGTGGCGATATGGATAGATTGCAAAAATATGAAGAGATGGTTTCTCAATTGCGAGACAGTATAGGTGAAAATAATAATATTGAGATTTTATTAGAAAATATAAATAATAATATTGATACTGAAGAATTTAATTCTAAATTAGAAGAATTGGAAAAGATTATCGATTCTTTCAAAGAAAATGTCGATAATCTCAGAGTGTTTTAGGCACATACATTTGGCACTTTTAGTTTAAATAACTTTAACATTTCGTTTGGGGTTTTTCCATCTAAACCACAGTGTTCTAAATTATTGTAGTAATCATTCCAAACAATAATTTTCTTTTTAAGGTCGGTGATTGATTTGAATTTATTCCTATCATAAAAAGATTCTTGATCACTACGATGACTTCTTTCAACAGTTCCATTTTGAGCAGGTTTACCTGGATCAATTAGATAGTGAATAATATTATGTTTTGCACAAAACTTATCTAAAGAATGAAGCTGTCTTGAAGATAAATCACTTCTTCTGTAACTTCCAAGATATCTGTTAGTAAAGACAGCCCCATTGTCTGTTTTAATAGATTCAATTTTATGTTTAAATCTTTTCATAACATCCTCAAGAAACAATATTGAATGATAACTAGATTGTTCTTCAAATACTCTCAAGTATCTCCATCTTGAAGCGACATCTATCGCTGTATATTGATAGTATCGCTTGTTAGCTATCCTTCCTGGTACATACTTAATATCTATCTCCATAAGCTCTCCTGGCTGTCTCTCTGCTTTAATGTATTTGTACTTAATCTTTTTTACTCTGTATTTTCTAACCAAATCTTCTTTTTTCAATATTTTACCAACTGTTCTTTCATGAACAACAATACCTTCTTTTTCTAATTGCCAATGAATCTTCAAAGCACATTTTCTTGTTCGTTTCCGCACTTCAACAACTCTTTCTTTAATCCAGATAGGAGTTTCAGCTGGCTGTGTCTTTGGTTCTGTACTTTTAGGTATCAAACCTTTCATTCCATACTTACGATAATTACTTAACCATCGTTTAATACTTCTCTCACTATATGGGGACATCTTAGCTGAATCCTTAATTGATGTTTCTCTATCTAATATGGGCTTAATTACTCTAAATCTCTCCTCTTGTATTGTTTGTGACATTTTAATAGACATTAACTAGTAATCTACCAAAAGTGCCATATGTGTGTACACATTACCAGAGTAGCTTGACAGATTGTAATAAAAGGGTATAATTAAAAGAAAGTTAAAGTTATAGTTCTTAGGAAATTTTTCAAAAAGGAGAAAAATGAAAAAACATATTTCAAACTCAAATTTGTTGAAGTATATAAAAAGACCCTTAGGATCAAAAAAAGATAAAGATGTAGAAATTCATTTAGCAGAGTGTGATAAGTGTGTTAGTAATCTTACAAAGCTCGATCAGTTTTTTATTTTATTAAAAAAGGAGACAGAAAAAGCTAAGATTAAAATAGCGTAAATTTTTCAGAATCATTATTCTACCCCTGTACTCGTTGTTTGAGTACAGGGGATTTTTTTAGGTTAATTTATACTAAGATACAAAATCCAAAACAGCTTTGTCTATTTCATCTACCGTATTTTTTTCAAACTTTTTGAGTTCTTTCTCAGTTGCTTTAAAGTCTTTTTCCGTAGAATCTATTTTGTTATTTATATTAGCAATTATATTATCTGTTTTTTCTTTAAAATCAGCATTTGTGCTTTTAATTTTATTAAGAAGTTCATCAGCTTCTTTTATTATATTATTTTTATCCATATTTTTATTTGTTATTAAGCAGCTTCTTTATTTACGTTTCCACTGTGTATATATGTATGGAATAAGTTTTTTTCTTTTCTCATTTTTTCAAACATTCCTGCTAATTCTGCCATTTCAATTCGAGTTGATATTGGTTGTCTATCATTTTCTCTGATAACCGCATCTTCAATAAGTCTACCGAGTTCAATCCTCTGTCCTAAAAAGTTTGTTCTTAGAAGTGCTACAGTTGTTATAACATTTCTTCGTGAGAAGTTTGTCTCATTAAGAGGAAGTTTTTTACCAAAAAGTTTATTCCACTGATCCTTATATTTATTCATTTGGCTTTCAATATCTTTTAATCCTTCTTTAGACTCATTTTCATTTTCTTTTTCCTCGTCTGACTCGTCATTGTTTTCAGAATTTTCATTAACTTCTACTCCTGCTTTCTCTTCTGGGGTAGTCTCTTTAATTTCTGCATTTGTTACATTTTCCATATCTTTTTTAGATAATCCACTAGCTTCATACCATTCTTTTGTTTTACCGTATTCATTAAGCTTTTCTTTAGACGGCATTACGGCTTCATACCAATCTTCATTGCCTTCTAGGTTTTCTGTAGGTACAGCCTCTGTTTCTGGCTCTTCTTCCTGCTTAGATATATTGTCAGTTTTAGCTGTTTCGGCTACATTGTTCCAATAGTTAATTTTATTTTCTAATTTCCCAATCTTTGTATTAAGGTCGCTTTTTTCTTTTACTACAGATTTTATAATATCATCTATATTATTATATTCAGTATCAACCTCTTTTATTCTATCTGTATACATAGTTCTTTCTGACTCATATACTCCAGTATTTGAATTTTTAAGTGATCTAAACTGATTCTTAAGTTCGTTTAATTGGTTTTCAAAGACGTCTCTTTTTGAAATAAAGCTATTTATTTCTTCATCAAGCTTTGTGGTATTTTCTTTAAGCTCACTTACTCGTTCTTTATAGGGCTCTGTTTTTTCATTAACAAATAATTCAATCCCTTCTATTATTTTGCTTCTTTTTTCTTCATATTTTTTAAGCTTCTTCTTACTAAATACTTGTTCTGCTATAAGCTCTTTCTCTTCGTAGTTTGCATTTTTTAGCTTTTTTTCTAATTTCTTTTTTTCTTTCAATACTTCCTCCATAGCTTTCGGAGTTAGTCCTCCAAATTGATCATTTAGCTTATACATACGTGTGTCATGTGTTTTGATATCAGCTTCTGCTTGTTCCACAGCTCTCTTTTTTAGTGCCACATCGTTTTCAAGCGTAGCAACTTTCTCTCTCTGGTGATTATAAAGTTTATTATTTCTAGATGCTCTGTATCTGTCTACAAACCCACCTTTTACATTTTTATATACACTTGAAACTGTCTCTATTGTTGCTGTGCCGAGTTGTTTAAATGCGTCTTGATTTTGCTTACTTTTAAAAATCTCTATTTTAGGTATTTCTGTTTTTTGATACACTTTCTTTTTCTGATCTTTCTTGATTTTTTGTTTCTTCGATCTCTTCTTTTGTAAGATTAATCGTCTGTTTTCCTTCTTTATCTATAACATAAGAAGCTTTACCTTCTCCAACAAGCTGTTTTTCTAAAGCTTCTTTCTGTGTCTGTTGTACACCTTCATTGTGCAAGTTTTTACTTTCTTCTATAGCCTTAAGTTCTTCTTCTGAAGGTTGGTATTGTTCTTTATGTTTTAGTGCTTCCATATTTAGTTAATTATATAAAAATTATACCATTTCTCATCAAAATACAAAATCAGCCTATACACAGCTAAAAAATAGATAAATCCGCTAGGTCAAACCTAGCGGATTGAATACCTCAACAACCTGAGTTATTCATAGGATTACAAAATCTGGCTTTCGCATAGCCAGATTTGGCATAAGTTGGAAATTTATATCAATAAACAGTATAATCAAAATATGAAATTTGAAGGACTAAAACAGCTATCAGAAGAAGATGTGGCTGATATAGAAAAAGAAAAGGATATTGAAGCCTTACAGACCGAAGAAAAAGGGTTTTTAGGTAAGATTAAGGAGTCTGAAAGAGATGTCTTTCATTTTTCTCCAAGAGAGAATTTTAAAAAAGCTATGCGCACAGTCGCTTTGGCGACTGTGCTTTTAGCTCCTGTCGGAGAAAAAGCATTTGCAGAAAGAACAGAGAGTCCAAAAGAGCAAACTGTAGCAATGGCGCAACTAGATCAAGAAAGCGGTCAGTTAGAGAAAGAAGATGATCTAGAATCATTGGATCCAATTACTGAACAGAGGGAAATTATAAAAGCAAAATATGACGCAGAAATCATTGGAGATAATTCAGAGTACACGCTTGAAGAATTACAAGATTTTGAAGATGCATTAGAAAAAGTCCAAGAATTTGCTCCAGAGAAATACGACGAATTAAAAATAGTTCTTATGAAAAGTGGTTTCTCACTTTTTCCAAGGATGATTGCTTTTCCAAATATATGTGATGATCTTGAGAAAATAGAAGTTGTAGCAAATATGAAAAAACATGTCAAAGTTAGGTTTGATGGGGAATCTAAGATTTTTGATGAAATGATCAATTTAAGAGATGATAATGAAAATATAAAGAATAATTACGATATTATTTTTGGTCAGGATAAAAAAGTGTCATATAAAGACAAAGGAGAGGATGAAGAAATGCTGTCTTCAGATTTTGCTACAATTCCAAAAGATTATTATAAAAATACATATACTCATGAAATTGGTCATTTAATAACAATGAATAATGACGATAATTTTTCTATTTTATCTGACAAATTCAGTAAAATTAATAAAAAAATACCAGAAATCGCAGAAGAGATATTTAAAATAGATTCAACAGAACTTGAAAATAAATTGCTTGATTCAAAAACAAAAATAGTGAGAATTCTTGGTTTTGTTAGTATATATGCGGGTGGGAATTATAATAACGGAGAGCGTAAAATTCCAGAGGATATTGCTGAAACATTTACTTATATGGTTAACGATTATCATTATGCTGATTACGACCCAATTGTTCAAGAAAAAGTTAAGGTTCTACAAGAATTTTTAAACGAAAAATCAAATGAATAATCTTAAACTAGAAAATTTTCTTGACGATGTAGAAATTAGCTCTGAAGCTAAAGAGTTTTGGGGGCGTATAGCTTACAAACTTTCTCCAGAAGAGATTGAAGCGTTTGTTATTCTTAAAAAACAAAATTTGCAAGATTTAGTCAAAGCCATTGATATTTTAATGCGAAGAGAAAAAGCATTACTTGAAAAAGACCCTAAAATATTGAGAGAAATTCTAGATGAAGAAAAGAGCATGCTTGAGGATTTAACATAGGGTATAATATAAACAATGGAAAATCCGACATTTTCACCAGAGATGGGAGGTATAAATAAGAAGTTTAACACTCCACAGGAGGAACTTGATTTTTTGCGCGAAAAGGTTGCGAAACAAGAACAAGAATCTAATAATATAGAACAAGCTTCAAGAGAAGAAGTTATAAGCCAGCAAATCCACGAATATAAAAAAGAAAAACCAGAAGTAGTTTTAGAAGAAAGTTATAAGTTACCTGAGAAGCAAGAAGAGGGAATCATCTTGAAACTTTCCCCAGAAGAACATGATAACAAGATGGCAGAGCTTTTAGGGATCCTCCAAGAGAAGGGCGTTAAGAACACTTTATCTATTGTTGAAAAAATGCAAGACTCACATATTGAAGATGACTTCCACAGATTTCTTGTTGAATATATAAAAGAGGGTTTTAATCCCGTTGGCATTAAAGAAAAAAGTCCGCTTTGGAAACAGCTTCATATGACGCTTTTTGAAATCTCACTTCCTTATGAGAGTGCTGATGAAAACGCAGAGCAGAAGCCACTTAAAGAGCTTATCTCATCAATGGAGCAATTATACGCGGGGATGCTTTCTGTTTCAGGAGAAAAGAAAAAGGAGAAAAATCATATTACATTTGAAATAGCAGTATCAGAAGGTAGTGAGGAAGCTATATTTTATGTTGCAGTGCCGGACGACAAAACAGAACTTTTTGAAAAACAAGTACTTTCTATTTTCCCACAAGCAAAAGTAATTGAAAATAAAGACGACTACAATATTTTTAATGAAAAAGGAATTTCTGTCGGTGCATATGGAAAAGTAAAACGTAACAAAATATACCCTCTTAAGACATATGATATTTTTGACTACGATCCGCTCAATATATTACTGTCTGCGTTTTCAAAGTTAGCAAAAGAAGACGAAGGTGCTGCTGTACAGCTTGTTTTTAGTCCAGTTGACGACCCTTATCATCAGAAGTACAAATATGCACTTGATAGAATACAAAAAGGAACTTCTGTAGGTGAGGCTATCAATATGCCAGAGACACTTGTAGGGAGTTTTGCTAAAGAGATTTTTGGAAAATCAAAGAAAAAAAATAAAGACGACAACACTCCACCGATAGTTGACCAGATAGCAGTTGACCAGATTACGAACAAAATCTCAAGCCCTATAGTTGATGTAAATTTAAGAATCGTTGCATCTGCTGGAACACAAGAGCGTGCAGAAGCTATACTTTCAGACATAGAAGCTGTATTTAATCAATTTGAAGAGTCGCAAGGTAATGGTCTTTTGTTTAAGCACTTAAAGAAAGCCAACTTAAAAGCCCTTCTTCGTGATTTTTCATACAGACGATTTATAGATGACCAAATAATACCCCTTAATCTAAAAGAGATCACTACTATTTATCATTTTCCATCATCTGGTATTAGCTCTTCACGTGAACTCAAGCAGTCAAAAGCAGGCACAGCGCCTGCTCCACTTGATATGTCAGAAAACGGAGTATTGCTTGGAATAAACAAATTCAGAAATTCTGAGACAGAAGTTCATATTACTCGTGAAGACCGCCTGCGACATTTCTATACAATAGGTCAGACAGGTACAGGTAAATCAACACTTCTCAAAAACATGGCAGTGCAAGATATCATAAATGGCGACGGTGTATGTGTGATAGACCCGCACGGTGTAGATATTAACGACATACTAGGCGCGGTACCAGAACATAGGATGAAAGATGTAATATATTTTGATCCAGGTTATACAGAAAGACCAATGGCTCTCAATATGCTTGAGTACGATGAACGATTTCCAGAACAAAAAACGTTTGTGGTAAATGAGATGTTTAGTATTTTCCAGAAACTTTATGGCGATACACCAGAATCAATGGGACCTATGTTTGAGCAATACTTTAGAAATGCAACACTGCTTGTGATTGAAGACCCAGCAAGCGGAAATACTCTTCTTGATGTGTCGCGCGTGCTTGTAGACGAAGAGTTTAGAAACATGAAGTTATCTAAGTGCGGTAATCCGATAGTTGTACAGTTTTGGAAAGAGATCGCAGAGAAAGCTGGAGGTGAGGGAGCGCTTGCAAACATAGTGCCGTATATCACAAACAAGTTTGATGTATTCTTGGCAAATGATATCATGCGTCCGATTATCGGACAAAGTAAGTCGTCTTTCAATTTCAGAGAGATAATGGACGGTAAAAAGATTCTTCTCGTGAATTTGGCGAAAGGACGACTTGGAGATATCAATGCTCATCTCATAGGACTTATACTTGTCGGTAAAATCTTGATGGCTGCGCTTTCGCGAGTGGACGACATACAACAAGGAGGACAAAATGCGCCAGATTTCTATTTACATTTAGATGAGTTTCAAAACATAACAACAGATTCAATTTCCACGATTCTTTCAGAAGCACGAAAGTATAAACTCGGACTTTCTATAGCGCATCAGTTTATAGCACAGCTTGATGATAAGATAAAAGATTCTGTGTTTGGTAATGTCGGTTCAATTTGTTCTTTCAGAGTAGGAGCAGATGATGCAGAGTATCTTAAGAATCAGTTTGAGCCAGTGTTTACTGCAAATGACCTTATGAATATAGACAACAGAAATGCATATCTTAAGATGTTGGTAAATGGCAGACCCGTAAAACCGTTTAGTATAGAAACACTCCCGCCAGCTCAATCAAACAAAGAAGTTGCCGAAAATCTTAAACAACTCTCACACCTTACTTACGGCAGAGACAGAAACGAGGTTGAGGAGGAGATACGTGAGAGGTATAATAAATAAGTGATTAGTATTAATAATAAATATATGAATGATTTGGAAAAACTAAGAGGTATAATAGACACTTCTTCACTTTCAGATGAAGATAAAAATTTCTGGAAAGAAAAAGTTTTTAAGATAGTAGAAACAAAGCCAAATATTTTAAAACCAATACTTCTGCATTTAGAAAATTCATCAGATGAAGACGAGTTGAAATCTTTTACAGATTTTTCCAAAAGAAAAATATTAGCTATTGAAAGTGGCGATAAGGAAGCGCTAGAAAGGATATTAAAAGAAGAGGAAGAAAAATTAAAAACAATAAATTAAAAATATGGAAGGAATTAAATTTGAAAATCAAAACGATTTTGAATCAGATAAATCTAAAAACCGTAAAGAATTGGTCAGCGGTGAGAAAGAATTGGTTGGAAATATTGAAAAAGGAAATGGTTTTAAGAAACGTATATTATATATGGGAGCTGTTGTTATGTTAAGTAGTGTAGCAGCTATGGGGTGTTTTAAAAAAGAAAATGTAGATGACGAGACAATAAATGAGCTTAAAGAATTGTCAACAAAGGTAGAATTAAATGACGAAGAATTTAATAGAAAATTAGAATTAGAGAAAAAGGTAGATAGCATAGCTATTAAGAGGATGTATGGACTGATAGATCAAATGGAGGATTTAGGCAATACTTTTGAAGATGTTGGAACAGATCTTGAAGAAGTTACTGAAGCAACAAGTGAACTAACAGATGAAATTGGTAAGATAGCAAACAATATAGCAGATAAAGAACTTGAACGCATGGAAAAAGAAGAAAAAGATGCAGAAGAGAAAAGTCTAAAAGAAATGCAAGAATTACTTGAAGATAAGGAGCTTAACGATATATTGGATAGTCTTAAATAAGTTGCAGAAAATCTCAAACAACTCTCGCATCTCACATACGGTAGAGACAGGGATGAGGTTAAGAAGGAGATACGGAGGAGGTATAATAAGTAAAGATTAACAATCAGTCTAAAATATAATTTTATGGAAAAATTCGAAGGACCAAAACAGCCACCAGAGGATGAAAAAAAGAAAAGCAAATGGGACGATATAGAAATTAATCTTTCTGGTGATGACAAACCAAAAGAAGATTTGTTGGATATAGAATCCAGTAAGTCTTATGAGGATATGGCGAATAATGCCTTAGAAGAAGTTTTAAATGAATTAGATGAAGATACTAGAAAGTATTACGAGAAAAACAAAGAGCAGATGAGTAGTCATCATAAGAAAATGATGGAGATTTTGGTAGAGTCATTGACAAAGTCTGAGGAGTCATCGTCAGATATTTTGAAAAAAAGTTTAGGTGAAGATTATTTTATAAAAAATTATATTAGTGTTTTTAAGACTGGAATAAAAGATGCCTTAATTAAAGGTTACGAGTTCGGTAAAAAACACAGTTTATAAAATATGGCTTGGTCTGGTATTATGTAGATGTTATGAACAAGAAGTTTACAGCTATATATAAAAAGAGTGATAAGTGGTATCTTGCAGTTAAAAGGTGTCAGGTACCTTTTATGACAAACAACTCTCACATCTCACATATGGCAGAGACAGAAACGAGATTGAGAAGGGGGTACGTGGGAGGTACAAAAGATAATTAATTTATGAACTACTTAATCTTAATTATTGTCGCTATCATTAGTTTTACAATTGGCAGAAAAACTGCTAAAACATTCACACCAAAGCAAGCAGAAGAAATGAGCAAAATGCGTGCCGAGTCACGAGAGGCTTTAACTGAACGAACAGAAAACCGAAAACAAAAGATTTTGGAATTGATGAAAGGCGAAGCTGTTCACGATGAAGAGCTAAAGGCCTGTGGTATAAAAAGGCACCCTTCGGCAGGCTCAGGGCAGGTAACTTGCAATGATGTTGAAAAACTCCTTGATGTTTCTGACCAGACGGCGTCTAAATATCTAAACGAATTAGAAAAAGAGCAAAAAATTGAACAAATAGGAACTTCTGGCAAGGGGGTATATTACATTCTAAAATAACCATATTTCATATAAAATACTGGTAGATTTGACCTAAAAGCTCTATATTCCCATAAAACCTTGCAAGATTCTATATGAAATAACGCTTTAAATATAAATATGACAAACGATAATCAGACACAAAATAATCAAGAAAATACTCAAAAAAGCCCTGAAAATAAGGATAATTTAGAAAATCCGCAAGAGCAAAATACAGTTCAAGTACCAGAAGTTGAGCAAAAAGAGCTAAAAACAAGCGTTTCTACGGAAACAGAGAGTGCTGAAATTATGAGCGAAAAACCAAATACTGAGCCATTAACCAAAACAACTGAAGAGAAGCCAACTCTAGCAGAGCCGAAATTAACGGGGGTTACCGCTGAAAATAAGACTGCAAATACCTCAGAAACTGAAATTAAAACAGAAGTCAAAGAATCAACCAAAAGTGAACCTGTCGTGACTGCCTCGCCAGAGATTGAAATCAAAACAGAAACACCAACTGAAGTCATTTCTGAAACTAAAGAAAAAATTGAAACTAAACCCGAAATTAAAGAACAAGTAAAACAAGAAACTCCAATTCAAACTCCTACTCAAGAAATCACTCCATCACCAATAGAAACTCCAAAAGAAGAAGTGGAAGCAACTCCATCACCACAAGAATCGCAAATTAAACCCAAACCAATACAACAAACCAAAATCGTAGAAAAGATTATTTATAAAACCGATCCAAATATAATCCAGAAACTTTTAACTAAAGCCCGTGCAAAAATCCAAGAACGAAAACGAAAGAAATTAGATAAGATAATGACACTATTTGAGATGAAATCTCAGATTATAAGTGCAGATGTACAAAAACTATTACGAACTCCAAAAAGAACAACTACTCGTTATCTAGATCACTTAGAAAATGAAGGAAAAATAATCCAAGTCGGAAAGAAAGGAAAAGGTGTTTTGTATATTAAAAAACCATAATTTTACTCAAAGACAAACTCTAATTTCATTCATGAATAGGGCCAAATGGTGTAAATGACCCTATTAATGCAAAGCGAAGCTTTGCCGTCGTTTTCACGCATTTGGGAGCTTTCTACGCGCGTATGGGTAGGTTTTGGGACAAGCGTAAACAGAAAGCGTCGTCGTCCGAGGGCATTACCGCTAGGGCGTAAAGGATGATATGAGCGCCGACGTTAAGCGAAGTGAGAGACATTAGATACTTTGAGAAATAATCGGTGATGAAAAAGAGGATGGGGGTTGTGCGAGCGTGGACTCCGTAGGTACGAAAAAGCGAACTACAAATGTTAAGCTATTGGTTAAATCCGAACGGTACTGAAGATGTTGTATTACAACTGCGAGGAGGAGCGCGAAGCTGGGGGAAGGATTCCTTCCTTCCCCCAACCTGAGGTGTGCAGTTTGCGAAGCAAACAATGCACACACCTAGTATGTAGGCGCGAGTAGCCCTAGCGGTAATGCCCGAGGCGAATGCCGAGGGTATGTTGGAAAAATCTGTAATAACCACTATACTAAATATACTTACTAAGACGACTTCGTTTCGTAGTGAGCACCAACTCTGCGAAGTTATGAGCAGAGAGGCAAAACAGAAATTTTTTCTCCTCAATACTTTTCCGTTTCAACGTTACAGGGGGGGCAAATAAAAAAGTGAAGGAAATTTCTGTTTTGACTACGGCGGAGCTTGGCGGAGCCGTTGGCGCATTTAGGGTTACCGCGAGCCCGAATGCGTATGGTTAGCGTTTGGGGTTACCACGCACGCGGAGCGTGCGTTAATTGGTCTCCTGCTCGAAATAGGTTCGAGCGGAGTCGTAAAGATACTCATGAAAGAAGATATAAAGAAAAGAATAGAAGAGATGCAGGAGGCTATGCAAAGCCCCGACTTTTGGAATGATAAGCAAAGAGCGCAAGCAATGATAAAAAGCCTAAGTGAGCTAAAGGTAGAAGCAGAAGGTGGTGGTAAGTACGATAGCTCAAATGCAGTGATAACGATCTTCTCAGGAGCAGGTGGGGATGACGCTGAAGACTTTTCCGGTATGCTTTTTGAAATGTATAGAAAGTTTATTGAAAACAAAGGCTGGGAGATTTATATATTACATAAGAATGAAAATGACCACGGAGGATATAGAAATATTACTTTTGAAGTAGATGGTAAGAAATCGTACGGGATTCTAAAAAACGAATCAGGAGTTCACAGGCTTGTGCGTATCTCACCGTTCAATGCAAAGAACCTTCGTCATACATCCTTCTCAATGGTGGAGGTAGTACCCAAACTTGAGAAGCTTATAGACTTTGATATCCCAGAGGAAGATATGGATATACAGTTTACACGTTCGGGTGGTCCAGGTGGACAAAACGTAAACAAACGCGAGACAGCGGTAAGGATAGTGCACAGAGAGTCTGGGCTTTCTGTACATATAGACGGAGAGCGTTCTCAAGCACAAAACAAAGAAAAGGCATTAGAGCTTTTAAGGGGAAAGCTTTTCAAAAAGCGCGAAGAAGACCGTAAAAAGCATGAAAAAGGTCTATCAGTGAGTGCTACTACAAGCATAGAATGGGGAAGCCAGATACGCTCTTACGTGCTTCATCCGTATAAGATGGTTAAAGACCACAGGACAGATGTAGAGGTCCGTGATGTAGAGAAAGTCTTGGACGGTGAGATACAAGATTTTCTAGACGCGGAAAAGAATTTAGAGTAAAATAGATAGATATTATCATCTATGATTTATTTTGATCAAGTTTCAAAACTATACACTGGTGGGCATACAGCACTTGATAAAGTGACTCTATCAATCGCCCCAAAAGAATTCGTCTCTATTGTCGGGCATTCAGGTGCTGGTAAGACAACACTCATCAAAATGCTTTTAGCAGAAGATATTCCTACGCAAGGAGGTGTCTTTTTTGAGTCGTCTGACATCCACGGATTTAGGAGACCACAACTTAATAGTTTTAGAAGACGCATAGGAACTGTGTTTCAAGACTTCAGACTTTTGCCGAATAAGACTGCATATGAAAACATCGCTTTTGCTATGGAGGCAGCAGGTAAGAGTGACGAAGAGATAGCTTCTGACGTACCTCATGTGTTGGAGCTTGTAGACCTTGGCGACAAGATGTGGAACTTTCCACATGAACTTTCAGGTGGTGAAAAACAAAGAGTGGCAATAGCGCGCGCTATTGTGAATCAACCTGATATTATAATAGCCGACGAGCCTACAGGAAACCTAGACCCGATAAATACATTTGAGATAGTACAGATTTTAAAAAAGATTAACGACTTAGGTACAATGGTAATACTTACAACTCACAACAAAGGTGTGGTAGATTCAGTTGGTGGGCGAGTAATAACGATGGATAGTGGACGAGTAATACGAGATGATAAGAAGGGTAAATATGCTTTATAAAATTAAGGAGCCAGAGCAAAGCGAAGGCGACTATAATTTTAAAAGCCCCCTTCTTTTACCAGCTTTGCTGGATAAGGAGGGGGCAATATGATGCTAAGACTTCTTTTACACCTTTGGTGAAAAGGAGATGGGCACAAATTAGATTTTGCTTTATGTTACAATGTATTATGTATATTTAATAAAGAAAAAAAGTAAAGGTGGAGACTTTTATATTGGATATACTTCTAATTTAGAAAATAGGTTGGATCAACATGGTGTTTTAAAAGAAGATTTAATATATTATGAAGCTTATAAGGATAAATATGATGCAACTACACGTGAACAACAATTGAAAGAATTTAAAAGTTCATGGGGTCAATTAAAAAAAAGAATTATGCGAAGTAAATTATAAAAATTAACCCACCTCCTTTTCCAGCTGATATGCTGGCAAAAGAAGGGGGTGATGATTTTCTAAACACTCACTTCGTTCGCGAAGAAAATCTATCATGATAGGAATAAATTTAAAAAGAATAATAAAATCAGGTTTTGTGAGTTTCTGGAGAAACGGAGTAGTTTCTTTTGCTTCAATCCTTGTGATGACGATGACTCTCTTCATGCTTGGTTCAATCCTTTTTGTAAATGCGACGCTTGACGCTTCACTTACTCAAATCCGCGACAAAGTAGATATCAATGTATACTTTGTAACCACAGCACCAGAGGACGACATACTAACCCTTAAAACCTCTATAGAGACACTTCCTGAAGTTGCAAACGTAGAATACGTCTCTCGTGAGAAGGCTCTTGCAGAGTTTACGCTTCGCCATCAGAACGACCAACTTACATTACAAGCTCTAGAGGAGCTCGGCGAGAACCCGCTCGGCGCTAATTTGAATATTAAAGCTAAAGAGACTTCACAATACGAAGGCATAGCGACTTTCTTGGAAGGCGAGACCGCTCTCTCTACGCTTGACGATACTCCTATTATAGACAAGGTGAATTATTTACAGAACAAAACCGCAATAGACAAACTAAGTAAGATAGTTGATTCAGCAGAAAGGTTTGGGTTTATTATAATTGCAATACTCGTCATCGCATCATTGATTATTTCTTTCAATACTATACGGCTGGCTATCTATACGTCTAAAGACGAAATAGCGGTAATGAAGCTCGTCGGTGCTAGCAATTCTTACATTCGCGGACCGTTTGTGTTTGAAGGTATTATGTATGGTATCGTCGCGGGCCTCGTCACCCTTATACTCTTCTATCCCTTGACCGTCTGGCTCGGGCCACTTACTGAAAACTTCTTTAGTGATATAAATCTGTTTGATTATTATATAAATAGTTTTTCAAAAATATTCTTTATTGTCTTAGGTTCAGGTATATTGCTCGGTGCAATATCAAGTTACATTGCAGTGTGGAGGTATCTTAGGAAATAATGAAAAAGAAACATAAATATATATTTGTAATAGGAGGAGTAATTTCCGGAGTTGGGAAAGGTATTACTACATCATCAATAGCGAAAATCATCCAAGCACGCGGACTTAAAGTCACTGCACTTAAGATAGACCCGTATGTAAACGTAGACGCAGGTACTATGAACCCCACAGAGCATGGGGAAGTGTTTGTGCTTGCCGATGGCGACGAGACAGACCAAGACATGGGCAATTACGAACGCTTCTTAGGTGTGACGCTCGACAGGCTCAACTACATGACGACAGGGCGTGTGTACCAGAGTGTTATAGAAAACGAACGCAACCTCGCTTACAAAGGCAAGTGTGTGCAAGTAGTGCCACACATACCGCTTGAGACTATAGGACGTATCAAGAATGCAGCAAAAAAAGCAGATGCTGATGTTACGGTAATAGAGGTAGGTGGGACAGTAGGTGAGTATGAGAATATCCTCTTCTTAGAATCTGCACGTATGATGAAGATAGAAAACCCAGACGATGTAGCATTTATAATGGTGTCTTACCTCCCAACCCCTGCTAAAGTCGGCGAGATGAAGACAAAGCCGACACAACATGCGACGCGCCTTGCAAACCAAGCCGGCATACAGCCCGATGTCATAATAGCTCGTAGTGAACTTCCTATTGATCAAAAGAGAAAAGAGAAGTTGGCATTGTTTTGTAATATTGCGCCAGAGCAAGTGGTGTCAGCCCCTGATGCAGACAGTATTTACGACATACCGCTTAATTTTGAGAAAGATAATATTGGGGATATAGTTCTGGATCGTTTGAAGCTCAAGAAAACAAAGTCAAAAACAGGACTTAAGAGTTGGGAAGACTTTGTGAAAAGAAGTAAGAAGGTTTTAGCTGGTAAAAAAGAAGTTCACATAGCAATAGTTGGTAAGTATTTTGATACAGGGGACTTCGTACTCTCTGACGCTTACATTTCTATTATAGAGGCACTTAAGTTCTCAGCCTATGATGTGGGAGTGAAGCCGGTCTTGCATTGGCTGAGCTCTAAAGAGTTTGATAAACCAAGTTCACTTAAAAAGCTTTCAAAGTATGACGGCATACTTATCCCTGGTGGGTTTGGCGAGACAGGTATAGACGGCAAGCTTAAAGTAATACAATATGCGCGCGAGAAGAAGATACCGTACTTTGGGATCTGCTATGGTATGCAGTTGGCAGTGATAGAGTATGCGCGCAATGTCCTGAAGATGAAAGATGCAAATACAGCAGAGATAGATAGCGAAGCCAAAGAGTTAGTGATAGATATAATGCCCGACCAAAAAGAAAAATTAAAAGATAAAAATTATGGAGGTAGTATGCGACTCGGCTCATACCCTGCAAAGTTAGAGAAGGGGAGCATAGCGCGCAAGGCTTATGGTACAGATACGATAAGTGAAAGGCATAGGCACCGTTATGAAGTGAATCCAGAGTACATAGAAAAGCTTTCTTTAGGAGACCTAAAATTCTCTGGCACATCACCGGACGGCAAGCTAATGGAGATAGCCGAACTCCCTACCAAAGTCCATCCGTTCTTCCTCGCGGTCCAATTCCACCCAGAGTTCCAAGCGCGCCCGCTTGCACCACACCCACTGTTTACAGAGTTCATAAAGGCGAGTGTAAAAAAGAAAAAATAAAAAGAGGGTAGGCGAATTTAATTCACCTACCCTTTTTAATATCTTCATAGATTCTCTTTCAAATAAATGACAAATAGCTAATTTAGACACTTAACACCTGAATAAGAGATGAAGAAGAATAAATCTACCATTTGTTTACTGACCTCTAAAGCAACTGACTTTAGTCCGTAAACTCTAATGGTATAACTCATTCTAATACCAAACCCTGTTTTATGTTTCTTTACGTCAAAATTAACACGACCTCTAAGCAATCTCTTTATGTGCCATTCGACAATCTCATTAAAGCAAAATCTCATTCTATTCTCGCTACCTTTTTCATCTCCATAAATACTAACTGAATAAACTTCATAATGCTTTAATCTTTCTTCTGAGAATTCCTTGCTTGGTATATAACTATCATCGATCTCAAATACTTCATCATTTTCATCTTCAGAAATCAAACAATTTTCTCGAGTCATACTAATACCCTCCAAATAAGTGACAAACAGCTAGATTTAACTTTTACTTTCTGCTTGAAATATAATACATATACTCAAATCCTGCAAGAAGAACTCTTGAATTAACTCTAGAGTTAATTCAAGAGTTCTTTTAGAGGAGCACGCGCGGTAGAAGGACTTTCCTCGGGTAGCGAAGCGGACGGAGGAGGGTCCTTGAGGAGCGAGTGTTTAATGTGATATAGTCAGTTGATTGCCTTGTCGTCGAAGTGGTGGGAATGAAAAGAAATCTGCTTTTCTTTTCATCTGATCTGCTTGTAAGCAGAATTTCCGATGTTGAGTGAAACGAGACAGGAAATAAGCCCGGTTTCTGGTACTGCACTATTAAAATATTATCTTCAAAGCTGCCAGATCGTCTAATGGTAGGACATTGGTTTCTGGTACCAAGTATCTAGGTTCGAGTCCTAGTCTGGCAGCTTTGCAGAGAATATTACCCAAAAACTAACACCTTAACGCGTTGAGCCGTTCGTTTTTGTTAGAATTTTGCTACAAATAACCCCATGAACAACACCCTCAACAAAATAATATCAACAGTATTCATCCTTGCCGGTGGGTTACACTTAGTTCGGTTTTTTATGGGCTGGGACATGATGATAGACAGCTTCCTTTTCCCTGCATGGGCGAGCCTACTTCTAGGAATTTTCCTACTATCCCTTGCCTACAAAACTTGCCGTATTAAATAAACAACTCAACCGGCTGAGTTGTTTAAAATGGCTATATTAAGTCGTTTTAATATTTGATATAATGACAAAATGAAAAAAAATGTATCACTAGGAATAGTACTGCTTGCAATATTATTTATGGCTATCACATTTACTCCAGTACAAAGTAGGTCGTCTCAGAGTCAGCAAGAAGAAGAGGCTACTGAAGTTAGCACTTCTTCCGACGGTTATACATTATTTGCACCACTTAAAGGTACAAAAGCTTATCTTGTTGATATGGATGGAGACATATATCATGAGTGGTCACTAAGTGGAAAACTAGGCAACACTGTTTATTTGCTTGAAAATAAAACTTTGCTCGCAACATACAAATTCTCTGGCGGGCATTTTGGAGGGAAGGGTGTTTCTGGTGGAGGGATTGAGATCCTTGATTGGGATGGTAATCAGCTCTGGTCTTATGAATTATCTAACACAAAGCATCACATCCACCACGATATTGAATATTTACCAAATGGTAATATTTTGGCAATTGTTTTTGAAAGTATTTCTGAGTCAGAAGCGCTCTCAGCAGGGGTTGAAGGTTCGTCTGTAACACCATACGGAGAAATATGGTCTGAGGCTATTTTTGAAATTGATCCAGATACAGATTCTATTGTTTGGGAGTGGCATGCTTGGGATCATATTTTGCCTGAAGGATACAGTGCTAAAAATTACCCGCAATTAATAGATCCTAATTATCCTGCAACTCGTAGGAAGGCTGACTGGCTACACTTTAATGCGATTGATTATAACGAAGCACTAGATCAAATAATGGTTTCTTCTCGTAATCTTAGTGAGATTTTAGTTATTGATCACGACACTACGACAGCAGAGGCGGTAGGTAGTGCTGGAGATCTGCTTTATAGGTGGGGTAATCCAGCCTCTTATGGAGAGTCAGGCAATCGATATCTTTATGGACAACATGATGCGGAATGGATTAATCCAGATTCTGCTTCATCAAATATTTTGTTGTTTAATAACGGTAATAAAAAACAACGAGATTACTCTACAGTGTTGGAAATAGATCCGAAGTCATATTCATACGGTAATGCTAGTATCGTCTGGGAATATGGAGATGACGGTGATGAAGAATCTTTCTTTTCAGACAAACTGTCAGGCTCTCAAAGGTTGGATAACGGAAATACTTTGATTTGCAGCGGAGTTAAAGGTAGGGTCTTCGAAATAAACCCAGCAGGGGAAATTGTGTGGGAGTATACAGACTCTCAAGGTGCAGTCTTTAGGGCTGATCGTTATACATTTGATTACCCAGGTCTTAATTAATTTTACTGGGACTTTGGTATAATAGTTCGATAAGCTCACTATAAATAAAAATATGAAAAAGATAATTTGGATAATAGTAATAATTTTAGCTGTTGGCGGCATTTTTGCTTTTACGAATAATAAAATACCAGAGGAAGCTGTAGACTCAGCATTATTTACACTTTTGCAAAACTCAGAACCTGCTGTACTAGACAATATGTATGCACTCTGGAGCGAAGAAGAACGAACCGACATGGCTGTAATACTTGTTTCAGACACAGAGGGCACGGGTACGTTTTATAATCTCGCAATCTTTGACGTGCAAGATGATATATTTACAAAAAAATCTGAAGTGTTTCTTGGGGATCGGATTAAGATAACCAGAGTGGGTATTGGTGAGCTAGTCCACAGTCCTGACGCGA
>Ga0209044_1000561_pt1 | contig 28741 bp, 26 predicted proteins | sample SaaInlV_130m_DNA_FD_184655 | JGI IMG/M metagenome (GOLD analysis project Ga0209044, IMG submission 184655) | Marine microbial communities from expanding oxygen minimum zones in the Saanich Inlet - SI037_S4LV_130m_DNA (SPAdes) (version 2) | ecosystem: Environmental > Aquatic > Marine > Intertidal... | reverse complement strand
AGATTGTAGTCGATGAAGTTGAGGCGTTAACAGAAGAGCAAGCGGCAAACGTTTAATGTAGTTGGGATTTAATCCCTTTTCAAAATGGTCTGGCGGACCTTATGTAATTGTAGTTATAAACCCTTAGGAATTCAGCACGAATTCCGGGGGTTTTCTTTTATTTAATTTTCGGGGAGCCGAGAATCGAACTCGGGCCGCTCGGTCCCAAACCGAGTACACTACCACTATGCTACACCCCGTACAATGTTTATTAGTATAAGTTATTTATTCAATAAACTCAACATTTTGTCCTATATAACTATATCTTCTAAGAAGTTCACCTTTGCTTTCTTATTGGACATATCTAGATATATGGCCATTACATCAAACTGCCACTCTATGTCGTCATTCCCCTTTTCAAGTAAATAGGTCTGTATAGTTCTAGACAAGCGCTTTAGTTTCCACGGATGTATATTATCCTCTGGCCTATAGGTATCTGTTCCACGTGTAACATCAACTAATGTTTTACATGAAACAGTTTTAACTTCTATAAATCTCACGATTTCCCTGTCCTGAGCTTTGTCGAAGGATTTGGCGATAATATCTATTTCTCCCCATTTTTTCCAATAATTTCTCTCAACTATCTCAAATCCATGTTTCATAAGGAACCTACAAGCTACATTTTCACCAGTTTCTCCCACTTTTTGCTTATCTGTCTTAGATCCCATAAGATTTAATGTTACATGTGTAACTTATTGAAGATGTTTCACGTGAAACATCATTATGTGTTTATTGTGTCTATTATATGACCTTTTGTCTTTAAAAAGCTATATTTTAAGCCCTGCCTGCCGGCAGGCAGGCGTATTTTACTAAAAAGACGTGTAAATTAGCTATTAGGCAACTTTGTCCCTTATACACATGTCCACAGTTTTATCCACAGTTATGCACAGGATAGTGTTGTTTCTAGCTAATCTTATAAGACTTAAAGGGCAGGACATTAAGGACGTTCTGGCCTGCACTGAGCTTGTCGAAGTGTGCACCCGGCAGGATTCGAACCCACAACAACTGATCCGAAGTCAGTCATGATATCCATTTCACCACGGGTGCTATGTAATATATTATATAGTATTTATGCGTAAAAACATAGATTTTGAAATAAAACAATAAAAAGATATAATAAACATATTGCGGGTATAGTTTAGTGGTAGAACACGTCCTTGCCAAGGATGAAACGGGAGTTCGATTCTCCCTATCCGCACAGATTTGTAATCATTAAAGAATTAATGTCAAAAATTGATAAATTTAATATACCGAAAGAGGTTTCACATGTAACAAAAACCATAGAAAACGCTGGTTTTGAGGCGTATATTGTCGGTGGTTGTGTGAGAGACTTACTTATAGGTAAAGCTCCTAAGGACTGGGACGTAACCACAAATGCAAAGCCAGAAGAGATAGAGAAGTTGTTTGATAACACTTATTATAATAACGATTATGGCACAGTAGGAGTGGTAAACGATGACGTAGAGGACGAAACCCTTAAGGTTGTTGAAGTAACTCCTTACAGGCTAGAGTCAGAGTACTCAGATTCTAGAAGACCAGACTCCGTAGAGTTTAGCGATTCTATTGAACATGATCTTAAAAGACGTGACTTTACAATCAATGCAATTGCGTACAACGAGAGTAAAGGACAGATTATTGATTTACATGAAGGTCAAAAAGACATAGATAGTAAGACTGTGAGGGCGATAGGGGACCCAGATGTACGTTTTAGTGAAGATGCTCTTAGAATACTCCGTGCAATACGTATTTCTGCTGAATTAGGCTTTAAAATAGAAGAAAAGACTAAAGAATCTATAAAAAAAGACGCTAAAATGCTAGAAAAGATAGCAAAAGAGCGAATCAAAGACGAATTTGTAAGGATAATTATGTCAAATAAACCTATGGAGGCATTGGAATTAGCTCATGAAATGGAGGTTTTACAGTTTGTTGTACCTGAAATAGAAGAGGGAATTGGTGTGAAGCAAAACCAAGCTCACGCTTTTACTGTTTGGGAACATAATCTACGCTCCGTTCAGCATGCCGCAGAGAAAGGTTGGTCTTTAGAGATAAGGCTATCAGCTTTATTTCATGATATAGCAAAACCAGCAACAAGTAGGTGGTCTGACGAGAAGAAAGACTGGAGTTTTCATGGTCATGATGTAGTTGGCGGAAGGATGACAAAGAAAATACTAGAAAGACTTAAGTTTCCTAAAAAACAGGCAGAGAAAATAGTAAAACTTGTTCGTTGGCATTTGTTTTTCTCTGACCCTGACCAAATAACACTCTCTGCTGTAAGAAGAATGGTTAAAAACGTAGGAGAAGAGAATATATGGCACCTTATGGATGTAAGAGAGAGCGACAGGATAGGTATGGGAAGGCCAAAAGCGAATCCCTATAGGCTTAGAAAGTATAGGTCAATGATAGAAGAGGCTCTTCGAGACCCAGTGTCTGTAGCAATGCTCAAAATTGACGGCGCGAAGATTATGGAGGTTACACGTGAAACAGCAGGGCCTAAGATAGGCTTTATATTGCACGCTCTTTTAGAAGAAGTGCTTGATGACCCTAAGCTTAATACTGCCGAATATCTTGAAGAAACATCTAAAAAACTCATTAAATTAAGTGAAACAGAGCTTAAAAAGCTAGGGGATAAAGGAAAAGATAAAAAAGAAGAGGTAGAAGAGAAAGAAATAGCGGGCTTGAGAGGGAAGCATTGGGTAAAATAAAAAACACCTACAGAGTGCCACTAAAAGTAATGATACTGTGCAGATGTTTGATGGGGAGACATGGCTTGGGAGAAGCCATAAAAATGGGATGTGACCGGGGAAAGTCACAAAGAAAGAAAGTCTAAGTTTCTAATTCAATTTCAATAATTATGTAGTGTATAAAATATCTCTTTTACACAAATGTTTTATAAAGTTGAGGATATATATACCCACAAAAAACATAATTTTAAATTAGAACTTATAATTGTTTGAAGAACATCGTCGGGTCTGATGTAATAGTAGCACCTCTAAAAGACATGTAAAGGACATAGTTGGGGATAACTCAAGTAAGTGTCCTTTATAAAACATATTTATATAAAAAGTGTCTAATATAGCTTTATGCCAGTAGGTGCATGGTCAGAGCCATAAATGTCTGTGAGGATAAAAGCTGACTCTAACTTACTTTGTAAATCAGAACTTATAAAAAAGTAATCCAAACGCCAGCCGACGTTGCGGTCTCTAGATCTTGTTTTCATATCCCAATAACTATACGCATCTTTTTTGTTTGGATTGAGGTGTCGGAATGTATCTATATATCCGTGGCGCATTACTTCGTCTATCCATTCACGCTCTATGGGTAGGAATCCAGTATTGTCTTTATTTGCTTTGGGGCGTGCGAGGTCTATTTCTGTATGTGCTGTGTTCACATCGCCACAGAAGATTACTTTGTGGCCTGCCTTTTTTATTTTCTCTATATATTCTAAGAAAGCATCATAAAATTCTAATTTGTACTTTAATCTTTCTGGTCCTTGTCCTCCGTTAGGGAAGTAGCCAGTCATAAGTACAAAATCTTTAAAATATAAAGTTATAAGGCGTCCTTCTTGGTCAAGCTCTTCTATACCCATACCGTACACTACCTTCTCTGGTTTGATTTTAGTATATATAGCTACACCGCTGTATCCCTTTCTGGTTTTAGAGTAGTCAAAATACGAAGAGTATCCGTTTGCGTTTTTTAATTCATCTGTGAGCTGGTCTGGGTGAGCTTTTGTTTCTTGCAAGCAAAAGATGTCAGGATTTTCTGCTAGAAAGTCATTCCACCCGTCTTTTTTAGACATTGCGCGTATTCCGTTTACGTTCCAAGAGAGTATTTTCATATAATTTATTATATCAAATAATGCTCCTCAAGGACCCTCCTCCGCTCCATTACATTTCACCGAGGAAAGTCCTTCTCCCGCATTATTTTTTACGTCCTTTACCATGAAATGCTTTATGTATGTCACTTAAGTGTTTGTCAGTAACATGTGTGTAGACCTGCGTGGTGGCTATGTTTGCATGACCTAGTAATGCTTGCACGGAGCGTAGGTCAGCGCCGTTTTGGAGAAGATCGGTAGCGAAGCTGTGGCGGACAACGTGCGGAGTGACCTTTTTAGATATACCGGCTTTTATGGCACAGTGTTTTACAATTCGTTCTATTGAGCGAGAAGAAAGTCGTAGGGATTTTGCATTGGATGCGTTTTTACCAAACTGCACAAACATTGCTTCGTCCATATCTTTTCTTTTGTCTAAATAATTCCTTATAGCTTCTTTTGCAGTACTTGAGAGGAATACTACTCGTATCTTTTCTCCTTTTCCGCGCACAGAAAACTCATCTCTCTTTAAATCGATGTCATTGTTGAGTGAGCAAAGTTCTGATACACGAAGTCCTGTAGAGAAAAGCAATTCTAGTATCGCTTTGTCGCGTAAACTCTTTACATCAGTGGCATCAGGGGCCGCCAGCAGTCTTTCAAGGTCGTCTGAGGAGATAAGGTCAATGTCACGGTCGCCAACTTTTGCAAGCTCTATGCGTTCGGGGGAGAGTGAGTCTATCTCGCGTCTGCGGAGGAACTTAAGGAATGCACGAAGTGCTATGAGGTAGTAGTTTTGGGTCTTTTTCTTTAGGGTTTCATTTACACCTTCTGTTATAACCCCATTTTCTTGACGGTTGAGCCAAAGGCGGAACTTACGCACCACCTCGTCAGTGATGTTCTGAGGTTTCTTTATTTGGGTGAATTCAATGAAGCGCGAGAGGTATCTATCGTAGTTCTCTATAGTCTTTAAGCTCCTACCTTTCTCTATTTCAAGGTATTCAAGGAACTCACGCTTCATTTGTTCAATATTTTGCGACATATATGTATATTGTAGCAGAAAAGCTAGAATACTTGCAAAATGTGTGTATTCCTGCTATTATATGTAGGTTATGCTTACGAAGAAAAAGAAGGAAAAATCAATAAAAGAGGCGCAAGTTCACGACAAAGACACTGGATCTCCTGAAGTACAGGTTTCTATCCTTACAAAGAGGATCACCGAACTTACAAAACACCTCAAGAAAAACAATAAAGACAAGCACCCGCGAAGAGGGCTTTTAAGTATGGTTGCTGCTCGCAGAACACATTTAAAATATTTAGAGAAAAAGGACAAGAAGCGATACGGCACTATTTTGAAGAAACTCGGTCTAAAGAAATAAGAAACGTAAAGCATACGTTTTTTATTTTTTCTTATTAAGCATACGACGAAAAGTAGTTCTACTGCTTTTCATTTACATTTTTAGTATTTAATTTTACAATTTTAATATGTCAGTTATAAAACACAAAAATCAGCGCGTCGGTATTTTTATAGATACACAAAATCTTTACCACAGCGCAAAGAACTTATACAAAGCAAAAGTAAACTTCGGCAACGTTATAAAAGACGCACTTGCAGGAAGAGATCTTATACGTGCAAGCGCATACGTAGTTACTACAGAGTCAGGGGAGGAGAACAGCTTTTTTGAAGCATTAGGAAAGCTTGGTATTGAGATCAAGAGTAAAGAACTTCAAATATTTTTCGGTGGCGCTAAGAAAGCCGACTGGGATGTAGGTATTGCTATAGACGCAGTCTCTATGGCGTCAAAGCTTGACGCTGTGATCTTAGCAACTGGCGACGGCGACTTCATACCGCTTGTTGAGTATTTGAAAATGAAAGAAGGATGTCAGGTGGAAGTAATTTCATTTGGTAAATCTTCTTCAGGCAAACTCCGTGAAGCAGTAGACGACTTTATTGATATGTCCGATAATCCAAAAAGGTATCTAATGGGGTATAGAGGTAGATAGTACGAGTATTTAGTATAGGTATGTGTATGAAAGACGAATATAATTTGTTAGAATAATTCTAATGGAGGACAATAATCTAAATCCTAAAAATTCTCAAACACAAGACACCACGCCTGACAATTTACCAGGCGTGGAAATTACTGATTCCAGTGAGGTGACACAGCAAATTTCTCAAAAAGCTCCTGCAGAAAGTCTGCAAAAAGAAGTAGCAAAGATGGGTTTAAAAGATGAAGTTATTAGCGACAATCTAGAGGACGTTATAAAATCAGCCCCAGTTCCGCCAGCTTTAGACAAAGCGTCAGATGAGGTGGCCGAGACCCCAACCCTAGAAGACATTATGGAGGGAGCTGTGCCTATCTCTAAAGATGTTGTGTCAGAGACGAAAGAGGTTGTAAATGAAAGAGAAACAAAAGTAACTACAGAAGGTGTAGGTAAAGATTCTAAGCTAGAATTATTGCGTACATACAAAGGGGATCTCGCGAAAGTTATGGGAACAAGGGAGGGTTCTTTGGTAGGTATTGCATCTGCTGAGAGTGATAAGCGTCACAAAATAGGACAAGCAAACTCTAAAGTAACAGAAGGCAAAACAAATCCTAAAGGAAGTTTTGCAAAAAAAGTCGGGATTATTATATTAAGCACTGTGCTTGTTGTGTTGGGAGCAGGGTCAGTATTTTATTTCTATGGGAAAAGTAATGTAGACATAATCACGCCTGATTCTAAAATAGCGTCAATTATTTTTGCAGACGAAGATTTTGAATTTAACATAACAGATTTATCAAAAAGACAAATCTTAAATGAATTAACTTCTATAAAAGACCGTACAAGACTTTCAATAGGACGCATCCAGAATATATTTTTTACAGAATCTTTTATAGACGAAGAAGGTTTTGAGAAAAGCTCATTAGTTAGTACTAGTAATTTCTTAGATGCTATTAAAGTAAATGTCCCGACATCATTCTCACGGTCTCTAAGGCCAGAGTTTATGGTTGGGGTACATGTGTTTGATGGAAACCAACCATTTATAATACTTAGGACAAGTTTCTATGAAAACGCTTTCGTCGGGATGCTTGAATGGGAAGTAAATATACAAGACAATCTGTCACCGTTGTTTGATTCTGGTAAAAGAGTCAGCGCACTTCCTACAGGAAATGCAACCAGTACTTCAGGATTTAAATCACAAGTATTTAGTGACTCTATTATTAAAAACAAAGATGCCAGAGTTCTTAAAAATGAAAAAGGAGAAGTATCTATAATCTATTCTTTTATAGACAAGCAGACAATCATTATAACAACAAATGAAAATACTTTTAGTGAGGTCTTTACAAGATTAACCTCATCTAGGACGCTCAGATAGGTGTTGAGATCTTCGTAATTTTCTGATAATATATTATATATGGAAACAATAGACACAAAATATTTTAAAGAAAAATTAGAAGAAGAGCTTAAGGTTTTAACCGAAGAGCTTGAAAAGATAGCTAGGATTAACCCTCTAAACCCTAACGACTGGGAGCCTATTCCTGCAGTTATGGACACACTTGAAGCAGATAAGAACGAGGTTTCAGACAGGATAGCGGCATTTGACCAAAACACAGCCTTAGTTAAAGACCTTGAATTAAGATTTAATAATACAAAAAGTGCACTTCAAAAGATTGAAGACGGTAAGTACGGAATATGCGAAGATACTAATGAGCAGATATCAGTAGCGAGACTTGAAGCAAATCCATCAGCACGAACTTGCGCAGATGTAGGAAAGCAAGAATAAATTTATAAATAAACAAAATAAAACAAAAACCACTAGCTTAAACTAGTGGTTTTTGTTTATAATTAACTCAATGAGTACAAAAAACTTTGCAAAAGTTTACAGTGCGCAGACGACACTACTTTCTGCGCAGATTATTGATATTGAAGTTGATCTTTCAAAAGGTTTACATAGTTTTACTGTAGTAGGACTTCCTGATAAGGCTGTGGAGGAGTCGCGCGACAGAGTTTCCGCAGCTATAAAGAATTCTGACTACAAGTCACCTAAAGTTAAGAATCAAAAAGTCGTCATCTCTCTTGCACCTGCTGATATTAAAAAAGAAGGACCAGTGTTTGATCTAGGCATAGCACTTGCATACCTGCTATCGTGCGATGACATAAAGTTTGACCCAGAAGATAAGCTTTTTTTAGGTGAGCTTTCTCTGGATGGATATTTAAGGAAGATAAACGGCGTATTACCAATAGTACTTGAAGCTAAGAAGCAGGGATTTGAAGAAGTTTTTCTGCCATATGAAAATGCCGAAGAAGGTGCGCTTATAGATGGTATTAAAATATACGGTGTTAAAAGTTTGAAAGAAGTAATAGAACATCTAGATGAGAAACAGACAGAAAATAAGCTCATAGAACAAGAAAAGAAAACAGAAGCTAAGACTACAAAAGTAGATTATCTGATTGATTTTGGCGATATTAAGGGGCAAGAGAGGGCAAAGCGCGGGTTAGAAATTGCTGCAGCAGGTGGGCATAATATCGCTATGTACGGCCCACCAGGGACAGGTAAGACCATGCTAGCAAAAGCATTTTGCCATATTCTGCCAGAGCTTTCGTTTGATGATGCACTAGAGACCACTTCTATACACTCCATTGCAGGAACTTTGAACGAAACGCTTATGACCAAGCCGCCCTTTAGGACACCTCATCATACTGCATCGCATGTGGCGATAGTCGGTGGAGGCACGATACCAAAACCAGGGGAGATAACTCTCGCACATAGAGGAGTACTCTTCCTAGACGAGTTTCCAGAGTTTGAGAGGAGGGTGGTAGAGGCTCTTAGGCAACCACTTGAGGACAGAGTGATAAGTATCTCACGTGCGAAGGGGACAGCGCTTTTCCCTGCGAGTTTTATATTAGTAGCAGCGATGAATCCGTGTCCATGTGGCAACTTCGGAAGCAAACGTCGGTGTATCTGTTCACATATGGCGCTTGAGAGGTATAAAAGAAAAATTTCAGGGCCAATAATAGACCGTATAGATATGTGGATTGAAGTAGCGAACATTTCTCACGAAAAACTTTCAGAAGATGCAGGTGAAAACAGAGAAAGCGAAAGGATAAAAGAGAACATTTTAAAGGCGCGTAGTGTTCAAAAAGAAAGATTCATAAATACAAATAAAAGAGTACAAACAAATAGCGAGATGAACAGCAAAGACTTGTCTAAGCTTGTTAAATTAAAAGACGATGCACAGAAAAGTCTGAACACCGCTGCACGTAATATGGATTTGTCTCCGCGTGCATATCATAGGGTTATCAAGCTCTCCCGCACTATTGCTGATTTAGACAAGAGTACAGATGTAGAAGAGAGTCATATTCTAGAAGCACTTCAGTACAGACCTAAACAGGTAAATGAATAAATAAAACCCCTAGGTTAAACCTAGGGGTTTTATTTTAATTTATCTAAAAAGGATTCTTAGCGCCGCGGATTTCAAAGTGAACGTGAGGCCCAGTTGAACGGCCGGTTGAGCCGACATAACCGATAACTTGTCCTTGTACTACGTGTTGTCCAGAGTAAACGATGTTGCTTGAGTTGTGAGAGTAAAGTGTTTGTGTGCCATTACTGTGTTTTATAACAATATATTTTCCATATCCACCGTTCCATCCAGAGCCTCTACTTATAATCACATCACCTGATGCAGAAGCTAGTACTGGTGTACCGACAGGTGCTGCATAATCAACCCCATTGTATCCATGTAGTCCTTGTGAGCGTCGTCCAGCTGTAAGAGGTTTGATGTAGTAACCACTGTATGAAGGGCCGTTTGACCCTCTTATGACAGTACCTGCGGCAGAATATTTAGGTGTCGCGATCTCACCACCTGGAACTACAACAACATCTCCAACAGCAATAGTTGATTCTAAAGTAAGATCGTTATACTGAAGTATTTCTTCGTAATCACCGTCATATTTCTTTGTAATACTTTTGACAGTCTCACCCTTCACTACAGTGTGCCGTACTCCTGTGATAGGAAGTATTACAAGTGTCTGCCCTGGTGTTATGAATGAACCTCGTTTGATGTCATTTGCCCAAATAATAGTATTTGTAGAAACACTAAACATCTTTGCAATCTGTGAGAGAGAGTCTCCTTCACGCACTACATATATGCTGATTTCATCAGATGACGCTGGTCGCTCTTCTATCTCTGCAAGTGTTCCAGATGGACCGATTTCAGAAAGTAGTGCTTCATCATCCACAATAGTTATTCCTCCGCCACCTTTTACTGGATTTGGGTCTATATTTAATGCTGCTCTAAGTACTGGCATTGTTTGTGAGTTATGCACACTAGCTGTAGCTATTCCTGCTTTTACTGGTGCTGAAAACAGGCTTGAAACAAAAGAAAATACCCCAGCATGAGCAAGTCCTGGAGTAGAGAGAGCACCTATGATAAATACAGAAAATACCACTTTTGTAGCTAAAAGTGTCCAAAATGATGTATTTTTCGCCTGATTCTTAGCGGATCTATAGGGAAGATCAGGGTCTTGTTTAGTGGGTATGATATGTTTATGTTTATAGCGACAATACTGAATTTTCTAGAATATGTGGCTTTGTTAAGCCATTAAGAAAACTGCTACCGTACGGCATTTCACTACTATACCCCCGTCAGATATAAAGTCAACGAGGTTATCCACCATGCCATAAACTGTGATATAGTACAGAAACATGCACTTAAAAGGACTAAATCCACAACAAAAAGAAGCAGTACTACATAAAGACGGCCCGCTTTTGATAATTGCGGGAGCTGGAGCAGGGAAAACCAAAACCATTACACACAGAATCCTTAATCTTATAAAAACAGGCACTGCGCCCGAGAATATTCTTGCAGTTACATTTACAAACAAAGCTGCAAAAGAAATGAAAGAGCGAGTGAGGGATTTGCTTGATAAAGACAAAGAGATTAATTTTCCGATATCTCAAAACTCATATCCTTTTGTTGCGACATTTCATGCTCTTGGTGTAAAGATACTTAAAGAGAATGCGCGTGTGCTAAATACTACGAGACATTTCAAAATCTTTGATAGGAACGACTCTATACGTGCTATTAAAGATGCACTTAAGAAATTTGATTATGACCCTAAGCAATATCCGCCAAAAAAGATATTAAGTATAATTTCCAAACAAAAAGGTGACGCAATATCATTAAAAATGTACGAAGGTAATGTCGGCAACTCATATTTCCCCAAAATAGTTGCACAGGTCTGGAATGAGTATGAAAAAGCTTTGCATACAGAAAAAGCGTATGACTTTGACGACCTACTTTTAAAAACTGTAAACTTGTTGGAACAAAACCAAAACATTTTAGAACGTTATCAAAACATTTGGAAATACATTCATATAGACGAGTATCAAGATACAAACAAAGTTCAGTATAAGCTTGCAAATTTACTTGCACACAAACATAGCAATGTCTGTGTAGTGGGGGATGTAGACCAAAACATTTATAGTTGGCGTGGGGCAGACATCCAGAACATGTTAGATTTTGAAAAGCAATACAAAGGAACAAAAACACTCTTACTTGAGGAAAATTATCGTTCTACTAAAACTATCTTAGAGGCATCAAACAGGATAATAAAGAAAAACAAAAACAGAAAGGAAAAAACTCTCTTCACAAACAATCAAGACGGCGAAAACATCTCACTTTTCTCTGCATACAATGAGATGCAAGAAGCACAGTTTGTCGCTCTCAAGGCGGGGGAGCTTATAGACGCAGGGATAAACCCTAAAGAAATAGCCGTCCTTTATAGGGCTAACTTTCAGTCTAGAATCTTAGAAGAGGTGTTTTTGGCGATGGATATACCGTATCAAGTGCTCGGTGTGCGCTTCTTTGAGCGTAAAGAGGTAAAGGATATTTTGGCATTTCTCTCTGCTGCTCTTAATCCAGACAGCATTTCTGATATGAAAAGAATTATAAACGTGCCAGCAAGAGGGATTGGTAAAGTCACTTTACTTAAGATAGTAGAGGGCAGGGAGGAGGAGCTAAGTGCTAAAGTTGCACAGAAGGTTGCAGACTTTAAACATTTACTTGAGAGGATCGCAGAGGTAGCGATGAGTAAAAACCCAAGTGAGACTATTAAATTTATTCTAAAAGAATCTGGTATTGAAGCAATGCTGAAAACCAAAAATGAAGAAGATCTTGAACGACTCGAAAACATAAAGGAGCTTGCAACTCTTGCAATGCGTTACGACAAATTATCTCCACAAGAGGGGATAGAGAAACTTCTAGAAGACGCAGCATTAGCAAGTGACCAAGACGAGCTTAAGGAAGACAAGAATGCAGTCAGGCTGATGACAGTGCACGCATCTAAAGGTTTAGAGTTTGGAGTTGTGTTTATAACAGGACTTGAGGACGGACTTTTCCCACATACATCTATGTCAGACGAGAAGAGAGACGACGAAGAAGAACGAAGGCTGTTTTATGTAGCGTTAACACGTGCAAAGAAAAAGGTTTTCCTTACATATGCATCAGTCCGCACAATCTTCGGCTCACAAACTGTAAACTTACCGTCAGATTTCATTATGGACATTGAGGATGACCTAATAGACGAAGTGTCACTTGATAATGTTGACGGTATTGATGATACTAATCATACTAGTAGTGAATTTTTAATATTATAATTATGATATGAGACCAAAGAAATCACTAGGGCAAAATTTCTTAACATCACAATCTGTGGTGGATAAGATAGTTGAAACTGCAAATCTTGATTCACAAGATGTTGTTTTGGAAGTGGGTCCAGGAAAGGGGATACTTACACAAGCTTTGCTTGAAAAAGCAGGGAAGGTTATAGCGGTTGAAAAGGACGACGCTTTAATTTATTTGCTGAAAGAAAGGTTTGCAGAAGAAATTAAAAACGAGAAACTTATTCTTGTGCGTGGGGATATCTTAAAATTTGATTTTGAAGAATATAATCTAAAAAATGATAGTTATAAGATAGTCGCAAATATACCGTATTACATCACAGGAGAGTTTTTGAGAAGCGTATTATCGTCTAGTTTTCAGCCATCACAAATGGTTTTGCTTGTGCAGAAAGAAGTAGCAGAAAGGATAGCGCGAAGTAAGAAAGAAAGCATTTTGTCCCTAAGTATAAAGGTTTATGGTGAGCCTAAGTATATTCAGATAGTTAAAGCGGGGAGTTTTAACCCAGCACCTAAGGTTGATTCTGCTATTTTGTCTATAGAAAATCTTTCAAAGAAGTTCTTTGATGAAGTAAGCGAAGAGAGGTTTTTCGAAGTTATAAAAACAGGTTTTGCACATAAGAGAAAGCTTTTGTTAAGTAACTTAAGTGTCTTAAAAGAAAAAGAAGAAATAAAAAAAGCTTTTGTTAAAGCTAAGATAAATGAAAAAGCCCGCGCAGAAGTTCTGTCTCTAGAGCAATGGCTCTTAATAGTTAAAATTATTTAAAAAAGAAAGAGCGTTGTTCTCAAAAACTGAGAGAACAACGCTTTTCGTTTATAAAATTAAAACATATTACTTGGAATCTTCCCTAAAAAGCGGGTATGCATTCATCCATTTCACCTACATCAGATTTCTTTACAAGATTATACTGATTACCTACAACATCTTTACAATACTTTATTTCGTGCCCTTTGTCTGATCCAAGTGTTGTAAATACCATACCTTCTGGCGCATGACCATATTGATCAATAGATTCCACAACAACTTCATTTGGCGCAATTTTACTAGTACGATTGTGTGTAGATTCATTTGGTACATAAGCACTTGATTGTGAAGTAGAGGTTTTTGAATCCACATTAGTTTGTGCTTCACTATACTTTGGACCAACCACTCTACCATCTGAACCAAAATGAATAACTACAGCAGATGTCGTTTTTGCGCCCTTTGACTTAAGTATTGATCCTATGCCTTGCTCGGTTGCTGTTGATGTCGTAGAGCTGAAAGCATCCAATATTGAATCTCCGGCTGGACTATAAAAATCTGGAAGAATAGTATCTGACAGATTCCATATAACTGTGTCCCCAATAAGAGTGTCAAAGAAACCTTTCTTTTTGGGTGTAGTGTTATATGTCCACACTTCTCCATAGGTTGAATTTTGCATTACATTGTTTGGTTGCCCTAACTCACTAATCACCTGTGCTTTTGTCCAGCCGGGCTGAACAGCAAAAGCAATCTTACTGAAAGACATCGCTACTACTAAAAGTAATAATATAGTTATAAATCTTTTCATTTTACTCACCCCTTCCTTATTCAGAAAATAGTTAGAATTTTTATATATATTTCAATATTTATTTATATAGAACAAGTAAAATAATACTTGATTATTTATACTACCTACCTCGTATACTAGCAAATTATAAGCGTTTTGTCAATAGCTGACGTAAATACTGTGGATATTTCAAAGTAGTGAAAAGCCTATATTCTAAAGCTTAATAAGCATTTTAACCAATCCCACAAATACCATTTGAGGAATCCCATATCACAGCTCTACCAGCTCCATATAAGTTTTTACATCCAAGCTGAACATCACATGCACTACCACCGCTTCCACAATCATCCACTGGCACACACCCATGACTTCCACACTTTAAACCACAGTTACAACATGGTGCCGATACATTTGATCCACTACTACCTCCACCCTTAGCTCTAAAGCATTCTTCAGCCTGAGCCTCTTTTAAAAACAGTCCTTCTAGTTTATCTACAATATTAATAATTTTTTTACTAGTCTTTCTTTGCGCATTAAATAATATATTTGCAAATATTTTTTTAGAGAGCTCAGAGCTGATTAATTCCTTTCGGAAGAATCTTCTTTCGTCATCCAAGATACTTTTCCAAGTTTGATTTGCTCCAATTCTAAATTTAACAGCTTCTTCTTCCGAATAGAATCCTTGTTCTTCAAAAACATTTATAATTGTATTTACAAATGCAAATATTTCCTCTTCTGAATCAAAACTCTCAATCATTTCATAACCTTCACTAAGAAAGCTTTGTTCAACAAAAACATTTTGAGTAAAAGTAAGCCCGTCTGTAAAATAATCTGGATAAAGTTTATTGAAAACTATTTGCTCTATTTCAACCTCACTTAGTTTGGGTTTTTCAAGTAAAACAATCTCTATGTCCTGCTCGTTTTGTGGATTTTCATAAATAATTGGAGTGAATTGCTCTATTACAGGCGCTACCTCTTGAAATATTTCAGTTTCTGGACTTAAAAAAGATAAGTTTTTGTTTAGAAAGCTTTGTGATTCATTGTTTTCTTCTTTTTGAAAATCAAATGTAGTAAAAGTTGGTCTATCTATGGTTTCTCTTGCGCTGGATGTTGTAGGGAATTCTGTCGCATCTTGAGTAATAGTTGGATTTTCCTTAGAAAATAAGAAAATCCAGCTGATTATAGCTACAAAAATAATGATTATTAAGATAGAGAGATTTTTTTTATTCATTTATATTTATACTAACTTCTTATGCTTATAGATTGCAAGTTATTATCCACATAAAATAGGATTTTTAAGTACTTAAAAACCCTTATTTTTGGTATAATTTTGTTTATAACAAGGGAAATATTTTGAATTTTTCACAGAGAAAAAAGCTTATATTTGTAGTTTTTGGTTTGCTTGTGATAGCAGTACTAGGTTTTTTTGCGGTACGGCCAAATAGCTATAATTACGAAGGTTTATTTTCAAGTAATTCTTTGGATAATGGGGCGCAACGGCAGGCTTTTAATAGTGTAACGAAAAAGGACAGCGATGAAGACGGTCTTAAAGACTGGGAAGAAGAGCTGTGGGGGACTGACCCTAATAACAAAGACACTGATGCAGACGGTACAAATGATGGCGATGAAATAAACCAAAACAGAAATCCACTTAAAGCTGGTCCTAATGATGTGCTTAGTGACGAGGAGATTCTAAGCGTTAGCAAAGACAATAATGTTTATGATGAAGTTGGGCTCACAGCTACAGATAAGTTTGCGCAGGATTTTTTTACAGAATATCTTTTACTTAAAGATTCTGAAGGAGTTGTTGATGAATATGGTAAAAATTTATTAATTGAATCTACAATCTCTAAAGTTCTTGATTCTGACGATTCTCTAATTGGGTATACAAATTCAGATTTAATTATTTCAGATAATATAGATAAAGATTTTGTCAGAGTTTATGGAAACACTCTCGGCAGAATTATCTTTGATAATTCTCCAGAGACAGACAGCGAATCAGATATTTTAAATAAAATAATTGCTGGCGGTAGTAAAGAAGAGGTAAGAAAAATAGACATTATTATAAGTTCTTATAATAATACAGCCAAGGAAATGTTTTCCGTAAGTGTGCCAAAAGATGCGGTTGAAAAACATATTGATCTGATTGAGAGTATTGAGCAAATCTCAAAATATATTGAAGATATAGGAGTTATAAATGAAGACCCTATACGTGCAATTGTTGGTATTGAAGGGTATGAGAGAGGTATTTTAACTTTAGATAATTCCTTAAATAATTTACGAAATTATTTTGCAAATAAAGGGGTTATCTTTGATGAAGGTGAGGTAGGTTCTATATTTTTAAATAACATATAATAATTTATGAAAATTATAGTTAAAAAACTAATACTCGTTACTTTAATAACCAGCCAGTTGTTCCTGTTCTTTTCCTATGCAGGTGTTGTGTCGGCAAGAGTACCTGTTATTGATCATAAAGTTGAAAGGAATACAAAAAACATAAAAGAAAAAACTTCTTGGTTAGTTAAAAAGGAGAAGGTTTTAGATAGCGGCGGGATTTTTGGTGTAGGTGGGCATGTTCTTGCTAAGACTGCAATCAATGTTTTGACTGAAAGTATTGTTAATTGGATTAATAGAGGGTTTGACGGTAACCCCGCCTTTGTAGATGATTTCGGCGGATTCTTAAGAGAGATTGCAGATAGAGAGACCTCACTGTTTATAGAAGGGACCTCACTTGAACTTTTGTGTAGTCCGTGGAGAGCAAATATTAAAGTCGCGCTTTCTTTGCCGACCGGATACAGAGAAGAAGTTGCTTGTACGCTCTCTGACATAGTAGCGAATATGGACAACTTCGTACATGGAGACTTTAGTCAAGGTGGTTGGGGTGGATGGTTTCAACTTACAACACGGCCGAACAATAATCCGTACAGTCTTTATATATCATCAGCATCTGAGCTTGATTCGCGTATTGCACGTCAACAAGGTATAGATAGAGAACAGCTTGCTTGGGGGCAGGGATTTCTATCAAAACAGGATTGTGACCCACCAGGGTCTCAAAATTGCAAGACCGTAACGCCAGGAACTGTAATAAATTCTCAGCTTGAAAAGGTTCTTAATACAAGTTTGACACAATTGGAGCTTGCAGATGAATTTGATGAGATAGTAGGAGCTCTTATGCAACAACTTATAAAAAAAGCGTTTACAAGTTCAAGAGGTCTTCGTGGTTTGAGCGATAGTACAAGTGGTCAAACATCATTTACTTCACAACTCGGTATCTCAAAAGAAGTAGAAGATTTAGACAGAGTTAAAGAAGGGGCATTACTTGATATTGATGGTTATATAGATGACGAGACAGATTACAAAGACATAAAACAAGCAACATTAAATTCCGTGCTTGCATCAGAAGTCCTATTGCTTAATGTAACTTCATGTTATGCAGGAAAACTTACCGGTAGTCTTACAAGTGCAAATGAAGATATTGCACGAGCTAGGATAAATACTGCTTCTTCTACGATAACCACACAAATAACACCTACAAAAACTTCTCTTGAAAATAATACTAAAGAATCTGGTCTAAATCTCGACACTTTAAGTGCATACAAAATAAATATATTAAATGCATCTAATTCAAGTGAAGTTGGAGGATTATCAAATAATCTTTCAAATCTAGTTCTAAGTGGAAAACTAAATACATCTGATACATTCAGCGCACAAGAACAACAAGCTACCATAACCGCGCAGATGAGTGCACTCAATGCGACGACGAATGCGCAGATTACAGAATGTCAGAATTTCCCACCGCCACCACCGCCAATCATACCTCCGACGACGTAGATCTGTAGAGCGCACACCCAAAAATTAAAATGAAATCCTTAACATTCAAAAAAATAATCCCAACACTACTTATAACAGCAGTTTTGTTTACAGGATTTTTTGGTGTTATAGGTTCAAATGTTGTACATGCACAAGGTGTTAATAATTCAGCGGGTAGCAGTTTAAGTTCAGATTTTGTAGGTCCTAGAACACAAGAACAACAGGAAAAATTTAATGAAAAAGTACAAGAAGAAGAAGAAAATAAAACAGGTTGTAGTTTGTGGCCACATAGATTTAAATTTTATCAATGTGCAACTACTGCATTTGCAGTAGTTGGTAATCTTATGCTTAATACTTTTGCGTTTTTTGTAGGTATTGCGGGTTTTATACTGGATAAGTCTGTTGATTATACGATTATAGACATGGGGGATAATGCCAGAAGTATAGGAGCCATAGAGACAGGCTGGAAAGTATTTAGAGATCTTTCAAACATAGTAATAATATTTGTATTACTTATTATAGGTATTGCGACAATACTTCGTCTGGAAAACTATGGCGCAAAGGCGCTTCTTGCCAAACTTATTGTAGTAGCGCTTCTCATAAACTTCAGCTTATTTTTTACACAAGTTATCGTTGATTCGAGTAATCTTATATCACTTCAGTTCTATAATAGAATAACTGAATCAGCCGGAGTAGAAACAATAGATGGTAAAAAAGTCCCAGTTATTACTAGTGTTGGGGAGAGATATATGCAAGCTTTTGGGCTTACAACTATATATGATGCAGGAGAAATCCTTGAACCAGAAAGACTCACAGGAGAAAATACATTTGGGGAAATATTCTTTGTATCAGTTCTAGGTTCCGTGGTATTTCTTGTTGCAACTTTTGCATTTCTTGCAGGCGCCCTCTTGCTTATAAGTAGGTTTGTAGTGCTAGTATTTCTTATGATACTCGCACCGCTTGCGTTTGTGGGGATGATCCTCCCGTCACTTTCAAAACATGCAAACAAGTGGTGGAGTGCCCTTATGCGATATGCATTTTTCGCCCCAGCATATATGATACTAACTTGGTTTGTTATTGAAGTTGTTAATTCTCCAGCATTTAAAGAAACTATAGGGTTAGGAGGCGAGATGTCTTTTGCAGCCACTGCAACAAATGGAAGTATGACAATAGTATTTAATTTTATTATAGTAATTGCTTTTATAATAGGCTCTATATTGATATCAAACTATTTTGGAATCATTGGCTCAAGTGCTGTTATGAAATGGGGTAATTCTGCACGTAAATTCGGACAAGGTGTTGTAGGTAGGGGTGCACTGTACGCTCCTCGAAGGCTCGGTAGATATGCGAGTCTTAAAGCTGGTGTTGGCGCAGAGAAGTTGCAAGAGAGTAATAGAGGTTCCGCAAGATTTTTGCGCCATATCCCTGGGGTTGTTGAGGCTGCAGGTGCACTAGGTGCTGCAGGCCGAGCGACTGTTAAGAAACGAGAAGGCCTTCAAAAGGATATGAGTAAAGCTACTCTTGAAAATAAATTAGGCATGAAAACAACATCTATAGCTGACAAGCAGGCTATAGCTAAAACGCTCTTTGCCGATGAACAGGGTAATCTAGCAGAACAGGTAAAACTATTTACTAAAGATATGTCTAAAGACCAGAAAAAAGAAGCTTATAAAGGAATGACAGACACAAATAGAGCAGCATTTGAAAAGGAGCTGGATCATCAAAGAAAAGATGAGATAAGGCGAACAGGTCTTTCTTCTATAGACATGGTAAGTAGTTTAAGGCCATATCTTTCAACAGAACAAAAGCAAAAAACAGATGATGCTATGCAGAAAAATATAGATAAAGAATTAACTAAATTACTAAATAATCCAGCAGTCTTGCTAAGAGAATTGGCGGGTATTACTGATGGACAACAAGAAAAATTCTATAAACAACTGTCTGAAAGAGACCGTCTTGAGGTTGATGGTATAGTCTCTCTAGGAGATAAAGCTAGACTAAGAGGGGTTCTTTCACCAGAACAATTAGGTAAAACATTAAAAGAGGAAAAAGGGTTAAGAGGGAAAAAAGACGCAGATGATTTGAAGGCGGCAACTGCAGCAACTGCACCAGGTATCCTAACCAGGATGAGAGCTGCGGGCACAATTAAATATTTAGAAGGTGAGGTTGGTACTTTAGATAATGTATTTAAGAATTTTGAGGCAAATGATTTTAGAGAACATACTAGAAATAGTAAGTTTACAAAGGAAGATAAAGCGTTTATAAAAGCGGAAGTGTTAGCAGATCCAACCCTTCCTGCGTCTGTGCGAGACTTCTTTACTACTGGAATGGGTGCAACTATGTGGTAGGTATCTAATTGTTATAAATAGTTAAAATTATATGAGATATTCAAAAGAACAAATAAATGAAAGATTTCAAATGTTATCACCAACTGTGCAGGATATAATTTTGTCTGTGGAAATTGCTGATGCAATAAAAGAAATTACTAAGAAGAATGATTTACATATGGATACAGCAGGGCTTCTCAATGAAGAGATAACGTACGTAATAGTTGGTGCAGAAAAATCAGTCAATTTTGTAAGCAATCTAAAAACAAAAGTACATATACCAGAAGATAAGGTTAATTCTGTCGCAGGAGATGTAAATGAAAAAATATTTCTACCTGTTAGAGAAGCTTTAAAAAATGCAGCAAATAAACCTGCACAAGACATCAAATCAGAAGTTGTTGAAGAAAGTAATTTGCATAAAAAAGAAGTAGAGCTAGAAACTAGGATTAATCATGCACCACTGACTGAGTCTGAAGAGATTAGGCAACATGTTGAAGCTCAGCGTGTGGTGGGGAACACAACCGCGCCACCACCGAATCTTCCGACAAGCACACCCGTAGATGCACCAACAGAGCAGAAAGAAGAAAAGCAAAAACCAAGCTTTGAGAACAAGAAGCCGTCCCATGTAGACCCTTATAGAGAGCCATTTGAATAATTATAAATATGCGATTCCAGGTACCACAATTTATTGAAGTAGAAGACAAGATTTTTGGGCCACTTACCCTAAAACAGTTCATTTACCTTGCAGGAGCTGGAGGTGTGCTGTTCATCCTCCTAAAGACACTCCCATTTGTTGTTGCTATTTTTTTGGCGATTCCTGTTGTCGCGCTCGCTTTAGCACTTGCATTTTATAAAATAAACAAAAGGCCTTTCGTATTAGTATTAGAATCAGCATTTAAATATGTATTAAGTAATAGATTATATATATGGAAAAGTAAAGATATCAAACAGATAATTGCTGAAAAAGACAAAGCAGATGGTATTATAAGTAGTAAAGTAAAAGATAAAGTTAGTATACCGGAATTATCTGGCAACAGGCTTAAAGACATCGCATGGAGTCTTGATATTAAAGAAAGTATATATTCTGACGCATCACAACAAAATTAAGATTAATTATGGCTAAACAATCAAAATCAACACAAGAATTTGTAGAAGTAAAAGAAGTCCGCGATGGTATCGTTGTTTTAAAAAACGGTTCATTGCGCTCTATTTTAATGACATCGTCAGTCAACTTTGCTCTTAAGTCCACTGATGAACAGACTTCTCTACTACTTCAATTTCAAAACTTTCTTAACTCATTAGATTTTTCTGTACAAATATTTATTCAATCAAGAAAGCTTGATATAAGGCCATACATAGCTCTTCTTGAAGAGCGTCACAAAGCTCAGGTAACTGACCTTATGAGAATCCAGATCAGAGAATACATAGAGTTTATAAAAAACTTCACAGAAAGCGCCAACATAATGTCAAAAAGCTTCTTTGTTGTTGTCTCTTATTCACCTTCTACGTTCTCAGTAAAGGATGGAGTGATGGGGATCATAAAAAGTAAAAACAAAAGTGAAATAAAAGATAAGAATAAAAACTTTGAAGAAAGTCGTACTCAGCTCGAACAAAGAATGTCTGTGGTAGAGCAAGGGCTTCTGCGAACTGGTATACGTGTTGCACGTCTTGGTACTGAAGAGACGATAGAGTTACTTTATAAGATGTTTAATCCAGGGGAGCTCGAGAAGCCAATCCCACTTAATAAATAATATGGGAATATTTGATTTTCTAAAAAAGAATAAAAAAGATACAGAATCTATATCACCGATCTTGCCACAGGAGATATATGATGCTGGAGTCTTAGAACTAAAGGATGTCATAGCTCCATCCGCTTTAAGTATTACTCCTAGAGAGCTAAATCTCGGAGATAAGATAATGCGTACGTTTTTTGTAATATCATACCCAAGGTATCTTGCAGATAGTTGGTTCTCTCCAATTATTAACTTAGATAAAATGTTTGATATATCAATATATGTTCATCCTATTGATACAGTTACGGTATTACGCAAATTTCAGAAAAAGGTGGCTGAGGTAGAAAGTCAGATAAGGACCCGTGAAGAGAAGGGGCTTGTACGTGACCCAAAGCTAGATACCGCATATCAAGACTTAGAAGATTTGCGTGACAAGCTACAGCAAGCACAAGAGAGGCTCTTTGATGTAGGGCTTTATATTTCAATATATGGTGATACAAAAGAAGAGCTTGATAAGATAGAGACAGAAATAAAATCAATCCTTGAGTCAAAGCTTGTATATCTTAAACCAGCTCTATTCCAGCAGGAACAAGGGTTCAAAAGTATGCTCCCTGTTGCTACAGATATCTTGAAGGTACACTCTAAGCTAAACTCTGCGCCATTATCAAGCTTATTCCCATTCATTTCTTTTGACCTTACGGCTGATAAGGGTGTATTGCATGGGGTAAACAGACATAATTCATCGTTGATTCTTTTGGATAGATTTTCTTTGGACAATTACAATTCAGTTACTTTTGCGACATCTGGTTCTGGTAAATCATATGCTACCAAGCTTGAGATATTAAGGACGCTTATGTTTGACACAGAGGTAATAGTGATAGACCCTGAACGAGAGTATGAATATATGGCAGAAGCAACAGGTGGAAGGTATTTTAATATATCTCTAAACTCTGAGCACCATATTAATCCATTTGATCTACCAATACCTCGTGAAGATGAAGCACCGTCTGATGTATTGCGTTCAAATATCGTACATTTAGTAGGTATGTTTAGAATCATGCTTGGTGGACTTACACCGCAGGAAGACGCTATTGTAGACAGAGCAATCACAGAGACCTATGCGCTTAAAGACATTACTCCTAATTCAAATTTCTCAAACATAGAACCACCACTTTTGTCTGATTTTGAACTTGTGCTATCAGGGATGAATGGAAGCGAAGCTCTTGTGCAAAAGCTCTCTAAATATACAAAAGGTACATGGGCAGGGTTTATAAACAAATCAACAAATGTAGATATAAACAAAAAATTTGTGGTATTTTCAGTGCGCGACATGGAAGACGATCTAAAGCCTGTGGCTATGTATATTATCACCCACTATATATGGAACGCTATTAGGAAAAACATGAAAAAAAGATTGCTAGTAATCGACGAGGCATGGTGGATGATGAAATCAGAAGACACAGCTTCGTTCCTGTTTAGTATGGCAAAACGTGGACGAAAGTATTACTTAGGACTTGCTACTATCACACAAGACGTAGGTGACTTCTTAAAATCACCCTACGGGCTTCCTTTGATTACTAACTCATCTATACAGCTTTTACTTAAACAGTCGCCAACGACTGTCGATACAGTCCAAAAAACATTTAATTTGAGCGATGAGGAAAAATACTTACTATTGGAATCAAGTGTTGGAGAGGGGATCTTCTTTGCTGGGCTTAAACATGTAGCTGTCAAAATAATCGCTTCTTATACAGAAGATCAGATTATTACCTCTGACCCATCACAAGTTCTGACTATCAAGAAAGAGCGAGCAAGATTATTAGATAAAAGTAATGATGTTGTAGATATGGCTCCATTAGAGCAGGCTCAACCTGCAGAAGTTGGGAATACTGCAAGTAGAAACTTTGTAAAAGATGCAAGGTGGAGGCATAGTAAGAATGCTAATAATAAAGATAGGTAATTTTGAACATTATATTAAAACATGGCAGAAGAAAATAAAAAAAGAAGAATAGGTGCTATGCAGGGAACAGTTATGATATTTGTTGCTCTTGCTATTGACGGTGTCCAATTTCTTATTAATCTTATACCACTTGTAGGATGGCTATTTGTTTCTATACTAAGTGTTGGCGTAGCATTAATGTTTTGGACTTGGTTTAAGTTAAATGGTGTGAGTTTTATAAAAGGGAAAACTGCATTATTAAGAGTTACAGCATTGTCAGTCGGAACATTTTTAGAGGTTTTCCCACTATTTAATAGTGTGCCAGCTTGGACATTTGCTATAGGTATTGCTGTTATCACAGTAATATTGGAAGATAAAGTTCATAACATAGGTATTCTTAATAAATTTGGTGTTAATAAGCTGATCGGATCAAAAGCAAGGCAAAACAAGAATAAAGGTGTTAGAATAAACTCAGGCAATAGATTTAATGTCCCAAGAAGATTAAGAAAAATGACATGAATTACAGCATAATCAAAATTACAAAAATATCTGGAATAGCTGTATTTTTATTCTCCATAGCTTTTTTTGCACATGCACAAATCTCTGGAGTAGGGGAGGTGGTATCTTTTGATGTTACTCCTAATAATCCAAGAGCAAATCAGATTGTTAATGTAAATATAGAAAGTTTCTCCGTTGACCTTAGTAGGGCAAGTAGTATAACGTGGCTTTTAAATGGTGAAATCATAGCTCAAGATGCTGGGCTCAAGAGTGTTCAGTTTAGAACTGGTAAGTTGGGGTCTCGTTCAGAAGTGGATGTTGTAATAAGAAGTGTTGAAAAAGGTACGATACGAGAGAGCATTACTATTTCTCCGACAGAAGTTAATCTGTTGTGGGGCGCAACATCTTATACACCGCCTTTTTATGCTGGTAAAGCATTACCTGCCTCTGATGCAGACATCACGGTAGTCGCTATGGCAGAGTTTGTTACTTCAAACGGAAATCGATTATCCCCAAAAGATCTTATATTCACATGGCAAAAAGACGGGAGAGTGTTAGGTGGTTTGTCTGGACGGGGGAAAGATACTGTTAATATAACAGGGCCTAAACTATCAAGGACTTCACGTATTGAGGTCGGTGTATCGTCTTCGGGAGGGTCATTACAAGGAAGTGGCGCGACCTTTATATCTGCCGTCTCTCCAGAGATAATATTTTATGAAAATGATACTATATTTGGTACGAGGTATGAAAAAGCTATTAAGAGTAGTACCGCTCTTTCAAGAGAAGAAATAAAAATAACAGCATACCCGTACTTCTTTTCTTCAAATAGTAGGGTTGTCGCCAGCTCTGATTATGAGTGGGGGGTTGATGGTGCTTCAGTAGAAAGTGCACCAAATGATAGTAGTAGTATTGTGTTAAGGCAGGTTGGCGATGGTGAGGGTTCAGCTGAAGTATCGTTGTCTATAGAAAATACAGACAAGATATTGCAGTTTGCAAAAGAGAGTTTTTCTCTTCTGTTTGGATTTAATAAAAGTGCAGAGACACTATTCACATTTTAATCTTTAAAAATTATGAGCATTTTATTTAATAAAAAAATAATTTTAAAAAACTTTATCTTGATTATGGTAATTGTTATTTGTTTTTCTACTGCTGTAGAAACCACTTCTGCTGCTTGGTATAGAATTTTTAAGCCTTTTGATGAAAGTTTTATTCTTAGTCCCCAAGGTATTTGGCGGGCTATTAATCCAACTAACTCCATTCTTATTCCAGAACAAACAAGCGATGGGAAAACAGAAGCGGAAAGAGATATTGAGAAGCAAAGACAAATACAGAATGAAAGACGAGAAGCACGTTCTGAGTTTACAGCGCTTAACCCTATAAAAGGTGTGACAGATGCTGAAGCTGCAAAGAGTCCGTCCAAATTCTTTAATGGTATGTTTATGTTTGGTATATCAATAGCTGCGTTTTTGGCTGTACTTATGATCGCAATTGGAGGAATACAGTATATGAGCACTGACGCAGTAAGCGGGAAATCAGAAGGGAGAGAACGTATCACCTATGCAGTAATGGGCCTTTTGTTAGTACTGTTCTCATGGATATTACTCCGTCAGATTAATCCAGAGATTCTCGATTTTAATTTCCTAGACACTCCCACTAGTAGTTATAGTAATACAGGAGCTTTTGATAGTGGTGGAGATCAGGATGGAAACAGGACAAGTAATAATTTTACTGAATATGACGAAAAAGATATCTATACATATTTTGACGAACAAAGAGGTTATTCTTATAAAGTGGTTGGTGAAGACAAAGACGGAAATGAAATACGTTTTTATCCAGATTTGCAAAATGACCCTAACCCTGAATACACTATTCAACAACCAGATTTTCAATCACAGCAGAATGATAGATTAAAAAATCGAGCACAGCAATCAATAAGAAGGAATGGCCTAGAAGGTTTTACAGAATCTAGTGAAACAAGTATTGAAGGTATAATGACAGATACACAAAGATTACAAAAGCTTGTAGATGAAGCAAATGAAGAAATTTCTCAATAATTCATTACATTATCATGTTTAAAAAAATACTTATAATAATTCTAATAATTTTCATCGTCGTCATAATGGGGCTTTTAATCCTTGCGTTTTCTATTTCTAAAAACAGTGAAGGCGAGGTTACAGTTCAGGATTCGTTTCGAGACCTAGTCTCTTTTGGTGATAGTGCAAGTAGAGATTTTACAAATAGGTTTGGCGATACACTTAATACAGATACTGATTTTATAGGACCAGACGGCACACCAAACACACAGGATGACATTAATGTAGGGGCATTGTTGTTAAGGAAAATAACAACATTCCCAGTTGCTGGAGCAACAGCCCAAAAAGATGAAAATGAAAAAACAATCGTTAAGTTTATCGCTCGTGAGAATGGCCATATCTTTGAAGTTCCTACAGATTCTAATTCAAGAGAAAGAATATCAAATACAACAATACTTCGCATATGGGACACCTTATGGCTTTCAGGTGGGAGAGAGTTTGTTGCAAGATTTATTGATGAGGATGAAACTGCAGTAGAAAGTTTTTATGCAGAGATTATTCCCGAAGAAGAAAGAGACAATGACAACACGCTCAGCGGCTCATTCTTACAAAAAAATATAGAAGAGATCGCATGTTCAAAAGATAGAAATAAAATCTTCTATATCGTTCCAAATGGCGACGGTTCTATTGGTATAATCTCAAATCCAGATGGGAGTAGTAAGGTTCAGGTATTTGACTCACCGATCTCTGAGTGGGTTGCACAGTGGGCAGAAGAAGACACTATAGCTCTTACGACAAAAGCTTCCTCTGATGTACCAGGACACTTATATTTCTTGGATGTTGAAACAGAAAGATTAAATAATATTCTTGCTAATATAAACGGACTTACAACACTTGTTAATAGTAGTGCTAATAAAGTATTGTTTACGCATAATGATACAGGCAAGCTTCTTTTGAGTGTCTTTGATATAAAGAAAAATAAAGTTACAGACTTACCTTTGTGGGCTCTAACAGAGAAATGTATATGGAGTGAGAAAAATAGCTCAATTATATATTGTGGGGTTTCAAGCTTTATCCCAAGAGGTGACGACCTAGATGCATGGTATAAAGGATTAACTTCATTTTCAGACAGTGTTTGGATGATAGATATAGAAACACAAACAGCAACCGTTCTGGTTGATCCTACTGAAAAAGCTGGTGAAGAGTTCGATCTAATAAAACCAGTATTATCTCCTGATGAAGAATATCTCTTATTTATTAACAAAAGAGACTCTACTTTGTGGCAACTTAAACTAAAGTAATGTTCCTTGTTCGTTAGTAATATATTTAAATACGATTCTTCTTGTTTTTCCTTCACCTTCTGATTCCGTCTTTATTTCATTATCATTTACAAACAAAGAATGTATTATCATCCTCTCGTATGCATTCATGGGTGACATTTCAACATCAGATTTAAACGCTTTAGCACGGCTTGCAAGTACTAAGGCCTCACTTTTAAGGCCCTCTATTTTTTCTCCGTTGTAACCGTTTATATCAATAAGAAATGGTAGTCTGTTTTCTGGTAATTTTTTATCAATAATCTTCTTTACAATATGGTTAAGTGCACGTAACCCTTCGCCATTGTTGCCTATAAGTAGTCCAGAGTCCTCTGTCTTGATAAGGACTGTAGGATGCGCGTCATTTTCTAGTATCTCTATTTCGTCAAATTCTACTGTCAGTTGTTTTAAAAAGTTTTTTATTATTGTCTTTATTTCCTCTGCATTTATCATTCTTTTTCTACATTAGTTTCAGTAGAGTCTGAAACTAACTTTTCTTCATATTTATTTTTTATAGTTTTTCTAACGTATATTTCTTGCCCGATTGCAAAAAGGTTGCTTGTTGTCCAGTATATAGCGACAGCAGCCGATATAGCATAGGCGATAGAGAATACAATAATCGGCATTACGTATCGCATTTGAATATGAAAACTTCTTGCAAGGTCGTCTTTAAGAGATGCTTTGCCTGTACGCGCTTTCATCGGTGGAAGTGAGTATTTGATCTGGAAGTATTGTGTAGCTCCAGCAAGTAATGCGAACAATATACTTTTCTTAGAAACATCTATAAGCCCCAATAGATTCATGTTGATGTTCTCAGGAATAGGAGTAAAAGAGTAAATAATATCCATATTTATCTCTGGGAGCCCCCCACGCAAGAATACCCAGTAGAGTGCAAAGATAACAGGGATTTGTATTAAAATAAGAAGAAATCCAGAAAACGGGTTCACACCCTTTTCTTTATAAAGTGCCATTGTCTGGCGTGCTTGCTCTTGCTTGTCTTCTTTATGCTCTTCTTTGAGTTTGGTAATCTCTGGCTCAAGCTGTTTTACG
>Ga0209044_1000539_pt1 | contig 29627 bp, 20 predicted proteins | sample SaaInlV_130m_DNA_FD_184655 | JGI IMG/M metagenome (GOLD analysis project Ga0209044, IMG submission 184655) | Marine microbial communities from expanding oxygen minimum zones in the Saanich Inlet - SI037_S4LV_130m_DNA (SPAdes) (version 2) | ecosystem: Environmental > Aquatic > Marine > Intertidal... | reverse complement strand
AGAGAGGCCTCGCCGGCTCAAGCCGGCGAGGCCTCTTTCCGATCCAGAGCAGCACTGTGTCGGTCCGGAATCACTCTTCCGCCAGTACTCCTCCTTCTGCCAGCAACGACTGATCGATCCACTGGAGCAGTTCATCGATGTTGAAGATGTTGCCCTGGTCATTCTCAGGATCCGGGCCCGGCTCGTCGAAGGGAGCCGCAGGAGGAGATCCACCGCCGAACAGGTAAGTCAGGGTGTGGATGACATCGCTGAGGTCATGGGTTCCGTCGCTGTTGGAGTCTGCCGCTTGTTCGGGGACAGAAGGCTGACCCCCGCCGAAGAGTCGGCCAAGACTGGCGATGGCGTCTCCGATGTCGACCTGGAGATCACGAGTGAAGTCGCCGCGCCTGAACCAGTCCCAGGGAATCGGCAATACTATATTTGGAAGGAATATTAGCGGACAGATCAAGAATACCCGTGTGTCCGGGGTGATGAGATCATGAGAGTGGACCCTGACCAGGTCGAGTAACTCCGATGGGAGCCAGGTCTCTCGAACCGGGTATACTGGCTCGACGTGCGCGTAGTTGAGGCCGTAAAAGTTACACCCGACGACGGTTCCATCGCCGAGAGTTCTGGTCAGGTATTCGTCGATGGGGCCTCTGCACCAGGTGGTGGTGATTCCACTGGAGAGCAGATCTCCTCCGGTGATCTCATGAACATCGGTGAAGATCTCCACATGGGGACCACCATATCCATTGGCAAAGATCACGGTTCCATCATTCTTGATTCGAAGCACAGCGGCGTTCGCGGAGTATGCATCTCGACCTGCCAGGATGAACTCACCCGCTCCCACTTCTCGAATGTCGCTGTGGGCGATGAATCCATGGTATTCGTCCTGATCGAGGGTTCCGAGAAAGTGTGGTTCCAGCTTGAGGACCAGGGTCGACGGTGGGATCGCGGGTGCGCCTGTGACGCTTGGCGGATGGATGACCAGCCCGGCAACCTCGACATTGCCCGCCTGGGTGATGGTGAGAGCGGTCCCGATCGATTTTACCTGTTGCGGGCCATGCAGTGTCACCTGAGATGGATTCCCATCGATCTTGGTGCGCATCACCAGGATTTCAGAGAAGTTCGAGTTCATCGGACCGGTGGATCCCACCACCATGAATCCTGCTTCCTGGAGAACGGTACCATCGGCATCGATCAACTCCTCGACATATTCGATGTCGGCGAAATGAGCCCGGGTATTGAATCCAAACAGATTGGCTCCCGGGATACTGAAAGCAGCATCCTCGTAGACCCGCATGAAATCCAGCGTGAGGTCTTGCTGTACCACGAGGATGAAGGGAAGCTGACCGGCAGAGTTGGCGAGTGTGACCGATCCGCAGATGGCGAGTCGCCCATCTGGGATCTGGATGATTTTCACGCCTGCCCCGCTGATGATGCCGACATTATTGATGGGTAGTGGTCCGCCATAGGAACTGTAGCCGGTGGGAATCCCAACGACGTCAGTGGTGACCACCATCACCGGATCGTCGACCGAAATTCCGTTTCGGATGATACCAGTCACCGCAAAACCACTGGAAACTCCAGCGGAAAATGTTTCCGTCACCGAAACAGGAACCGCATTGCCGAATCCTTGCACATTGGATTCGAGGATCTGACGCGTCCAGATCAGGTTGCCGCCAGGGCTGACCTTGTTGAGGTAGATGTCAAAGCCAGGTGGCGCACCGGGAGGTCGAGTGACGGGACCGACTGTGACGTAGTTTCCATCACTGGTCGGCGTCATCTCGAGAGAGAGTTCGCTTCCACGAGTGCCCAGGTTTTTCATGTACACCTGGGAGTAGAGGGTGGTGGCGGGCAGCATCGCGAGAAGCAGGAATGAGAGGGAGAAAAAACGAAGAATCGTCTTTGTCCCGAGAATGGGGAAGGTCATGGAGACCCCTTTCCATTGGGCTGAATGGCGTTCGTCCCCGTGACGAAAACCGCCTGAATTGTGGCTCAGGTAATGGTAAATCCGCTGAAGCGTACTTTTCGGACCCACTATTTCAGTCCCAACCAGTACCGAGTCGTGCTGGTCGATTTGACATCGAAGGTCGATTTGCTTTACCGTTTGCGCATGCGGGGGTAGTCCCCGTGTGTGGATGGGAGAACGGGTGATGGGGAATAATCTCGGAGGAGCCGTGTTTGCGGGAGTCATCGGTGGAATCATCGCGGTGGCGTGCTGGTATATCGTCAATTCGGTCGTGGTGGATCCAAATATCTACATGGCCGTGGGACTGTCTGGTTTCTTTGGCTCACTGTTTGCCAATCTTTTTGCCTCGAAGGCTGAGAAGATCGAAGCCTGATCGTCAGCAACCGATTGTGAATTTGAGGGGACGGAGCCTGAAGCGAGGCTCCGTCCCCTTTCTCATCGATCCGATCGACGATAGCTGCTGTCGATTTTTACTGCCTACTTCATCCCGACTGCGAGTTACAGCCCCTCACTTCGCCACTGCATCGTTGTGTCGATGCTGGATCCCCATAAACTGTAGTGGTTGTAAAGGCTTCAGAAAGGTACATCGATGATCAGTTCGACTCTCACCCATATGGTCTTGATCCTGGTCCTTGGAGTGACAACGGTTCCGGATGGACTCACCGGAGAAATGTCCCCCAGTATCGATCTGGCCGCTGACGACTCTCAACATCCGGGTGGAGTGATCGATTCCACCCTCCCGAAACTGCGCGGCATGATTGAACTTTATTCTGCGGATCGTCGGAATATCGGTAGGTTCTATGACGCACCGATGTCGAAGTTGGCTTCGGATCGGACTCGAGAATATCTGCAACACTGGCAAGAAGTGCTCGACGCCATCGATTTCGATGCGCTGGAGCGGGATCAACAGGTCGATCACCTGCTCTTCCAAAACGACCTTCGATATCGACTACGTTCGCTTGAACATCAGCAGTTGAAGGAGCAACAGATCGACCCGTTCGTGCCGTTTGCGGAGACCATCACCCGCTTGCAAGAGAAGCGGCGACAGGTGGTGCCGGTCGATGGGAAGATTCTCGCCAACATCATCACGGATCTGGATAGAGCCGTGAAGGATGCGCGAACCACCATCGAGAAGCGACTGAAGGAGGGTGGCGAAGGGGAGCAGGTGTTCGAGATCTCGGTCGCAAACCGCGCCTCACGCATGGTCGACCGTCTCCAGCGAACCCTCTCGGGATGGTATCGATTCTATGCCGGTTACGATCCACTCTTCACATGGTGGGTAGAAAAACCGTACAAGGATCTGGAGAAGACGCTCAAGAGTTACTCGAAGTTCATCCGTAACAAAGTGATGGCCATCGATGATGAGGACGATCCACCGATCATCGGCGACCCGGTCGGTCGCGAAGAACTGATGAGTATGCTGGAGCACGAGATGATCGCTTACTCCCCGGAACAACTGATCGAGATCGCCCGCCAAGAGTTCGACTGGTGTCGCAATGAGATGGTCCGAGCGGCGCAGGATCTGGGTTATGGAGACGACTGGCGAAAAGCTCTCGAGCACGTCAAGGAACTCCATGTCGAGCCAGGGAAGCAGCCGGACCTGATTCGTGAACTGGCTCACGAGGCGGTGGAGTTTATCGAGCAGAGAGATCTGGTCACGATTCCTGATCTTTGCAAGGAAACCTGGAGGATGGAGATGCTGTCTGCTGCACGACAGAAGACCAGTCCATACTTCCTCGGTGGTGAAACGATCATGGTGGCCTTCCCCACCCACGAGATGGAGCACGAAGACAAGCGGATGAGCATGAGAGGGAACAACCGACACTTTGCCCGAGCCACGGTGCATCACGAGTTGATTCCCGGTCATCACTTGCAGGGGTTCATGACCAGCAGGCATCAAACTCATCGTCGCGGTTTCGGCACTCCCTTCTGGATGGAGGGGTGGGCTCTCTACTGGGAGATGTTGCTGTGGGACAAGGAATTTGCAGAGTCCGCAGAAAATCGCGTGGGAATGCTGTTCTGGCGCACTCATCGTTGTGCGCGGATCATCTTCTCGCTCAGTTACCACCTCGGACGGATGAGTGCAGAGGAAGCGATCGATTTTCTGGTCGAGAATGTCGGCCATGAACGAAACAACGCCACCGCAGAGGTGCGCCGTTCAGTCAGTGGTAGTTACGGTCCGCTCTATCAGGCGGCATACATGCTCGGTGGACTGCAGTTGATGGCGCTTCACCGGGAACTGGTCGATTCTGGCCAGATGAGCGATCGTGAGTTTCATGATCGGGTGCTGAAGAACAACTCGATCCCCATCGATATGGTTCGAGCGGCCCTCAGCGATGTCGAATTGAAGCGAAACCATCGACCGACCTGGAACTTCTACGGTGCCGTGGATGAAGGCAAGACCGTGCCCGCCGGAGAGTGAAATCTCCCCGGCGGACACGACCCCGATGTCAGGCTAGCAGTTGCAAAGGAGCGGCTGATAACTCTTGCGGTGGCACCATGCCAGAACCAGATGCACCGCAGAGAGCCCGAAGGCCATCTCCAGGCCATTGGGTTCCACGTAGAGATGATACCCAACGATGTTGACCAGCACCGGACTCAGCAGAATCAGTCCGAAGGCGCTCATCCGACTCGAAGCGATCAACAATCCACTGGCCGCCTGAGTGGCAAAGATCAGGTTGGACATGTATCCACTGGCGGTGATTCCACCCCAGAACGCGCCGGTCGCTTCGGGATTGGTGGGCGGTTGGTCACCCCCGGGTGAAAACCAATGAAAAAACCCATTGAGACCCATCAGGATGAAAAACCCACCGTAGAGTCCTTGCAGGATCAAGATCCCGATCGGTTGTCCCTGTTTGGCTGGACCTTCTTTTTCAGTCATCCGTACTCCTTTTCTCTGAGGTTGGGAGAGCCAATCTACCGGAATCGCTGAAGTTTCTACCGCAAAATATCGATATTGTGTCGTGGTTTTTCGGGGCAGTTCGACCTGGTTTCTACAGGTTACCCTCCCCCGGAGGGTAGGGAAGCCATAGGATACCTGCTGACGGAGGACCAAATGAATCGATGGATCATCTGCACCTGCACTCTTTTCTGCGCTGGTATTCAGGGGCGAGCACAAGAAGCTGGAGAAGCCCAGGTGGGAGGTTGGAGACTGGCCGATAGCCCCAGCGCCTACCTGCGGGAACATGCGGAGAATCCCGTCGAATGGTATCCCTGGGGGGAAGAGGCATTCGAGCAGGCGAAGAAACTGGATCGTCCCATCTTCCTGTCGATCGGTTACTCGTCATGCCACTGGTGCCATGTGATGCGGCGGGAGTCCTTCTCCGATCCCGCGATCGCTGCGTTCATGAACGAGAACTTCATCTCCATCAAGGTCGACCGAGAAGATCTTCCTCACGTCGATGACGCCTACATGGATGCGGTGAGGGCGATGACCGGTGGAGGGGGTTGGCCGCTATCGGCATTCTTGCTCCATGATTTGAAACCATTCTTCGGAGGAACCTATTTTCCGCCGCGAGCACGGTTCAATCGACCTGGATTCATGGAACTGCTCGGCTCCATCTCCAAGGCCTGGAGTGAGGATCGGGACCAGATCAGCGAAAGTGCAGGAAAACTGAATGCCCACCTGTTGGATCGTTCGAAGCGCAGTTTTGATGGTATTGAAGCGCAAGGGTACCTCGCTGGAGGGATCGATGGCGCTGCCAGGAGTTACACCGCGGATCCTGCCGGCTTTGGTAAGGCTCCACGCTTTCCCAACCCCAGATTGCTGCAATTTCTGATCGGCGAGGGAAAGATGCGTGGCGACCAAGCCTCCATCGATCGAGGAGTTTCGGTGCTCCACGCGATGGCCAACGGCGGGATCTATGACCAGGTGGGTGGAGGCTTCCATCGCTACAGTGTCGATGACCAGTGGCAGGTGCCGCACTTCGAGAAGATGCTCTACAACCAGGGCTCGCTGGCGGAAAGTTACTTCGAGGCGGGACGGATCGCCGATGATCCACAACTGACCGCTGTCGGGGTCGCCACCTGCGATGCGTTGCTGGAACAGTTCATGCTCCCCGATGGAGGGTTCGCAGGCTCATGGGATGCGGATTCTGGAGGGGTGGAGGGCTCTTACTACGTCTGGACTCCAGAGCAGGTGAAGGAAGTGGTGGGCGAGGAATCGACTCCCCTCATCTGCAAGGTTCTGGGAATCTCCGAGAAGGGCAACTTCGAGGGGGGAGAGGCGAGCGTCGCTCGCAAGGCGATGTCGATCGAGCAGGCGGCAAAGTTACTGTCGATCGATTTGAATCAGGCAGTACAGAAGTTTGTCGCGGGTGTGGCCCTGATGAAAGGCCATCGTACTCATCGAGTGGCGCCCAAACGAGACCCGAAGGTGGTGCTGGGCTGGAATGCACTCGCCATCTCGGCGCTGGCACGTGGCGCGGCACTACTGGATTTGCCTCGATTCCGTCAAGCGGCAGTGGCAGCCTATTCATCGATGAAGGGATCCTTGGTCCTGGAAGATCAATTTCAGAGGCGTAGAGACTATCCCGATGGAATCTCTTCCAGCGATGGAGGGGAACAGGAGATGGCACAGGTCTCCGGCAACCCAGCAACCCTTCAAGATGCGGCGTTATGGATGAAATGTTGTCTCGATCTCTACGATGCGACCTTCGAGGTCGAATTCGTGGCCGAGGCGATCCGTTCCTGGCGAGTGATCCTCGAGGAGTTCGGTCCGCTCGAGGAGGACGGTGGTCTGTTCGAGGCTCCTGCGGGAGCCGAGGTGTTGCTCGGGCGCAGACAGGAGTTCTTTGATGGTGCGATTCCGTCGGGCAATGCCACTGCGGCACGCAGTTTGTTACGTCTCTACGAGTTGACCGGGACCAGCGAGTATCGCGAGGCGGGGGAACACATCATCGCTGCAGGATTGCGCTCGATTGGACCCTATCCGACCGGTTCGGCAGAATTGCTTCTGGCGGTACAGGCGATGACGCGTGCGGCTCCGGCGGTCGCAGTGGTCGGAGATCCGACAGCAGTGGAAACCCGAAGCCTGATCGCTGCCGTGACCCATTCCAAGGTTCCCTTTCCGATCGTGGCACTGCGATTGCCCGGAGAAAAGGGGGATCGGGCGGCTGAAGTGGTGGCGCTGCTGGCGGATCGAGGGCTCCTCGAAGGAAAGCCGTGTGCCTATCTGTGTGTCCATCAGCAGTGTGATCTTCCCACTTCCGATGCCGGTGCTCTTTCACTGAGGCTGGAAGAGATCGCACGCGAGAATGAGGAAAAGACTCCAGAGGAAGCGGTCACTCCAGAAGAATCGGATCCCACCAGTGATTCGGTGGAGAAGAAGGAACCGAAAGGCTCCCGATGAAAACGGCTGTCACCAAGCCACTAGATAGTCTTGATCGATGAACATTCAACTGGTCGTCGACGCCGACGGGTGTCCCGTCAAGGATGAGGTGGTGAAGGTTGCGAAGCGCCTGGATCTCTCGGTGATCTTTGTTGCCAACCGTCAGATGCGAATTCCCAATGGGCCTAGATGTCGGCTCCAGGTGGTGGCCGCTCTGTTCGATGCGGCTGACGACTGGATCGCAGAGAACTGTAACGAGAAGACGGTGGTGGTCACCGGAGATATTCCGCTGGCCGCACGCTGTGTTGCCGTGGGTGCTGAGGTGGTTTCTCCCCATGGCAGGATCCTCGATGAGGAGTCGGTCGGGGAAGCGCTGGCGCGTCGTGACCTGGCGACCCATCTGCGAGACCTCGGATTGCCCACCTCGGGGCCATCTCCTTTTGACCATCGCGACCGCTCCGCATTTCTCCAGGCACTCGATCGAGTGATCCAGGGAGTGTCTCGGCGACTGGGCCAATCTGGTTCCTGATCGACCGATCTAGCAGCTTCCAGGACTTGTCGCGCAGTCGATGCTATCGGCGGTCGGGTCGATTCCGCAGCCATTGTATGGGTCCATGGGTGGTGGCCCACCGGTGAAGAGGTGGCTGAGGATGACGATGGCATCTGCGAGGTTCAAAGTCCCATCATCATTGGTATCGCCACCGTCGAAGCAACCGGGCTCAGTTCCACTGGTGAACAGATAACTGAGCAAACTGATTCCATCGCTCAGATCCATCGTCCCGTCATCATTGATGTCTCCGCGGAGGAAGAGGGGATCGCCGCTGGGGTAGATGATCTGACAGGAAACAAATGCCAGCACGAATTCCACTGAAAAAGCATCCATGACACCATCGCCATCGGTGTCCACATCGGCATTGACTCCCAAGAATCCGAGGACTTGTGTCAGTGTATCGTAATTGAAGGGGAAACCATCGAAGGGCGCTGGAGCGGGAATGGCATCGAAGACTGCCACCGGGATGGCTGCAGCGATGGCTGGAGTGATCAGCGATGATCCACCTACCGCAATGGTTCCCTCGAGTATCGTACCGGGAATCACCAGGCCACCGCCCAGGTCCAGATCAGCGGGGCCAGCGATCAGCAACCCGTTGGTGATCGATCCTGGTGTGAAGACTGTCAACGGTTGGCCGTCATCATTGAGGCCGAGGGGATCGACCTGGAACAGGTTGTTACCATCGAAGTCATTTCCAGGGTCACCATCTTGATCGAGGCCTGGGAACGCAGCGACTGCGACTTCCGGGTCGTTCTGCATCGATAGATCATCGAGATTCTGGACCTCGAGTAGGTTGCGGATCCCTCCCGTATCAAATTGACCCTGGAGCACGGGGTTGAGCAGGTCCGCCACCGATCCCAGTTCGCCTCCGACGATCTCCACCCCGGAGGCGACGAAGGCGGTCTCGATCGGTTCTCCGGCCGAGAGGGCGGTACCGGTCAGCAGTATCAGGACGAATAGAGCCGGAAATCTGATCATGGAATCCTCCAAGGGCCATCCGATGGGATGCGCCTGTGCTCCCATTCTACCCGTCTCAGGTGGAAGGCCAACCGGGGCTCGTACTCGATTCTAGCACTGATACGATGGTAGATAGAATTCCAGGAGGTGTTCAGGATGCCAAGAGTAGGCTATTGGATAATAATTGTGATGCTGACCGTATCCCCGATGTCAGCGGCGGAGATTCCATTCATCCGTGGAGATGCCAATGTCGACGGTCGGGTGAATCTCGCCGACGGGATCTGGTTGCTCCAGTACCTCTATCTCGGTGGCCCCGCCTCGGAGTGCGTGGCGGCGATGGATGCCAACGCCGATGGGGATGTGGATCTCGCAGATGCAACGGTGGTGATCGGTTTCAGATTGCTCGATGGTCGGGCTCCCGACTATCCCTATCCCTACTGCGGCATCTCCGCCATCGGAGATTGCGACAGTTATCCAGTCTGCCCGCCGATCCCTGAAGTGACCGTGACCCGGGATGAACTGGGAGTCTGGTTCATCGAGGGGGGCGATCAGTATCAGTTGTATGAAGCCTTCGGCTACGAGGTTGCTACCGATCGACTCTGGCAGAGCGAACTCTTCCGCAGGCTTTCATCAGGCAGACTCACCGAGATCCTCGGTGCGGGTCAACTCAACACCGATATCGCCATCAAGTTACTGGGGTACTCCGACCAGGAGATGCTGGATGGTTTCGAAGGAGTCACTGAACTTGGAAAAGTTGTGGTGTTGGGGTACATCGATGGCATGAATCGTAGGATCAAGGAAGTGATTGCCGATCCAGACCTTCTTCCATATGAGTTTCATCAACTGGGTATCTTGCCAGATCCATGGACGATTCCGGATGTGATGGCACTTCAGGTTACCTTGCTGCGAAACTTCGACTCGGAGGCACTTGCGACTCATCAACTGGACAACGCACTGTTGCTGGCAGAACTGACCGATCAGCATCCGATCGACGGCGGAGACATGTTCGATGACCTGCGCTGGCTCGATGACCCTGAAGCTCCGACGATGATTCCTCCGGAGGACTTCGCGATTCCATTCCAGGGTGAATCCCCAGCCCCTCAACCACTGCCACAGCAATATCAGGTCGAGAATTTGAGAGCATTGAGAGACCGAGTCGAAGATGTCTTTGGCGGTACCGCCCAGCGACTCTCCGACCTGGGTTCGCCGATTCGCCTGGGGAGTTACGCATGGGTGGTGTCTGGAGATCATACAGATACGGGCAATCCGATCCTCTACTCCGGGCCACAGATGGAATTCAGTGCGCCCGGCATCATCGTGGAGGGATCGCTGAGGGGTGCAGGAATCGATGTTTCTGGTATGGCCCTGGCAGGGTTGCCAGGAATCATCATCGGACGCTCTCCTCGCCACGCCTGGTCTGGCCAGGTGGCTCACACTCATACCGTGGATCTCTATCTCGACGATGTAGATGACCTGTTCCTGCACCGGATCGAGACGATACCACTGGGTAACAACCAGTTTCTCGACTTGCCGGTCTACCGCACCCAGCACGGTCCGGTGGTGGCTCCTTTGATCCTCGATCCCGCCTCTGTGGATGGACCCGTGGTGAGTTGGAAGTATTCCCACTGGGGCAAGGAGTTGAACACCATCGATGTGAATCTTGATTTCATGATGGCACGAAACATCGATGACTTTGGCGATGCGATGGATCGATTTTGCGTCGGACTTCACGTCTGTTACGCCGATCGTAGAGGAAATGTGGGCTACTGGATGGCGGGCCTGGATCCCGTGAGGAACGCAGATGCCGATCCACGTTTACCGCAACTCGGTGATGGAACGATGGAGTGGACCGCGCCGGTCACCTACAAGCCACGCAAGACGGTCCAGAATCCCGATCGAGGCTGGATCGGCGGTTGGAACAACAAGGCGGGGGGAGGTGCAGCAGGTGGGGCGAATCCGGGTCATGCCTACGGGCGTTTCCATCGGGCGCATGCGATGCAAGATCGAATCGAGGAGGCCATCGAAGAGGGGCCTCTCACCTTCGAGTTCATCCGTGAACTGGCCCCGACCATCAGTGCGACCGATTGCTGTAACCTTGGATCCAGCGGGGGGAACCGCTGGTTCTTCGTTCGAGACGCCTTTGTCGCAGCGGTCGAATCGGATCCAGATCCGGATCGACTGGATGCCTTGGCCCTACTCGGAGAGTGGGATGGTTACTTCATCGGGGGTGGACCGGCTGCCTGGACCACTGCAGAAGTGGAGGCCGATGCATGGACCTTGCAGGACCAGTGGATCCGCCGAGTACTCGAGTTGACCTTCGAAGATGAACTGGATACGGAGAGCCTTCAGTGGAATCAGCAGGGAATCAACCTGCTCTTCAATGTGCTGATCCGAGGATTACCCGGATCCGATACCGCACTGCAGAATCGGATCGACTGGTTCATGAATCGTGGGACCACACAGAAACCGACCGACGCCGCCGGGATCATCGTTCATGCCCTCGATGACACGCTGGCCCAGCTGGGCTCGAGGCCATGGGATCATCCCAGGGCCAACATCAGTTTCACCGGGCAGGTCGTGGGAGAGGTCTGGACCACCCCTTGGCTCGATCGCTCGACCTACACCCAGGTGGTCGAGGTGGGGCCGCAAGGGCCGGTCAGAATCGAATCGATGATTCCTCTGGGCCAATCCGGGATGATCTATCAGGGGCCGACCGGTGAACCACTGTTCGATGAGTTTTACTTCGGTTTCACCGAAATCTTTGACGGATTTCAACCGCGCTCGTTTCCAACCTTTGAAACGGATCCGTAAACAACTGGCACTACTGTCAGGAAGGGATCCCCCGATACTCGGCAGTCCCTCGGTCGATCCCGGTATATAATCGGATCATGAATATTTCGCAGGTCCATCCTCGCCAGGGCGCTGGTCGCTGGCTTTGTACTTTTTTGATCTGTGCATGCCTCAACGGCGCAGGGTGTCATGGAGCCTATCTGTTATCGAATGGGAGTGCGGTGGTACACAGCATCGCCACCTCGATCCCGATCGAGCAGTTGCGAAACGATCCGGATCTATCTCCTGAAGCTCGGTCGCGGTTAGAGACTTTGCCTGAATTACTCGAGTTTGCACGGCACAGAGGTCTCCGAGTCGGGGGGGCGTACCGCAGGGTGGACTTCAACGAGAGACCTGCGAGCTGGATCGTGGCTGCAGCGGATCCGGTGACGGTGACTCTTCACCGCTGGAAGTTTCCCATCGTGGGCGAGGTTCCCTACAAGGGATTTCGATTTCGCGAGCATGCTGAGCGGGAAGCGAAGCTGCTGTCGGATCAGGGCCTGATCGCCGAGGTGCTGCCGGTTTCCGCCTGGAGTAGCCTTGGCTGGTTTCCCGAACCTCTCCCATCCTCTCTGCTTGAGTTGGCCGAGCATCGATTCGCGACCACTGTGTTGCATGAACTGGTCCACCGGACGATACACATCTCCGGGGAGTCCGATCTGAATGAGGGACTGGCAACCTTTCTTGGATCGAGACTGGCCGAGGAGTGGTTGATCTCACAGCACGGTGAGGTGGGGGAAATATTGACCCGACATCGGAGTCGAGAGCGGGATGAGATGCGTCTCAATCAACGGCTGAGGGAGTTGCAGCAAAAACTCCCGCAAGGAGATCTGGAGGGGGAGATCGCCCGTTTTCGCCTGCAACTGGCAGATCAACCGTGGGAACAGTTTTCGGGGGAGGCACTGGCGAAATCCTCCTGGACCCTGCCGAGGATCTTGCTCGCCAAGGTGTATGACCCGGGGCGCATGCCTTGGAGTCAATTATGGCTAGAATCGGCCAAAGACGTCAAAGTACTGGGGAATCGAATCCGTCAGGAAATCTCTGGAACTTGGGTCGGCAGACCTTCGTTGGAGCGATAGAGAAGGGAATGTGACGGAGCTAGACCTACAGCGATGGCCTTAGCAATGGCCTTAGCAATGGCCTTAGCAATGGCCATTTCAGGTCATGGAGGCCTCCGGGCGTTCCGACGCCGACATGGAGAGCCGTTTCGGACTCATTACAGCACCTTTTCTTCTGGCCCCTTACCCGCGTGAAAGGAGGACCCATGAGTGACACCATGAACATGGGAAACATGGATCTGTTCGAAGAGATCACACTCCCTCACATGGATGACGTTTTCAGATTCGCCATGGGATTGTCGAAGAATCGCGCTCAGGCGGAAGATTTGGTCCAGGAGACTTACATCAAGGCATTCAAAGCATTTGGTGGTTTTCGGACCAACAGTAATGCCAAGGCATGGTTGTTCAGGATCTGCAAGAATCAGTTCATCGATGGCTACCGACAACGAGCTCGTCGGCCTCATCATGGTGGCGAAGTCGAGGAACTGGGAGTCGATCCGGTTCGGCACTCGATCGCGGTATTCGAGAGGCAGGGGATTGAGAATCCGGAGACTTTTCTCGACCTGTTCGGAGACGAGGTCAATCGCCATCTGAGGGAGTTACCCGAGGTCTACAGCCGGGCCCTGCTGATGTGTGATGTGAATGGACTCAGTTACGAGGAAATCTCCGAGATTCTGGATGTGCCGATTGGTACCATTCGATCACGGATTTCCAGAGGAAGGGCGTTCTTGAAGGAACGCCTGGAGGACTACGCTGAAGAACTTGGCTATGGGCGCAAATGATACAATCTTTGGGTGTTGATCGATCAAGGTGCTGATCAAGCACTGTAGATCTGGGCATGAAAGATGAGGACCGATGGACGATTGCATTCGATTCAAGGACAAACTGCATGAATGGGTCGACGGTGAGTTGGTCGACGGGGACGCCGATGAGGTCGATCTCCATCTCACTCTCTGTCCCGATTGTGCCGATACCGCAAGGGCCATCGAGCACATGAAACTACTGGTCCAGGCCAAGGCTCGTCCTGCTCGGGTTCCACAGGGTCTTCAGGAAAAGGTACGCCAGGCGATCACCATTGAATCCTCTCGCCAGTCCTATCGAAGGCGATGGACCGGCCGAAAAATGATTCCCTTCGCCACCGCCGCTGCAATCCTTCTCGTGATCTTCTCCTCCCTCAATCCCTTTTCCACCAGCCAACATTCAGAACTTCAGGCCAGCGTCGGTGAGTTCGTCTTTGATTCCCATCTTCGATCGATCCATGGAGATGATGGGCCGAGGTGGTTTTTCGAGGGGGCCGAGAGTGCTGCGGCCAGGATTTCATCGGAACTGACAGTCTCTTCGGTGAACTTGCCCAATCCGGAAGGCTCGTTACGCGGAGTTTCTTTTCTCCAGATGGGGGACCTTCGGATCGCCAAGGTTTTTTATCAGTTGGGGAGCGAATGCCTCTCCATCTTTGTCATTCCAAGGGGACCAGAAGTCCAGGACGGTTGCCTTTGCATCAAAAAAGGTCGTAACTTTGCAGTCTATTGTGTTCCTGGAGAATCGGTCTGCTATCTGTTTGCTACCACCCAGGATGCGAAGCAATGCCAGGATTGGTTTCGCTCCTGTTGCTGCGAAGATGAAACACCCGCTGAAAAGCCACTGGGCTGAAACAGAGTCCGCCCCATCGGTCCCGGAAGTTCTGATCTTCCCGGGAGGTCTCTCGACCGTCGCTTCTCCTGAAACCCCTCAGGAAGCCGCCACTTCGAAATAATGCAATGTTGATAAGGTATAGGCGAGCCGGGACTCGAACCCGGACCCTCGAACGAGGAGGGGATTTTAAGTCCCCCGCGTCTGCCAGTTCCGCCACTCGCCCCCCCCTTGAGAATGATCCCTTACTCACTTCAGAGCAAGTCTCTCTCCGAATACTGGCTGTTTTCTGATCTTCCGGATATGCTGTCGGTCGCTCAACCCCTCGTGCGGAAGGAATCCCATGTCGAAGTTCCAGTTGACGACAGTTGTGCGGCCCATCCTCTGTTTGCTGGCACTCCTCATCTTCTCCGGGTGCGGAGCGGGTGGAGCGGGGATGATCCGCTTGAGAGCTGAGAACTGGCAACCCACCCCAGGGGGATCGATCCAGGCCTCTGATCTGGCCAACCCTGGAGACGTGGTGGATGTCAGTGACGTCCTGGGTCTCGATGGCGAGGAGACCTTCTGGGTCTATGGAGTCGAAGCCGACATGGGAGTCGGAACCTACGAGATGACCGAGATCAGTTTCACCGGTAATGGCTCGACGACCCTCGGTTCTGCGATCGATTTTGGTGGGACTACATTTAACTCTGGCAGCACTCTTGACAGTGCGCTGGAAGCCACGGTCACGACCTTCCATAGCAAGGGAGCCTTGCTTGGAGTCGGTCCGGTGATGCTGAAGTACATCTGGGGAGTGGACCATCTGGTGTTTGATACGACACTGACTGGAACCGGTCCGGGTGGGGGTAAGGGTGGCAGCGAAGCAGTGTCTGCCCATCGAGGCATCGATGAATGGGTTCCCGCCTTTGGCGTCGGAGCGCAGTTCGCCATGCCGATCGGAAACGACTGGAGCCTGGAACTCGATGGAGAGTTGTCGGGGCTCTGGATCAGTTACGGTGATATCGATGGGACATACGAAGGATTGACCCTGCGCGGCGGGATCCGCCAGGGATCTGGAATCTTGTTCGGCGCCGGCCATCGTTCGCTGGTTATCGACGTCGCCGATGACGGCACTGGAACCAGCGCTGATATCGACCTGGGGGGCAGTTACCTCTTTGTTGAATGGGCGTTTTGACCCGGTAGCAAGCTCATGGCTCGGGGAGCATCGGGTTTGAGCCCAGTGTTTGAGCCCAGTGTTTGAGCCCAGTGTTTGAGCCCAGTGTGATCAGTCGGTCGATTCGGTCGCAGGAGTGAATCCGAAGTCTACTTTCAACGAATATCAGTGGGATCCGTCGCCCAACTGCTGTGGAGGCTCTCTGGAGAAGGGGCTCATTCGTCAGGATGTTTTCTTGTTCCTCGCTGCCCCGGAAAGGAATCACAGATGCGTATTATCCTCTTCGCCTTGGCCTTCACTCTCACGGCTCTTTGCTCGGAGCGGGTCCTCTCGCAGGACTTATCTGGCCAGGAGATCGAGAGGATTCAGCACTCCTTCTTCGTCGCAGGTCCGAGTTTCACGGGCATCATCGGTGAGGATGGAAAAGAGCTCTGGAACTCAGGAGCTGCCGGCGCTCGTGACGGCTTCGTCTTGAAGAATGGCAACGTGTTGATCGCATGGGGATCTGAGGTCAAGGAGCTGACGCGCGAGCATGAGCTCGTCTTTCATTACAAGAAGTCGGCAGAGAATGCAGAGATCGGCACCTGTGCACGCCTCGCAAATGGCAACACCTTGATCACGGAGCTGGGCGTGAAGCCGAGGCTGATCGAGGTGAACCTGAAGGGCGAGGTCGTGGTGGAAGTTCCGCTCCAACCAGAGACGGACAACGCTCACATGCAGACCCGCATGGCGCGCAAACTTGCGAATGGCAACTACCTTGCGCCGCACCTCCTCGCTTTCAAGGTGAAGGAGTACTCGCCGGCAGGAAAGGTGCTCCAGGTCTTCAAGACCGACCTGGAAGAGCTCGGTGGAAAGGCTGCGGAAAACTGGCCCTTCACCGCGATTCGGCTCGCGAATGGCAACACGCTGGTCAATCTGACTCATGGCAACAAGACCATCGAGATCAACGCAAAGGGGGAGGTGGTGTGGAAGGTCTCCAATGAGGACTACGAAGACGATCCCTTCGCAGATCCATGTGGTGCTCAGCGGCTCCCCAACGGCAACACAGTGATCGCGAGCTATGCGGCTGGCCCGAACAAGGTGAAACTCTTTGAGGTGACCCGCGACAAGCAGATCGTCTGGCGCTATATGGGACCGCATCGGGTGCATCATTTTCAGGTGCTGACGACCAATGGAGAGGCTCTCAAGGGCCCGCTGCTGAAGTGAACTGCTGCCTGAGAGCGCAGTATTCTCGACTGCGCTCCGCCATCTCACTCGCGCTGGTCCAGGTTGTTTTCTCGCCTCGAACTCACTGCCCTCCCATGACACCGCTCTTCGCTCTGCTGATCTGGTTCGACTCTCATGGCTCTAACTAGAGGCCTCGTGAGGCAAAGCGGATACTGGATCTGCCGGAGGTGGTCGACAGTGCTCGCTGGACCCTGACTCCCCGGACCCCGCAGACAACAAGCTCATCTTTCATATCACCAACGAGGTTAAAGATGAGTGGGTGTCGCCTCTTGAATAGGGCGAGTTGCTGGCAGAGGAGAGGATGGCGACCCTCAGTCGCCAGGTCGCCAGGGGTGCGGTCTTTTCCTCGGCACTGAGCCTGTGTAGAGATCTGTGGCTCACACTGAGGGGGTTGGGGCGTGACGAGGTGAACACCGACGTCCATTACACCGACGGACCGCACACCGACGAACCGCAAGGCATGTGGCCATGACACCACGGAGTGATCGGTGATCGACAGCGAATCATCGACAACGAATCATGGACAACTGGAGTAACTGGCGCAATCGAGACCATCCGTGGTGGGATCGGGTCCGCAATCGAGTCCCGGGGCCGGCATCGCCGCACCGCCCGAGAAGAGGAAGGTGAGTTCGAAGACTGGATCGCTGATGTCAAAGGTACCATCATCATTGGCATCGGTGGAATCCGCACAGGTGGCAGCGGTAGACCCTGAGAAGAGGATCCCCAGGGAGAGAACGGGATCTCCGATGTCCACTGCACCATCGGCGTTGCTGTCTCCTCTACGGAAACTCACCTCTGGACAACTGTCGAGGATTCCATCGCCATTGGCATCCCCACCCATGAGCAAGATCTGCTCCAGATCCCACACACCATTCGAGTCGCAATCTTCCAGAGGATCGAGGTACGCCGTTTCCAGTGCCGCAAGATCGGCAGCGTCGACATCTCCATCCGCATCGAGATCGCTGACGGCACAGGGAGAATCTGCATCGAAGGATCCGGGAGCATCGCCAGTCCAGCAGTTGATGAATCCTGCCAGGTCAGCAGAACCGATGTAGCCATCTCCACTCATATCAAACTCTGCTCTCCCCAGTGAGGCGAGAAATGCGCCGACTTGAGCCTGCTCGGTGGGGGTCAATTGTGAGTAGTTGAAGGATGCCGTCGATCCCTCGCCGAAATGCCAGGCGACCGCATCGTCGATTCCTTGTTGGAAAGTCTGAACCTGTACTCGGCCATCGTGAAGGAACTCTCCTCGAATGCGAAGACCCCAGAGTGGAGGGGTTTTCATCTCGTAGTCGAGAGCATCTCCCTGGACGATTCCGTCTCCCAGTCCCGCCATATCGTGGAGCAGGAAGTCGCTGTACGGTCGGAAAGTGATCCCCGAAAGAGCCGCTTCAGGAGCGGTTCCGCTGATGTACTCGGGATTGTGGCAACTGGCACAGCCGATCGAGTTAAAGAGCGTCTCTCCGCTCATTCCGCTCCTTGGCGTCTGGGGAGGAGGGGCGAGGTAGCGCTGGAAGTCGGTGATCCGCTCGACGAACAGGATACCATCGACGAGTGGCTCTTCCGGGTCGGCGACCAAATCGCATTGCGCCAGCAAGTTTGCGTCTCCGTTGGGTGCATTTTCAGTTCCGACGATGGAATTGGTGATTCCCATCTCGTTGAGGGTGGCATCACCGCTGAAAGAAAGCAGAGTAGCAACCTGCGCCTTCCAGCCGAAGCGTCCTACCGTCAGTGGAGCCATCGGGTCCTCCAGTAGACCTACCATGTGGGCCACACCTCCGTTTGATTGAAGAGCCAGAAGATCCGCTTGAGGGATCGCTTCAATCAGACCTGCGCCGAGAATCGACGGAGTGGTTCGTTCGATGACGATGGTGGCATCGACAGGAACGCTTTCCAGGCAGTCATCGGAGATGGCATTGGCCTGCAGTAGTGAGCCCCCTTCCGAAGCGAGGGGATCAAACGGCTCGCCCTTGTCGGCGGAGCCAAAGCGGGTCACCTTGATCGATCCCGACCCGCCGATGGGAAGAGAGTGGCAGGAAGCACAAGAATCCTGGTTGAAGCCAGGTCCCAGTCCCGTTTCTGCGGTAAAGGTGCGCTGGAATTCAACCTTTCCCGCGAGGAAGCGATCCAACTGAGATGCGGTCAACCCTTCGATGGGCTCTCCCACCCGAGGTTGGAGCGTTTGTCCTTCCACTACAAGAGGTGCGATTACCAGCAGCAGCAGTAATCCCTGCTTCGCCAGTAAGAAGAGAATGCTTCCACTCCTGTAGCCTGATTTTTCAGATCTATTTTCCATCACTCATCCCCGAACTTCTAACACCTATCGATTTCATAACTCCCACAAATTCATATCGCACTGCTCAACAGGCACGAACTCCGATCAGACTCCCATGGAAGGGAGTATGGTGGCAGTAGTTGCCGATCGCAGTTTGATCTTCCAGGACTGTTCGGTTCCCGGACCGTAGGTCGGTGAGAACGAGAACCCTTGCCTATCGCATCATGAGCGATCGGCAAGGGTTCCGTCCACTAGCCGAACTGAGTAGCGGTCAAAGGTGCAGCGCTGCTGCCCTCTATTGATCCACCCGAATGCCTAGGGGCATCCAGTCAAACAGGTGAGGCCGTCGTCGGTTGGATCCTGCCCACAGTTGACCGGTTCTGGCAAGTTGCCCGCTCCCCCGAACAGCGAGGAAAGCACCGCCACAGCATCCGCAATATTCAGCGCCGAATCATCGTTAGCATCTGCAGCGTCGTCACATCCGACCGAGGCACTGTTGAAGAGCATCTGAAGAATGGTCACTGGATCACTGATATCCAGGTTTCCATCGAGATTCACATCACCACGCTTGAAGATGATCGAACCACCACCACAGGTAACCGTCTCGATCACAAAGTCATCGACTGCCACCTCGGTGAGCGAGTTGTTCGGTGAATCTGAAGCGGTGAAACGGAACATGGTATTGGCGGTCGTGCTGACCACATCTCCGAGGTTGATCTGGAAGTTTTGCCATGTCCCCGAGGTTCCCAGGGCGCCTCCCACTACCATGGCGGTGGTCCACGTGGCGCCACCGTCGATCGAGATGGAGAACGACATCTCATCCATCTGTGTGGGATCGGACTCGATATTGGCGTACCAGAGATTAAAACTGACGGTTCCATTGGATCCGGCAAGATTGAAACTGGGGCTGATGAGATGAGTCGGACCTCCATCGAGGTCTGCGGTCCCTGCCGCTCCTCCAGGGGCTCCATTGCCGGTCACCCAGCACCACTGGCCGTTGGCCGCAACACTTGGTGCCGATGGGGTCCCCCCGCTGGATGTCCCGTTGGGGATCGCTCGGACCCAGCTTCCAGCGGTGACCGACGCATCCGACTGGACAGTCCAGCCACTGGCACCAGTCTCGAAGTTCTCGGTATTTCGTGTGATCTCATCGCCGATCAGATTCAGTACCGTTGGGCTATTGGCGATCATGCCACTGGTCAGTGCGGCGGAGACGAACCACTCGATGGAAACGCTTCCTTGTGATCCGTCAAGAGTTCCCTCGAACAGTCCACCGGGTCCTGCGGTCATCGAGTTCTCGACGAAGGGGCCGCCGTCGGTACTGACGTGGAGTTTGACAGAGGATGTGGAGAGGACTCCTCCTCCGAAGGGCTCCGCAAGGACCGTGATCCCCACCGTACCCGAGCAGGGAACGGCATCTGGGATCCCCAGGGGGAAGGTCAAGTTCAAACCAATCGGAGCTTCATTCATCCACACCTCGGTGCCGGAACAGGTTCCGATCACCATGTCGAGCCAGCCGTCTCCATTGATGTCGAAGACTGCGACGTCATGAACTCCGTTGGGTCTCCATAGCCCTCCATCATTCTCCTGTTGCAAGGTGACGTTGGGGGCATTTCCAAGATTGTGGTAAATGTGCATCCGGCGGTTGCAGCCTGCGATATCGACATCGACATCCGTGATGATGACATCGTTCCAACCATCATTGTTGAGGTCTGCGATCAGAGAGTTGCCTCCAAAACCGTCATCCCCGGTGGCTCCGGTTCCTCCCTGGAAGGAGTAAAAGAACCGAGTGAAGTTGGCCAGACCGCTGCTGTCGTTGCCGGTATTGATCAGATAGGAATCGGCGTTGTCGTCGGTGACTACCAGATCATTGGCGCCATCGGCATTGAGATCGCCGACGGTCACATGGTAAGGAGCCATGCTTGCCCAACTCTCCTTGTGAGAGGCGAAATTGCCGGTGTTGGCCGCATCATTGTAGGAGATCCCAACGTATTGCGGTGGGTTGAGAGCGGTGTCTTTGATGATGTCGAGCGATCCATCCCCATTCATGTCGCGAATCGAGGAAGCCATACCAAATGCAGATTGTTGGAACGGGAATGGGCTGCCACCGATGATGATGGAGCCGGAGAAGAAACTCGCAGTTTGATCAGTGAAGAAACCGTTGCCATCGTTGATCAGTAGGCGGTCATTGAAGTCGAGAGTCTGACCTCCACCGCTGTCGTAATCACCGAGGTAGATATCCAGGTCTCCATCCCCATCGATATCTCCCGCATCGAGGGAGCAGAATCGTGGTGCATGGGGGACAGTACCGCCGGGAACGTTTCCCTCGAACTGAGGGATTCGTTCATCTTCGTGGAGGAATCCCTGCCAGACTCCAGCACTCAATCCCAGATTACGGTAGACCCTGGGGTATGCGATGTGTTTGGGAGAGCCGTCCGCAAGTGTGACGGCGGTCACGATGTCGAGCCAGCCATCTCCGGTGACATCGGCGAGGATCACATCGCGGTCGTTGGTCGGGGTCAGGAATCCACTATCACCGGCGACATCCGAAGCGCTGGCGAAGTCGACGGTACGGTCGACCAGAATTCCACCCTGGTTGAGGAGAAGCAGGTTGGACCGGAACGCAGAGACTCCACCGGTGGTGAAGGCTAGTTTCCGTACGATGATCAAGTCGGTGTCACCATCCAGGTCGACATCACCCCAGGCATAGTCTTTTTCAGCCACGTCATTGATCGAGACATTTGACGCTGCGTTGATTCGACTCGCAGTCTCATCGTTGAATTGTACCCAGTCCGGCTGAGCCAGTAGCGGCGCAGAGAGGAACATGGCAAGCCAAATTGTCACACACCCTATATGCAAAGGAACTCTGAGATTCATCCCGAGAACACTCCCTTCCAATACACGCAGGCCTCCGAGCTTACCCGGTAGAACTCCTCACCTGCATGTACGATTGCCCCCCCGGGCAATCCTCTGTTATCGAGATCTCTTCAACCTCGTACTCCCGATTATAGTGTCTTGGGGATCTGGGTGTGAGGGGGCAATCCTGTCTCTCCAGCCATGGATAGGAGATAATTCTGACCAAACAGGTCTCTTATTTCCTAGGTTTTGATGGAATGGTCGGTTCGGGAAGTGAGAGAGGGATGCAACCCTCCTCCCTGACTTCCGAAGTTGCCAGAGAGTAGTGAGGTGGGGATCTCTCAGCGCAGATGTGGGAGTGGAGGCTGAGCCACCGGCCAGTGGGATTCTACCTGGCCAGGAAAAGAAACAGCGAGTCGCACCGTGTTTGATGCGACTCGCTGAGGTTGCGAATGATTGGAGGCGGCACCCGGATTCGAACCGGGGATGCGGGTTTTGCAAACCCGTGCCTTACCACTTGGCGATGCCGCCCCATTTCAATTCGTCAGTTCGGATCCTAGGGATCTTGGCCGCTCAGGTCAACTTTCGTTGGAAGGTCCTCTCAAAGAACCCAGTTTTGAGGCTGCCGACTGGAGACTGCCGGTCGCGACTGGTGGGGGTAGAGCGGCGGGTGTGGCCACCGGATCTGGACCGGGTTCAGGCTCGAGAGTCTCCCCTTGAGGAGACTTGGGTGGCGGTGAAGTGTCCCCACGGAGCGAGCGGAGCCGATTCAGAGACGCTTGGATCCCCTGATTTGGTGGTGGTGAAGCCGGGCTTTGCTGGGGTGGCGATCCTGGCTGTTCCTGAGGAGGAGCCGAGGGATCGGACGCGGTGGGTTCTCCGGGGCTGGTCTGTACCCCTCGCAGTTTATCGGTGATGTCGCCGATACTGGAGCGCACCACAGCGGCGGGTCTGGCGCTGGCGGCCGGGGGTTGGGTGGCTCGTTGCAGTAGTGGGTGATCTGGCTGGTGTTTTGCGACGGTTGCGCAAAGCAGGTGAACCAGCGGATCGGGGTGACGCGACAACTGGTCGGCAATGGTAGTGAGGGCAGCTTCACGCCCTGTCCCCGTCTCCAGAAGTGCAGAGATGATGCCCAGCACCATCGCCTGCGCTCCCGCTTCGGGAGATGCCGTGAAGGACTCTCCTTCGAGCACCTGGATCAATCCGAGGGCGAGTTGAGTCGCCTGATGGCGGGTCGAATCGGGATCGCTCAACTGCAACGAATGTTGCAGGGCGACCTTTCGAGTTCGATCGAGGGCCAGTAGCGATTCCACTGCAGTAGGAACTGCAGGGTGATCGGTGGGCAACTCGTGGAGCAGTGATTCCAGGATGAGGGCTGCCTCTCCTGGCTGACCCGCGCGTTCTTCCAGTTTGGATCGTTCGAGGGCGACCTCCGCAACTCCGGGGGACAATTCGTGACAGCGGCGAGCGGCTTTCCTCGCCGCATCGATGTTCGATTCATTGCAGTGTGCTTGCCACTGGTGGCGACGTGCCTCTGCTTCTCTCTGTGGTTGCTGTTGAGATCGTGCATCGTCGGCATTCCAGCAGTGCAGAGTGGCGGGCGCATCGTCGTGTTGAAGGATGAGGCTGATCGCCTCTCGGGAAGCGGGATCGAGAGGACGGAGGGTACCGTTCTCATTGCGCAGTGCTTTCTCGGTGTACTGCTCTGCCATATCGCTGGCGGATTTTTGCAGTGCGGATTCAACCAGACGCAACATCAGAAGCGAGGTCTGGTCATTTTCGGCTGCCAGTTGCTGATACAACTCGGTGGCATCGGACCATTGTCCTGTGGCTCGCAGCGCCTCGGCTTGGCGCCATCGTGCTCGCTGTGCCGCTTCTGGATCGCCGCTCGCCTGTGCCGCTTGCTCGTGAAGGGAGTGAAGTTGAGGATCGGGGAGATGGGCACCGATCGAGTCGAGTAACTGGCAAGCGGATTCCGCGGATCCTGCATCGATCAGGGCCTGCGCCAGTCGCGCTGCCGGTTTCGGATCTTCGCCGGGATTGCGAACCCACAAGGTCAGGGCTCTCTGGCGCGCTTCGATATCCGTGGGATCCAGGAGTACCACTCCAGTCCACGCATCTCGGGCCGCTTCGATGCGAACCTGCTCAGAGCAGCGCTGCGCATGAGCTCGAAGACGTCGCGCCGCTTCCGAAGATCTTCCGGTAGCCGCACAGGCTTCTCCGATGCGCGCTCCCAGGTCGAAGTCATCCAGACCCAGTTCCTCTGCTCTACGCCAGCGCCTCAGGGCGGTTGCGGGTTGATCTTGAGCGAGGGCAGATTCGCCATTGCGGAACAGTTCCATGGCACTCTGCGTCTCGAGATAACCCTCTTCCAGCAGTCCCATCAGGCGATCGAGAGCTCGCCACGGGTCGGGTCGTCCGCCGACGATCTCGGCGATGTCCTTGTGGCCGTCCGCCAGTTCGATGATCACCTTTTCCTCGGCACCGGCTTGTGGATCGGAGATGATCGTCATGGCGGAGGGGGTGGCAGCGACCACATCCCTCATCATGGGGAGATCGGTAATCCCATCCCATAACCGGTGTCTCGAGGCGGAGCGAAAGAGTACCTCCTCGAGCGAGTCTCCCAGATCGACTCGGCCGTGAAGCCCCGAGAGGATCGGTTCCATCGAGGGGCCGGACCAGGTGGCATCTCCGGCACCGAGGACCAGTACCAGGTCCTCGTCGATGATCTTGCCGATCTGTTCCCCTGCCACACTCGCTTCGATGCCCTGTTGTTCGAGGCACAGCAGCCCGGGACATGTTCCCAGGTCGGCGCCACGTTTGATCCAGCGATCTCGTTCGCGGGGTCGCAGCGGACCATCGAGGATCAGGGCCCGGTGGAGAACGCTCGGTTGTCCCGGGCGATCGAGGTCGACCAACCGGCCGGCTTCCAGTTGGATCCGGATGTCGGGAGCTTCAGGATCATCCGGTTGGAGGTGCCAGGTTCCATCGGGTAGACCACTGGAGAGATCGAGCATAGTACGTGCAGCATCGCCGGGGATCCCGGCGGATCGGACCATCTGAGGCATTGATTTTGTCCCGGCAGGGAGCCGGGTCCTTCCCCGGAATAATAACATCAGACCCACAATTGGGCCGCTTGGTCAGCGTCGAGCCATCCGCTCGAGCAGAGTTTCGAACGGCTCCAGGCCCCGTAACGACTCCAGGTCTCGATCTTGCCGGGTATGTTGTGAATCGGAGTATCCTGCGACCACTGCACTCTCGAGGGCTGTTAGCGCCGGTTCAATCTGCCCGTCGAGCGCCAGAGCACAGGCCAGATTGTAGCGGGTCGTGGAGTTGGAAGGTTCGAGGGAAATTGCTCGGAGCAGTTCCTCGATGGCACGATCGAGATTTCGTAGACGCAGAGAGACGATTCCGAGAGCCTCGTGAACCTCGGCATCGGCGGTGAGACGCAGGGCCAGGTCCTCCAGTAGCGAGAGTGCTTCTTCCAGTTCGCCCGAATCGCGCAGTGTAGATGCGGCTCGAAGAACGGCATCGCGACTCGCTTGTTCGAACTGTTGGTCACTGACCTGCCGTTGCGCGAGGAGGATTCGCGCACCTCTGGGGTCTCCCAGCAGTGACAGTAGTTCGGCGGCTCTTCTCCTCACCGCTGGATGGGGATCTTTGCGCGCAAGATGGTCCAGCGTCGGTGTGGATCGATCTCCGTACGCCGAGCGCAGTCTGATCATCGCTTCCAGTCTCTCAGAGACCTCGAATTGATCCCAACCCGCCAGTGAGAGGGTGGATTCAGTATCGAGTCTGGCAGGAACTCGTAAGCGATTGCGGACGCTCCATTCTCGTCGAGATGCGGGAGGGATGGTCGAGGTCTGAGGCTGTTTTACCCACTCTTCGAGTGCACGCTGGCCATGCTCTCCAAGCACCAGCAGCCAGCGTCGTGCATCGAGGATCTGTTCATGGTCGAGGCTTTCGAGCTGACCAATGGCCAGCAGTGCCGCGCGGTGGGCCACTGCATCCGTATCGCTCGATTCGCCCAACGGCTCGAGCAATGCGCTGATCCAGCGCAGATCTGCCGGTCGAATCTGCTGCGGATCGGACCACGAGGTCCAGCGATTTTTCATCTGGGAATGAAGCGACCTCTGTAACCGCTGGTGGACACTTTGTACCAGCGAGGATCGAATTCCTCTCAGATCCTGGTGATGGATCAGTGCCGAGCCCAGTTGGAGTCCTGCTGCGATCAGTTGCTGTTCGATCGCTTCGACCTTTCGACGGGCAGATTCACGTTCAGCCCTTGCAGATTCTCCTCCCACCGCTGCGGAATCCTCGCTTTGAGGCCTGGCCCGGTTGCGGGCCGCGGCAAATTCATAGACCGCCGCATCGAGATTCGCCAGGGTCGCACTGAGAATCGTGCCGAGTTTGGCGGCAAGGATCGATCGGCTGTGAATCGACAGTGGTTGATCGAGAACTTCTCGTAGTCCTGGAATCGCCCCGTCGTCGAGTCGATCTAACGCCGCATGGGCTCTTGCCACCACCAGTGCATTCCCCGAATCGAGTGCCGAGGCGATCGATTCGAGCATGATTTCATCGGAATGCGCCAAGGCGGACGATGAGACCAGCAGGAGTAGCGAGAGAATCATCTTCATCGGATCAGGATCGTACCTTCCGTAGGGAGTTCCATTTTTTCCAGTGCCTTCTTCAGTTCTGTCGCATCGCCAGCGACCAGCGGAGAGATCTCGATGGTGCGCAATGGTTGGTGAGAAGAATCGAATTCCAGTTCGATCCCGCACTGGACCAACCAACTGGCCCATAACTTCTGCATGGCTGAGCGAGAGGTGGCAGGGGAATCATTGCCTTCTCCGTTCTTGACCGGAGCAAATTCCAGATCTCGATTGGCTTCCACGACCAGGCCCCTGTTGGCCATCGGTAAGACATCGAAGATGAAAGTCTCGAATCGAACTGAATTGGGTGAGGTGGGCTCGTGCCACTCTCCTCCGTGCCAGTGTCGAATCGCCTTCCGCGCGACATGGAAAGGTAACTGCAGTGGCCCGGCTGCGGTCTCCGGTGCGATGAAATCGAGTTCGATGACATGAGTAGCGATGTTGCCCGCCCGGAAGGAGAGAGAGCCATCTGGATTCCTGAGATGACGATCCTCTTCCCCGAGTTCACTGTATTCGATGATCCTGAGGTGATCTCCCACCCTGCAGAAGACACCGACCATTTCGTCGGGGTCGGTCTTGGCCACCGCCTTCGAGGTGAAGCGGGAGTCCTGTTCGATGTGGAGACCAATCAGTTCTGGATCCGCCATCCGCGCCAGCGGGTTATCGACCTGGTGGGTGTAGATGTGCTGGATTCCTCGCTGGCGAAGATCCGCCGCGGTTCTCTGGAGCAAGCGGATCGAACCGCCATGGCCATCGGGGCTGAACATCACCTGTCCGGGGCCGCTTCTGAGGATCTTGCAGCGGCGCGAATCGAGCACCGGCAATTGTTCCTGCGGAACGATCGTGACCTCCGAAGGAGTTAATCCGTGATAATCGTGCTGGCGGAAGTACTGCAAGGTTTCAGCATGGTTGGTCGGACTGGTCATGATGATCCAATGGATCGATCGACCGACCAATTTTTGCAATCGTAGCAACGACTCGGAGAAGATCTGGAACAGGGTGCCACCACTGATGGGCAAGATCGGAAATGAGCCCTTGGGGCCGGGATGCCCCAGTCGGGTTCCGACACCACCAGCCACCATCAGCACTGCCACTTCACCTCGCTGCAGAGCCTCCAGCCCTCGTTGCCTTGCCGTCGCACGGTCGGGATGCTCGAGGGGGATCCAGTCGGGAGGCGTTGGAGCGGCGATGGGTGCTTCGGAAGCGCTGGAATCGAGATGCTCTCGAATCAACTGCTGTATGAAACTCAGATCGATGTGATGGAGGTCCTTCAACAGGGAATGACGAGCGGCGGAATCAAGTTGATCCCAGTCATCGAACAGGTGTTCTTGTTCCGCTTCGTGGATCTTGGCCACCATCGCCTGATCGGCAGGGTCTTCCAGCTGGATCATCGAGTTTCATCCCTTTCTCCCCGAATGAGGGGATCGATCGAGGCGAACTCCCGCAGTCGGGATCGTCGTCGAGATGGTACGCAGCGCCACGCCATTGCGCCAGCAAAGGTGAGAGAGTCACTCTCCGAGATAGAATTTTACTGGCGGAGAGGGGTCTCCTTGTTGCAGGAGGTAGATTCGGGTCCACTCGTGGTGACAGAGCGAGTGGGGTATTGAGCCCTGCAGGAAGGAGCACAGCAGTGGTCAGCCATGACAGCACGGATCTGGAACGGTTCTGGACCCTGAAAGAGACGCTGCTCCCGCTGGAGCAATGGATCTGCACCGCCCTCGAGGAAGATCGAGCGAGAGACGATGGCACCATGGTGCTGTTCGACCCACCGGTAGTGAGGGGTCGTGCGGTGGTGACTTCGCGTCAGCAGGGTGTGGTCTGTGGAACTGCGGCGATGGCCGCGGTCTTCGAGCAACTGGATGCGGATTGCCAGGTAATCGAGCGGCTCTCGGATGGCCATCCGGTGGTCGCGGGCAGTGTATTACTGGTGGTCGACGGTCCACTCGTGTCCTTGTTGGCAGGAGAGCGCACCGCGCTCAACATCGGTTCTCATCTCAGCGGGATTGCCACCCGGACCGAGGCTCTGGTGAGTCGCTCTCACGGGGTTCAGATCCTCGATACCCGCAAGACGCTCCCGGGCATCCGGATCTTCCAGAAACAAGCGGTTCGCTCGGGGGGTGGCGTCAGTCACCGTGGGGATCTGGCTCAGTTTCCGATGGTCAAAGAGAATCATCGAGAGTGGCTCCAGCGGTTGAATCCGCAACTGGCCGATGATCCAGCCGCAGAGGTGGCGTTCATCGTGACCCGCCTACGCCAGGCGGATGAATCACGCCCCATAGCCATCGAGGTCGAAGACGAGATCAGTTTCCGCGCCTGTCTGGAGCAGCGGGTCGACATCATCCTGGTCGACAACACGAGCCCGGAACTGTTGAGCCGCTGGATCGAAGCAGCAGGGGAAGCGGGTTTGTCGCTCGAGGCTTCGGCCATCGAGGCCAGCGGAGGCATCGATGAAGAGAGCGTCAGTGGCCATGCGGCGGCCGGGGTCAGCAGGATTTCCTGCGGGGCCATCACTCATTCTGCCGCTGCACTCGACCTGACCTTGCGGATCGATCCGGTTCCTCGATCCAGTTCATGATCCACTCCTCGTCGGAAACTGGATCCTTGCCTGGAAATCTGTCGGCGAGGAGATTAGCATCCGTGGAAGGCCCGCGTCTTGTCGCCAGGATTGCTCGCCAGTGAATAGAAGCACCGGAGGCACTCCCTTGACTGAATCCATTTCTGAACCGGTTCCTCTGCCCATCTTGAAGCGCCTGCTTCAACTGGACGGCACTCCGGAGTCGATCGCCCTGGGGACCGCTATCGGTCTTTTCGTTGCGATGACACCTACCGTGGGGATTCAGATGATCATCATCCTGCTCGTCAGCATGGTGATCCCTGCCAATCGCCTGGCCGGGTTGATCATGGTCTACGTCTCGAATCCATTGACGCTGATTCCGATCTACTGGCTCGATTACTGGGTCGGGCTGAAGTGCCTCGCCCAGGAGGGAAAGTCGTTCGCCCAGTTCAAGTTGTACTGGATCGAGTTGACCGAGCAGGCCACGGAAAATGCGGCCGGCTGGTACGAGGTAAGCCTGGAGTTACTCCGCTCGATAGGGAATGATGTGTTGGGACCACTGTTTGTGGGTGGGAGCGTGGTTGGATTGCTCTTCGCATGGCCT
>Ga0209044_1000530_pt1 | contig 29878 bp, 34 predicted proteins | sample SaaInlV_130m_DNA_FD_184655 | JGI IMG/M metagenome (GOLD analysis project Ga0209044, IMG submission 184655) | Marine microbial communities from expanding oxygen minimum zones in the Saanich Inlet - SI037_S4LV_130m_DNA (SPAdes) (version 2) | ecosystem: Environmental > Aquatic > Marine > Intertidal... | reverse complement strand
TCTGAACTCCTCAGTTTCTTGCTGATTTGGTAGCTCACCATGTAACAACAACATAGAGGCTTCTTCGAAAGAGGCATTTTTAACCAAATCTTCAATCGAGTAACCTCGATAAGCCAAAATGCCGTTTTTGCCATCAATTGAAGAAATGGAAGATTCTGTTGCCGGAACGCCGGCTAAACCAGGGATATATTCAATCATACTGAGAACGATGAGCCACAACCACAAGTGGTTTTGGCATTTGGATTGTGGATAATAAAGCGTGAACCTTGTAAGTCTTCAAGGTAATCAACAGTGGCACCAATTAAATATTGGTAGCTCATTGGGTCAACAACAAGGCGTACGCCGTTGTTATCAACAGAACTGTCACCCTCTTTGTATTTTTCATCAAAGGTAAAGCCATAAGAAAAACCAGAACAACCACCGCCCGTAATGTAGACGCGTAGCTTTAGGTCTTCGTTTTTCTCTTCAACAATTAAGTCAGCTACTTTTTTAGCAGCAGAATCGCTAAAAATAATATCAGCTTCTTCTAAAGCTTGTGCTGTGTCCATAGTTATCTCCTTTAAGGCAGTAAGCCGATTTGTTCTAGGCCTAGCCCTTCATCCATGTCAAACATGATGTTCATGTTTTGTATTGCTTGTCCTGCTGCGCCTTTGATAAGGTTGTCAATCACGGACGTTATTACTAACTTACCGCCAACCGATTTTTGTGCGGCAATTTGGCAAAAGTTGCTTGATTTAACACTGCGCGTTTCAGCTGCAATACCTGCGCCAAGAACGGTTACAAAATGCTCGTCTTTATAAGCAGCCTCAAGTATTGATTGTACATCAGTGTTAGTATCTAATAAGTCCACATAAATTGTGGATTCCATGCCACGAATCATTGGCACTAAGTGCGGAATGAAAGTTAAACCAATCGGCTCGCCACCCGCCAATAAACTTAATTCTTGTTTTATTTCTGGGTAATGACGATGGCCACTTACGCCATAAGCTTTAACAGACTCACTGGCTTCACACAATAGCATTGCTTGGTTTGCACCACGACCCGCACCACTGACACCTGTTTTAGAGTCGACAATAATGCTTGATAAATCAATCAGTTTGTTTTCAATCAACGGCTTAAGCGCTAACAAGACAGTGGTTGGGAAACAGCCTGGATTGCCAATTAATTGTGCGTTTTTAATTTGATCACGATTGATTTCAGAAAGCCCGTACACTGAGGATGCTAGTAGGTCATCTTGGAAATTTTCCAAACCATACCATTGTGCATATTCGTCTTTATCGCGCAAACGGAAGTCTGGACCTAGATCAATTACTTTAATACCTTTATCAATAAAAGTACCAGCGGTTTCCATCGCAACACCGTGTGGCGTTGCAAAGAAAATCACATCGCATTCATCTAAGATTGCATCACCGGGCGCGGTAAAAGCCAAATCTGTTTGCCCCGCTAAAGACGGGAAAAAATCACCAACCAGTTGCCCAGCTTCTGAACGAGAACTAATGGCAATCACCTCCACCTGTGCGTGGTTGTGCAACAGGCGCAACAGCTCAACGCCGGTATAGCCAGTGCCACCGATGATGCCCGCTTTAATCATTAGTGAGATTCTCCAAGCATTTTTTCAAGGTAATGAATATTCATGCCGCCTTCGCGGAAAGTTTCATCTTCCATAATACGTGCTTGTAATGGAATGTTGGTTTTGATGCCGTCAATCACCATTTCATCGAGTGCGTTTTGCATTTTGATGATGGCACCAAGTCGCGTATCGGCAAAAGTAATCAACTTTCCAATCATTGAATCATAGTGCGGTGGAACCATATAGCCGTTGTAAACATGTGAGTCAACGCGCACACCTAAACCACCAGCCACGTGGTACTGGGTAATTGTTCCAGGCGACGGCATGAAGTTATTTGGATCTTCTGCATTGATACGACATTCAACTGAATGACCTTTAATTTCTACATCGTCCTGCGTAAAAGACAGCTTTTGTCCATCAGCAATCATAATTTGTTCGCGCACGATATCAATGCCGGTAATCATCTCAGTAACAGGGTGCTCTACTTGAACACGGGTGTTCATTTCAATAAAGTAAAACTCATCATTTTCAAATAAAAATTCAAACGTACCCGCGCCTCGATAATTAATCGCCTTACACGCGTCGGCACAAACTGTACCAATCTTGTTACGTAATTCGGGTGTAATACCTGGTGCTGGCGCTTCTTCCACTACTTTTTGGTGACGGCGTTGCATAGAGCAATCACGCTCACCTAGGTGAACTGCATTGCCATGCTCGTCTGCCAACACTTGAATTTCAACATGTCGAGGTGTGGTTAGAAATTTTTCCATATAGACTTCTGCATTGCCAAAAAAACTTAAGCCTTCAGACTTGGCAAGCTCAATTGAGCTGAGTAAATTTTCTTCCTTCTCTACCACTTGCATGCCGCGACCGCCACCACCGCCAGAAGCTTTAATAATAATTGGCAGGCCAATACTCCTTGCGATCTCCATGTTTTCAATATCGTTAGTGCCTAAACCACCGTCTGATCCTGGTACGCAAGGCACACTAGATTTTTGCATGGCTTCAATGGCAGCTACTTTGTCGCCCATGATGCGAATATTTTCAGCCCTAGGACCAATAAAAATAAAGCCACTTTCTTCAACACGTTGTGCGAAGTCTGCACTTTCAGATAGGAAGCCATAACCCGGATGAATTGCATCTGCATGCGTCACTTCAGCCGCACTAATCAGTGCTGGAATGTTAAGGTAACTATCGGTTGATGAGGGAGGGCCAATACACACAGACTCATCCGCCAGGCGCACATGTTTTAAGCACTTATCTGCTGTTGAATAAACAGCCACAGTTTTAATACCCAGCTCTTTACAAGCGCGCAAAATACGCAAGGCGATTTCACCACGGTTGGCGATTAAAACTTTCTGAATTTTATTCATCGAGCTCATTGGATTACAATCAGAGTTTGACCAAATTCAACTGCATCGCCATCATTGCACGGAATTTCAGTCACTGTACCTGACTGATCAGCCTCAATCTGGTTCATGATTTTCATCGCCTCAACAATACAGATCGTATCACCTTGGTTGACATGTTGGCCGATCTTAACAAAGGCTTCAGACGTTGGCGACGCTGCACCATAATAAGTGCCGACCATTGGCGAAGTAATTGGGTGACCATCAACAACTGGTGCCGCGCCTTCAGCGGCGGCTTCTACCGGTGCAGCTGCTACAGCCGGTGCTGCGACAGGTGCTGCCATTGCTACCGGTGCAGCTGCGACAGGCGCATCACCATAACGAGAAATGCGAACCGATTCTTCACCCTCATGAATTTCAATCTCTGCCATGCCAGACTGCTCTAACAGTTCCATTAGTTTTTTTACTTTACGAATGTCCATTTTATTCCCCTTTATTTATGTTTTTTGAATGTGTTTAATTGCTGCATTCATTGCGAATTCATAGCCTTGTGCACCAAAGCCAGAAATCACCCCTTGTGCAATGTCTGAAAAATATGATTTAGAACGAAACTCCTCGCGCTTGTATACATTAGACAAGTGAATTTCAGTGAATGGAATATCAACTGCCAACATTGCATCACGCAGTGCAACCGAAGTGTGTGTGAAAGCTGCTGGGTTGATAATAATATATTTAACACCGTCTTTATGTGCTTGATGAATACGATCAATCAGCCCAACTTCTGCATTATCTTGATGATGGCCAAGTGTTAAACCAGCCTGCGTTGCGATATCAGTTGCATGATTTACAATGTCATCCAGAGTTTGCGCACCATAATGATCAGGCTCACGTGTGCCGAGCATATTGAGGTTTGGACCATTTAGCAGCAAAATATCCATTATTGTAACCAGAGTTGTTAAATAAAACTGATTTTACCACCAACATCACGTATGTTAGAAGGCTTTATCAGCATTTTAACTACACAATCTTTAGTGATTTTCTCAAGTATTACTGAGATTTTTTCAAATGTTCGAGAAAGCCTTGTGCGTTAATCTCACCAACAATACGTTGTGGGCGATTCTCGATACCATTTTTGAAAAACAAAATTGCTGGCGGCCCAATAATATTAAAGCGAGTCATTAATGCTTTATCAGTGGCGTCGTTGGCAGTAACATCCGCTTGTAATGCAATCACATTTTGCATTTTATTAACCACATTGGCATTTGAGAACACGAAGCGCTCTAGCTCTTTACAAGAAATACACCAGTCTGCATAGAAATCGAGCATTACAATTTGGTTATTGGCTTTGGCTCTAAGCAATGCTTGGTCAAGATCTTTGTTCGATTTAATTTTTTCAAATTTAACATGTACTTGCTCTACTTGAGCGCCGTTACCATAGCCAGCAAGTGGTGCTAGCATGTCGCCACCACCGCGAGCCACTAAGCCCCAAAGTAAAATACCGTAAGCCAACACCAGTAAGCCAATGGCTTTAAAGATACGTTGCCATGGTGTTGGTGTGTTAGTGAGTGAGTTTAATACGCCCATCGCAATTGGCGAGAAGCTAAATAAAGTTGCCCACAGAGCTAGAGATACAATCGGTGAGGTAATACGGTCAAGCAGCCAAATAGCTACAGCCAACATCAAAATACCAAACACGTACTTAACATTGTCCATCCAGCCCCCAGCTTTAGGCAGTTTGCTTGCGCCCGCACCGATAGCAAGTAGCGGTGCACCCATACCTAGGCTCATGACAAACAATGACAGACCACCAAGCACTGCATCACCTGTTTGGCCGATGTAGATAAGTGCGCCTGCTAGTGGTGGTGCAACGCATGGCCCAACAATCAATGCAGATAAAAAACCCATAATAGCAACACCAATGAGGTGGCCGCCTTCTTGTTTGTTGCTGATGTTGGCAATCTTGTTTTGTAATCTAGCTGGTAGTTGGATTTCATAATAGCCAAACATTGAAAAGGCCAAAGCAACAAAAACCAAGCTAAAGACTATTAACACCCAAGGTGTTTGGAATAAGATTTGCAGGTTTTCACCAAAGAGACCAGCGAGTACGCCGGCAATAGTATAAGTCACACTCATTGCTAAGACAAACACGATTGACATGATTAGTGCTTTTCTGGTGGTTACTCCTTTTTGGCCAACAATAATGCCGGATAGAATCGGGATCATTGGGAACACGCAAGGCGTTAATGATAGACCAAGCCCAATAACAAAAAACCAGCCAAGAGTCCAAAGAACATCACCTTGTTTTAATATGTTGGTAATTTTGTCTGTTTCGTTGAGCTCAACATTCTTTGTTTTATTTAGAACAGTTGCCGGTGTGCTAGATATATTGGCTATATCTTGTACACTCTGAATAGGTGGCGTGTTTGTATTTTCACCTTGAACAGGCAAAATGACGTCGGTCACTTTTTCCATCGGAGGGTAACAAATACCACCCAGCCAACAACCTTGATATTTGGCGACAAAGGTAATCGGTGTTGATTGAATATTTTCAAGCGGAATTTCGACATTGAGTTGGCCTTTATGAATTTGAACTTTGCCAAACAAAGGGTCGTCTTTTTCCTTGCCTTTAGGGAATACTACTTCGCCAATTTCAGCGCCTTTAGTTTCAATGAAAAATTTATCGTGATACAGGTAATACTCTGGGTGAATATTCCAGCTGGCCATCAGTGTATTGGCATCTATAGCAATCACAGAAAAAGCAAACGCCTCATCGGCAGGGAGTGGTTCGTCAGAAACTGTGATCACTTTTTCTACAACGGAGCCGACCTTTGTTTTTGCTTTGGATAGTATATTAAGCGCATTATCAACCAGTGATGGGCCATGGATATTACTAATATCAAGCGCCACTGATTTTGTGATTGGCGGGTAACACACACCTAAATCTGCACACCCTTGAAAGGTAGCGTTTAATAAAATTGATTTTGCATCGCCTTCAAGCACAGGTACTGCCACCACGGCGCTATTGCGATAAACCCCTATTCTGCCAAAAAATTCGTCATTTTTAACCTTGGCTTTTGGAAACTTTGCGGTACCTAGCTGCGTAGAAAAATCTGAAGAGATTTTGATTTTTTCTTTATAAAGGTAATAGCCTTTTGCAATATCCCAAGTAAGCAGTATTTCGTCATTAACCACTTTTGCCTTAAAGCTAAAGGCCTCATCGGCAGGTAAAAGATCGTTTTCCGCCTGTGCAAAAACAGAAAATAACAATAAAAATAGTGGCAATAATAAGCGTTTCAACTTTCTCTCCCAAGTACTAGACGTTTCATTATAAGTCATAAAAGTATCTAAGACAAACGCCCGTGGCTTTAAATGCAAAAAACCCTTGAATGTTTTCACACTCAAGGGTTTTTTTAGTCTTTAGCGACTAAGCTATTTAATCACTAAATAGCTTAGAAGGTTTTTCAGCTAATCTTTGTTTGAATAGCATCAATTACCGCTTGAGAAGACGTTGCGTCTACACTAAGTAATAAGCCTTCGTTGTCGTAAAAACCAACCAAAGGCGCTGTTTGGTCGTTGTATACGTTCAAACGGTTGCTGATTGCCTCGACAGTTTCATCTTCACGTTGTACTGCAGGGCCACCACACTTGTCACATACGCCTTCAACTTTAGTTGGGTTAGACTTAGTGTTGTAAATTGCGCCACAATCTTCACAAGTACGACGCGTTGTTAAACGATCAAGAATCACATCACGTGGCACTTGGATTTCAACAGCTGCGTCTAATTTTTCGCCCATTTTTTCAAGTAGTGCTTTTAAGGCTTCTGCTTGTGGAATAGTGCGTGGAAAGCCATCTAACAAGTAGCCAGATTTACAATCATCTTCTTGAAGACGCTCTTCCATAATGCCCATGATTAAATCGTCAGAGACTAGATCACCTGCTTTCATTGCCGCTTGTGCTTGTTTACCTAGCTCTGTGCCAGCCGCTACTGCGCCACGTAAAATGTCACCTGTAGAGATTTGAACTGAACCATCAATTTTTGTTAGTAATTTTGCAACAGTACCTTTGCCGGCACCTGGAGCGCCTAAAAGAATTAATTTCATATTGTTTCCTTGGAAAATAAGTTAATAAAAATCCAACCTCATTTTTTAAAAATATTTGAGGTCAAAATCGAGCGAAAATTATATCATAGAACTATGATGTTTACAATTTAAGCTATTTTTTGCTTCATTGTTAAAATTTCCGAAATTTTTGGTTTGCAGTGTAAAAACATCCTGTTTTCAGGATAAATAGGCATTATTTGTGCCATAAATCATGGTTTTAAATGCATTCTTCTGGTCATTTTGATTTTCCCGACATAGGGAAATTGAGACAGTATTTCTATCTTTTCTTTAATCTTGGCTAGATATTCATTTGCAACTTTATTGTTGTCTAGTGCTATGAATTCTTTGATTTGAATCAGCTGATTGTTAGCTGATTCTGAATAGGCTATTTTCACTATGCCAATAGTTTTTTCCAAAGGGTGTCATGATCAACAACTTTTCCTTGCTGCTCTTCAATTAAGCCCTTTAGGATCATTTCTTTTTCCATGTCAAAGGTTGTGTTATCTAGCACTTCGATGTCATGACCCTCTTTTGATGCTTGGTTAACAACACTCATAATTTGCTCTATGGTTTGATTGTCAGCTTTCAAATGTAGTGTTTGCATAATATTCTTTAGAGTGGTTTTTTGATTTATTATAGCGCGATTGTTACTGAACCACAACCACCATGGCTGGGCGAACCAAACGACCATTCAAGGTAAAGCCAGCTTGAACCACTTCCAATACTGAATTGGATTTTTTGTCAGGCATTGGGATCATAGTGACGGCTTCGTGGAATTCTGGGTTGAATGCTTCGTCAACAGGATTTAGCAACTCAACGCCAAATTTTTCTAGTGTAGATAGAAAAACTTTATCGGTCATTTCCAGGCCTTCGGTGATACTTTCAACAGAAGCGTTTTCTTCTTTGGCGGTTTTTAGCCCCATGGTAAGAGAATCTTTGACTTCAAGTAAGGCTTTAACAAAACCATCGAGGGCAAATTTGTGTGCATTCTCAAGGTCTTTGGCGTTGCGACGCTTGAGGTTTTCCATCTCTGCTTGGCTACGAAGCACCTTGTCCCAGTTGTCTTTAGCGGATTGTTGCGCTTCTTCTAATTGCGCTTGTAAGTCACCTTCCTGATTATCGCCTGGTGCTTGTTCAACGCTTTTATTTTCTACTTTTTCAACGCTTTCTTCTTGTGCTTTCTTTTTTGTCATTTTAATGCTCAACTCATGTATATTTGTATTCGTTATATAGGGGCTATTTTAAATAAATCAACAGCAATAAATTAACTATGTTTAATACCATTGGCATCATTACTAAACCAAACGACCCAGTCAGCGAAGGAAAGGCTGAAGAGCTCAGCGCGTTTCTTGAACAACAAGGCGTGGGCGTGGTGCTTGAGTCAGAGCAAATTGCTGAGCAAGCTGATTTGATTATTGTGGTGGGTGGCGATGGCTCTTTGCTGAATACTGCGCGCTCTTTTGTGGATAACAATATTCCGATTTTGGGTATTAACTTAGGCCATCTTGGGTTTTTGGCCGATGTTTCGGTGGACAATATGTTGGGTCTTGTTACTGAGGTGCTTAATGGTGATTTCACCAAAGAAGAGCGCTGCTTGTTGTCGTGTCAAATTGAAGAAGACGGAAATGTGTTAGACCAACACTTGGCTTTAAACGATGTGGTTGTTCACCGTAAAGAAACCTTAAAAATGATCGAATTCGATGTGTTCATCGATGATAAATTTGTGAACAATCAACGCGCTGATGGCTTGATTGTGACTACACCAACGGGATCCACTGCTTATGCATTATCAAGTGGTGGCCCGATTATGCACCCAGGTGTAAATGCGATTGGCCTGGTGTCAATTTGCCCGCACACAATGAGTCATCGCCCGTTGTTAATACCGGGCGGTAGCGAAGTAGTAGTACGTGTAAAAGATTCTGACGAAGGGGCAACGGTGAGTTTTGACGGGCAAACTTCAGTGGCAATTGCCACTGGGCAAGATATTCGTGTGCGTCAACATGGTAGTTTTATTCATCTATTGCATCCGCAGAATTACGATTATTTTGAGATTATTCGCTCAAAGCTACACTGGGGTACTAAGCTTTAAGTAGTGCGTAATATCGACTATGTTATCTCAGCTATCGGTTAAAAATCTTGCAGTTGTTGAAAAATTAGACTTGGAGTTTTCTCCAGGTATGTCTACGGTAACTGGCGAAACCGGCGCAGGAAAATCAATCTTATTACAAGCACTTAGTTTGTCATTGGGCAGGCGTGGTGATTCTACTTTGGTACGTCATGGTAAAGACAAGGCAGAAGTCAGCGCAGTATTTGATGTGACCAATCATCAAAAAATACAAAACTACCTAGAAGAACAGTCACTAGAAGATGAAGGTGAGTGTGTTTTGCGCCGTATTATTAGCAGTGATGGCCGATCAAAAGCATTTGTTAATGGCGTGAATGTGCCATTGTCAGTATTAAAAAATGTGGGCGAGTTGTTGATTGATATGCATGGTCAAAACGAGCATCAGTTGTTATTGCGCCCTGATCAACAGCGAGAGTTGCTAGATGCTTATGCGCAAAGTAGTGAGGCCTGTGCTCAACTCAATACAATCGTTGCCGAGTATAACGCTATAAGTAATCAGATTGATGAGTTGAGTAGTAATCAAGATTTAAAACAACAGCAGCAAACTTTATTGCAACACCAATTGCAAGAATTAGAAAGCGCTGAACTTACTCAAGAGGAGCTAGATAGCATTGAGAGCGATTTTAAAACCAGTGCAAATGCAGCCAGCTTGATTGAAAAAGCCTCTGCCATTCTCGGCCAGCTTGAACAAGAGCAAGGCGTTAATGAGCAACTGAATAGTTTGAGTTATGAGCTGGGCTTGGCCGCAGAAACAGACGAGAAGTTGGCACCAATCTCGGCATTATTGTCTAGCGCACAAGTCCAAACTCAAGAAAGCGTTTATGAGCTAACTAATTATTTGTCTAGTTTGTCAGTAGATGATCAAACAACAGAAGAGCTAGAAGCAAGGTTGAGCGAATTACACGATTTATCACGCAAGCATAATTGCCAGATTACTGAGTTAATTACCGCTAGAGAAGGGGTTGCTTCGGAGTTAGAATCCATCGGCGGTGCTGGCGCATCACTGGATGGCTTTCAACAGCAAAAAGACCAGCTGACTCAACAGTATCAAACACAAGCTAAGCGCCTAAGCAAAATACGCACTGAAAAAGCCACACAGTTATCAAGCGCAGTGACACAAGCCATGCAAGTATTAGGCATGCCGGGCAGTGAGGTTAAAGTCGATCTACCAAGTAAAGCAACCGGCGTTCATTACAACGGCAATGAAGGCGTTGATTTTTTAGTAAAAACCAATATGGGCAGTGATTTTAAAGCTTTGAAAAAAGTTGCCTCTGGCGGTGAGCTCTCACGTATATCTTTAGCGATTTCGGTGGTCAGTAGTGACAGTGAATACACCCCAACCCTAATTTTTGACGAGGTCGATGTCGGCATTAGTGGTGCGGTGGCCGAGGTGGTGGGGCAAAAACTAAAGCAGTTGAGCGAGCATTATCAGATAATTTGTATTACTCATTTGGCACAAGTGGCTAGTTTTGGGCATCAGCACTTGCGTGTGAGCAAAGCCCAGCAAGACGATGGCGCACAAACAACCGTTGAACAGCTATCGACTGATGAGCGTATTAGTGAGGTTGCACGTATTCTAGGTGGTGCAACTATTACTGATAAGGCACGCACAGCAGCCGAAGAGATGATTGAAAAAAGCGCGTAATAAAAAAGCCGCTCAAATATAAGCGGCTTTTTTAGTTTTGACTATTTTTTCTTTAAGCGCTCGATTCCCAACATCTTAAAGATGTATTTTTGATAAGCTGGTTCTGAATTACCTGTTTTCATATTACGAATAAAGAACTTCTCAAAGGCGATTTTAGCAAGGTGCATCATTTTACCTTTTTTGGCCCAAGTAACATTTCTTGGTGGAATTTGAGGCATGGCCACAAACGCTGCACCGGTATCGCCCATGTCAGCAATACAAACCGCATTCCAAGTTGGGATATTTGATGGCGCATTGCCAGCAATCATTTCTTCGATATTATGTACGGTAGCAGTCACCATGGATTCGATCATGTAGCCAGTTTTTGGTGTGCCGCACATTACGGGTGTTGGCTCAACCGGCGGGATAGCGATATTCACACCGAGTGAGAAAATATTGTCTTTAACCGGTGATTGTTGATAATCATTGATCATCACAAAACCCCGTGGATTAACATATCCCGCATCAACATCAGCAAGCTTGGCTACTGCATCTACACCTTTAAAAGCTGGCAACATCATCGTGTGTTTGGTGGCAACTTTATGGGTTTTAATGGCGACGCCTTCGCTGTCTACTTCTTCAACGGTTACGGTGTCTGCAGTGATCGAAGCAACTTTTGAATTGGTAATCCATTTAATATGACGCTGTCTGAATTCTGACTCTAATAGGCCTTTTGAGTCGCCAACACCACCGAGGCCAAGATGGCCAATATACGGCTCAGCGGTGACAAAAGTCATCGGACACTTGTCACGAATGCCGCGTTTTTTAAGGTCGGTGTCCATAATACAAGCAAATTCATAAGCTGGGCCAAAGCACGAGGCGCCTTGCACTGCGCCAACCACAATCGGGCCGCCGCCATTATTACAGAATGCTTCCCATTCATTAGAGGCAACTTTGGCATGTGCTGTTGTACAGATTGAAACACTGTGCCCATCAGGTCCAAGGCCATCTACTTCATCAAAAGCCAGTTTAGGGCCAGTGGCCAAAACTAGGTAATCATAATCTACCACTTGATCACCAACCATGACTTGATTGTCGTTCGGCTTTATTTCAGTGGCTTCGCCAACAATTAAGTTAATATCCTTACGCTTAAGACGTGGTGCCAGCTCGAAACTAATGTCATCTTCAGAACGCCAGCCAACCGCTACCCATGGGTTAGAAGGGATAAAGTTAAAATCAGGGTTGTTAGAAATTACCGTAACTTTATGGTCTTTCCCTAGTGTTTTTTTAGCATCATAGGCAAAAGGTAATCCGCCCGTACTTGCGCCAATAACGACAATATGTGCCATATTCTCTCCTCGGTTAGTTTGTTTCAAAATAAGCCATTATTTATAGAGTTGGTGTTGTTGTCAAGTGTATAAGAATATCGTTACTTATTAATACTAGGCAATAAAACAAATTTTTCAGAAAAAACGGCTTTAATTTTTATTATCAAGACGGTATAATTCACAATTTTGTGGGTTTGTAATGTTGAGGTTTTGGCGATGAAAAGTAAGCTGCCAAAGATTCAATTAACGGTCATTGTATTGACCATCGCTTATTTTTCCACATTAGGTACGGGGGTTTCTGCGGCCTATGGGGGGGTAACTAGCCTGATGAATACATGGCTAGTTAATCGGCATACAAACAAACAAAAGGCAACGACAATGAGCGTCCAAGCAAGTGTTGGGATGATGGCATACAGCGTGATAATGCGTATGACAATGGTAGTTGGTTTAACTTTAGTGGGACATTTTCACTTAGGGTTAAATTCAAAAGCACTCATTATTGGTTTAATTTTAGGATTAATTGGTTTTTTAATGGATAAGGTTTTACAAAGATAATGGCATCAGAAAACGGACTTATTGCTTCTGGCGACTATATTAAGCATCACTTGCAAAACTTGACGTATGGTCAAAACCCAGACTCGGGCGTTTGGGAATTGGCACATACTGCGCAAGAAGCTAAAGACATGGGTTTCATGGCATTCCATTTAGACACGCTTGGCGTTTCATTTGTTTTAGGTGCGTTTTTCTTATTCTTCTTTTATCGTATTGGTCAAAAGATGACCGCTGACACCCCTTCTGGCACTCAAAATTTTATTGAGAGTATTATCGAATTTATTGATGAAAATGTTCGCGGTTCATTTAATGGCAAAAATCCAATGGTTGCACCGCTGGCACTCACGACTTTTATCTGGATTGTACTAATGAACACGATGGACTTAGTGCCAGTTGATTGGTTGCCGTATCTTGCGCAGCAAATTGGCGTTTTCTTTGGTGCAGATCCACACCATGTATTCTTTAAAGTGGTGCCAACCACAGACCCAAATGCAACCTTTGGTATGTCGATTGGTATTTTCTTTCTTATTCTTTATTACAGCATCAAAGAAAAAGGCGCTGGCGGTTTTGCAGGCGAGCTTTTGTTTCACCCGTTTGGCAAAATGATGTTGCCGTTTAACTTGTTTTTAGAAGGTGTAAACCTGATTGCTAAGCCGGTTTCTTTGGCCTTGCGTTTATTTGGTAATATGTATGCTGGTGAGATGATCTTCATCTTGATCGCCTTATTACCGTTTTGGATCCAGTGGAGTTTATCATTGCCATGGGCAATTTTCCACATCTTAATCGTATTACTACAAGCCTTTATCTTTATGACTTTGGTAATTGTGTATATGGATATGGCTCATCAGAAAGAGCATTAATTTTTTTATAAATAGGAGTAAGAAATGACAGAAGTACAAGCAACATTATTTTTAGCAGGTTCAATCTTAATGGGTTTAGGTGCATTAGGTGCGGCAGTTGGTATTGGTATCTTGGGTGCAAGATTTTTGGAAGGTGCAGCGCGCCAGCCTGAGCTTATCCCAATGCTTAGAACACAAATGTTCATCGTAATGGGTCTAGTAGATGCGGTACCAATGATTGCGGTAGGTATCTCAATGTATATCATATTTGCGGTTGCCGGTTAAAGACTGTTTATTTAAAAGCACACAAGGTTTAAGCTATGAATATTAATTTGACAATGATTGGCCAGTTAATCATGTTCGCCATGTTCACATGGTTCTGCATGAAATTTATTTGGCCCCCAATTGTTGCTGCCATGGACGAGCGTAAAAAGCGCATTGAAAGTGGTTTGATTGCAGCAGAACGTGGTTTATCAGAGCATAAAGAAGCACAGCAAAAAGCGCAAGAAATGCTTAATCAGTCTAAAGACCAAGCAGCTGAAATTATTGCTAATGCAGGCAGACAAGCATCAACGATGGTTGAAGATGCTAAAGATACTGCTTCACAAGAAGCTGATAGAATCAAAACAAGCGCACAAGCAGAGATTGATCAAGAAGCTAACCGTGTTCGTAATGAGCTAAAAGACCAAGTGTCTGATTTAGTCATGCAAGGTGTAAATTCAGTATTGGATAAAGAAGTAGATGCTAAAACGCATAAAGACATGTTGGGCAAATTGTCACAAACACTATAGGATTGATCAGTGGAACTAACAACAATCGCCAAACCCTACGCTAACGCAGTTTTTGAAATTGCTGAGCAGAATAAGTCGCATTCAGACTGGCGGGGTGTATTAGAGGCGGGCGCACAATTGGCCAATGATGAAAATATGCAAGCATTTATTGCTTCGCCAAGCGCAACTAATGAGAATAAAGCGCAAGCGGTAGTGGCATTGTTTGGGTTAATTTTAGGCAGGGCGTTAAATACAGAAGAAACATCTTTTGTTGCTTTGTTGTTAGACAACAGTCGTATTGGCGCATTGCCAAGTATGCTTGAGTTGTTTGATATGATGAACAACCTTAGTAGTGATGCTAAGACATTTCATGTGATTAGTGCTTATAAGTTAAGTGCTGCTGAAGAAAAACAAATTGTGAGTGATTTATCTGATAAATACAGTACAACAGTAAGTATCGACACCGAAGTAGATGAAAATCTAGTGGGTGGCGTAGTGATTAAAGAAGGTGACAAAGTAATTGACTTGTCAATCAAGGCTCGAGTAAATGAGCTGGGTTCACGTTTGTCAATTAATTAATTTATTTTATTAAGAGGAAGGGTTATGCAATTAAACGCAAGCGAGATTAGTGATTTAATTAAAAAACAAATAGAAGGCTTTGATTTTGCAGCTGAAGCACGTACTGAAGGTACGGTAATCAGTGTAAGTGATGGCATCGTTCGTATTCACGGGTTGGCAGATGTTCAGTTTGGTGAAATGCTAGAGTTTCCGGGCAACACGTTCGGTATGGCATTGAACTTAGAGCAAGACTCAGTTGGTTCGGTGGTTTTAGGCGACTATTTACATATTTCTGAAGGCGATACAGTTAAATGTACCAATCGCTTGATGGAAGTGCCGGTTGGTGAAGCAATGCTAGGTCGTGTGGTTAGTGCGTTAGGAAAGCCAATTGATGGTAAAGGCGATATTAAAGCCCAAGGCGCACGCCCATTAGAGATTATGGCACCTGGTGTAATTGATCGTCAAAGTGTTGATGAACCAATTCAAACTGGTGTGAAAGCGATTGATGCGATGGTACCAGTTGGCCGTGGCCAACGTGAACTAATCATTGGTGATCGTCAAACGGGCAAAACGGCCGTAGCGATTGATGCAATTATTAACCAAAAAGACACGGGTGTTAAGTGTGTGTATGTTGCTATCGGTCAAAAAGACTCATCAGTAGCAGCGGTTGTGCGTAAGCTAGAAGAGCACGGCGCATTAGAGAATACAATTATTGTTAATGCTGGTGCAGCGTCATCTCCAGCACTACAATACATCGCACCATACGCAGGCTGTTCAATGGCTGAGTACTTCCGTGATCGCGGTGAAGATGCGCTAATTGTTTATGATGACTTAACTAAGCAGGCATGGGCTTACCGTGAAGTATCACTACTTCTTAAGCGTCCACCAGGACGTGAAGCGTATCCAGGCGACGTGTTCTATTTGCACTCACGCTTACTTGAGCGTGCATCACGTATCAATGCAGATTATGTAGAACAGTTAACCAATGGTGAAGTCAAAGGTAAAACAGGCTCGTTAACAGCATTGCCAATTATTGAAACTCAGGGTGGTGACGTGTCAGCATTCGTACCAACCAACGTAATTTCTATTACTGATGGTCAGATTTTCTTAGAAACAGATTTATTTAACGCAGGTATTCGTCCAGCGATTAATGCGGGTTTATCAGTATCACGAGTAGGTGGTGCAGCGCAGACCAACATTATTAAGAAATTGGGTGGTGGTGTTCGTCTTGACTTAGCACAATACCGTGAATTAGCGGCATTTGCACAGTTTGCTTCAGATCTTGATGCAGAAACAAAAGCACAGATTGACCGTGGTCATCGCGTGACTGAGTTGATGAAACAAAATCAGTATGCACCAATGTCCGTTGCTGAAATGGCAACTTCGTTGTTTGCAGCGAACTCAGGCTCACTAGATGATATTGACGCTAATAAAGTAGTTGATTTTGAGGCAGCATTGATTGCTTACATGGGTGCAAACCAGACGCCATTGATGGACAAAATTAATACAACAGGCGATTATAACGACGATATTGCAGCAGAGTTACAAGCCGCAATTGACGACTTTAAAGCAAACCACACTTGGTAAGTAGATAATATGGCAGCTGGCAAGGAAATTAGAACACAGATCGCGAGTATTAAAAATACTCAGAAGATCACGTCGGCCATGGAAATGGTGGCAGCGTCTAAGATGAAAAAAGCCCAAGACAGAATGTTGGCATCACGTCCTTATTCTGAAAAGATTTCCCAAGTGATTGGGCATTTGGCTTACGCTCACTCTGAGTTTGAGCATCCTTATATGAAAGAAGTGGGCGATGTTAAGCGTATTGGCATTATCATTATTTCTAGTGATAGGGGCTTATGTGGTGGCCTAAACACCAACTTATTCAGAAGCTTGTTAAAGCAAATAACCGATTACCAGGCCAAAGGTGTTGAAGTTGATATTTGCACGATTGGTAAGAAGGCAACATCATTTTTTAAAAATACAGGCTTAAACATTAAGTCGGTATTGATAGATTTAGGTGATGCACCGCATTTTGATGATTTGCTAGGCACCGTTAAAGTCATGTTAGACGCTTACGACGAAGGCGAAATTCAGCAGTTATCAGTGGCTTACAACAAGTTTGAAAACACCATGACCCAGACACCAACAGTGGCACAATTGGTGCCAATGGTAGCGGGTGAAGTTGATGATATGGATCATCATTGGGACTACATTTATGAGCCAGATGCCCAAGAGGCGTTAAGCACATTATTGGTAAGATATATTGAAGCTTTGGTTTACCAGGGTTTGGTGGAAAATATTGCTTGTGAGCAGTCATCACGTATGATTGCAATGAAGAGTGCAACAGACAATGCAGGCGATATGGTTCAAGAATTAGAGTTAGTTTATAACAAGGCAAGACAGGCGGCAATTACTCAGGAAATTTCTGAGATTGTTAGTGGTGCTGCTGCAGTATAAGTTTAAAAAAATAGAGTTTAAAAAGAGGAAAAAGCAAAATGAGCAACGGAAAAATTACACAAATTATTGGCGCGGTTATCGACGTTGAGTTTCCAGCAGATAGTGTTCCTAATATTTATAACGCCCTTAGCGTTACTGAAACAGGATTAACGTTAGAGGTTCAGCAGCAGCTGGGCGACAACGTGGTTCGTGCGATTGCAATGGGTAGCTCTGAAGGTTTAAAACGAGGCTTGGAAGTAACAGATACAGGCGAACCAATTAAAGTGCCAGTAGGTACTAAGACATTGGGCCGTATTATGAACGTACTTGGCGAGCCAATTGATAATGCGGGGGATATTGGCGAAGAAACCAATTGGGCGATTCACCGTCCAGCCCCGAATTACGACGAATTAGCCCCTGCAGCAGAGTTGTTAGAAACTGGTATTAAGGTAATTGACTTGGTTTGTCCATTCGCTAAGGGTGGTAAGGTTGGCTTATTTGGCGGTGCTGGTGTTGGTAAAACAGTAAACATGATGGAGCTGATTCGTAACATTGCGATTGAGCACTCTGGTTATTCAGTATTTGCTGGTGTTGGTGAGCGTACTCGTGAGGGTAATGACTTCTATCACGAGATGAAAGAATCAAACGTATTAGATAAAGTATCTCTTGTTTATGGTCAAATGAATGAGCCACCGGGAAACAGATTACGTGTTGCGTTAACAGGCTTGACAATGGCTGAGTACTTCCGTGATGAAGGCCGTGATGTATTGTTATTTATTGATAACATTTACCGTTACACACTTGCAGGTACTGAAGTATCAGCATTATTAGGTCGTATGCCTTCTGCGGTAGGTTACCAGCCGACACTAGCATCAGAAATGGGTGCATTGCAAGAGCGTATTACTTCAACTAAGAAGGGTTCAATTACTTCAATCCAGGCGGTATACGTACCTGCGGATGACTTGACTGACCCATCTCCAGCAACAACGTTTGCTCACTTGGATGCGACTGTTGTATTGTCACGTCAAGTAGCAGAATTAGGTATTTATCCTGCAGTAGATCCACTGGATTCTACTTCACGTCAGCTAGACCCATTAATCGTTGGTGAAGAGCACTATAATATTGCTCGTGGTGTACAAGGTGTGTTGCAGCGTTATAAAGAATTAAAAGATATCATTGCGATTCTAGGTATGGATGAATTATCTGAAGAAGATAAACAGTCAGTATCACGTGCTCGTAAGATTCAACGTTTCTTGTCTCAGCCATTCTTCGTAGCAGAAGTATTTACGGGTTCTCCTGGTAAGTATGTATCACTTAAAGACACGCTTTCTGGGTTCCAGGCAATTCTTGATGGTGAGCTTGACGATCTTCCAGAGCAAGCATTCTACATGACGGGTTCTATTGAAGAAGTTCGTGAAAGAGCAGCGGAGAACGCGTAAATGTCAACCATCCATGTCGACGTCGTTAGTGCAACAGAGTCACTTTACTCAGGTGAAGCGAATTGTGTGTTTGCACCGGCATCAACAGGTGAATTGGGTATTTACCCAAAACACGTTGCACTCTTATCGGTTTTAAAACCAGGTGAAGTTCGTGTTGAAACTGAAAAGGGCGTTGAATCTATTTATGTTTCTGGCGGTATTGTTGAAGTGCAGCCTGATACAGTAACGATTTTTTCTGATACAGCAATTCGCGCACATGATTTAGACGAGTCTAAAGCATTAGAAGCCAAACAACGCGCAGAAGAGGCCATGACTAATTCAGACAATGGTCACGATGTTGGTACAACACAAGCGGCATTAGCAGAAGCGATGGCACAACTACAAATGATTGCCAAGGCGCGAGGTAAAAAACTCTAAGCTATCTTGACGACTTTTTCTTTAAAGTCAACAATCTTATTATTCATGACCTGAACGCCTTCTTTTTGAAGGCGTTTTATTTTGATCTTCAGGTCGAGTGCAAACCCACCTAATTCACCATTTGATTTGACCACGCGATGGCAAGGAACTTTGGGTGCAAAAGGGTTTTTATTCATTGCACTACCAACAGCTCGATGCGCATTAGGACGGCCGATCAATTGCGCTAAACCCCCGTAAGTAATTACCCGACCAGCGGGTACTTTGTCTTTAAGTGTTTGGTAGCATTGCTGCTGAAATTCGGTCATGTCAAATAGACTTTCATCGCCTCATCATACTTATCTTGTGCTTTTAGAATAAAGTCACAAGCCTCTCTAACGGCGCCGTGTCCGCCAATCTTTTCCGTTACTATGCAGGCATTTTCTTTAACCAGTTCATGTGCGTTAGCAACTGCAATCGGCAAGCCCACTTTAGTCATTACTGGCAAATCGATCACGTCATCACCCATATAGGCAACTTGATCGGCTGTTAGATTGAGCTTATTTAGCAAATCATTAAAGGCAATAACTTTGTCATCTTGGCCTTGATAAAAATGCGTTATGCCTAAGTTTTTCATGCGATGTTCAACCGTTGTTGAATTACGCGCAGTAATGACAGCCGGCTCAACGCCATTGTCTTTTAGGATTTTGATGCCCAAGCCATCAAGCGAATTAAAGCGTTTGAATTCTTCTCCGCCATCAGAAAAATACAACCCGCCATCGGTTAAAACACCATCAACATCAAAGATAATGAGCTTGATTTGCTTGGCACGTAAGTAAGATTTATTGAGTAGTTTCATGAGTGTTAATCCTGTATTTCATCCCAATTAAAGGCTTTACCTGGGTCAGTTTTTCTACCTGGAGCAATATCACTGTGCCCAACAACAGCCTCGATTGGGTAATGAGCCTTTAATAAATTTAGTATTATTTTTAATGATTGATATTGTACCGCTTCATACGCAAGATTGTCGCTTCCTTCTAGCTCGATGCCAATAGAGTAATCGTTACAATTGTTTTGGTCTTTAAAACTAGACTCACCTGCATGCCAGGCGCGCTGATCGAACGGCACAAATTGTATGCTTGAGCCGTCTCGTTTAATCAATAAGTGTGCAGATACCTGCATCTCTTTAATGTTTTGAAAATAAGCATGTTTATTAAAATCAAGCTGATTGGTAAAGAATTGCTCAATATAGTCGTTGTTAAATTCACCTGGTGGTAGGGAGATATTGTGAATCACCACTAGAGAAATCTCATTGTCTGGTCGTTCATTTTTATTATCTGAAGGTGACTGCTTAGCGAGACTGAGTAAGTGGTTGTTAATCATGGGGTGATTATAACCCTATTTGATCCGATTGAAATATCGCCCTCTGAGTAAGAGTCTTGGATTATTGCTATCATCGGTAAAGCTATTGCGCCTATGTAGGATGTTGTTACACAATAAGCCTTGGCCAGATTGCATTAGATGCTGAAAATGATAATCAGTTTTTGTGCTTAGTAGAGCGTCTAAGTGCTCAACAGCTTGTTTGATTTCAGTAGAATCTAAAAAATCAATATTTTTCTTGCGTTGAGTGTAGCGCATATAAAGCGACTCACTAAGTTCATCGACAAAGAATATTGGCCCCGTTGACTTCTCGCGCCTAACAACACCATCAACTTTGTGTTCCGGAATACTCATGGCTTGCGAGTGTGTGAGTGCTTTGGCAACATCGGGGTTGTCTTCCCGTAGTAATAGATAGATCATTTGTGGATCAATCCATTCATTGACACCGCCTTGAGTCGCAGGGTTAACACAGAACAATGAAAACGCACGAATACGCGCATCAATTGCATTGTAGTAGCCATCGGTATGCCAACCTAGGTTTTTGTCGGTGTAGGGGATAAATTCGCTCTGGTTTTTTTTGTCACTCTGGGTGATGTGTGCCAGACCGCCGGTTTTAACAAACAAGTGCTGATCAAAGTTTATTAGCCCAAACTGTGCATTGATGCTGATAATCGCTTTGTCGTATTGATCAACAGGTTGAATTTGAAATAAGGCAAAATCCCCCCTTTGACAAAGGTCGATAATTTTGTTTTTTTCTGCATTTGAGAGTTTAAATGGGTTTTGTATTTCAACAATACAATCGTTTAGCCGGGTTGGGATATTGGCAAGTTTTTCGTCTCGCCAATATTGATACTCATCTGAATTGTCTAGTAGCATGTGTAACACCTATTGCGCTGTTATTTTTGCATTATACAAGGCAAAAATAACAAGCAATTAACCGTTAATACGCTTATTAATCGACCACTGCTGTGCAATAGATAAAATATTATTAAACACCCAGTAAAGCACCAAACCTGATGGGAACCATAAGAAGAAAATGGTAAACACAAATGGTAACGACATCATGATTTTTGCCTGCATCGGATCAGGCGGCGGTGGGTTAAGCTTTTGCTGTACAAACATAGACGCACCCATAATAATTGGCAAGATATAGTAAGGGTCTTCTGTTGACAAGTCTGTCAGCCACCAGAATGCTGTTTGGCGCAACTCAACCGTATCAAGCAACATCCAGTAAAAAGCAATAAATACAGGGATCTGCACCATGATTGGCAAACAACCAGAAGCCGGGTTAATTTTTTCTTTCTTATACAGCTCCATGGTTTTTTGACCCATTTTTTGCTTATCATCACCATAGGTTTCTTTGAGTTTAGCTAATCTTGGTGAGAGCTTTCTCATGCCAGCCATTGAGCGGTATGATTTTTCACTCAATGGGTAAAAAGCCAGCTTAATCAAGATAGTAATAAGGATGATGGACCAACCCCAGCTGCCGATAAAGTCATTGATTTTATGAATAGCCCAAGACAGAGGGTCCGCTAAGATATCAAGCCAGCCGTAATCTAGTGTGTAGTTTAAGCCAGTTGCAACTTCTTCAATTTTTCCGTACTCTTTAGGGCCAAGATAAAGCTGGTTGGCGCTTAGTGTTGCGCTGCTACCAGCACCAATGCTAACTTGCTGGTTGGCATTGGTTAGTTTATGTAGGTTGTTGCTAGTGCTTGCTGAAAATACTTGTTCTTCGTCTTGACTTGGAATCCAGGCTGCAATAAAGTACTGTTGCACCATAGAAATCCAACCACCAGCTGATTGCTGTTGATTAAACTCATTCCAGTCATCGAACTCATTTTTTTGTACAGTATGAGATGTTTTGTCATAAATAATGCCGCCAGTAAAAGTCGGCATCATCATATTAGATTGATCAATTGCACTGCGACTTAAACGCACATAGCTTTTGGCTGGAATTGCTTGATCGGAGTTGTTGTCAATTTGGTAATCGATGCCAACACTATAGCTGCCTTTTTTAAAGTGGAAATTTTTAGTCACTTTAACGCCATTCTTACCTTGCCAAGTCATTGGGACAATAAGCGCGTCACCAGACAATTGGTAGTTTGAACTAGCCGAATTAAAGCTAGATAAGTGCGTTGGCAATAAGTCATCACGAGATGCTAAACCACTGTGTGCCTGGAATAATGAACCAGTCTTGTTGCTTAATAGTTGAAACTTCTCTTCGCCCCCTTTTTCGACAGGGAAGGCATTAAGATAGGCATTTTGAATCGTACCACCTTTGTGGCTGATCTCTACTGTAAGCATGTCGGTTGTGACCGTGGTAAAGCCGTGGCTTTCAGTGATTGTCGGGGTTGGTAGATCAATTTCTGCCGTCTCCGTATTGATCATTGGCACATCATTGTTTTTCGACGATGTATCCAAAGTAATTTGAGATTTTCGAACAACATTGCCATCAGCATCAGTAACGTGTGTGATTTGCCATTTATCCCATAATAGGAAAACAGTTAAGAAGATGGCAATACCGAGAAATAATTTTTGATTGTTCATAAGAGGTTGGTTTATTTGATATTAGTGTGAATGTTTTTTGGGTACTGGGTCAAAGCCGCCATCATGCCAAGGGTGACATTTTCCAATGCGTTTTGCACTGAGTGCAAAGCCTTTGAAAAAGCCGTGCTCTTTCACAGCATCGTAAGAATACTGCGAACAAGTTGGATCAAAACGGCAATTAGTGCCTAGAAATGGGCTGATGAATAGCTGATAAAATTTAATGGGAATAAGCAATAAATAACGCATAATTCAAATTAGTTTTTCGTCACCTGTTTAAATAAGTTTAATAATTCAGCAGACAACTCTGGGCTTTTAGCTGGCTTAGCATTTCTAGCCATCACCACAAAGCCCCAATTGTCTAACTGTGCTTGCGCCACCCTAAAAGTCTCTCTAGCAACGCGTTTGAATCGATTTCTGTCGACAGCCAAACGCGCCACCTTCTTTGATATTGCCAAGCCTAGACGTGGTCTAGACTCTTGAATAGGTTTTGCAATGATTTGCCAGTACTTACCCTTGGCCCGCTTACCACCTTTAAAAACATGGGTGTATTCATGGGCTTTAAGAATTCTGGCTTCACGAGTCAGCCGAAAAGACACTTAAAATTTAGGCAGCTAAACGCTTACGTCCTTTTCTTCTGCGGGCGTTGATTACTGCACGGCCAGACTTAGTGCTCATTCTTGATCTAAAGCCATGAGTACGTTTGCGTTTTATAACACTGGGTTGGAAGGTTCTTTTCTGTTTCATAATAGAATATCAGCCGATAAAATCTTGCAATTTTACCATAAATCACAATACGCCTTGTAAATAAGTATATTAATTTATAATAACTTTCAAATCCTTAATAACCTAAATTTAAGATGGATCTAATCTATTGGCTCATGCTACTCAAAGCACCACACTTAGGTGTGCGTACTTTTTATAAGGCACTCAAAATTTTCGAAACGCCTGAGCAAGTGTTTTTAGCTTCAAAAACACAGCGTAAAGAATGCGGATTATTTCGCCAAGTAACCCTTGATTATTTAGAACAACAAGATGCTTCGATGGTACAGGCTGATATTGATTGGGCTAAAGCCGAAGACTGCCATATTTTAACGCTGGTTGATGAAGGCTATCCTCAACAGCTTAAAACTGTTTCTGACCCGCCACCGGTGCTATATGTGCGAGGCAATGTTGAATGCCTGTCTAGGCAACAGCTTGCCATTGTGGGTAGTCGTAACCCGACACCAGGCGGTAAACAAAACGCTCAACAGTTTGCTGAGGCGTTGTCTAAAGCAGGCTTAGTGATTACTTCGGGTATGGCCAGTGGTATCGATGCCAGTGCGCATATTGGTGCGTTAGAAGTCGGCCAATTAACCATTGCAGTGTGTGGCACAGGGCTTGACCGCATCTACCCGGCAAAACACAAATCATTAGCACACCAAATTTCAACCCAAGGCGCACTGGTGTCTGAATTTTGTATTGGCACTTCGCCGATTGCTAATAATTTCCCAAGGCGAAATCGAATTATTAGCGGTTTGAGTTTGGGTACTTTGGTGGTGGAGGCTAGTATTAAAAGTGGCACCATGATTACGGCTAAATTAGCCGCTGATCAAGGTAAGGAAGTGTTCGCTATTCCGAGCTCTATTCACAACCCATTGTCGCAAGGCTGTCATCAATTAATCAAGCAAGGGGCAAAATTAGTTGAAAATATTGACGACATTATCGAAGAGCTGTCTTTAGACTTCGAGGCACCTTTATTGGGCAATAACGCACCTATTTATACAAAAGATGTAGACAACACCCCCTCTGTGCTATTAAAATACTTGAGTTATGAGGCCATAAGTATTGATGAAATGGTTGAAAAAAGTGGGTTGAGCCCCCAAATCATTACACAAGAGTTGCTTTTATTGGAACTTGCAAACAGGGTGACAAAGGCTGGTGGCTCTGGCTATCTATTAACTAAGTGAGATTTTTATGACACACAATATTCTTGACGTACTAACTTATATGTTCGATTACTTGTTTGAAGAAGCAGAACATGATTCGTCTAATGAAATTGATGACACCACTCTAAAAGCACACCTTTCAGATGCAGGTTTTGAGCCAATTCGCATTGAAAAAGCATTGAGTTGGCTAGAAAATATTGCCACCTTGCAAGATGGCAATATTAAGCCATTTGCTAATACACATGGTGGCATGCGTATTTATAGCGAGGTGGAAAAATTAAAACTCGATGCCAAGTCTCGTGGCTTCTTATTGTTTATGGAAAACATGGGCCAAATAGATGCTAACCAGCGTGAAATGATCATTGATCAAATCATGTCATTGGGTGATTCTGCGGTATCTTTAGATGATTTAAAGTGGGTGGTAATGATGGTGCTGGGCAATAGCAACGATGAAGAGATTTCAGCACAATGGTTAGAATCAATTGTATTTCTTGATGACAACCACACTGTTCAATAATGGCAAAAAATCTTGTCATTGTTGAGTCCCCTGCCAAAGCCAAAACAATTGAAAAATTCTTAGGCAAAGACTACCAAGTTAAGTCCAGTATCGGTCACATCCGTGACATGGCCAAGAAAGATGGTATTGATATTGAAAACAACTTCAAGCCAAATTATGAAATCAGCGCCGACAAGAAAAAAGTCGTCTCCGATCTTCGAAAGGCAGTCAAAAAATCTGAACAAGTTTATCTCGCGACTGATGAGGACCGCGAAGGAGAGGCAATTGCTTGGCATTTGCTAGAAGCACTCGACTTACCGAAAGACACGCCACGTATTGTTTTCCATGAGATTACCAAAGGCGCAATTACAAAAGCGATCCAGGAGCCAAAAACAGTAAATTTTGATGTTGTGGACGCACAACAAGCCAGACGCGTTATTGACCGTTTGGTAGGGTTCGAGATCTCTGGCGTTCTGTGGAGAAAAGTTTCAGGCGCAAAGTCAGCAGGTAGAGTGCAATCTCCAGTGGTACGTTTGGTGGTAGAAAGAGAAAGAGAAATCAACGATCATACGGTTAAAAGCACTTTTAAAATTAAAGCTGATTTGGTGAACGATGCAGGCGAGTTAATTGAAGCAAAACTCGATAAAGACTTTGCGACAAAAGATGAGGCACTTGAGTTTGCTAATAAATTATTAGAGGCAACACTTAACGTTAACAGTATTGAGAAAAAACCTTCTAAGCGTTCGCCAAAAGCACCGTTTATCACCTCAACCTTGCAGCAAGAAGCCTCTCAAAAGTTAGGTTTTTCAGTTAAACAAACCATGACGCTGGCGCAAAACCTGTATCGAGAAGGTGCTATTACTTACATGAGGACTGACTCATTCACATTGTCTGAAGAGGCGATTGCAGCAGCCCAAAAAGAAATTACCGCTAAGTATGGTGTTGAGTACCATCAAGCAAGACGCTACAAGACTAAAGACGCAGGCGCACAAGAAGCGCACGAGGCCATCCGACCAACCGATTTAACCAAGTCGGAGATTTATGGTTTGGAAGATCAGGCAGCCAAACTGTACGCATTGATTTATAAGCGCGCATTAGCTTCACAAATGAGTGATGCAAAACTACAAAGAACACAAATTAAAACCAACATTTCTAATCGCGATGAAACCTTTTTGGCAAATGGTGAAATATTAGTGTTTCCAGGGTTTTTAAGTGTTTATGACTACTTGTCATCGGACGATAAATTATTACCTGATTTAAGCCAAGGCGACGAATTAACTTTGGCCAACTTCGCGGCGAGAGAAAGTTTCTCACGTGCTAAGCCACGTTACACTGAAGCTTCTTTGGTAAAGAAAATTGAAGAAATGGGCATTGGTCGCCCATCTACTTTTGCCACTATGGTGTCAACCGTACAAGACAGAAATTATGTTTCTAAAGAAACGCGAGAAGGTGCAGAACGCACTTATCAATTGATTGAAATCAACGAAGGCAAGGTTGAGCAATCAGAGCCAACAGAAAATACAGGCGCTGAGAAAAATAAACTTTTCCCAACCAGTGTTGCTTACCTATTAACCGATTTCTTGGTTAAACATTTTGGTGATATTGTTGATTACAAATTTACAGCAAATTTAGAAACCGATTTTGACACCATTGCTAATCAAGGTGTTGCTTGGCAAGGCGTGGTTAAAGAATTCTACGACCCTTTCCATGCAAAAATTGAAGCAGCAGATGATATCTCTAGAGAAGAGACTCATGGCATGCGCGATCTTGGCATTGATCCAAAGAGTGGAAAACCTGTAAGCGTGCGTTTTGGGCGCTTTGGCCCTTTCGCACAAATCGGCCATAAAGATGACGAGGATAAGCCGGCTTTCGCTTCACTGCGTGGCAACCTTGTTATCGAAACCATTACCCTGGATGAGGCGTTAGAGTTATTTGACATGCCACGTACGGTAGGTGAAACAGACGACTTTGGTGTGATTAAAGCTAACTATGGTCGCTTTGGCCCCTACATACAGTATGGTAAGAAATATGTCTCTTTGAAAGAGGACATTCCTGAAGACGTCACGCTTGAAAAAGCATTGGAGCTGATCGCCGCTAAAGAAAAATTTGATGCCGAGCGCATTATCAAAACCTTTGATGATTCTGAAATTCAAATTCTTAATGGTCGTTTTGGCCCTTACATTTGGAACGGTAAGAAAAAAGGCAAAGGCCAAAAGAACATTACTATTTCTAAATTATTTGGTAATAAAGAGCCGGGCGAACTCACACTAGAAGAGTGTAAAAAAGCCATTGCTGGAAAAATCAAAGCTAAAACTGCTAAGCGTAAAAAGAAAGCCAAGAAAAAAGCAGTTAAAAAGACCACCAAAAAAGCGTCGAAAAAATCATAGCCTTACTATCGCATGGCTATTTATGGGCTTTGCGGTGTAAAATACAAGGCATTTAATTAATAACGGTAGACCTCTATGTTGCTAATAAGTGAAGTCATGATTGCCAATCCGCAGCTTGAATCTTTTGAAGAATTGGTTGTAGTGCTTAAAAGCATTGCCAAAGCATCAGACGAACGCTTTTTTCAAATGGATGTTAAGCCTGATTATGGCGACACGCCAGAAAATTGGGAAGACCGCTTAGAGGCGGCATTTTATTAAAGGATAACAAAATGGGATTTAAATATTTAAACAAAGATCAAGATATTTTTGACGGTGATGATGGTGAAGACGTCTATGCTAATGAAGAGCAGCTGCAATCAAGATTAGAATATTTTGAATCTCAGTTGGCAGGCTTAAGCGAGAGTTCGCCGGCCGAAGAGCGTATCAAAATTTTATTAGAGATTGGCCGTATTCAAGTAGAGCGCTACAAAGGTGCAGATGCATGGGAAAAAGCCTTTACCGCTTTTAGTCTAGCGCAAGAAGACGAACTGTGGGAGTTGGCTGTTGAAGCTTGTGATGTGATGTTCTTATCTGAAGGGCCAGATGCGTTAGTCGCACTTGGGCACGCTTTATGGTTAGGCATTACTTTTCCAATCGATCCAGAAATTACCGTGGCGATGTTACAGCACTTGGTGGAAGAATCTCCAGAAGAAGCAGATACTAGAGCAGTAGCGGCGGCAGCGGCTCATTACATTACAACGCTACGTTGTGGTGAAGACGACGACCTGACGTTCTTTGCACTACAAATGCTAACCAGTGTTGCAGATAAACACTCGCATATTACTGATCAATCTACTTTTGATGTGTGGCGTAAAACTTTAGAGCTGGATAAGCCTGAAGTCTTTTTAAAGAAATTATCAGGCGCAGTTGACTTGCTAGTGGAAGACAAATGGTGGATTGACCGTGATACAATTAGAGCAAAATTAGAGGCTGAAAATACACATTAGATGAAAATCAAGATTTGCGGATTTACCAATGCCAACAATGCACGAGAGGCATCACTTCTCGGCATAGATGCGATTGGCTTGGTATTTTATGGAAAATCACCTCGCCATGTTGAGGTTGAAACAGCACTAGAAATTGTTAATGCTTTGCCACCGTTTATTAATCGTGTGGGTTTGTTTGTCAATGCAGAGCCAAATTTTATTGACGAAGTGTTGTGCGAAGTGCCACTCGATACTTTGCAATTCCATGGCGACGAGTCAGCAGCTGAATGTACACAATACGCAATGCCTTTTATCAAAGCATTGCGCGTTAATCAAGACACCAATATTATTCAAATGGCTGATGATTATCATCAAGCCAGTGGATTGTTGTTAGACGCTTTTAACAAAGACACTTATGGTGGTACGGGCGAGGCGTTTGACTGGAGTTTGGCTAAGGTCGATATCAATTTGCCAATCATTCTGGCTGGCGGCCTTAATCCAAATACAGTTGCTGATGCAATTGCACATGTAAACCCTTATGCGGTTGATGTGTCTAGTGGCGTGGAAAGTGGCCCGGGTATTAAGGATATCGATAAAATAAAACAATTTATACATAAGGCGCGTTCATGAATTATTCATTGCCAGACGATAAAGGTCATTTCGAACAATACGGCGGTGTCTTTATTGCAGAAACATTAATGACTGCGGTAACTGAACTTAAAGAGGCTTACGAAAAATACAAGGACGATGCAGACTTTATAAAAGAATTTGAGCACGATCTAAAACACTATGTCGGCCGCACAACACCGCTTTATCACGCTGAAAATCTCAGTAAAAAACTCGGCGGTGCACAGATTTATCTCAAACGTGAAGATCTAAATCATACCGGCGCACACAAGGTAAACAATACCATTGGCCAAGCTTTATTGGCTAAGCGTATGGGTAAAACACGTATTATTGCTGAGACTGGTGCAGGCCAGCACGGCGTAGCGACTGCTACCGTTGCGGCTCGTCTAGGCTTGGAATGCATTGTTTATATGGGCGAAGTTGATGTTGCCCGTCAGGCGCTTAATGTTTTTCGCATGAAATTAT
>Ga0209044_1000509_pt1 | contig 30660 bp, 24 predicted proteins | sample SaaInlV_130m_DNA_FD_184655 | JGI IMG/M metagenome (GOLD analysis project Ga0209044, IMG submission 184655) | Marine microbial communities from expanding oxygen minimum zones in the Saanich Inlet - SI037_S4LV_130m_DNA (SPAdes) (version 2) | ecosystem: Environmental > Aquatic > Marine > Intertidal... | reverse complement strand
ATGTACCATTTACAGAGAAGCAACCGTTTGCAAGGTCGATGCCTTGTGCGAAGGTGGAGGTTGCAGTTCCTGTTTGATTAATTGCGAGCACATTAAGTCCGTGGGCGATGGTTGATGATGCGGTGGTGGAGGTGGCGTTGAAGTATGGAGTTTCTATGAGTGAACCTACTTGGAAAATGTTTGCCCATAGATTAGCCAGTGTAGATGTACCAGAGCCTGATGAGAGATAACTTGATGCTGTGAGTATTCCTGTAGTTGTATCGTTGGTATCATTTCTTAGATATACATCTTCTATGTATGCAGATGACAGTGATGATGATGCTGATACTAGACCGTCTATTGCTTGAAGGGATCCTGTAAGTGTACCTAAGTATGTGGAACCACTTACTGTTAGTGATGTTGATGATGCGTATGGAAAGGTTGATGCGGTGGTAGAAGTAGCAACAAAGTATGACACATCTATAAATTCTCCTCCTGCTGTAGTTAAGTAACTTCCGTTATCTGTCCACAGTGCATTATCTCCACCTACACATGTACCATTTACAGAGAAGCAACCGTTTGCAAGGTCGATGCCTTGTGCGAAGGTGGAGGTTGCAGTTCCTGTTTGATTAATTGCGAGCACATTAAGTCCGTGGGCGATGGTTGATGATGCGGTGGTAGAGGTAGCACTAAACGATGAAAATGTAGATACTCCGTTTACTGTGAGTGTGTTTGACAGACTAAGTGAGTCTAATGCAAGCGCTCCAGTTAACGTCCCCCCTGAGAGTGGTAAGTAGTTTGATGCAGTTATGTCATTTGGTATGTGTGCGTCAGTAAGTCCTGAGAGAGTTCCTGATATTGTGGAGTTAGAGATTGTTACATGTCCTAGTTTATCTATTTTGTTTGTTGGTGCTGATACGTTTGTGTAGTTGTTGATTATCCTTGTTTCATTTGCTGATGTTAGGCTACTCATATCTGAGTAGATCTTGTTCTGTGACTGCTGTATTGCTAGTTCTAAGTCTTGCAGTGTGATTCCTCCTACTGTAAGTATTTCTTTTGTTTGGACGACTCGTTCTATGACTTGAGCCCGAGGCTCATCTCCTCCCGAGGCGGATCCGCTTGAGGCGGAAACCTTGGGCTGAGGTTGGACTGATGTTTCTTTTACAATACTTTCTTTAGTGGTTTGTTCTTCTGCTACTTTATCTTCTTTTTGAATTTCTTTTGTTTCTTCTACTAGTATTGGCGTTTCATCTTGTGGTTGTTTGTTAAATAGTTCAAATATAGAGTCCACTGTGTTGTTAACTGACTGTGCTGTTTTGTTTATTAATTCTTTTGTTGCTGATGTTATAGATGTAAGTACTGACGCTGATGCTTTGTTTAAAGAGTTGCCAAAGTATTTTGCATTGGATGCAGTTGCAGATTTAAGTGATGATGCAGATGTAAGAAAATTATCTGATACTTCATTTACTTTAGTGTTAAGATATTTTGCATTGGATGCAGTTGCGGATTTAAGTGACGATGCGGATGATAGGAGTTGGTTGGAGATTTGTGTTTTTGTATAGTTTAGAGCATTGGCAATAGCACTAACTTGATTTGTAATCTCTATTTTGGTATTAGATATTATTTTGTTTGTGGATTTGTTAAAATATTTTGCACCTGATGCTAAAGAGAGTTTTGCATTTGATGCAGATGTGTGAAGGCTGTCTGATATTTCGCCTACTTTAATGTTGACATATTTTGCGTTCTGATCAACAGAGCTCCTAAGAGATGATGCTGATACTAGAAGATAGTTGGATGCTAAAGTTAGAAGGTTGTCTGTAGTAGTGGTAACGTCATCAATAACACCAGAAGTTACTGACTTTACGATTTGTACTGGGTGAACGTCCCCTTTTCCTACAAAGTATCCACTCGATACAAGTGTAAATATAACAACAAAAGCTGTAACCTTTTTTATTAAGACATCATTATTTAAAAGATTGCCAACATGTGTGACTTTCTTTTCTTCTTTTCTTTTGTTGTTAAAAATTTTCTCCACAATATTTAATTCCCTATGTCTGCGGTGTCGATGTTGATGTATCTTCTTCTACTGCCTCCTGCGTTGATGTGGCAGTTTCTTCCTCTGTTGTGTCTGTCACATCTATAGGTTCTTCTACTGCCTCTGGAGTAGAGGTAGCTGTGTCTGTATCTTCTTCTACTACCACTACAACAGGGTCGCTCACTGTCACGGTTCGTGTTGCACTCCCAGTATTCCCCGCCTGATCTGTTGCAGAATAAGTGATTGTATATGTGGTTGATGATGCTGTGTCTAGTACGATCTGTGTCACCTCAACACCGTCTACATACGTGGTTATGCCTAAGTTATCATTTACATTGTCTGTGACTGTGGCTCCTAGGTCTGAGTATGTGGCACCAACTTCAATCTCCGCTGGATTGTTACCTTGTATTGTTATAACAGGTGCTGTGGTGTCAGTGCCGTCTGTGGTTGAAGTTGCCACAGTCGATGTATCACTTTCCTCCGATGAAAGATCTACGCTGTCTGTAGTTGTGGCTGTATCCGCATCTGTCTCCTCTGAAACTGTCACCGTAATATTTTCTTGAGCTATTTGTTCTAGTCTATCGAGTTCAGCATTAACAATCGCTTGGATCACGCTTTCTATTTCATTAACTGGCAGTGCTTCTTTTACGATAGTATTTTTGATTATTACAATTGCATCGTCTTGTGTATCGTCAGAAACTGTCTCTACTGGATTAAACACACCTGTAAGCTCCACCCTCTCTTCTTTTATAACTGGTTCGTAATCACCAATAGTTTTGGTTTCATTATCAAAGATTAGCCCCTTAAGACCAGTGTAAGTTACAGCGACTATCTGCTCTTCTAGACCTTTATCACTTTCGATATCTTGTACTTCTTTCAAATTTCTCATTTCATAATCTACTAGTTCGCCTATTTCTCTGGCTACATATTCACCCAAGTCCATACCTTCTATTCTTTCTTTAGATACATTTAAATTTCCTCCTCTAAATACTTCTTGCCATACATCGTCTTTGATAGCCATCGTCTTGTATGAATAATCCACGATATAACTTGCATCATTCTCTTCTACATTTTCAATCACAAGTGACATATCAAAGTTCTGTAAGTCTGCAGAAATAATCTGACTATTATCGACACCACTCTTAATTTCTATGGTCTCGCCTATTACTGTGTCTCTTACATCCTCATTAGCAAAAGCACTTCCACCGGAAACCAAAAGAAGTACCAAGATGATGGTAAATGTGTTGTTGTATTTTATAAAATGAAGTATTTTTTGCATATGATTTTAATTAAAAACTAATCTGATTCTTGATCAACTCCGTATTCTATCTTTACTTTTACGAGTCGTGCGTCGCCTGACATTGTATCGGAACCATTGTCTGCATCCCTAAATACTTTGAAGGATACGTAATCCCCAGCTACAAACCCTGAGGTTGCATCTGTTTCTTCCACTGAAGCTAGGTCGTTTGCATTGCCTTGTGCTGTATCGGTCTCACACACAGCAGAAGAAAGTGATGGATCAATATCCTCAGTGTTATTGGACTGGATTCCAGCAGTTTGGAAACACCAAACAACATCACTGCTTGTAGATCCAGCCTCCCAATAATAAGTGATGTCTATAGTACCGCCATCGTAAGAGTCTGGCATAGTCCACTGCCAGTAGGAGGCTTCGTCAGAGGTGGCATCAAAATCAAGTACATAATAACTATGGTTTGTACCGTCTACTTGTGTTTTTGCAGCCCCGCCAGATGTAGGTACGACAGCACCAGCTGAGGTTAAGATAATACTTCTATATGTCTTTCTTGAACTTGTAGCATATTTAATATCCCCTTCAACAAAGAGGTTACCACCGCCACTAAATGTAGTGCTCGGACATGCTGTGCCTTCACAGATCCACAAGTTCGCCCCTGTGGAACCACCAGGCATAGCTAATATAATGTCATTTGCAGAAGAGTTCGGATACATGTTTATAGTAAGATCTCCGGTAGTTGGAGCTACTACAAAGTCTGTGTAGGTTGTAGAGTCTTGAGACAAACGAAGTTGCGCGTCGCCAGTTGCCAACACTTCAAGCTGTCTGTCAGATCCTCCAGAACTACCAACACCCACGTTACCTGTTATCTTGTCTATATATAGAAGAGGAGAGGATGTACCTACACTAAACAATGCAGTGGCCGCAGGGGTGGTTGAACCAATTGAGAAGATACCCATAAATGTCGACGTCGCAGTAGTAGACGTCGCTGTAAAGTATCCTGCAAGAGCTGAGTTACCAAGAACAGATGAGCCTTCTACTGAGAGTGCTGCATATGGTGATGATGTGCCGATACCGACGTTGCCACTTTCCGACACAATAAAGTGCGTTGTTGTCGCTGTGCCGTTTGTTGATGAAGCTATTGCAAACATTACCCCTGTGTCTCCTACCCCCATTTCGACGGAGAGTTTGGCGTATGGGGATGTGGTGCCTAGTCCAAAGTTTCCTGTTTGGGTTAAGAAGAGTGTGGATGTTGCTGTGAGGTTTGTTCCTGCAGAGTCGTAGAATGCAAGTTGTCCTTGTGTGCCTGAGCCTACTCCGCCTGAACCTCCACCTACACATGTACCATTTACAGAGAAGCAACCGTTTGCAAGGTCGATGCCTTGTGCGAAGGTGGAGGTTGCAGTTCCTGTTTGATTAATTGCGAGCACATTAAGTCCGTGGGCGATGGTTGATGATGCGGTGGTGGAGGTGGCGTTGAAGTATGGAGTTTCTATGAGTGAACCTACTTGGAAAATGTTTGCCCATAGATTAGCCAGTGTAGATGTACCAGAGCCTGATGAGAGATAACTTGATGCTGTGAGTATTCCTGTAGTTGTATCGTTGGTATCATTTCTTAGATATACATCTTCTATGTATGCAGATGACAGTGATGATGATGCTGATACTAGACCGTCTATTGCTTGAAGGGATCCTGTAAGTGTACCTAAGTATGTGGAACCACTTACTGTTAGTGATGTTGATGATGCGTATGGAAAGGTTGATGCGGTGGTAGAAGTAGCAACAAAGTATGACACATCTATAAATTCTCCTCCTGCTGTAGTTAAGTAACTTCCGTTATCTGTCCACAGTGCATTATCTCCACCTACACATGTACCATTTACAGAGAAGCAACCGTTTGCAAGGTCGATGCCTTGTGCGAAGGTGGAGGTTGCAGTTCCTGTTTGATTAATTGCGAGCACATTAAGTCCGTGGGCGATGGTTGATGATGCGGTGGTAGAGGTAGCACTAAACGATGAAAATGTAGATACTCCGTTTACTGTGAGTGTGTTTGACAGACTAAGTGAGTCTAATGCAAGCGCTCCAGTTAACGTCCCCCCTGAGAGTGGTAAGTAGTTTGATGCAGTTATGTCATTTGGTATGTGTGCGTCAGTAAGTCCTGAGAGAGTTCCTGATATTGTGGAGTTAGAGATTGTTACATGTCCTAGTTTATCTATTTTGTTTGTTGGTGCTGATACGTTTGTGTAGTTGTTGATTATCCTTGTTTCATTTGCTGATGTTAGGCTACTCATATCTGAGTAGATCTTGTTCTGTGACTGCTGTATTGCTAGTTCTAAGTCTTGCAGTGTGATTCCTCCTACTGTAAGTATTTCTTTTGTTTGGACGACTCGTTCTATGACTTGAGCCCGAGGCTCATCTCCTCCCGAGGCGGATCCGCTTGAGGCGGAAACCTTGGGCTGAGGTTGGACTGATGTTTCTTTTACAATACTTTCTTTAGTGGTTTGTTCTTCTGCTACTTTATCTTCTTTTTGAATTTCTTTTGTTTCTTCTACTAGTATTGGCGTTTCATCTTGTGGTTGTTTGTTAAATAGTTCAAATATAGAGTCCACTGTGTTGTTAACTGACTGTGCTGTTTTGTTTATTAATTCTTTTGTTGCTGATGTTATAGATGTAAGTACTGACGCTGATGCTTTGTTTAAAGAGTTGCCAAAGTATTTTGCATTGGATGCAGTTGCAGATTTAAGTGATGATGCAGATGTAAGAAAATTATCTGATACTTCATTTACTTTAGTGTTAAGATATTTTGCATTGGATGCAGTTGCGGATTTAAGTGACGATGCGGATGATAGGAGTTGGTTGGAGATTTGTGTTTTTGTATAGTTTAGAGCATTGGCAATAGCACTAACTTGATTTGTAATCTCTATTTTGGTATTAGATATTATTTTGTTTGTGGATTTGTTAAAATATTTTGCACCTGATGCTAAAGAGAGTTTTGCATTTGATGCAGATGTGTGAAGGCTGTCTGATATTTCGCCTACTTTAATGTTGACATATTTTGCGTTCTGATCAACAGAGCTCCTAAGAGATGATGCTGATACTAGAAGATAGTTGGATGCTAAAGTTAGAAGGTTGTCTGTAGTAGTGGTAACGTCATCAATAACACCAGAAGTTACTGACTTTACGATTTGTACTGGGTGAACGTCCCCTTTTCCTACAAAGTATCCACTCGATACAAGTGTAAATATAACAACAAAAGCTGTAACCTTTTTTATTAAGACATCATTATTTAAAAGATTGCCAACATGTGTGACTTTCTTTTCTTCTTTTCTTTTGTTGTTAAAAATTTTCTCCACAATATTTAATTCCCTATGTCTGCGGTGTCGATGTTGATGTATCTTCTTCTACTGCCTCCTGCGTTGATGTGGCAGTTTCTTCCTCTGTTGTGTCTGTCACATCTATAGGTTCTTCTACTGCCTCTGGAGTAGAGGTAGCTGTGTCTGTATCTTCTTCTACTACCACTACAACAGGGTCGCTCACTGTCACGGTTCGTGTTGCACTCCCAGTATTCCCCGCCTGATCTGTTGCAGAATAAGTGATTGTATATGTGGTTGATGATGCTGTGTCTAGTACGATCTGTGTCACCTCAACACCGTCTACATACGTGGTTATGCCTAAGTTATCATTTACATTGTCTGTGACTGTGGCTCCTAGGTCTGAGTATGTGGCACCAACTTCAATCTCCGCTGGATTGTTACCTTGTATTGTTATAACAGGTGCTGTGGTGTCAGTGCCGTCTGTGGTTGAAGTTGCCACAGTCGATGTATCACTTTCCTCCGATGAAAGATCTACGCTGTCTGTAGTTGTGGCTGTATCCGCATCTGTCTCCTCTGAAACTGTCACCGTAATATTTTCTTGAGCTATTTGTTCTAGTCTATCGAGTTCAGCATTAACAATCGCTTGGATCACGCTTTCTATTTCATTAACTGGCAGTGCTTCTTTTACGATAGTATTTTTGATTATTACAATTGCATCGTCTTGTGTATCGTCAGAAACTGTCTCTACTGGATTAAACACACCTGTAAGCTCCACCCTCTCTTCTTTTATAACTGGTTCGTAATCACCAATAGTTTTGGTTTCATTATCAAAGATTAGCCCCTTAAGACCAGTGTAAGTTACAGCGACTATCTGCTCTTCTAGACCTTTATCACTTTCGATATCTTGTACTTCTTTCAAATTTCTCATTTCATAATCTACTAGTTCGCCTATTTCTCTGGCTACATATTCACCCAAGTCCATACCTTCTATTCTTTCTTTAGATACATTTAAATTTCCTCCTCTAAATACTTCTTGCCATACATCGTCTTTGATAGCCATCGTCTTGTATGAATAATCCACGATATAACTTGCATCATTCTCTTCTACATTTTCAATCACAAGTGACATATCAAAGTTCTGTAAGTCTGCAGAAATAATCTGACTATTATCGACACCACTCTTAATTTCTATGGTCTCGCCTATTACTGTGTCTCTTACATCCTCATTAGCAAAAGCACTTCCACCGGAAACCAAAAGAAGTACCAAGATGATGGTAAATGTGTTGTTGTATTTTATAAAATGAAGTATTTTTTGCATATGATTTTAATTAAAAACTAATCTGATTCTTGATCAACTCCGTATTCTATCTTTACTTTTACGAGTCGTGCGTCGCCTGACATTGTATCGGAACCATTGTCTGCATCCCTAAATACTTTGAAGGATACGTAATCCCCAGCTACAAACCCTGAGGTTGCATCTGTTTCTTCCACTGAAGCTAGGTCGTTTGCATTGCCTTGTGCTGTATCGGTCTCACACACAGCAGAAGAAAGTGATGGATCAATATCCTCAGTGTTATTGGACTGGATTCCAGCAGTTTGGAAACACCAAACAACATCACTGCTTGTAGATCCAGCCTCCCAATAATAAGTGATGTCTATAGTACCGCCATCGTAAGAGTCTGGCATAGTCCACTGCCAGTAGGAGGCTTCGTCAGAGGTGGCATCAAAATCAAGTACATAATAACTATGGTTTGTACCGTCTACTTGTGTTTTTGCAGCCCCGCCAGATGTAGGTACGACAGCACCAGCTGAGGTTAAGATAATACTTCTATATGTCTTTCTTGAACTTGTAGCATATTTAATATCCCCTTCAACAAAGAGGTTACCACCGCCACTAAATGTAGTGCTCGGACATGCTGTGCCTTCACAGATCCACAAGTTCGCCCCTGTGGAACCACCAGGCATAGCTAATATAATGTCATTTGCAGAAGAGTTCGGATACATGTTTATAGTAAGATCTCCGGTAGTTGGAGCTACTACAAAGTCTGTGTAGGTTGTAGAGTCTTGAGACAAACGAAGTTGCGCGTCGCCAGTTGCCAACACTTCAAGCTGTCTGTCAGATCCTCCAGAACTACCAACACCCACGTTACCTGTTATCTTGTCTATATATAGAAGAGGAGAGGATGTACCTACACTAAACAATGCAGTGGCCGCAGGGGTGGTTGAACCAATTGAGAAGATACCCATAAATGTCGACGTCGCAGTAGTAGACGTCGCTGTAAAGTATCCTGCAAGAGCTGAGTTACCAAGAACAGATGAGCCTTCTACTGAGAGTGCTGCATATGGTGATGATGTGCCGATACCGACGTTGCCACTTTCCGACACAATAAAGTGCGTTGTTGTCGCTGTGCCGTTTGTTGATGAAGCTATTGCAAACATTACCCCTGTGTCTCCTACCCCCATTTCGACGGAGAGTTTGGCGTATGGGGATGTGGTGCCTAGTCCAAAGTTTCCTGTTTGGGTTAAGAAGAGTGTGGATGTTGCTGTGAGGTTTGTTCCTGCAGAGTCGTAGAATGCAAGTTGTCCTTGTGTGCCTGAGCCTACTCCGCCTGAACCTCCACCTACACATGTACCATTTACAGAGAAGCAACCGTTTGCAAGGTCGATGCCTTGTGCGAAGGTGGAGGTTGCAGTTCCTGTTTGATTAATTGCGAGCACATTAAGTCCGTGGGCGATGGTTGATGATGCGGTGGTGGAGGTGGCGTTGAAGTATGGAGTTTCTATGAGTGAACCTACTTGGAAAATGTTTGCCCATAGATTAGCCAGTGTAGATGTACCAGAGCCTGATGAGAGATAACTTGATGCTGTGAGTATTCCTGTAGTTGTATCGTTGGTATCATTTCTTAGATATACATCTTCTATGTATGCAGATGACAGTGATGATGATGCTGATACTAGACCGTCTATTGCTTGAAGGGATCCTGTAAGTGTACCTAAGTATGTGGAACCACTTACTGTTAGTGATGTTGATGATGCGTATGGGAAAGTTGATGCTTGTGATGTGCTTGTTGCTGTGAAGTATGGAGCTTCAAGAACTGTTCCTACTTGTAGATTCTCTGTCCAAAGATTTGCTATTGTCGTCGTACCTGTATTTGTAAAGTTCCAAAGACCTAAGATTGTTTCTGTTGCAGTTTTGTCTACTAGATTTTGGTTTTGTATTCCTGCAATAGTTCCTGATGTGTCTGTAAATGTGAGTGTGTCTATACCTGTGATTGAATTGTCTGACATTATGATATTGCCTGCCATTGTAAGTACTCCTGCGGAGTTGAATGTGCTTGTCGCAGTACCTCCGAAGTATGCTGTGTCAAATACTGAAAGACGTGTTGTTGAAGCTTGTATCAATGATGTTAATCCTGAGATTGAGAGTGTTCCTGTTGTTGTTAGGTTTTCGTCTCCAAAACTGATTGCTCCACTACTGTCTGTTAGTGATCCTCCTGTTAGTGTTGCTGTGCTAGCGATTATTGAAGTAGAGAATGTTCCCGTTCCTACTACATCAAGAGCTTGTGTTGGGCTTGCCGTACCGATACCAACATTATTTGTTGTAAAGTCATAGACAAATCCGCCGTTATCTATGTCAAGACCACCGGCGATGGTGGAGGTTGCGGTGGTTGAGGTGGCTGTGAAGTACCCAGCAAGAGCTGAGTTACCTAAAGCTGATGAACCTTCTATTGAGAGTGTTGCATATGGAGAGGACGTGCCAATGCCTATCGACGTACCAAAGTATCCTGTTCTCCACATTCTCTGTGGTGATGAGCTTCCAATGTCAAATGCATTGTCATACTTTGGTATAAGTGAAGAAGCTAACATTGCGTTTAGATATATAGAGTCTGTGGTTGTAGCGTCTCCTATGGTTAGATCATTTTCAACAGTAAATGTTGAAGCTGTTGTTGTCGAAAGTGTGACACCTCCTACTGCAGTAATAGAGTTTGCGAATAGGTCTCCTTCTGCGTCAATGATGAACTTAGCACCATCGTTAACGGAGATACTAAATAAGTTTGTGTCTGCTGCAGCTGAAGCTGGGTTGATATAGAATGATGCATTTGTAGCTTCTGCTCCTGCGACATCAACAGCCCATGCACCAAATGAATGTGCGACTGTAGGTACAAAGGTTGAACTGATTTGTCCTCTAAATGTAGATGTTGCGGTTGATGATGTTGCAGTGAAGTATTCTGCAGTTAGACCGCCTGTGAGCGTCCCACCAGTAAGTGGTAAGTAGTTTGATGCAGTTATGGAGTCTGGTATGTGTGCGTCAGTAAGACCTGAGAGAGTTCCTGATATTGTGGAGTTGGAGATTGTTACACTTCCTAGTTTATCTATTTTGTTTGTTTGGGCTATGACGCTGTAGTTGTTTATTATTCTTGTTTCGTTGGCTGAGGTTAAGCTACTCATGTCTGAGTAGACTTTATTGCTAAATTGTTGTATCGCAAGCTCTAAATCTTCCCTTGTAATACCTCCTGAGACAATTATTTCTCTGGTTTCAATGACTCTTTCAATAACTGGCTGGTTTGTAACCACCTTTGGTGACGGGTCTATAACAACTACTTTTTCTGGAATATTTTCCTTGACTATACTTTCTTTAGGAATTTCTTTTTGAACTTGCACCAAGACTGTCTCTTCTACCTCTCCACCACATGTAGAGAATTTACATATTACACTGTTTACAGTTTTGTTTACGTAGAGCGCTTCATCTTTAATGATTGAATTTATGCTACCGGCTATACTTGCAAATACATTGGCGCGCGTGTTTTGGAAGTTACTGTATGGAGAGATTATGTTTGATACGCCAGCTACAGACTTTGTAGCATTGTTTTTTATATTAAAAATTGCAGAAGTGATTGAGCTGTTTACTTTATAGATTGCACCATCCTTCAGGTCTTGCCATGTAGCAGAGTCACCCTTTGCTATTAGATATGTTTTCTTTGAAGCTTCTGCTGAAAGTAGTTTACTCTTTTCCATCCCTCTGTGTACATTGAGTGCCGCATCCTTACCTGCATCTTTAAATGTAAGCACTGAACTTATTCCAAACTCTGCTGGGTTAAACTTTGAAACTGCGTCTAATGCTCCGACTACAGCTTGCGACACTTTTCTAAAACCTGCTTGTGCAATATCAGTGTTGCTTACAAAATATCCACCGAACACAAATATAATAGCTAATGCAAATGCAGTACTTTTTTTAAATAATTCTGTTTTTGAAGCTAGAGATACATTTGACTTAAATGCTTGAAATTCCTCACTTAACTTTCTGTCTCTTTCAAAGAATTTTAGATCATTTGTTCTTTTGTCAGATAGCTTTTTATGAAGATTTGTTTTCTGTATTTTATTGTTTTGTATAAAACTCTTTAGAGAAGATTCTTCAACATACCAAGTTCGTCCAACTTTCTTTCCTGCAACTTTTTTTTGACGTGCAAGTCTGGCTACATAGTCATTTGTATAGCCTGAAATTTTTCCAGCGTGTGTAGAAGAAAGATATTTTTTATTGTCGATTGTCAGTTTTTTATCCATGTCTTTTAGAATATCTTTTTGTATTTTTCTTGAGAGAATGTATTAAATGCGAATTACCTATATTTTACAACAAAAAACGCCTCTTAAGGACATTTAAGAGTGCTAAAATGTGGATAACTTTCGTGCCGTCGTCTTAACGAAATGTCTTTTGTTTTCGTAAAAACAAAATTATATGGAAATATAAATCTTGATACTTAAATCTAATATTAATTTATCGCTCCTTAAGGTTTAATCTTATTTGCTCCCCAAGGACTGACCTCTTCCCGCCTAAGTCAAACCTCTTCCCGTCGCTACCACTCCTCCTCGAGGATTGACTTGCTCCTCGAGGACAGACCTTTTTCCGCAATAAGAGATATGCGAGCGAAAACAAGCTTTCTAATACAACAATTTAAACAAAAATACCTTAAACCAAGCAATTCTAAACACCTCAACTGGTTGAGGTGTTTAGAATTATAAAAAGATAAAAAACTATCTTTCTAATACTAGATGTGGTGTTATATGATCTAATATAAAAAATTTCTAATCTCTATAAAAGCCCTTGGAATAAAGATATTTCGCCTATTATTTTTATAGCCGTAGTATTTAAAGGCGAAATATCTTTGTTTTCTTTAGACTTTTTAAAGTACTAATTTCTTCAAAAATTCTATAATTTAAATAAAAAAAATATAGTTACATACTAACCATACATTTTTTAAAACTCTTAGAGCTCAATTTTAAGCTTAGTTCGAAGCTTATTCTTAAAATAGATCTTTCTTGCTTGTCTGGCTCATCAAATTAATAAATAAAATGAAAATTTACTGAAAAATAAACAATAAATGTATTTTATTTATTAAATGATCAATCTTTAATAATAAATAAATGTTTCTATATCTAACTATCTTGTCTAAACGAGATTTTATTTACTCTTTAAAAACTAAAGAAGCTACCCACACCTGCCACCTGAAACTCTGTATTAACAGTGCTTTCAGACTGAGTGTAATGTACAGTTTGTTCTAATGTGAGCGTACCTGCAACAAATAGAAGCCCTACTAGTACTATTACAGAGGCTATAACCTTTACCATGGGGAGTCTTATTGGTGATTTCTGTGGAAGAAGCCCCTCTCTCTCTATAACCCCTCTAGCTTCTCTTATAACTGGGGTTTTGGCGACCTCCTTTTTGCTAGGTCTTAGGTCAACCATAGGACTTTCGATCATGCTAAGTATTGGAATTAGATTTTCCCCGCCTGCAGGTCGGGCAGGTTTCTTTTCTTTTATCTCTATTATTGTCTCCTCTTCCTCCTCTGTTATCTCTTCTACTTCCTCTTCAGTGTTTTCTAAGACAACTTTATTTATTTCAGGGTTGTTGATACGCTCGTCATCACTATAATACATTGGTTCTAAATCAAGTTTCTTATACTCTATTGCTCTACCACCTTCGTTTAATTGCGCTTTCTTAAAACTCTTTTTTTGCGCTTTCATTACCTCTTCATTGATATACCAATTCCTGCCAACAAGCCTACAGTCCATCTTACCTCCACGACACATCTGCCCGATATAATCGGTCGTGTATCCCGTCAGCTTCCCTGCTCGTTTAGACGAGATGTACTTATTTCCTGCGAATATTAGTTCATTCATATTACTTATCATTATACTCTACCCTCAAAATACTCGATAATTACAATATGTGGAAAAGTACAAAAAACCGCCAGTTATATGGCAATTTTTAGTACAATATATTCTTCGCAAGCTTCCCCTGAAGAGCACGCGTCGCACCCCCAGCGAGGGTGCGCGCTCAGTCTCGGCCTCGCTCTCTCGCTTCGCTCGAACCATGCCCACTCAACCTGCGAAGCCTCTTCAGTAGAACTTGCTTGAATATTTTACTTTAGTAGATTCTCAAAAAGTTTTTTAAGTACTTCTGGATTTGCAGAGCCTTGAGTCGCTCGCATACCCTGCCCTATCAAAAACTGTAGTCCAGCTTCTTTTCCGTTCTTGTATTCAGTTACCACTTTTTCGTTTTCTTCTATTATCTTTTCTATGATTTGCTTGAGCTCACCCTCGTCACTTTTCTGGAATAAGTTTTTCTTCTCTGCGATCTCTTTTGGCACTCCACCGTTTTCATACATCTCTTTTAAAATATCTTTTGCTCCACGAGATGAGATCTCGTTTCCATGAACCATCGACATTAATTGTGCAAAGTTTTCTGCAGAAATATTTTCGTGTAATTTGTCGCTCTTTCCACCACCTTGTTTTACAAGTCCTGCAATGTCGGATGTGATGTAATTAGAAGCGGTCTTGATTAGCATATTACCCCCTACAAATTGCTCCGCAACGGCATCGAAAAGTTTTGCTAGGAATTCGTCTCGCACGAACATATCTGCGTCCTCTTCTTTTATGTCATACTGACTTTTATATCTTTCCCTCTTTTCCCATGGAAGCTCTGGCAAAATGTTCTTTAGGTTTTCTCCAGAGAATTCTTCTATTTTACTTATGTGCAGTTTGGGTAGGTCAGGGTCTGGGAAATATCTGTAGTCAGCTGAACCCTCTTTGATACGCTGTGAGAATGTCTCTTGCTTTGCCTCGTCCCAACCACGTGTCTCTTGTATTACTTCACCGCCCTCATCAAGTAATTTACTCTGTCTCTTGATCTCATACTCTATAGCCTTCTCTACAACCTTAAATGAGTTGAGGTTTTTGACTTCTACCTTTGTACCAAACTGATTGTCTCCCTCTCGCATAACCGAGATATTTGCTTCAACACGCATTTCCCCCTTTTCCATATTTGCCTCCCCTACTTGAAGCGTACGTAGTAAAATCTGAAGCTCTTTGGCAAACTGGCTGGCTTGTTGCGCATCTTTCACTACAGGTTCTGTGACAAGCTCCATAAGCGGCACTCCAGCTCTATTGAAGTCTATTAAGCTATAGTTAGCATGGTGCGTGGATTTGGCAGTGTCTTCTTCCAAGTGTACACGTGTTATCTCTACCCCTGCTAAACTCCCCCCTGAGACGAGTGGATACTTGTACTGGCTTATCTGATAACCTTTCGGTATATCAGGATAGAAGTAGTTTTTACGGTCAAATTCTGTGAAATCAGCTAATTTGCCACTTATTGCAGTACCGACAGTTAAGACATGTTTAACAGCCTCACGGTTGATAACAGGAAGTGTCCCGGGGTGCCCCATACATATAGGACATATATTTATATTGGCTTTCTCTTCATTTGGGTCGTTTTTGGAGCTACAGAACATCTTTGTCTTAGTCTTCAGCTCTGCATGTATCTCAAGTCCAATTGTTGGTATGTATTTACTCATAATTAGTATTATAGAGCAAAAACCATACTATTTGAAGGGATGGTATTATCTATCTTCCTTTTAGGAATTTATTTGCAAAAGAACTTCCGAGAGAGATTATGAATGCTCCGACAAATGCAGCAATAAAACCGTCTACACTAAAGCCTTGTATAAAGGTGGAGATGAACCAGAACAATACAGCATTAATGATAAGAGTAAAAAGACCGAAGGTCATCATGTTTATAGGTAATGTAAGCAATACTAGAATTGGCCTTATTATGAGATTTACTATACCTAGAATTATTGCGACGATAAATGCAATATAAAATCCTGACACCTCAATCCCGGGTACGTAATTTGCTACCAAAAGTAGTAATAGTATTGTTATTAGTAATTTTGTAAGAATTTTCATTGTTTATTTTATTATATTACATTAATTCAGCCTTAAGTTTTGGAAATAGTTCTGAGAACAATACTTTTGCTTTCTTGGTTTTTAGACGTCCTGGAATTTTAGTTTCCAAATACTGTAGTGCCTTCCCAAAACTCTCAAGATTGTATTTTTCTCTCAAATGTTCTGGGTTTAATTTACTAAGAGCGTCAGAATCTACGATTATCGCTTCATCGTCATCTACTGATTCATGTTTATCGGCTGCCTTTACAAATTTATTTACTGTTTGTATTTCATCTTCTGCAAATTTAAGCTTCTCAAGAACCTCTCTTATAAATTTGGGTGAATTTTTATTTGCTTTATGCTCTAATTCTAACACAACATCCAAGTCTAATTTCCCTTCAGGCGCTACACCTGACCATCCAATATCATGAATATAACCAGCAACTACAAGTAGATGAAGATTACTCCTATCTTTACCGAGTTCTTTTATCCATTTGACCACTCTCAATGCATGCTCCCAATCACCAGATCTTGCAGTATTAAAGTACGGTTTTGCAATTTTTATTAATTCTTCTTCATTGAATTTTATATTTCTATTATCCATAATACTTCTTAAAGCTTAATCCTACTTAGGAACCTTACTACTAAGTAATTACTCTAATAAAAGTTTTTCTATCTCTTTCTCTTCTTCCCTCTGTTTCTTAATATCAATCAATAACCCCTCTGCAAATTTTTTATATTCTTTTATATTATCAAATTGATCTAAAATAACATCTTTTTTACAAAAACTATTATTCCCATCTCCAACATACTCTCCCCAACTAGACAACTTAGGTGCCTTGCACCCAAGTGAATGAACTTTGTCATTTAAATTTACATATGCACTACTTCGCAATAGCTGGTCATCTGGAGATAAATAAACTGCTTTAAATTTACCTTGGAACAGTGCTCCACTTCTTTTGTATTTTGAATTAAAATATTTTGAATATCCACCGATTTTATGCATAAATTTTGTAATTCCATTATCTGCAAGTTGCTCTAAAATAAAATGATAGTGATTTGGATTTAGGCAATAGCAAATAATATTTACCAATTTTTTATTTTTTCTGTTTTTACTATGAAATGAATTTTCATGAATACTGCCTATTGAATCAACAGTATTAAACTCTTCCATGCCCTTAAAAAATCTATCGATGTCATTCTTATCTAAAAAGATATCTCTTTTGTCTACTCCACGATTAAAAATATGACAAAAATCTCCATTTACAAATTCAAATTTCCTTGTAGCCATATAAAGATAATATAAAATTTACCACTTAGGTGCAAGGCACCTAAGTGGATAGTTACTTCCAGAGGGATAACGATAAGGATTAATTTCAAACAAAACCTTGCTTTTCTTTTTTATTTAAATATAATATGGTATTCGGTATCTGGTGAGGCAGAAAGGTGGGGCTCTAACGTATTAGATTTCCTAAGGAGCTAATACAGCAATGCGATAAGGCATTCGCGCCTCATGCCATCAACTTACGTGCATACTTTACGACCTAAGACGTCGCACGATGGATGTTTACCCCAAGGGTGCAAGAACCTCACTAGATACCGCTTTAGCTCACCAATTTGGTGGGTTTTTTATTTACTTAAATATTTAAATCTTTCTACTTTTTTACCGTCTATTTCAACATCTTCTAGAAACATACTCAGGGGTCTTGCCCACGTAGTATTAGCATCTTTACCTTTTACAGGATCAGGATGGCTATAGACAACCATCTCTTCTAAAGTTTCGCTGTGTAAAGCAATACCAATTACATCTACTTCCATACCTTTATAATGTAAGTATTTACCAAGTTTTATTTTATTGTCCATGGCACTTTTTGAATTTTTTGCCAGAGCCGCAGTGGCATGGGTCGTTACGTCCTATCTTTTCTCCATCTGGTGTATGTGTATGGTCTGTAGCAGGGGTAGTGGCGACGGGATCTTGTGGCTTTTGAGATTGTTGGGCTAAGATACTTCCCTTTTCATGTACTTCTTTTACTTTCTGGCGTTCTTGCGCGAAAGCGTCCCCACCTATGTTTGGCAAAAGTCTTAATACATTATCATCTATGGACATCTCCATATCTTTAAAGAGCTTCAATCCTTCTTTTTTATATTCTATTAGTGGGTCTCTCTGACCATAAGCACGTAAGTTTACAGAACCTCTTGTGTAATCCATAACTTCCAAATGTTCTACCCAAAGCATGTCTATCACTTGAAGTGTTAATTTTCTAAATGTATCTATAAACTGCTCTTCACCTAGTTGCTCTGTTTTAGAGTCCACTACTTTCTTCATCTCTTCATCGCCTTCTGTGAGCTCTCCAAGTTCTTTACGTATTTCGTCTTTGTCTCCATTCATTATTCTCCTTCTTCTCTCATACACAGCAGAACGTTGCTGGTTCATTATGTCGTCATATTCAAGCACGTGCTTTCTAGAATCAAAGTTAAAGCCTTCTATCTTAGTCTGCGCTGACTCAAGGGAGCGAGTTATAAGTGAGTTCTGTATTGGTTCGTCTTCTGCTATACCGAAACGCCCCATCATCTTCTTTATCATATCTGATGCAAACACACGCATAAGTGAGTCCTCAAGAGATACGAAGAACTGTGTCTCACCTTCGTCTCCTTGCCTACCTGAACGCCCTCTTAGCTGATTATCGATTCTTCTTGCTTCATGTCTTTCCGTACCGAGCACAAACAAACCGCCGAGTTTTTTGACTTCTTCGTATAGCTCTTTTGAGCCAGGGTTGCCACCAAGCTTAATGTCCACACCTCGCCCTGCCATGTTTGTAGCGATAGTCACTCGCCCCTTTATCCCAGCTTGAGCTACTACCTCACCTTCTTGTTCGTGCTTTTTAGCATTCAATACTTCGTGAGGTATGCCCTCGCGCGTTAGATATGCACTTAAAAGCTCGTTCTTCTCAATAGATGCAGTACCAATAAGCACTGGCTGACCCTTTTGATTAATTTCTTTGACAGCACGAGCTATAGCCTTGAACTTGCCTTTTTCTGTCTGGAAAATAAGGTCACCTTGGTCAATCCTCTTAGTGGGAATATTTGTAGGTACAGCTATAGTATGAAGCCCGTAAACACTATAAAACTCCTCCTCTGAAGTAAGTGCTGTACCCGTCATACCTGAGAGTTTGTCGTACATTCTAAAGTAGTTCTGAAATGTAACAGATGCAAATGTCCTAGATTCTTTCTGTACCTCTACGCTCTCTTTTGCTTCTATGGCTTGATGTAAGCCTTCGGACCATCGTCTTCCTGGTTGTAGGCGCCCTGTAAACTCGTCTACTATTACTACTTCACCTTCTTTAATTACATAATCTTTGTCTTTCTCGAACAAAGCTTTTGCACGCACCGCTGTCTCCAAGTGATGCACAAACTTAATCCCCTTCTCTGTATACAGATTATCAACACCTAGGATCTTTTCTGCCTTTTCTACACCTTCGTCTGTCAGAGACGCTGCACGCATCTTTTCGTCCACAGTAAAGTCTTCTTCTTTATTCATCTGGCTCGCAATCTTAGAAAACTGCGCGTATAAATCGCCACTCTCTGCGGCAGGAGCTGAGATGATAAGAGGTGTTCGTGCTTCATCTATTAATATAGAGTCTATTTCATCAACTATTGCAAAATTGTGACCTCTTTGGCGTAAATTATCTTTTTCGTATTCAATATTATCTCTAAGATAATCAAAGCCAAATTCATTGTTTGTACCGTATGTAATATCAGTTGCGTACGCTTCTTTACGAGCTACTGGTCTTAAAAACTCGTTAACTACTTTAAAAGAACCTGTTTCGTCACGCTCTTGGTCAAGCTCTTTGTGTTCTGGGTCATATATAAAAGAAGATTCGTGATTAATAATACCAACAGAGAGACCTAAGAAATTATAAACTTGCCCCATCCATACAGCATCACGTTTTGAAAGATAATCGTTGACGGTGATTACATGAACCCCCTTCCCAGAAAGTGCGTTGAGATACACAGGTAGAGTGGCAACCAAAGTCTTTCCCTCTCCGGTGCGCATCTCGGCGATATTACCTTGGTGCATAATAATGCCTCCTATAAGCTGAACATCGAAGTGTCTTTGTTCTAAATTACGCTTTGCAGCTTCACGTACTACTGCATATGCCTCTGGCAGAAGGTCATCTAATGTTTCGCCTCCGCCAGCTGGCGGATTAAGTCTTTCTTTAAACTCTATGGTCTTACCTTTAAGGGCCTCGTCAGAGAGTGTGGAAATATTACCCTCAAAAGAGTTTATTTTTGCCACGACAGGATCCAACGCTTTAAGCGCCTTCTTATTCTCATCTCCAAATAGCTTTTTTAGTGAAAACATATGATAAATAAGCCTTAATACCCCTATTTTAACACAAAAACAAAGCCCCGTATATACGGGGCTTTGTTTAGTGCTTTGGACGAGATTATCGTCGTCGTCGCTTTGCAGCTTTCTTCTTTGGAGCAGCTTTTCGTTTTTTAGCTGGCTTCCTTTTTGCAGCTTTCTTTTTAGCTGGCTTTCGCTTTGGTGCTGCCTTCTTTTTCTTTGGTGCAGCTTTTCTTTTAGCTGGCTTTCGTTTTGCAGCTTTTCGCTTTGGTGCAGCTTTTCTTTTAGCTGGCTTTCGCTTTGGTGCTTTTCGCTTTGGTGCAGCTTTTCTTTTAGCTGGCTTTCGCTTTGCAGCTTTTCTTTTTGTTGCCATATTATTTTAATTGATCAATTACAATTATATTTCGAGTTAATAATTAAACAACAACAACTTCCGACCGATTATTTTTTAAAAAATAAAAATGTTGCGCTTGTTTACTTAATTATCTAATACAAAAAAGTTTAAAACAATATTTTTTTAAAAAAAGTGGGGATAACTAAAAAAACTTTTTTGCGAAGTTTTTTTAAATTAAAATTTAAAATTTAAAATTTTAATTGAATTTTCAATGTTTAAAACTGCCTACAAAAATTATTTCTGGAGTTATTTTTATTTTTCTTTTTTCAAAAACTTTTTGTGCGACAGAATCTGTAAACTTTTTTATTTCATTTGCATTTGCGTCGCCAAAATTTATAACAACAAGTGGTTGCTTTTTGTAAAGTGCTACATCACCTTCTCTTAAACCTTTCATACCTAGCTCATCAAGAACTTTTGCTAAATGCACTTTATTGCCCTCTATTATAGGGTTCTTAAAGAAAGAGCCTGCGGTACCGTACTTCTCAAGATTGGGGAATTTCTTACTTCTTATCTCGCCTATTGCTGTGCGCACTGCTTTAATATTAGGTGTTTTAGTACCAAAATATTCTTTAATGTCTTTATACGAAGTATTTAATTTACCGTCTTTAGAAAGACTTAAGCAAACTTTAGTTACAATAAAATTCTTCTTTTTAAATATACTGTTTCTGTATTCAAACTCACATTCATCGTTACTTAAGTTAAAAGTTTTCAGGGTTTCTATATCAAATACTTCAACGCACTCTACAACGTCTCTTATCTCGCTACCGTATGCTCCTATGTTGCCGACAATACCAGCACCCACAGTACCCGGTATGAAAGACATGTTTTCTATGCCATATAATTCTTTCTTTACTGCAAGCTTAACTACATCGTCCCAACTCTCCCCTGCATTTGCTATTACTTTGTCTCTTTCAAATGCAATACCTTTTAGCTCAGTCTTAATAACTAAACCCCTAAACCCGTCGTCAGATATTAAAACATTAGAGCCATGACCTAATATAAAAACTTGCAAATTGTTTTCTTTACTAAAGATAACTGCTTCTTTAAGCTCATCTATATTAGAGACTTTACAAAAATAGTCAGCTAACCCACCAACCTTAAAAGTAGTAAATTTCTTAAGAGATATGTTTTCCTCAATATTCATATGATTCCGTCAAATTATGACCGGCGAGAGCGAGCTCCAATAAAAGTCTATGTGAGTGCCGACGCCGGTCGTAGCTTGAAACAATCATTTACCTATAATAATAGTATATTTGATTTGAAAGCTTTGGGCAACTAAATATATAGTATATTATTGCCCTCCACACCAAAACATGCTACAATTTAGTGGCTTAAATATTGATTTGAGCCATAAACAATTGGCAGAAAAGATATACATAAACAACAGCATACGAGCAAAGGAATTGCGAGTTATGGGCGCCGATGGCGCTAATTTGGGTGTTATTTCACTCTCTGAGGCTCTAAAACACGCTCAAGAAGCTGGGTTAGACCTTTTAGAGATATCTCCGAAAGCAAACCCTCCTGTTGCAAAAATAGCTGATTATGGTAGATTTCAATACGAGCAGAAGAAAAGAGATAAGGAAATAAAGGCTAAATCGCACGTTACAGAGACTAAAGTCGTCCAAATAAAAATAGGTACTGGCGAAGGCGACCTTAATCTTAAAGCCAAAAGAGTATCTGGATGGCTTAAAGAAGGACACAGAGTAAAGGTGGATTTATTCTTATTTGGACGATACAAGTATATGGAATTCAACTTTCTTAAAGAGAGACTTGAGAAATTCTTAACACTTGTAACAGAAGAATATAAAATAGCCGATCCTATAAAGAAAAGTCCTAAAGGGTTGTCTACAACAATAGAAAAAGGTAAAAAAGTATAATGAAAACTAAAAAGATATTTTCAAAAAGACTAAAAGTAAGTAAGAACGGTAAGATAACCGTGCGTGTTCCTGGTCAAAACCATTTTAATGCTAAAGAATCAAGTTCGGGTAGAATGGCCAGAAAAAGAAAAGTGGCGCTTAATATATCAAAAAGAACTAGAGCTAAAGAAATTGGAATTAAATAATATTTATCATGGCAAGAGTAAAAAGAGGAACAACAGCAAATAAAAGACGTAAAAACATCCTTCAGAAAGTAAAGGGGTACCGTTTTGGACGTTCTACAAAAGAAAAACAAGCTAAAGAAGCTATCGCTCATGCTGGTACGCACGCTTTCGCACACAGACGAGATAAGAAAAACGATTTCCGAAGACTGTGGAGCGTAAAGATAAATGCAGCCACGCGTGCAGGTGAGAACCCTATTTCATACAGTAAGTTTATTGGAGCTTTAAAGAAAAGCAATATAGGACTAGACAGAAAGATACTAGCAGACTTAGCAGAAAATTCACCTGAATCATTTGAAAGAGTTTTAAATAAAGTAAGATAAAAAACACCACCGTCGCTCGTGAGCGACGGTGGTGTTTTTTATTTATCTACATATTTTTTATACATAATGTTAAACACCGAGTGTTTAACATTCATTATTAAAAAGCTAATTAATCATCAAAAGATTCTTTCGCTCCGCTGGTTTGCACAAAATCATTGTAATCTCCCCCATTTTCAAATCTATCCATAATAATATCGTTTTTCAAAAGATCCCCCCACCTATTTTTTCCTACATAATCTTGATAACTAGACCAAGAATATTTTAATTCTTTTCCTTTCCATTCTTTCAACTCGTTAGGATTACGATGCTGATATGCTGACAAATAAGAAAGTTGATTATCATCTTCTATGTGCACAGCTTTATATGGTCCTTGAAAAAGATGCCCTGATTGATCATATTTAGTATTAAAATATTTAGTATATGAATTAAGAATTCGTTGCATATACTTTGGTATACCATCGTCTTCTATTCCATAAATAATAAGATGGTAATGATTTGGCATTAAACTAAACCCTATAAGTTCAATATATCGCGTTTTTGCAATATTGTCTGTAACATCATCTGCAATGTTAAACACCGAGTGTTTAACATAATACGATACCATACGACCAATGTTTATAAATATTATAGGTGATTGAAAATATAAAATAAGAAATAAAAATCTAATGTAATCTTTTTTATCTCTAAAGATTTTTTGTTTATTATTTCCTCTGCCAAAGATATGATAGTACTCACCCGATACTATAGGAACAATTCTCATACTTAATATATTACCATAATAAAAAATGTTAAACACTCGGTGTTTAACATTTTTACTTTACTAGCGGGTGTTTTTTTATTTAATTAGATCTTCTGGATTTGGTATACCCATACTACCGTGATTCCTATATATCCTACCGTGACTTTCTTTCTCTTGTATAACTTTTTCTATAACCCTAGCCACTAATTTCTTTGGATCACTATCAAAAATTATCTTATCGTTAGTCCTATTGCTAGCATCTAGCATATGTTTAAGTACTTCGTCCGTCTCCCAATCCCCCTCTAGTATCCCTATCGGTTTACCGTCCTCATATGCAACTGTAAACTCGTTTATAGTACCTATCCTCCCACACCCAATAAACACAGCGTCAGCAGAACGAGTAAGTATAAGGTTTCTGCCAGAATAACCAAAGCCTGTGTAAACCATAACGTCCATATAATCAAGAGGTAGCTTGTAAAATTGTAAATGTTCTTCTTCTGTTGAAGCAGGAGAAAAGCCTATTGATAGACCCCCCTCTTCTTTGGCACCTGTCGCAGACCAAAACGGAAATCCTGTAGTTGCGCCTGTGGTTAATATACCACCCTGGCGAACTATCTCTCTACCGAGTTCTTTACCCTTCTCAAATGCATCTAAACCACAGTGTCCAGTTTCTGCTGCACCTGATACACAGAGTTTTAATTTATAATTATTTTTTTCTTCTTTACCGTCTTTATCCATATTTTTATTGTATCACATTTAAAAATTATAGTTCAAAGCTTTCCCCAAGTTTGGGAGCGATAGCGTTTACACCCACATAGTCACGTAGACGCTGAACTAAGAAAAGCGCTGATTTTTGTTCTCCCATTACTACAAATACTTTCTTGAGTGTCTCTGCTGAATCGTCAACAAATTCAATAAGGCCATCGGAGTCTTTATGTGCTGAATACCCTGTTAGATTTATAACTTGTGCGCGTACTTGCACCCTTTGACCCATGATATCTACTTCTTTTGCGCCGTCCACAAGCTTTCTACCTAGACTTCCTGCAGCTTGATAACCCACTATTAGAAGAGTGCTGTTTGGGTCAGGTAAATGCCTTTTTTCATGATGTATTATTCGCCCGCCGTTTGACATACCAGAGCCTGCAATAATGATTTTTGGATTAGGAGTATCTGCAATGTTTATAGATTCTTGATGATGCTCTGTGAATTCTAAAAGTGGAAATTTGAATATATCATCCCCTCCAGCTATCTCGTCTTTAACACCCTTATTAAAATTTTGAATTCTGTCTTGATAAACTTTTGTTACTTTTATCGCAAGCGGTGAATCTAAAAATACTGGCACCTTAGGAATCTTCCCACCTTCAACTAAATTATTTATTTCATATAAAAGTACTTGGGTACGTTCTATAGAAAATGCAGGAATAAGAAGTGCTCCGCCTTTGTTTATCGTACTCTCTATAGCATCCCTGAGTCTTTGTGTACGCTCTTCAACTGCCTCATGATTGCGGTCTCCATACACACTTTCTATCACCATAAAGTCGGCATCCTTTACCACCTCTGTGTCTCTTAAAAGTGGGGCTGGAGAATTACCTAAATCACCCGTAAACACAACCTTTCTGCCATTATGTTTAAATTCAATAATTGCAGAACCTAAAATATGCCCTGCGTCTTTAAATACAGCTTTCAGATTATCACTTATATCAATCTGCTCTTTATACTTAATAGATTTCCAAAGTGCCATAGTTCGTTTCACATCTTCTCTATCATAAAGCGGTTCTATACCTTTTCTCTTTGCCTCTTTTGCAAGTACACCCATACTATCTACAAGCGAAATTTCTGTAATTTCCATAGTCGCTGGTGTTGAATAAATCACTCCTTTAAAACCTTCTTTAACAAGCTTTGGTATTCTACCAATGTGGTCCAGATGCGCGTGAGTTATAAAAAGAATATCAATACTTGCAGGATCATATGGGAAGGGTTTCTTATTTTGATCTTCTGCAAAGTCTCCACCTTGGAATAGACCGCAGTCTACAAGAATTCTTTTACCCTCCCCTTCTAGAAGAAAGTTGGCACCAGTAACAGAACCTGTACCTCCGTGGAATGTTAGTTTTAATTTATTTTGATCTTTCATGGTTTAAAATATTAGGTTTATATGAATACACCACATACGTAGCTGCAACAATACTTCCTAAAGTATCCATAATAAGATCTAGTATTGTATCTGCAATATAGTCTGGGTCAACAGCTCCAACATAAAATTCAAAGACTTCCCAAAGTACTCCCACGATAATTGTTGAGACTATTGAGATTAAAAATATACGAGTTTTACTTATAGGAAGATCATCATTTTTATAAAAACGTCCTGAAAAATAAATATACCAGATTGCAGTGGACCCAACCCAAAGACCACCCAAAAAATGTACCATTATGTCAAACCATGGAAGTGTCCAGTATAAATAAAAATATGTGGCAATCAGATGAATTACCGCTATTGATATAATGAGTATAAAATTTGTTATAAAAAGCCGTCGTTTAAACATTCATAAATTATAACATAATGTAAAATATCAAAAAATCGCAGGCCATTATGGCCTGCGATTTTTTGTTGGGCTATCTATCATGTTGACCACAGCTTATGCTATGTGGGTGTTTATAGCATTACACCAAGATGCAATGACTTCCAAACTCCCTTGTCAATAAGTAATCTAGACAACATGGTAAATAACCCTACTTATATTATACTCCTGTGAAATACTGTTTGCAACTTTGCGGAAGAAGGGTTTACTCTAGAATCCCATCTAAATCTACATCGTACAAAATAGCCTCTTGTATAAGCCTATAATTTATAAGCTCGTCTTCTTTAAACCAAAGCTTGATCTCATCTTCTGCTTCTTCTACCGTACCTGATGCATGAAGAATGTTTCTTACTGCCCTTCCTGCAACATCAGACATAACATAGGAATCTAGAACGAAATCTCCTCTGATTGTTCCTACGTCTGATGAAAGTGGCTCTGTAGCACCTGTAAGCTTCCTTACTATGCCGACAGCGTGTGCACCTTGCCACACCATCATGATTACAGGACCACTTGTTATGTAACGCTTCAGACTTTCAAGCACAACTTTTGTAATCTCAAGAGGGTCTTCTGATGGTGGTTCTTGCCCTTTCTTTTTGTAATTAGCTATTGTCTTTTCCCCTGTCTTTCGCATCCATTCTGGGTCTAATGTATAGTGCTTTTCAACCATATCTGGAGTTGTAACTCCCATCTTAAGACCAACAAGCTTAAGCCCGATCTTTTCATATCGTTTTATAACTTCCCCAATAAGAGACCTTTGCACGCCGTCTGGCTTGATGATTACAAACGTCCTTTCTTCTTTGTGATGTTTATCTGCCATAATTAAAATAATTTAAATGATATTAAGCTTGAATAATAACGCACTATCGTACTTTAGTCAAAATCTCTGGATTGCCAGCTGTGACTAAAATCGTATGTTCAAAATGTGCGCTGTTCGTACCGTCGGCTGTTTTATATGTATAGTCGTCGTCAGCAAGCTCAATACGAGAATCACCTAGATTGAGCATCGGCTCAAGCGCCAAGACCATCCCTGCTTTGAGCTTCTCCCCTTCACCCTTTTCACCGTAGTTTGCAATGTATGGCTCTTCAGCTACTTTATGTCCTACGCCATGCCCACCAAGCTCTACCGGTGAACCATAGCCATAATCCTTCACAAATTCATCTATAGCGTACCCTATGTCCCCTACAGTGTTACCAGCGCGTGCTGCTTTTATGCCGACCATAAGCGCTTCTTTTGTGATGTTCATAAGCTTTTGATCAGCTTTGTTTATCTCTCCCACACCTACAGTGACCGCAGTGTCTAAGAATAAACCTTTGTGTTTGAGCCCTAGGTCAAGGCCTACGATGTCGCCTTCTTTTAAGACTCTGCCACCTTCGTTTGGTATACCGTGGACTATTTCGTCGTTCACAGATACACAAAGGGTTGCGGGATACGGTCGGCTAGCTCCTTCTGGCGTATAGTCTAAAAACGATGGTTCGTCGCCACCTTCCCTTATGAGTTTTTCTGCAAGCTCGTCTAATACAGATACATTGATACCAGCTTTCGCTTCCTCAGATACTTTTTGTAAAATCTCTGCAAGACGCTTCCCGCCTTCGCGCATTATTTCTATTTCTTCTTTTGTTTTTATCATTTTATTTCTCTAAGTTTTGCACTATCTGATTGTGAACTTCTTCAATACTTTGCTCGCCATTTATATCAAAAAAGTTATAGTTTGAATTGTTTTTATAAAAATCAATCGCTTCTATGGTCTCAGTATCAAACCAGTCAAGACGTTTCTTAATACCAGCATCTGTATCATCTGATCTTTGACGATCCTTCAACCTATTTGTAGCCCAATCTTCTGATACATTTATATAGATTACATTAACATTACTGCGTTTATAAAAACTAAATGCCCCATCAAGTACATGTGCTTCATTGAGCTTCCTTGGGGTGCCGTCAAGTATTAGGTGTTTTTTATCATTAAGATTTTTAGTTAAATAATCAGCCCAAACCCAAATAGCAAGAAATGCTGGCTGAAGCTCACCTTTTGTATTTACTTCTTTTGCAAGCTTGCTTGAGTAAGAATCGCTTTTCAAGAATTCACGAAACTCGTCTCCTGATTCTACATAAAGTATCTCAGTCTCTGAATCTTGCTTCTTGATATACTCTTGTAGTAAATCAGCCTGAGTGCCTTTACCAGAACCTGAGCGTCCGATGATTATAAATGTTTGTAGTGTCATGGTTTAAGTATAAAATTATTAAACACAAAACACAAAGTTATTAGGTAGATTAGTATTCACGCATTGAGATTTGCGCTTCTATCTTTCGCACGAGGTCTATAACTACAGATACGGCAATTAGAAGTGCTGTACCGCCAATAGCAAGCGCTGTGACACCTGTAATAGCCTGCATACCAAGAGGAATAACTGCGATAAGTCCTAGGAAAAGCGCGCCTACTAAAGTGATTCTAGTTAGAATTTTACCAATGTATTCTGATGTAGTTTTACCTGGTCGGACCCCTGGTACGAATGCTCCACTCTTTTGTAAGTTAGTCGCAATAGAGTCTGGATCAAATGTAACGGCAGTATAGAAATATGTAAACAGAAATACTAATAAGAAATAAATCGCGCCGTATATCCAACCGTTCTCAAGTACTCGTAATATAAAACTAGAGATAGATGCAATGATCTGACTATCTACATTGACGACGAAGTTGAGGATCATCTGTGGGAAAAGAAGTATTGAAAGTGCAAAGATGATAGGGATAACTCCAGCTTGGTTCACACGAAGGGGTAGATACGTGGAGATACCACCGTACTGCTTCATACCCCGCACACGCTTCGCATAGGTAATAGGTATCGGACGCTCAGCTTCAGTAACCACCACAACCCCTGCTGTAATAAGAAGCCCTGCGACTATAAAACCTAGATATAATGGAATCTGTGATACATCAAATGTAAAGATAAGTTGGTTTAGAGTGCTTGGTAGCCCTGCGACAATACCTGCAAAGATGATGAGCGATACACCGTTACCAATACCAAACTCTGATATAAGCTCACCTATCCACATCAGAAGTATAGAACCTGCTGCGATAACGAGCACGTTTGTTATAAGACCAAACATACCAAGATCTGGTACTATACCCTGCCTTGTAAGAAGTGTTAAGAATGCAAAACCCTGCATAAATGCAAGTGGTATTGTAATAAGTCTTGAATACTGGCTGAACTTCTTTCGTCCTGCTTCACCTTCTTCCTGATAAATAGCCTTAAGCTTTGGCGACATGATGGTCAGAAGTTGCATGATGATAGATGAAGTAATGTACGGTGCAACGCCAAGCATCACTATAGAGAGGTTTGAAAGCCCACCTCCTGAGAAGATATTAAGAAGTCCTAGGAATTGGTTACCTGAGAAAAACTGGTCAAGCTGAAATGCATCAACTCCTGGAATAGGAATAACTGCAAGCAATCGGAAAACTGCAAGCGCTGCAAATACAAAAATTATTCTCTTTCTAAGAGTTGCGTCTTTAAATACTAAACTTAATTTACTTAAAAAATTACTCATGTTTTTATGCTTCTACTTTTCCACCTGCTTTTTCTACTTGTGCTTTAGCGCTTTCTGAAATAGTAAATCCTGATACTTCTAGCTTCTTTGAGAGTGTACCTTTTCCAAGAATTTTTACCTTTGGTATTCTTCCCTTTTTCTTGTCTAAAAGACCTAGGGACACAAGTACTTTAGGATTAACCTTGTCACCGTCTGAGAAGTTCTCTTCAAGGAGAGTTAGGTTGATAGGTGTTGGTTTTACTACAGAACTGTTGACAGTTCGTGACCTGTTCACACCGTGCCCGCGTAGCTTAGGGAGCTTTTTGATCATGTCGCGTATCTCTGGGCGCAATGAATGCCCCGCTCGTGCTTTCTGACCTTTGTGTCCACGTCCTGAAGTCTTACCACGAAGACCACCACGACCTACTCGTTTCTTTGTCTTTGCTTTTGTTTTTCTTTGTAATTCGTGTAATTGCATAATATTAATTTAGTTGCTCTAGCGCTTTTATGGCTGCTCTTGCATTGTTTAGCTTATTCTTACTTCGTGACATTACCTTTGCTGTGACATCCTTCACACCTGCAAGCTCAAGTACGTTTCGTACAGAAGAACCAGCTACCATACCTTTCTCGGGAGACGGCATGATGTTCACCACTGAAGAAGTATATTTAGCAGATACGTCGTGAGCGATTCTCATGTTTTTATCAAGTGGAACCTTTATCATTGCTTTCTTTGCAGACCTTGTCGCCTTTTCTATCGCAAGTGCTGTGTCTGATGCCTTACCAACTCCCACTCCCACTGAACCTTTTTTGTTACCTGAGATCATAGCTACAGAGAAACTAAAGCGTCGTCCACCCTTAACAACACG
>Ga0209044_1000427_pt1 | contig 34249 bp, 35 predicted proteins | sample SaaInlV_130m_DNA_FD_184655 | JGI IMG/M metagenome (GOLD analysis project Ga0209044, IMG submission 184655) | Marine microbial communities from expanding oxygen minimum zones in the Saanich Inlet - SI037_S4LV_130m_DNA (SPAdes) (version 2) | ecosystem: Environmental > Aquatic > Marine > Intertidal... | reverse complement strand
ATTTGTGATATTGTTCCAATGTTTTGTTAATTCCAATTCTTTAGACACCAAGTTACCATAATTTTCTCCAAATTTTTGAGAATCAAATAATTCTGTAAAATCATTATCAAAAATATCTATCCAAATCCTTTTGAATGAATCTATTTGTTCTACATCTTGAGGCACTTCGGGTGCTTTTTGATTAACCTTTTTTTGAGCAACTGCCCAAGTATCTGAAAGCTGTTTGTAATATTCTGAATAATACTGATTGAACCCCATTAACAATTCATTGATTTCAATTAACTCTGTTGATACTTTTTTAGAATTTGAAGCAAATGCTCTCATTGGTCCAATTGAATTTAATGCCTGTGGTTTACTAGACATCAAATGCATGATATCTGTCCAGAATAGAGACAAGTGTTTGTAATACTCATTAGCCTCTTTAGGTGACTTTGATTGCACAGATTTCTGTAAATACAGATCGCAATAAATAGTTCGATTGTTAAATTAGACTAATGGACAATGTTGAAGAGCTAGAAAAAACCTGTCAAAAAATTATCAAACTAAGTACAAAAATGCGTTCTGCGAGGTTCATCAATAGTAGGGGACATCTTGTGGCTGGTGGTATGAAAAAGGGGCTGTTTTCATTGGAAGCTCAAAAACAGGATGAAATGATGTTCATGGAGCTTGCTTTGCGTGTGAGAATGAGACATGAATTTGATAATGAATTTGGCGAAGTTCATTTCTCAATGTCTTATAGAGACAAAGTAATTGTAATGAGTTTCCCTTTGGCTAACGATGATGTTTTGTTATTGTCTTGTGAGAAAGACATGAATTTTGGAACACTTCCTTTCAAAGTACTCAAAATAATTGAACCTTTTAAAAAATCTCCTATGAAGACATTCTAATCATAACAACTTAATCTCAGTAATTATCAAACGAATCATGTCTTTGCAACAGGATGTTAATTGGAATGAAATTGAATCTCTGATCAAAACACTTTCTAAAAAAATTTTAAAATTACCTGTGAGTTTTTCAAGCATCACTACTGTAAGTAGAGGTGGGTTAATTCCTTCACGTTTACTTGCTGATCACTTGGATATTGAAACTATTTTTGTGGATAAAAATAAAATCTCATCTGATTCTTTATTTGTAGATGATATTTTTGACACTGGAGATACTTTTAAAAAAATTATTTCTAAAACTGATATTCCATCTAAATTGACTTTTGTCACACTATTTGCACGACGTGGAAAAAAATATCCTCAAAACCTTCTTTATGAAAAAAACTAATGATGATGGATATGTTGTTTTTCCTTGGGATAAATTAGAATTTCAAAAATCTAAAAAATAATTTTTTTATATTTCTATTATTTTTCTTAATCCTGCACATCTATTTCTAATTGTTACTTCTGTAACTCCTGATGCTTGAGAAATTTCTTTTTGTGATTTTGATTCCCCTATACTTATACAAGAAAGGTATAGTGCTGCAGCTGCAATTCCCATTGGATCCTTTCCTGCAACTGCTCCTACTTTTTTAGCTAAGGTGAGCATTTCTATTGCTTTACGCTTACATTTTTCACTTAATCCTGCAATACTTGCAATTTTAGATACTCCTTTTACAGGATCAACTACTGGCATTTTTAATTCTAATTCTCTAAAAATTAATCTATAACATCTTGCAACATCTTTTCTTCTGATGTTGATTCCACCTGCAATATCGTCTAATGTTCTAGGAGTTTCTGTATTTCTACATGCTGCATAGATACATGCTGCAACTAGACCTTGAATTGAACGCCCTCTAACTAATTTTCGCTCCATTGCTTTTCTGTAAATGTAAGCTGCTTTCTCAATTACTGCATCTGTTAAAGCAAGTTTATCTTTTAATTTATCCATTTCATTAAGTGCTTGTCTTAGATTTCTATCTGCAGATGAATTTGCTTGACTTCTACTGTCCCATGTCCTTAGCCTTTCAATTGAACTCTTTACACTTGCAGATAATGGCTTTCCTGTTGAGTCTTTGTTAGCTGCACCAATTACTGTTGATAACCCCATATCATGCATAGTAAGTGATGTTCCTGCACCTGTTCTTGCTTTGTTACCTTCATCACTTGAAAATGAACGCCACTCTGCACCTGTGTTTGTAATTTTATCATTTAAGACTAATCCACATTTGCCACAAAATAATTCACCTGTATTTTCATCTGTAATTATTTTTTTGTTAAGACATGAAGGACATTTTGGTGTGATTAGTTGTTGTTTTTTAAGCACGATATAATTTATTCACCATTTTCATTAATATCCATTTTACAAACATTTTGAAGGTTAATTGTGTGTAGGACAAGCTAACTTTTATTTTTGAAATTAATTAGTTTGGACTAACTCAAAAGACAATATGCGTATGACGGTGACAGTGATGGATACATTATGTTATTTTGCTCTTCTACATGGTGCAGTCCAATTGAATGTCCTAACTCATGTGTCATGATCTCTTCCACACTTTTTACATCATACAATTGAAAACTCCCATCACAATTATAATCTCCTAAAGTTACTTCTACAACTCCTTTTCCTAGATGTGCATGTCCTAACACCCCCTCACCTATGTTTCGAATTACCCATGTTACCCAAACATTTGCTTCATATTTTTTGTTAGTAATTTCAAATTTCATTTTAGCTTTTTCACCATTGGCATTCAATTCTTGTTTTTCCCAAAAACTAAATGAATTAGTTAATGTACTTACATGATCTAACGGTAATCCTGTAGGTTGTTCATTGATGAATACTTTGTAATTGATAATGGCTACATCATCAATTACCTCAAAAGTTGGATCTGGAAAACTGTCTGAAGCTTTTTTGACTTCACTTTCAAAATTCCATTTAATATAATCTCTCAGAAATTTTTTTATCACATCTTGACTTGGATTTGGATATTCGATGTATCTTTTTTCTTTTGATATGTTATTTGAGATACTCTTTAGATATCTTTCAAATAAATAAAATTCATTGTCCAACTCTTCTTGTGTTTTTTGAATCGATTCTTCTCTGTTTACTATGATAATATTGGATTCTACCATATATTGAATTCCTGAAACAAATGCATTATCGTCAATTTGTCCATCTGCCCACCATTTTGCATTATTTTTAACCCATTCAGGAATTTTCCCCTCTGATGTTTCTTGTGTTTCTATTTGTGGAATCTGTATAATTTTTTTATTTATTAGATATGCTATGGATGATGAAAATTCATTATCATTGACATCCCCTTCTGCCCACCATTTTGCTATTGGTTTTATCCATTCTGGAATGGATGTAATTTCTTCTTTTTCAAGGCCTTTTGGCTTTTCAGTTGGAATGTATGGATATTTTGAAATTACTTTATCTATGAATTCTTTATAATTTTTAATCACTGTACTGTTTGGTTTCTCTTTGGAAGCTTCTTCAAAGTATTTGGCAGATTCTGTATATTCTCCTAAATTTCCAAACCCTACACCCATTCCTGCTAGTGCAATAATGTCATTTGGATTATATTGTAAAATTTTAAAAAACTGCTCTAATGATTTTTCATGGTAGTTTAGATTACTTTGAGCGATTCCTTTCATTTTTAACGTCGATATATTATTTGGAACATTTTCCAATATTTCATCATAAATTACTATTGCCTCTTTGTATTCTCCATTAACAAAATGTATTTTTGCTAAATTGAACATGGATTCTGCACTTTCTGTTTGAGCAAAACTATCATCCAAAGTTGTTATTGAGCTAAATAGAATTATGGCAAAAAAATAAAATATTATTTTTATTTTCATATTGATAATTTTCTACACTTTTATTTCTATTTTATACATGATTCCTACTTTGCTCTGTCTGCATGAAATTAATTTTCTTGGTAAATCTTTAATTTATTCGCGTATTTTACTTTGGTATTGACAAAAATCGGTGCTGGAGAAATTATCTTTGATCTGCGTAAAAAAATACAACAATATCAAATAGAGTTAGAACAATTAGGTGATCCGATATCTGATCTGCCTGAATTGATTTTATCTGCAAATTTACTACGCTCAAATGACTATCTTTCAAAAATTAACGACAAAAAATCCCAATTACTATCTAGTTATGAACAATATTCTAATACTTTAGAGGAACTACTTTCTTCTGTTTTTGATATACAGCAAGATTTGAAAGATATTCTTAAAGAGCAATCATCTATGATTGCCTCTAAACCAAAATCTAAACCAAAATCTAAACCAAAATCTAAACCCAAATCTAAACCAAAATCTAAACCCAAATCTAAACCAAAATCTAAACCAAAATCTAAAAAATAAATTTATTTTTACAAGTGAATAATATCGCCTGCAATAATTTTTGTCATTTTATTATTGCTATTAATCACTAATGCACCATCATCATCAATTTTAATTGCTTTACCCTTGATTTTACCATTCACTGTATCTATCTCTATTTCTTTACCTATAGTTGATGATCTTTCTGTCCATTCTGAAATAATTTTTTTTATGTCTTTTTTATTTAATGACTCATAAATTTTCTCTAATTCTATAAAAAATACTTGTACCAAATACGATGCCTTTACCTCTTTCTTGTGTTCTCCTAATGATGCAACTCCGTAAAAATTTGGTGTTTTTTTCAACGTTTTTTCTATTCCTTTAACATCTACATCAAAATTAATTCCAACACCTAAAACTAATTTTTCTATTTTATTTGATTCTAGTGATACATCCACTAACATCCCTGCAAGTTTTTTACTTTTAATTGTCAAATCATTTGGCCATTTTAATTCTGGTGATATTTTAAACACCTGTTCTATTGCTTTTGATAATGCTAATGCTGATGCAATTGGAAATAATGTTGTAATGGAAATATCAAATTTTGGATATAAAATTAATGACAACCAAATTCCTCCTTTAGGGGAAACCCATTTTCTTCCTGATCTTCCCTTACCTCCTGTTTGTTTTTCTGCAATGATCACTGAGCCATCATTTGCAGGATCACCTGCCATTTTTAATGCCTGATTTTGTGTGGAATCTAATGAATCAAAATAATATGCTTGTTGTCCTATGATTTTTGTTTTGAGCCCACTAGTAATTTCCCATGGTAAAAGTAAATCCGAATTTGAAATTAGTTTGTACCCTAGTTTCTGTTTTGATTCTACAACGTAGCCTAACTCTTGAATTTTTTTAATATGTTTCCAAATGGCAACTCTACTAATCCTTAAAACATCGCTCAAGTCTTGCCCTGACAGATATTCTGTATTATGAGTCTGTAAAAATTTTAGAACTTTTACTAGTCCTGGATTGTCAAAGGAATTAAAAATCAACTATGATTTGTTTTTAATCCAAGTATAAAATACTCACTAGAACCCAATGTCAAAATCAAATCCGCCATCATCCATGCCTCCGCCATCATCCGTTCCAGGATCTTCTCCTTCTGGCATATTTTCTGCTGGAACATAGTCTGTCATTGCCATGCCCATCATACTAAACATCATACTAAACATCATCATATCCATAACACCAAAAAACATCATCGTTGGAAAAATAGACTTGTTTTCATCTAATTGTTGTTTTAATTTCTCTTTGTCTCCTGTTTTGTAAATTAATGACATTTGATTCCATTTCTCTTGTAATTCATGAACTCTTTGATCAACTTCTTTAGAACCTTTTTCTGTAGTTTTAATTTCTACTTTCTCTCCTAACCACCCTTTCTTTTTTTCTACTTTGATGAACCCTCTTTCTTCTAGCTGTTCTAAAATTTTGTTTAATTCATTTGGTTCGATTTGAGTTAGTCTTTGAATTTTTTCAAATTTTTTAAACCCATGTTTTATTGCCCCTAAAACAATTACATCTTTGGGTTCGTCATTCATGAATTTTGATTTTAATCTCTTTTAAAAAATCCTTTGTTTAATTCAAAAATTATATTCCTCATGTTTTTAGATTGTTTATGGAAATTGATGAACATACAGATGATCAAATTCGTGAAATTTTATCATTAAACAAAGTTGCAGTAATTGGAATGTCTAAAAATTCTTCAAAAGCTGCACATTACGTGCCTAAATATCTTTCAGATAATGGATTTAATGTAATTCCTGTAAATCCATCATCTGATGAAATTTTGGGGGAAAAATGTTATGATTCTGTTTTAGATATTGATGAACAGATTGACATTGTAGATGTTTTTAGACCATCAGATCAAGTACTTCCTTTTGTAAAAGACGCAATAAAGAAAAAACCTAAAGTCATTTGGTTGCAAGAAGGTATTCATAATTCTGAAGCTGAAGAATTGGCAAAAAGTCATGGAATTAAAGTTGTTTTTAATAGATGTATGTTGGCAGAACATCAACGATTGAATTAAAATGACTAATTTTGAGATTTTTTATCATGATTTACTTGACTTGGTAAAAAAACATGAAGTAAAAAATACTCCCTTAAAAATTGAAAAAGATCTTGAAAATGACGTTGTCAAAATCTTTGGTGAACGAATTACTTCTTTAGCAAGAGCACAAAATGGATTAAATGATGTTGCAGAACTTGCATATGCTACTGCTGAACATCATCCTTATTGGAATTTACTTTACAATTGCTCTGAAATTGCAAATACTGTTTTAGGAAAATGGAAATCATCTTTATCTGAAGAAGATTTATCTGATATTGATTGGGCTCTAAAAGAATTACATCAGACACTTGAAAAAATTAAAACAAAAAACAATCAAACTTTCTAGACAGAGATAAATATTCTGAATTGATTATTTGTGTATGCCAATCAAATTGGGGTTAATCGGTAAAACTAATACTGGTAAAACCACTTTTTTCAATTCAGCTACATTATCTTCTGAAGAAATATCCTCATATCCATTTACTACCACTTCCCCAATTACTGGAGTTGCACATGCCATCACTCTATGTGTTCATCCTGAATTTAAAATTCAAGACAATCCTAATAATTCAAAATGTGTTGAAGGTTGGAGGTACATTCCAATTGAATTAATTGACTTACCTGGGTTGATCAAGGATGCCTGGAAAGGGAAAGGTCTTGGCAATCAATTTTTATCAATTGCAGCCCAATCTGATGCATTACTTCACGTTGTTGATGCCTCTGGTGGTATAGATTCTTCTGGTAAAATTACTAAAATTGGAGATGGTGATCCAATAGCTGATTTTGCAGATATTGAAGAAGAATTAACTTTATGGTATCAAAAAATTTTAGAAGGAAATAGAGAAAAAATTTCAAAACTTATTCAAGATGGTTCTGATGTTTTGGATGCTCTAACTGATCTTTATCGTGGAATCGGTGTAACTAAAAATCATGTTAAAGATACTTTTTTGCAGACTGGATTGGATGGAAAACCGTTTGATGCCTTTGACATGGTTGATAGCAAAAAATTTGCCTTTCATTTAAGGAAAATTTCTAAACCTACTTTGATTGTTGCAAACAAAGTTGATGTTGAAGGAGCTGATAAAAATTTTAATAGATTACGAGAACGTTATAACGACTCTATTGTAATTCCTGTAAGTGGTGATAGTGAATTTAGTTTGAGACGTGCAGAACAAAAAGGACTGATAAAATATTCTCCTGGTTCTGAAGAATTTGAAATTCTCAAATCAGAAGATCTTACTGAAAAACAAGTCAATGCGTTAAATTTTATCAAAAAAGGAATAATGGGCGAATATATGAGAACTGGGGTTCAATTTGCAATCAATGTCGCAGTTTTTAAATTATTAAAAATGAATTCTATTTACCCTGTAGCAAATGAAGATGATCTTACTGACAAAAAAGGACGAGTATTACCTGACTTGATCCTGCTAAAAGACGGTGCAACAATTAACGATCTTGCAAAAGAAATCCATACTGATTTGATTAAGGGATTACTATATGGGAAAGATTTGAAATATAATTTGAGATTGCCTATAGATTATCAATTAAGAGACAGAGATGTTGTTTCTCTAGTTAGTGCTGCAAAAAAACAATAAAATCAAATTATTTGAGCCTATATTTTTGATTTTTTTTAAATTATGTTTATTGAAATTACCTTCAATTGTTGATTTCAACTCAATGTTTTCTATTAGACAAGTTAATAGACATTTGATAATTTTTTAAAATTATGTCTTTGAATTCTCGTGATATTCGAACTGCAATTGAGGCAAAGTGGCACGAGTCTCTTTCAAAATATGGTCATTTGTTTTCTTCTGATTCACTTAGTGGTACTAGTCCCCCATCTGTTTTTGTTGGTTCATATGGATACCCAAAGGTCTCAGTTGGTCCAATGGTTCCTCCAATTCATGGTGACACAAGTTTGCTTGATAGTCCTGAAAAATGGAAAGGAAAATCTTTAGAAGAGATTGTAAATTTCAGATTAAATTTAATTCGTGGTGTAAAAAAGATTTCAAACGAAGAAACTGATGGACGATACATTGAGAGTCTTCAAGAAGTTACAATGTCTTCAAAACCTATTGATTCTGATTTACTTTTTCAAAAACCTACATCTCCCAAGGTTTCATTGGATGGGGAGAGTGCTCCCTTTGGACCTGTAGGAGAAATAAAAAGTGCAAAATTTTCTGGAACTAGTTCTGTAAAATCAATTGAAAAAATATTCTATGATAAAGATTTGAAGGCACAAGATGCAGTTATGACTTTGTATAATTCTGGAATTGAAATCTCAAAAATTCAAAAATGTTTTAGCATTGGAATGATGGGTCAAAAAAGAAAATTAGTTCCAACAAAATGGAGTATTACTGCAACTGATGATATTATTTCAAAATCACTTGCAGGTGAAGTTTTGGATTATAGTTTGATTGATTCGTACAAAGTATTTTCATATGAGCATTTGGGCAATTCCTTCTCTGTTGTTTTGTTTCCTCACCGCTGGATTTACGAAATGATTGAAGCTTGGTATTCTAATGGAATCTTGGGATTTGGTTCTGATTACGAAGATGCCCGTGGAATCCATCACCCTCCTGCTATTGCTGGGGCATATTTTGCAGCAAAATTGGGTGTCTTGGAATACCTAAGTGAGAATAAAATTCAGGCAGGCGTGATTATTTTAAGGGAGATTAGACCTGAATATGCAGTTCCAGTTGGTGTGTGGCAGGTTCGAGAAGGAATTCGTGAAGCAATGAGGCAAAAACCAATACTTTCTGATAATTTTGATGGTGCATTAGATTCAGCATCTCAAAAAATGAGTGTCAGTAAATCTGAATGGCTTTCACATGGAAATATTTCTGCATTAATGAGACAAAAAACCCTATCTGATTTCTTTTAGATTTTTCAACTGTGATCTTTTCAAATAACAGAGCATAAATTCTAGATTTCAAATAAAAAATTAGATAATGTCTGAAAATATGGAAAATACTTTTTCAAATTACGGTGTATATGATGTTGATGATGCTCTGGAATTAGTTCTTCCTGACACTGAGATCAAAATTGAACGTGTTGGGGATAATGCATTTTCATATTTTAGAAAAAACTCTGATGGGGAAATTATAGAAAAAATGATTCCAGTAAAATCTGAAAAAATAAAAATTGAACTAGCTCCTATTAGACCTCTAAACCATCCAGCTCGAAGAACAAATTATGTTTTTTTAAAGTTTGATAAGGAAATCTATCTCAGTTCAAATTCTGCAGCTAGTATTTTCGTTCATTGTCCAATTGAGATTGGTATTTTTTTAATTAACGGTTCTGATAGGGAATCCCTTGATTGGATTACTTGTGATTCATTGAATTCTAGATTTGGTCTTTATGGTTCACCTGACACTGGAACTTTGTGCAAATATGCTGAAGTCACATTGGCTACTGATATGACTGATTCGATTCCTTATGTAGAGGGCGTCATGAAAATAATTTTAGAAAATAATTTAGACTCTGGACAAACTGTAAGTAAAGTAATTTTCCCAATCACTGATAATTCATTATACTATGAAAATTCTAAAGTCATACTTGATGGACTACGAGTTACTTTGAGAAAGAGAGCAGTTGTAAGTATTGCAGATGTAAAATCTGAATCAGTAGATACTGATTGGACTAAATCTCCAACTTGGGAGGACACAACTGCTAGTACTAGTATGGAGATGGGATTAGAGTAATGCCTTTAGAATTTCTTCAGAACTTGGCTGAAATTAATCTAGTTGGAACTCTTACCTTACTTTCATTATTGATTGGAGGTATAATTATGGCAGGTGGCCTTATCACTGCAAAAATTGTAAAATTACTGTTTAACAAGTACTATGCCCCTACATTACCTAAAGACACTGCCCAAAATCTTGGCAAGTTAATCTATTTTGGAATAATAATAATTTCATTTTTGGCATTTACATCCAGCCAAGGCATTGATTTGTCTGGTATCATGGTTGCAGGTGGAATTTTTGCAGTAGTTATTGGATTTGCAACACAATCTGTTGTTTCTAATTTAATTTCAGGAATTTTCCTTATTATTGAAAAGCCTGCAAAACACGGTGACACAATTCAGCTTCCTGACATGGGTATATCTGGAACTCTTTTAGATATTGGAACTTTTTCAAGTAGAGTTCGAAAATTTGATGGAACTGTAATTAGAATCCCAAATGAGAAATTCTTTACTGCTAATATTCGTTCACTAACTGTCTCAACTGTTAGACGAGCAGAAGCAATGGTTGGTATCTCTTATTCTGATGATATTGAAAATGCCATATTTGCAATTAAAAATGAAATCAAAGTTTCAATGCCCTTTGTACTTTTAATTCCTGAACCTGAATTTAGAGTTGAAGAGTTGGGTGATTCTAGTGTGAACATTCAAGTTTTGGTATGGCACCCACGAGATGATTGGAGTCAAGCACAACCAATTTTACTTACTGCAATTAAACGTGCACTTGATAAAGCAGGAATAGAAATCCCTTTTCCTCAACGTGTCATTTGGGATCCAAAAAATTAATCTATGCTTTTGTGCTTAGTTTTTTTTCATTACGTTTCTTTTTTATCAAACTAAACATTATCATTCCAACATTGATTATTGATATTATCTCAATCAAGTCTACTCCGTACAAGAACCAATCAATTACTGGATGTACTCTTGATACAATCCCTGCTTCCAACATAATGTCTGCATTCCATACCATGTGAGGAACCTGAATGAATTGAATAACTGCAATGATTACAATACTTCCGAGAATTTTATTTTCATACCAATTCCAAAACTTGTTCCATGGATTCATATTTTTTATAATATTTTGATTCTATTAAAGGCCACGAAAATTAGATGCAACTAATTAGACCTCCCTAATTTTTCATAATCCAAACTTGATTTGATGGATTTCTCTTAATTTACTTTCATCATAAAATCACAAATGCCTAAATCTTTTTTTAAACTAACAATTTAATTATTTTGGGGATTAACATTGATGAGAAATTGTATTATTTTATTTGGTTTGATCTTTATTCTGGGAATTGGACTTGTACATGATATCTATGCCCCGTCCCCTCCAACTCCTCCTTCTCAGGCAGATCTTACAATTACAACTGAGCTTAATTCAAGTACTCTGACTAATGGATTTCCAATAAAGGATCAACATTTCAATTATACTATCACTGTCACAAACAATGGACCTGCATCTGCATCTGATGTTGAAGTAGTTGACATTATCCCTTCATTACTTTCTGTAGTTAGAGCTCCTTCATTTTGTACTCTTTCATCTCAAACAGAAACATGTCAATTGGGTACAATTACTTCTGGCAGTTCAGAAATAATTGAAATTGAAGTTGCAACATCTTCAGTTGGTGCTATTGAAAATAAAGCAAATGTTACTAGTAGTACTTATGACAAAACTCCTCAAGGATTTGCATTTTCTAAAATATTCAAAAGTTTAACTGGTGCAGGAGAAGTTGCAGTTGATTCTTCAAATAATGTTTACGTTGGTGAGCAATCTACGAATGTACTTTACAAATATAATATTCATGGAACCCAACTTGCATCAAGATCTGGTTCTTTTGCAGGACAACTCTCTGAAATTGATTTTGATACTAGTGGAAATGTTTTGATAGCAGATAGAGTGGCATCACCAAATGACAGAGTAGTAAAATTAAATTCTGGCCTTACCCCCCTTGACGGAAATTATCTTACTAGTGGGTTAACTACTGCACCTACTGGTCTTGCAATAAATTCTACTGGTCATATTTTTGTAACACAATATGACACTGATGACTTTAGAATTTTCACTGAAGCTGGAGTTCATCAACAAACTGTCACTGTAACTTCTGGGAATGATGCTGATTCGGTTGGTCCTAGAGCTATCGCAGTAAATGGTTCTAGGATAGTTGTAGGGGATCGAGATACTGATGAGGGTATTGTTGAGATTTTTGATCTTTCTGGAAATAATGTGGGTGAAATTAGTGGTTCATCAGATGATGCTGTAGGTGTTGGAAGTTGTAATAGTAATGGTAGATTATCTAATCCTGATAGTGTGGAGATAGACGTTGCAGGCAATATCTATATTGGATCGTATTCTTGTGGTACAGTTCAAGTTTATGATCCTAGTCTGAATAGTATTTTTCATTATGGTGTTGCTCAGACTTCTTCTCCTCCGGATGAACTATTTGATAGAATCAATTCAATTGCACTTAATGGAACTGGATGGCTTTATGCTGCTGATGTCGTTGCCAATAAAGTGGTATTGTTACAACCAATTGCAGGTGTTTCAAAATCTCTTCCTGGCACTGTTTTATCCTCTGCACCTTCAGAAGGTGATTTTATTCAATCAATTACTGAGGTGACAAATACTAGCGGAATAAAGGGCCGATCATTTACGTTTGCAGCTCATGTTGATACAAATTCTGCAGGTGAAATTTTTGTTGCAGATAATCCTAGTGTCATTAGTAAATTTACTTCAGATGGGGTGTTTTCATCTAATATTATTACTGGATTAACTGATGTAGATGATGTTATAATTGATTCAAATGGTAGAATTCTTGCTACTGATCAAACACATGCAACAGTTCGTGTATATTCATCCACTGGCGCTCTTGAATTAACTCTTGGTACTGCAACTACTACAACCCCTGATGATACCACTCATTTCTTAAACCCCCATGCAGTCGCAGTTGACTCATCAAATAATATTTACGTTGTAGATAAGGGTCATGACAAAATAAAGATTTACTCTTCAACTGGAACCCACCTAAAAACAATGGATGGTTCTACTGAAGGTGGAACTACATTTGATGATCCAGTGGGAATTGCAATTGATTCAACAGGAAGGATAATTGTTTCTGATTTTGGAACTCAAAATAACATTCAAATTTTTGAGGCTTCTCCCTCTTATGCATTTGTAACAAAAATTACTGATGCTAATGGTGCAGGTGGCACATTTAACAATCCTCACAAAGTCGCAGTTGACTCTCATGATAGAATTTACACTGTGGATAATGCTAATAAACGAATTCAAATTTTTGATTCAACCGGCACATTTGTACAATCAATTACTGATGCTAATGGTGCAGGTGGCACATTCAATGATCCTTCTGGACTTTCAATTGATACAAATGGAAAAATTTACGTTGCAGATGGAAACAAAGTTCAAATTTTCAAAGCATTAGATGCCCCAGTTACTGAAACTACAACTACAGTTGCAGCAAGTGCTCTTAGTGATTCATCTGACAGCACACAAGAAAAAGCAGCAGCAGCAGCAGCAGAACCTGATGAATCATTTTCACTCCCTGAAGAAGAATACGAAGAAGTGGTTGCAGAAAGCCTTGCTACTCCAATTAGTGTAGCAGTTGAGGTACCAGTTGAGGAGTCATTTGAGGCAGTTTCAGCACCTGAAAAAGTAGAGGCAGCACCTGAAGATACATCATTTAAGGTACTAACAAAGGTCCTATCAAAGTCAAAAGACAAAGAAGACGATGCAAAAAAGCTAGGTCTTGAATACAAGGACGGTGATGTCAGAGCTCTTGTAATTTTAGATGATAATACTCCAGACACTGTGATAAATGAGATTAAAAAATACGCAAACATTGAATCAGTAAACAGTGAACTAGTTCAGATTAATATTCCAATTGATGATTTATCTACGTTATACAAAATTCCAAATATTGCAAAAGTACAACCTACATCAAAAGCAATTCAAAGTTCATTTTATGGTGAAGGATACAAAACAATTCATGCAAACATTCCTCATGAATTGGGAATTAAAGGTGATGGAATTAAAATTGCCATTTTAGATTTAGCTTTTGATGATACAAATGATGAGATAAAAAATAACATTGTAGAAACAAAATCATTTCGTCATGACTTTGATGGTTTGAAAATCCCACTAGAAGGATTTGGAACAGAGTCTGTCCATGGTACTGCAGTGTCAGAAATTGTAATTGATGTCACACCAAACTCAGAATTATACCTGTACACGTTTGCATCTGAAGTTGAATTCTTAGATGCAATGGACTATGCAATGAATAAAGACGTTGATCTAATTACAATGTCTGCAGGATGGGTAAACTATCCAACTGATGGAAATAGTGAGATGACAAAAAAGATAGAACAAGCAATTGATGCAGGAATCCCTTTTGTAGTATCAGCTGGTAACTATGCCCAAACTCATTGGCAAGGAAATTTTATTGACAGCAATGAAAACAGTTGGCATGAGTTTGAAGGATTAGATGAAGGAATTTCAGTTGTAGCATCTCAAAGTAGAGTAGATAGAGAGATTCCATTTATTTTGTATCTAATGTGGGATTCTCCATCTGGTGAAATTTATGATTTTGATTTATCAATGACAGATGAGGATGGTGTAGAAGTAGCATATTCTGCCAATTTACAAGAAACTGATAATGCCATACCTTTTGAATACGTCTATTTCACGCCTGAAAATACAGGAACTTACAGTTTAGGAGTAAGGTATGGCGGGGATGAACCATCTGATGCAATACTTGAGATATTCTCACCATCAGACAAACTAGAGTATCAGATTGCAGAAGGCAGTGTTAGTGTTCCAACTGATGCTGCTGGAATAATTTCAGTTGGTGCCATAAATTACTATGATTCAAGGTTAGAACCGTTTAGCTCGCAAGGTCCAACTAACAATTGTGTCTCATCACCAACTCTAGTGGCACCAGATGCTGTAACTACAACTGCATATGGCAACTCGCCGTTCTTTGGAACATCAGCTGCAGCACCACACGTTGCAGGAATGGTTGCATTGATGATTGATAAAACTCCACAACTCACACCTGCACAAATTCTATCAGAATTGAAAATGTATTCTGATACGGACTTTGATTCTTATGTAAATTTACAAAACATGTTTGGATCCGGACTAGCTGATTCTCAATTTATTGCAGAACTAGATGAAATTGTACATGTAACAGATGTAAAAGATGGTTGTACATCTGGAAATAATCTCAGTGACTTTAGAGATGGTGATTCAGACCAGCAAAGCAAGTTTGCAGTTGGAGGACTAATTGTTCAACAGGGCGTAATAATAGATGAACCCTCCAAATTGTTATTCCTCCTTGGATTAAATCAAACGCTGGATGGTGGACTGATGGTACTGTAACTGATGAAACCTTTGTTAACTCTTTAGAATTTTTAATTGAAGCAGAAATTATCAACATGCCAAAGACTGCAAATGTTTCAGAAACTCCAAAAGACAAAACAAAACACGAGTTTGATGTGGTAGAGGAAACAATTCCAATCCCTGACTGGATTAAAAATAATGCAGGCTGGTGGAGTGATGGTACAATAAGTAATGAGACCTTTATTGACAGTATACAATATTTGATGGAACAGAAAATTATTGATGTTAGTTAGGATTAGTTTTCAGATTTAATTTTTTCTTTTTTCATCCAAATGGTTTTTCCTTTATGATCAATTAATTCGATATTCATTTCATTGAGTTTATCTCTAACCTCATCTGCTTTTTCAAACTGTTTTTCTTTTCTGAATTTTTCTCTATTTTCAATCAGTTCATCTATGTTTTGTTTCTCATTTTCAGTCATTTCTGGAATTTTTAAGCCTAAAATTACCATCATTCTAGTAAATTCTTTTTTGAAAACAAGTGATTCATCTTTTCCTAGTTTTTCTTCAGCTGCCAGCCTGTTTACTTCTTTGACTAGTTGGAAAAATGCAGATAATGCCAAATGTGTGTTAAAATCATCTTCTAGAGCATCATCAAATTCTGCACTTGTTTTTTTAATTATTTCACTAGAATCTTCTTGATTTTCACTATCTGCATGAATTAATTCGTAATAACATGTTTCGGCCTGTCTCCATTTTGTAAGATTTTCTTTTAACATATCTTCTGAATAATCTATAACTTTGGAATAGTGCCCTGATAAACAAAATAACCTGATAATATTTGGCCCCCAATTATCTAAAACATATTTTATTGATTTTGTATTTCCTAATGATTTTGACATTTTCTCTCCGTCAATTGTTACCATCCCTACATGCATCCAAATTTTAGCAAAATTTACTCCAGTACAAGCTTCTGATTGTGCAATTTCATTTTCGTGGTGTGGAAAAATCAAATCTCGTCCGCCACCGTGAATATCAAAATTTTCTCCCAAATACTTTACACTCATGGCAGAGCATTCAATGTGCCATCCTGGTCTTCCTTTTCCCCATGGGCTATCCCAAACTGGTTTGTCCTCTGAGAATTTCCATACTGCAAAGTCTAGTGGATCATTTTTTGCCTCATCTACTTGAATTCTTGAACCTGATTGTAATTCATCAATTTTCTTTTTTGATAATTTTCCATATTCTGGAAATTTTGTTACTGCAAAATACACTCCATTTTTTGATACATATGCAATACCCTTTCCAATTAATTTTTCAATGAATTTTACAATATCTTCAATGTGCTCTGTTGCTTTAGGGTAATTTGTTGCACGTTTTACATTCAGTCCATCAAAATCTCTGAAATAGTTTTCAATGTACCTTGTACTGATTTTCTCAGCAGTTGTGTTTTCTTCATTTGCTTTATTGATAATTTTATCATCGACATCTGTAAAATTCTGAATAAATTCAATTTTTCTTCCTTTAGACTCTAAGTATTTCCTTAATACATCAAAAACTATGATTGTTCTTGCATGCCCAATGTGTGATTCATCATATACTGTTACTCCACAAAGATAAACTCTAATTTTTTCTGTATCTTCTAGATGTTGCTCTGAATTTCTCAGTGTATCTTGGAGTTTCATGATTCTTCTATGGTTGGTTTTTGAGCTAACAATCTTTTATGTTCACTGTTTAGATTTAGTTCTTGTATTTTTTCAATTTTTGATTTTTCTATTTGGGTTATTTTCTGAATCTCATCTATTGAGAGTTTTTTCTCTAACATACAAAACAAAATAGAGTCTATTTCTTCATATGATATTCCTAATTCATTTTCTGCCTCATGATCTTTCCATAAATGTGGACTGCTCTTTTTTGAAATTACATTTTCTGGAACTTGTAGATATTTGGCAATTTCTCTTACTTGAAGTTTGTATAGTGATATGATGGGTGTGATATCTGATGCTCCATCCCCCTGCTTTGTAAAGTACCCAATACTGTATTCACTTTTGTCACTTGATCCTAATACAAGGTAATTTTTTAGATTTGCATAATAATACAAAATATTTGTTCTAACTCTGGCACGTAAATTTCCTCTAGCTTTTTCATTTGGTTCTAGGTACATTGAATATTCTTTTACAATTGGATTGATGTCAATTAATTTGTATTCTATTCCTGTAAGTGCAATCATTTTTAGTGCATCTTCTGTTTCTGATTTTGGTGTAATTTCTGTATCTGGCATCACTATTGCAAGTGTTTTTTCTTTTAGATTTCTTTTACAAATGTATGCTAGTACTGCAGAATCAATACCTCCACTTAATCCTAAAATTAGTCCGTTTGAATTTGTTTTTTTAATTTTGCTTGTAAGAAACGATTCAATTTTTTCTGTAATTTTAGAATAATCTTGATTTTTAATTTCATCTGTAATGTCTTGATTCAATGATAATTTTGCAGAATTTGTGTGAATAAAAAGTGTGCCTAATTTTGATTTTTTATATATCTACGTAGATACCGTCATCTCTGGTCTCTACAGAATATGTTTCAAGTTTGACATCTTTGAGATAATCTGTGAGTTGACCTGTTTTGATGTTATAATGCCAAAAGTGTAATGGACATTCAACTATGTCTCCATCTAATTTACCTGGCGCAATTGATCCATCCTGATGTACACATAGATCATCTATTGCATGATATCCATCTTGATTGAAAATTGCAATCTGTTTGTTTTCTATTTTGAAAGCTTTACCCTTTCCTTTTTCTATTTCTCCTTTTTCAGCAATCTTCTTCCAAGTCAATGAATAAGTGGTTTTTTTGTCATTTATTTACATTCGCATGAGTTTTGTTTTTATAGTGTTTTTGAATCCTCATTTTTATGAGTAAGGTAAAGTCTAGTCCAAAACTGATCAAAGAAGGCAAACTGTCTTACGAATGGGCCAGATCTCATATGCAAATTCTTGATAATACTATTAATCGATTAAAAAAATCAAAACCTCTCAAGGGAATCACTTTGGGATTTTGTTTACACGTTACAAAAGAAACTTCTGTTTTACTAATGGGTGCTAAAGAACTAGGTGCAACAGTAGCTGTTTGTGGTGGTAATCCTTTAACCACTCAAGACAATATTGCAGCCTTTTTGGCATCTCAAGGAATCAATGTTTATGCATGGCATGGACAATCTGTTAAAGACTATGATTGGTCAATTGATCAAGTACTCAAACATAAACCAACTATTCTCACTGATGATGGTGCAGATATGAACATCAAAGCACATTTTGATAAACGATTCAAAGATATGAAAGTTTTAGGAGCTACTGAAGAAACTACTGCTGGTGTAACTCGAATAAGAGCTGTAGAAAATCAAGGCAAATTACGTTATCCTGTAATTTTAGTTAATGAAGCTTACACTAAACATATGTTTGATAACCGATATGGTACTGGACAAAGTACCATTGATGGTTATTTGCGCGCTATGAATTTACTAATGGCATCAAAACGTGTTGTGGTAGTCGGATATGGATGGGTCGGTCGTGGTGTTGCATCTAGATGCAATGGAATGGGCTCTAAAGTAATAGTAACTGAAGTTGATCCTGTTAAAGCACTTGAAGCACATATGGATGGATTTGAAGTCATGCCAATGTCACAAGCAGCAAAACTTGGTGATATGTTTATCACCTGTACTGGAATGACGAGTGTAATTCGAAAAGAACACATTTTGAAAATGAAAGATGGTGCAATAATGGGTAATGTTGGACACTTTGATGTTGAAATTGATGCTGACTTTTTACTAAAGAAATCAAAATCTGTAAAAGAAGTTAGACCAACTCTTGATGAATGTACTTTGAAAAATGGTAGAAAAGTTTACTTGATTGGACAAGGACGTTTGGCAAATCTAGTTGCAGCAGAAGGACATCCTCCTGAAGTAATGGCACAATCATTTTCAAATCAACTTTTGTCTGTATTGTATATTCTTAAAAATCACAAAAAAATGGAAAACAAAATCATTGATGTTCCTAAAGAGATTGATATTCAAATTGCATTTGACGCATTAAAAGCCATGGATGTTAAAATTGATAAATTAACTCCAGAACAAGTCAAATATGCAAATAACTGGTAAAACTTCTTAACTCCAATTTTATCTTTAAACATTACATCATGAATAAAAGAGCTATAATCACAAGTGCCCTACCTTATGCAAATGGTGAGATCCACTTGGGTCATGTTGCATCCACGTATCTTCCAGCTGATGTTACTACACGATTCTTAAAACAAAATGGTGTTGAAGCGTACTATGTTTGTGCATCTGATGATTTTGGAACGCCAATTTTAATTCAGTCTGAAAAAGAAGGTAAAACCCCTGCAGAGTATGTTGCTCATTGGAATAAACGTGATTATGATGATTTTTCAGCTTTTAACATTAATTTTGATTATTTTTACAAGACTAGCTCTTCTGAAAATATCCAATTTGTCCAAGATGTATTCAAAAAACTCAATGATTCTGGGCATATTTACGAACAAGAAATAATTCAATTTTATTGTAATAATGATAAAAAATTCCTACCTGACAGATATGTGAAAGGAATTTGTCCTCATTGCAAGGCTGAAGATCAATATTCTGATTTGTGTGAGAGTTGTGGTCGTGTACCTGAAGAAATAACTGATCCAAAATGTGCTCTTTGTGGTCAACCTCCAACTAAGGAAAAAACAAATCATTATTTTTTCAAACTCAAAAATTTTGCCGATTCCTTATCTATATGGCTTGATGAAAATAACCGCCTCCAAAAAGATGTTAAAAAATATGTTCAAAATTGGATTAAATCTGGTTTGATTGATTGGGATATCACTCGAGATATTCCTTGGGGTGTTCCTGTTCCTCTTGATGATGCAAAGGGTAAGGTGTTTTATGGTTGGTTTGATAATCACCTGGCCTACATTTCAACTGCGCTAAAATTTTTAAATGATAAAGGGATTGATGGAAAAGAATTTTGGAATTCAGCTGACATTTATCATTTTATTGGTAAAGATATTGTGTATCATCATTACCTATTTTTACCTGCAATGCGACTTGGATTAGATAAAGAGTACAAATTACCTGATTATATTCCAACGCGAGGACATCTTACACTACAAGCAAAAAAGATTTCAAAAAGCAGAAATTGGTATATTGGATTAAAACAATTCTTAGAATACTATCCTGCAGATTATCTTAGATTCTATTTGGTATCAATTAATCCGTATTCTCAAGATGACTTGAATTTTGATTGGGATGATTTTACTACTAGAATCAATTCTGAGCTTATTGGTAATCTTGGAAATTTTGTAAATCGTGCATTAGGGTTTACAAAAAAAGCATTTGATGGTAAAATTCCTGAAATTGATTCTTTTGATGAAAAAGATTCTGAGGCAGAAAAGAAAATCAAATCACTTGCATCTGAAGTTGGCTCTTTAATGGAACAAAATCATCTTGATAGAGCACTAAAGAAAATCATGGAGTTTTCATCTCATTTTAACCAATATTTCCAACACAAAGAACCTTGGAAGAAAGGACCTGGTACTACAAACTGTGTATTTTTATCTGTAAATGCTGTTAGGAGTTTGGCAGTTGCAATCTTTCCATTTATGCCTGAATCTGCTCAAAAAATATGGGATCAGGTAGATCTGGATGGTGATATTGCTGATATTCCTTGGAGTGAAATTTCTAATTTGGGGATCTCTTCAGGACATATTTTGGGGGAGCCCTCCCCGTTGTTTGCCAGAGTAGAGTCCACTGATATTGAAGAATATAAAAAACAATTGAGTCCTTCTTAATTGTAATTTTACAAGCACTTCATAACGTAATACTGAAAGTTAGATTTGAATACTGGTAGTTTTAATCTTAATTATGATGTTTTTAGAAATTGGAATTGAAGTTTGGGCACAGCTAGCAACAGCTGGTGCAACTATAGCTTTGGTCATATTATTATTTTTAACCGTAAAACAATTTGAGGCTCAAGTGGAAGTGAGCAGAATTCAAACTGAATTTAGATTCCGACCTTGGATTGGGCCTACTGGACCAATTAAAAAAATGGAAAAATCCATCAGTGATGATTGTCAGTTTGATATTGCAATCAAAAATTATGGTGAATTACCTGCAAATGGAATTACTGCAAAATTCATAAAAAGTACTGAACCACTCACTCGTGATTCATTTGAATCTTCAACTACAACTTCTTATGAACTTGGACCAATGTTGCCTACTATGGAGAAACATTATTGGTTTTTCATTGATTCTGATTTATGGGAAAAAGCAGACACTGGTTCTGCAACTCTTCATACTGCATTATATTTTGAATACAAACACGCTGGGAGAAAATGTGGATATGGAATGTTGAGTGAGTATAGTCCTTCTGCTAAAAATTTCATTCATAAAGACATGTGGATAGATTAGTTAGAAAATTATTTTTACCAGTCTATTCTGTACGTTTTACCTTTGGGGATATCTTCCATCTCCCATCTTATTTTTTCAATTTTTCCTTCCTTGGTAATTTTAGGAATTATCTTTGATGGTGTACTCTCCTCTGTTTCTTGATTAACTTCTAAAAGTTTTGGTTGTTTAATTCCATTTTCTAATGGATAATGAAATGACATGTTGAATTTTTGACAATCAATTAAAAATGCATTCTCAAAATATCTTTCAGGCTCGGCTACCTCGTATTGTAATGTGTATTTTTTACCTGTATCTTCTTTGGTAATTGGCTCACTAAATGATGTTGTAAATTCCTTACAGTCTGGTTTATCCACATTAATACTGGTAATTTTACAGTCTCTATCTTTTTCATCATAAACTTTGATGTTTAGATCATTGATATCTGGAATTTCAACATCAAATGCTATTCCGTGTAGCACTTTTTTTATCGGTTCATTTGAAATATTTGCAACTTCGTATGTTCTTTTATGCTGAACAATCATTTTCTCTGGATCCATTACTGTTAGTATCAGATCAATTGATGGATACATTGTAGTTTTTTGTAATCTTAGAACTTCCTCTCCGTATTTACTTCGAATTGATGCCCCTTTCTCTGGGTGCTTACTATTCCCAAAACCATCTCCATACACTGAATACAAAAGCATAGTTGTGCCGTGTTTTAGAACTACATCGTGAACTGGTTTGATGATTGCCCTGTATTCATCTGATAATGAGATTAAATCCTCTGCTAAACTAGGAGACATCAAAATATGTGCATCATCTCCAAAATCCATGACTCTTCTGGCATAAATAATTCCAGGACCCCATGTATTTCTCTGACCTAGCAAATCATTTACCAAAAAACAGTTTCCACTATGTAGTCCAATTCGTATTCTGACTGTTTCACTAGGAATCTTTCCTTTATTGTAAACTGCTAATTTTGTATGTAATTCAACTGCTAATAGTAATGGCAATTCAGGACCTTGCATAAATCCAATACAGCACCCATCTCCTGTTGGTAGTAACAGTAGTGAGTCTAATGGAACTGATTTGAATGACTGACATTCAGAAATACATTTGTTTAACACTTCGATTTTTTTAATTTGAGTTTTTGTTGACATTGATGTGTCTGACAATCCTACTATATCTACAAAGAAGAAATTTGCATGAATTAGCTTTAGTGACGCTGTAAAATCCATGAATTCACCTGATTTTTTTTATTAAATAACACTTTTGTTTTTTAATATAATCCTACATTCTTACTGTATTTGGATTGTACTGAGTATAATTTTTAAATTTTTACAAATCCCAAAGTTTGTAAAACACCAGAAAAGTACAATTTCAGTATACCTTGAAACCTGTAATCCCTAGAATTTCTACTCGCAAATATTATGACCTGTCAACTGGTAAGATGTTGAAAAATAATTCATATTTTTTGTATCCAAAAAAAGCATTTACTGCTTTGAGTAAATCATCTGAATTTACAATAATGATTCATGGATTGAGAAATGATAATGCAGGAGCTATGGCTAAAGTTGTTTTAGCAAAAAACAGACTTCATAAACTTGGATATGTTCACCCTGTAATTGGATATAGCTATGATTCAAACACAACTGGGGCACATTTGATAAAATATGCAAAACGTTCTCTTGCGGTAGGACAAAGTATTGCAAAGAAAAATGGGCGTAATCTTGGTAAATTTATTGAGGATTTCAAATGTAATAATCCAAAAATAAAAATTCGGTTAATTGGACATTCTTTGGGCTCTCAAGTGATACTAAGTACAGTGGAATATCTTGCAAAAAAGAAACAAAACAAGGGAATTATTGAAAGTGTTTACTTTTTTGGGGCATCGATAACTGAAGACGTTCCATCATCTAAAAAATATGGTAAACTACTTGATGTTGTAATTAATAAAAAAATAATAAATCATTATGCTCCAACGGATGATGTTCTAAAGTGGGCTGATAATAAAAAATATGTTAAAGGTCCTCTTGGATTAAATGGCGCCACTGGAAAACCCATTAAAAAATACCATCAAAAATTAACAAAACCTCAAAATCATCGATTTGCTAGCTATACTAAAACACTGAATTCCTTTCCATAATTTTTAAAAACTTATTTTTTATATTTTTCTAGAACTTCTTTGATCTGGTTTTTAGACTCTTTTTCTTATCTGAGAATATTGGTAAAGTTTGTAAATGTTGTTGGAAAAACTGAGTCTTTATGGACTTTGGATTTTTTGTTGAATTATCTTGATGATTCTTTACCTTTAATCCTAAAAAACTCCCACGCAAAAATAAATAGATGTGTTCTTTCTAATTGATTACAAGATTATGTCGATGCTGATAAAATCTAAATTAAAATTTCTTTTGATTATCCCCATGCTTGTGGGAATTATTTATTTTGGAACTAGCGTATCTGATTTTGATATTTTGGAAAGTATGGATACTCAAAAATGGGTATTGGAACAATTTGCAATAAACTATGAAGCAATGATGATTGCATGTAGTGAGGATTCTCTTAATCCTGAAGAATTACAATCATGTCTAAATGCATTTGATGAAGTAAGGGAATTTTGTGCCATTGAGAGTGCAGACCCATGTGGTGATAAACAAATGGATCAATTAGAACAAAAATTATTGGATATCTGATAAGATTAGATAATTTCTTTTAGAAAATAAAGTAAAAAAAACGTATTTACGCCTGATTTTTTACTCAAAAATAATGGTGTTATCTGTAAATTTTGTAGTTTTAGGTAAGCAATCACTTGCATCTGAATTTGGAAAAAAAGGTACAGAGACTGATCTTATTCTTTATGATAGAAAAGAATCTGATATTATCAAAACATGGGTTGTCCCTGGCGGGTTTCCTGAAAAAATACAGCCCTTGTTTCAGGCTATCAATTTGGCAGAATATGTAATATTTCATGTAGATAAATTAGACAAATTCACAGGAGAACAAATTATTGCACTTGACTCATTAAAAAAAGAAAAAGGAATCTTATCTCATACGTTTGATGTAGATGAATCAAAATTAGATATGATGATCAAAGGAACTGTAGTTGAAAAATATCTCAAAGTAGACCAAGATAAAATCAAAGAAGAAATGGATAAACTAGAACCTATTTCCAATGACGGTCCTTCTGAGTTGTTAATTGATCATTGCTTTGATGTCAAAGGTGTTGGAACTGTAATTTTAGGTAAGGTAACAAATGGAAAAATAAAACAATATGATAATCTAAAACTCTACCCTGCAAATATTGATGTGTTAATCAAATCAATTCAAATGCATGATGATCCAGTTACAGAATCTATCTGCCCTGCCAGAGTTGGACTTGCAGTAAAGGGTGCAAAACCAGATGAGGTTGGACGTGGCGATGTTATTGCAGCAGAAGGTGCAGTTGATATTAAAACAGAACTTGAACTTGATTTTATAAAATCTCCTTTTTACAAAAGTGAAATTGCAGAAAATCAAGGATGTCTTGTAAATATTGGATTACAAATCAAAGCTGCAAAATTTACCTCAATATCTCCTCTAAAACTATCCTTTGAGAAACCAGTAATTTGTAAAAAAGGAGAGATTGCAGTAATTTTAAAACCTGAATCTACAACCATTAGAATACTCGGCAGTGGGTCAATTCAATAAAACAAAGTATTTCTAAATCTAAAAACAATGATTCTTCGTGGAACCTGTACGTGCATGTCCTATTTGCCCAAAATGTGGTTCTAAACGATTTGAACGACTCCCTGGAAAAAATGTCACAGTAAAGTGTCGTTCATGTGAGAAAATCATTGAAATCTAATTAGTTAATATTTGCATTATTTTTTCATATTCTCATGGCAAAAACATGGAAAGACGCTGATATCAGTCTTGATCCGATAAAGGATCAAACTATCGCTGTAATCGGTTATGGAATTCAAGGTGATGCTCAAGCAAATAACATGAAAGACTCTGGTCTTAATGTAATAATTGGTCTTAAAGAAGGCGGTAACAGCTGGAAAAAGGCAGAAGCTGATGGTCACAAAGTAATGTCAGTAGCTGAGGCAACAAAGCAAGCCGACATTATTCACATATTGATTCCAGATATGATTCAGGGACAAGTGTACAAAGATGAAATCGGTCCAAATCTTTCAGATGGAAAAGCATTGTCATTTTCTCATGCCGCTGCAATCTATTGGAAATGGATTGAAGCACCAACCAACGTTGATTTAATCATGATTGCACCAAAAGGCCCTGGCTCCAAAGTTCGAGAAACATATCTTGATAATTTTGGAACTCCAGCTATTGTTGCAGTTGAACAAGACTTTACAGGAAAAGCTTGGGATAGAACATTGGGAATTGCAAAAGCAATTGGAAGTGCAAGAGCTGGATTAATCAAAACTGCTTTCAAAGAAGAAGTAGAAACTGATTGGTTTGGTGAGCAAGCAGACCTTTGTGGTGGTGCAGCTTCTATGGTAACAAATGCATTTGAAACTCTAGTTGAGGCAGGTTACCAACCAGAAATTGCATATTTTGAAGTTTTACATGAACTCAAACTCATTGTAGATATGATTCAAAGATATGGAATTAATGGAATGTGGAGACGTGTTAGTGAGACTGCCAGATATGGTGGTTTAACTCGTGGACCAATGGTCATGGATAAATCAAATAAAGAGAATATGAAAAAAGTTCTCACCATGATTCAAGATGGCACATTCAACAACGAGTGGATTTCTGAATATCAAAAAGGCGGAAAAGAATCATTTGACAAGTACATGAAAGAATATGACGAACACCAAATTGAAAAAGTTGGTAAAGAAATGCGTAAAATGATGTGGCCTGATTCCACAGAATAATCTTTTTTCTTATATTTTTCAAATTTTTACTATTTTGATGAGGTATTCCCAAAAATGAGACTTTCACACTCTCTTTTTTAGTAAAAAGCCCTTCACATAATACAGTGTATTCAGAAAATTATCTTTTCTGTAACTCTAGTATATTTTTTCTAAATGATATTTTAGAAACTGAAATCATTTATGATGGAAAAAACTCTATGACCAAAAATTCTATGAGGTCATTTTTATGACTCTTGAAGAAAAAAGTACTGAAATTATTTCTTGCTGGGAATGTGGTTCTGATATTGTTCAATACTTTGAGGTAAAATATGCTGGCACAAGAGGAAAATGTCTTTCTTGTAAAATTGATTTTCCTTTAGAATAATTACAATAAACAATAATTTTTATAATATTTCTAAATTAATTTTAGATTTTTCTTAATTTTGATACGCCGGTATTGATATGTTCAACAATTGTAGGTAATGTTGTACCTGGACCATATACATGATCTACTCCTGCCCTGATCAAATCTTTATGATCAATATCTGGAATTACTCCTCCTCCAACAACTAATACATCATTGATTTTTTTCTTTTTTAGTTCTTTTACAACTCTTGGAAATAATGTCCCATGTGCACCGTTAAGTAAACTCATTGCAACTGCATCTACATCTTCATCTTCTGCAATTTGTGCAACTCTTTCTGGTGTTGCAAAAAGACCTGAATAGATTACCTCCATTCCTGCATCTCTGAATGCTCTGCATAACACTAGTGCGCCTCTGTCATGACCATCTAATCCTAATTTTGCAACTAGGATCTTAACACTTCGAGATGCAGTTTTTTGTTTCATAATGCTACTGTTATTTTATACATTTTAAAGCCTTTATTTGATTTTCTAAAATTTTCATGGAAAATCTACTTAAAGCCTAACTAAATCATCACAGTCGTGGATACTGCTCCCATCAATTATCAATTAACATTTGAACCAGATTTAAAAAAATTCATTTTTTCTGGAACTGAATCTATCACTGTATCTTGTAAAAAGAGTACTAATTTGATCACTATGCATTGTGCTGAATTAAAGATCAAATCCTGTCAGGTGCTTTCTGAAACTAAGATAATTGATTCTACTCCTAAAACTAACGAGAAAAAAGAGGAATTATCTATTAAACTAGGCCAAAAAATTAAGGGCAAAGCTACAATCCATTTGGAATTTCAAGGGATTCTAAATGATAGATTATTGGGTTTTTACCGTAGTCAATACAAGCAAAATGGTAAAACCAAATATCTTGCAACAACGCAATTTGAGGCCGCAGATGCACGTCGTGCATTCCCATGTTGGGATGAACCTGAAGCAAAGGCAACTTTTGAAATTTCAATTATTGCAGATAACAAATTCACTGCAATCTCAAACATGCCTATTGTATCAAAGAAAAAAATTAAAAACAAAACTCTTTACACATTTGGAAAAACTCCTGTGGTTTCAACTTATTTGATTTATCTTGGAGTTGGAGAATTTGAATATCTAACTGGTAAAACAGGTAAAGTACAAATTCGTGTTGTTACAACAAAGGGGAATAAATCTAAAGGAAAATATTCTTTGGATTTAGGAAAGAAACTTTTAACTTCTTATGAAAAATATTTTGGAATAAAATACCCTTTACCTAAATTAGATTTGATTGCGATTCCTGATTTTGCAGCAGGAGCAATGGAGAATTGGGGCGCAATTACATTTAGAGAAACCATTTTACTTTATGATCCTAAAACATCTTCTACTAGGACAAAACAATTCATTGCTGAAGTAATATCTCACGAAATTGCACATCAGTGGTTTGGCAATCTAGTTACTATGAAATGGTGGAATGATTTGTGGCTCAATGAAAGTTTTGCAACATTTATGGCAACAAAATTTGTTGATAAGTTTTATCCTGAATGGAATTTGTGGGATCAATTCATTGAAGATGCAATGAACAACGCAATGGGGTTAGATGCACTAAAAACTACACATCCAATAGATGTAACTGTAAATTCTCCTGCTGAAATTCGAGAAATATTTGACGCCATTTCATATGATAAAGGCGGTTGTGTTTTGAGAATGCTTGAGAATTATGTGGGTGAGACCAACTTTAGAACTGGTCTTAAAAAATACCTGTCCACTTTCAAATATGCTAATGCTAAAGGACAGGATTTGTGGGATGCAATTGGCAAGGCATCAAAAATGCCTGTAAGTGCAATGGTTAATTCGTGGCTAAAGCAGCCTGGATTTCCTCAAATTGATATTACTCAAAATGGTAAATCCTTGACTCTAAAACAGAATCGGTTTTTGATGGAACCTACTGCAAAAACTCAGAAAGGACTTTGGCATGTTCCAATAACATATGGATTGGGAAATGAAACTACTAAATTATTAACAAAAAAATCAATCACTGTTAAAACTCCTGATGGCCCTGGATTTGTTGCAAATATGGGTAGAACTGGTTTCTATAGAATAAAGTATGATGATGGAATTTTACTTGATCTTAAAATGTTAGTAGACCAAAAACAAATTCTACCTGTTGATAGATGGGCAATTCAAAATGACTTGTTTGCATTGTGTGTTGCAGGAAAAGAAGACATTCAAAACTATTTAGATTTCACTGATGCATATTTTGATGATGATTCATATCTCCCACAAACAAATGTTGCACACAATCTAAGCTCACTAACAATGTTAACATATTTTGAAGATTTCACTGATGAAATTAGAGAATACACAATTAACTATTTTAGAAAAATTTTATCTAATCTTGGTTGGGAATCTAGTAAATCTGATAAACATACTGATGCATTTTTGAGAGGATTTTCAATCTCTATGTTGGGGAAATTAGGTGATGAATCTATTTTGGAGCAGGCTAATTTGAAATTTAAATCATTTTTGAAAAATCCATCAACCCTACATCCTGATATTCGTGAACCTGTATTTTCTCTTGTGGCTTGGACTGGAAATGCAAAAACTCATTCTCAATTTGTAAATTTGTATAAAAAAGCAACTACTATGGAGGAGAAATTACGTTTCTTAGGTGCATTGTGTAGTTTCCGTAATGAAAAATTATTACTTAAAACATTGGCATTTTCTCAAACTTCTGAGGTTCGTTCACAAAATATGCAATTACCTATAATGAAAATTGCTGCTAATCCTTATGGGAAAAAGATTCTTTGGCCTTGGCTAAAGAAAAATTGGGGAAAGATGAGTAAAAAAGTCGGATATGGCAATCCTCTCTTTAATAGAATTGTTGCAAGTATCACTTTGATTGCAGATGATTCTATGGAATCTGACATTAAAGCATTCTTTAAGAAAAACCCTACTCCTGGAACTGAAAGAACACAAACTCAAACTCTTGAAAAAATTAGAATTCATTCCAAGTTTTTGAGAAAAATGAAAAAAGACTTTAAAAAATAAACATGGCAAAAAAAATTCTCCCTGTGATTTCACTTGGAATTATTACTGTTTTTGCAATAATTTTTCTTAGCGGGGGCGGTACTGATAACAAAGATATTCTTTCTCAAACATTTCAAGTAGATGCAATTTATTATGACTCTGGTGATGTTGAGATCTCATTTCTTGATAAATCTGGAAAAACTGATTTTGTAATTATGGAGATACTTGGAATGGATGAATCTTTCCAAAAATCTCTTCCTGGTTCTCAATTTGTAGAAACTGTTTCATTTCCTAATTCTCCAAAATATGGTTGGGCAATACACCCAATAGTTTTAGAAATAGAACATTTAGAATTTGGACATATTCAACTAAAAACTGAAATTCACCCTCATGATAAACCTGTTCCGCCAGTTATCTATTCTAGACCATAGACTAGACATGATATTGCATTACTATGTTTTTTAATAAATTGGTATAATAGAAGCATTCTCACACATTAATCATTGACTATCAATCATCCTAAAATTCTTGGAATTAATCTATTTGAAATAATTGAAACACTATATGGCAATAAAGAAAACTCCATGTATCTAAAGGAACTTTGTCCAATATTGCGTAGGGAATACAAAGATGTCAAATTCGATGTAATGTATTTAGATAGTTTAGAGTATGCTCAATCTGATTTTATTGAAGATACGGTTAATCGAAGAGTAGTTTTTCTAACTCCAAAATCTGTGAATATAATGAGTAGGCCAGTACCTCCAAAAGATTATGATGAATTTATCCAAATGTTTGCAAATCCTGAGAAAGACTTTGGAGATTCTGTTATTTCAGATAAGGGTAGTAAATTCAAAAGAGCCTTTAGATTTCTTAAATCCAATTAGATCTATTGATCTAATCCTAAATAAAATAATAATCACATACAAGATTTTATTGCACCTCTGAAAACTTTATTGTATATTGGATTCTCTTACTGATTTAAAAAAAGGTAAACGTGGAGCAATTGCAAAAACTATTTCTCTAGTTGAAAATGATCCAAAAAATACAAAAAAATTACTAAAGAAAATTTTCAAAGACACTGGTAATTCTATGATCATTGGAATTACAGGACCAGCTGGTGCTGGTAAAAGTTCACTAATTAACAAAACTGCTGTTGCTCTAAAAAAATTAGGTACAAAACCTGCTGTTCTTGCAATTGATCCTACCAGTCATGTTACTGGCGGGGCGATTTTAGGTGACAGAGTACGAATGACTGAATCCACTGATTCTGGAACATATATTCGAAGTATCGCATCCAGGGGTGCAACAGGTGCAGTCTCTCATTCACTTCGAAACAGCATCAGAGTTTTGGAATATGCTGGATTTAATCCAATAATAATTGAAAGTGTTGGTGCTGGACAAACAGAAGTTGAAATTTCAAATATTGCAGATATCACCGTAGTTGTTTTTAATCCAAACACTGGTGATAGTATTCAAACAATTAAAGCTGGTTTAACCGAAATTGGCGATATCTATCTTGTAAACAAAAGTGATCTTGCTGGAACCAATCAACTCTTTGATGCAGTACGTGATTTTATTGGGGATTCTGAACGAAACCCCGTAATCCTCAAAACATCTGTAAAAAAGAATTCTGGGATCTCAGAATTTGCTAAAACCCTCAAAACTATGATGGTCTCAAAAAAGAAATTAAAGAAACAAAAAGATCAAGAACGACTAGAATCTGAACTAAAAGATATTGTTTTAAAGAACATCAAAGAAAAGATGGATAACATGCTTGCTTCTGATAAAACATTTTCAAAATATCTTAAAAAATTACAAACTAAAAGTATTGATCCTTTTGAAGCTGGAGACAAGATTACAAAATCTTTGATGAAATAACATGGCCACAAAAAAATCTACTAAACCCACATCTGAAAAGAAACTTTTTACTGATTCAAATTTTGAAGTAAAGCGAATTTATCAAAAATCATCCAAAAAAAGATCAATTGAGGATTCCGGAAAATATCCTTACACTAGAGGAATTCATCCTGGAATGTATCGTGAAAGATTTTGGACCATGCGTCAATATTCTGGATTTGGAGATGCTAAACTAACTAATGAACGATTCAAATTCATGCTTGAAAAAGGTCAAACTGGCCTTAGTATGGCATTTGATTTGCCAACTCAAATTGGATATGATTCTGATTCTCCACAAGCTGAAGGCGAAGTAGGAAAAGTTGGAGTCTCTATTACATCTATCAAAGACATGATGACAGCTTTTGATGGTATTCCTTTAGGAAAAGTAAGTTCATCAATGACTATCAATTCCTCTGCATCAACTTTACTTGCATACTATATTGCAGTTGGAGAATCACAAGGATTCAAAAGTCATGATCTTCGTGGAACAACTCAAAATGATATTCTAAAAGAATACATTGCAAGAAATACCTACATCTACCCTCCTCAACCTTCAATGAGATTGATTGGTGATATGATTGGATATTGTGCAGAAAAAGTTCCTTCATGGTATCCTGTATCTATATCTGGGTATCATATGAGAGAGGCTGGTTGTACGGCGACACAAGAAGTTGCATTTACTTTAGCTAATGCAATTGCATACATCCAAACTTGTCTTGATGCTGGATTAAAAATTGATGACTTTGCACCACGTTTGTCATTTTTCTTTTGTTGTACTATTGAGTTCTTTGAGGAAGTGGCAAAGTTTAGAGTTGCAAGAAAAGTTTATGCAAAAATCATGAAAGAAATGTTTCATGCAAAAAATCCTCGCTCTATTCAATTAAAATTCCATACTCAAACTAGTGGTGAATCTTTAACTGCACAACAACCAAATAACAATATTATTCGAGTTGCAATTCAAACTATGGCTGCAGTATTGGGTGGCACTCAATCACTTCACACAAATTCTAGAGATGAAGCATTGGCACTCCCTACACAGGAATCTGCAAAAATTGCATTAAGAACACAACAGATTGTAGCAAATGAGAGTGGTATTACAAAGACTGCAGACCCTATGGGTGGCTCTCACTATCTAGAAGACCTATGTGATCAAATTGAGGCTGATGTGTGGAAATATCTTAAAAAAATACAAAAAATGGGCGGTTCAGTTAAAGCCATTGAGAAAGGATTCTTCCAATCAGAAATTAGAGCAAATGCCTATCGTCTCAAAAAAGAAGCAGACTCTGGTGAGCGAGTAATAGTGGGTGTCAACAAGTATGATGAACCAGAAGAACAACCAGAATTACTTCGAGTAGATGGGAGAATTGAGATTGCACAAAATAAGGCCATAAAGAAATTACGAGCATCTCGTGATAATAAAAAATTAGATAAAGCACTTTCTGCAATGAAAAGTGCAGCTGATACTGATGAGAATTTAATGCCATACATTGTAACTGCTGCTAAAGCCTTTGCTACAACTGGTGAGATAAGTAATACATTCAGAGAAGTCTTTGGTGAGTATCGTCCAAAAGAAGTCTTTTAGCCCAACTCTTTCGTGATTTTATTTTAATTGCAGATTAAATTTTTTACTAAGTTTCTAATTCAACCATTTATACAATAATTATGATGAGCGTATTGATTCATGTCTTCAAAACGAGATTATTATGAAGTTTTAGGAGTTTCTAAATCAACTTCAGTTGATGAATTAAAAAAACAATATAGAAAATTGGCATTAAAATTTCATCCTGACAGAAACAAATCTGCAGAAGCACCTGAACATTTCAAGGAAATTTCAGAAGCATATGCTGTTTTATCTGATACTGAAAAAAGACAACTCTATGATCGACATGGACATGCTGGTGTTGATGGAATATATTCACGCCAAGATATTTTTCAGAGTGCACAAGGAGGGGGATTTGATTCTAATGATGTGTGGGGATAGCGTAACAAAGGTGCTGCTCTGTATTCTCTTGGCAAGTATGATGAGGCGATTAAATGCTATGATAAAGCAATTGAGTTTGATCCTGATAATCCTGTGGTGTGGAACAACAAAGGTCTCGCACTGAATTCTCTTGGCAAGTATGATGAGGCGATTAAATGCTATGATAAAGCAATTGAGATTGATCCTGA
>Ga0209044_1000402_pt1 | contig 35626 bp, 36 predicted proteins | sample SaaInlV_130m_DNA_FD_184655 | JGI IMG/M metagenome (GOLD analysis project Ga0209044, IMG submission 184655) | Marine microbial communities from expanding oxygen minimum zones in the Saanich Inlet - SI037_S4LV_130m_DNA (SPAdes) (version 2) | ecosystem: Environmental > Aquatic > Marine > Intertidal... | reverse complement strand
CTGAGCGCATAAACAGCCCTGAGCGGATAGACAGCCCTGAGCGTGAAGACAGCCCTGAGCGCATAAACAGCCCTGAGCTTGCAAACAGCCCTGAGCGCATAGACAGCCCTGAGCGCATAAACAGCCCTGAGCGGATAGACAACCCTGAGCAAGCGTTCGAAAACGAAGAAAACGCAGCGCCAGATCACAGGGCAGAAATGGATTTGGCTGATAACATATCAAACTCAGCCGAAGTATCGGGTATGGAAGCACCAACGTCCCAGACAGGGCCGACAGATTTATTATCCGGGTACAGCAATACCAGCTTCGCGATACAGCTAATCGCCCTGCAAACACTCGAAGAAGTGACACAATACACAGAAAAATTCAATCTGAACCCGCCCATGTATGTGAAGATTCGCAGTCAGGGCTCAGACTGGTACGTCGTGCTGTTGGGAATATATGAAACCAGGCCTGAAGCCGATGCAGCTTCAGAAAAATGGGCTTCGAGCCACGACCCATACTCAAGACCCTGGGTCCGCCCGCTGCATCCATTGAAAAAAGCCGCGAACCTTGTGGCCCCCTAAACATGAGCCAGCCTAACCAACTGAAGCTAATTCCTTCGGTCGACAAGCTTCTCTCGTCAGCAGCGTTTCGGAATACGATTGGAGTTTATGGGCATACCCGGACAAGCCAATCTATTCGTGAATACCTGTCTTCTCTTCGATCTGAGGTTCGGCAAAATGATGGTCACCCAATTCCTGCGATGGAGGATATCGCGGTCATCATTACAACCTCGCTGGATGCAATTGATACCAGTTCACTGCGGCCGGTTCTTAATCTGACCGGAACAGTTCTACATACTAATCTTGGCAGAGCTGCGCTGCCGGCCAGTGCACTGGACGCTGTTATACGCACGGCATCAGGAAACACCAACCTTGAGTTTGATCTATCGGAGGGGAAACGAGGCGACAGGGATGATCACGTCGAGAAGTTGCTCTGTGAATTGACGGGTGCCGAGGCTGTCACAGTTGTTAATAACAATGCCGCTGCAGTACTCATTTGCCTGAATACTTTTGCCTTTGGTAAAGAAGTCTGTATCTCACGTGGTGAGCTAGTGGAAATTGGCGGGTCTTTTCGTATCCCGGAGGTCATGGAAAAGTCAGGCTGCTCTCTCAGGGAGTTGGGCGCAACTAATAGAACGCATTTGAAGGATTATGCGAACGCGGTCAATGAGAAAACTGGTTTACTAATGAAAGTACATACCAGCAACTACGAAATCAGGGGCTTCACCCAGGAAGTAAGCTACGAGGCAGTAGCGCGTCTCGCGAAAGAAAGTGACGTACCCTTTCTTGCTGATCTTGGCAGCGGTACGCTGGTCAATCTCGAACACTACGGGCTCGAACACGAACCGACCGTGCAGGAAGTGCTGAAAGCCGGAACGGATGTTGTGACTTTTAGCGGCGACAAGTTGCTGGGCGGCCCTCAGAGCGGCATCATTGCCGGGCGCAAGGATCTCATCGAACAGGTCAAAAACAACCCCTTAAAGCGAGCGCTTCGGGTAGACAAAATGACCATGGCTTCGCTATCGGAAGTGTTGAAACTTTATAAACACCCCGAGTCCCTGACTCGGGAGCTTCCGACAATTAGGCATCTTGCGCGACGATCTGAGGAAATCAGAAGTATCGCCGAAACAGTACTACCTGCCTTTACGAAATCAGCAGGCGATAAAGCAACAGCTTCCATTATCCCGAGTGCTAGTCAGATCGGCAGCGGCGCTCTTCCCTTGGATCAGTTACCGAGTTTTTCGATCCAGATCAAACCAATTTCAGAACGTGACTCTGCACTTCAACAATTAGCCAGGGCTTTTAGAGATATGCCTGTGCCGGTAGTCGGCAGGCTACACGATGGTGCACTGCTGTTTGATGTCCGCACCCTGGATGAATGTGCTCTGCTCATAGACCAGCTCGAGCACTTTGCCTGGCCATGATTATCGCAACCTCCGGTCACGTAGATCATGGCAAGACCTCACTAGTGAATGCGTTAACTGGCATCGACACAGATCGCCTTAAAGAAGAGAAGCAGCGCGGACTAACGATCGACCTTGGGTTTGCCTACAGCGAAGCTGAATCTGGCGAACGCCTGGGTTTCGTCGACGTACCCGGACACACCAAATTTATCAGCAACATGCTGGCTGGAGTCTCGGCAATTGATTGCGCTCTCTTAGTGGTCGCCGCTGATGATGGTGTCATGCCGCAAACGCTAGAGCATCTCGAAATACTCAATCTACTTGGAATCGATTACGGCTTGATTGCGCTCACCAAGATCGATCGCTGCGATGAGGAGCAGATCAGTCGAACCCTGGAACAAATCACTCAGGTTGTGAGCCGAACTTTTCTCAAAGACGCCGAGATTTACCCTGTCTCCTCGATCACAAATGAAGGCATGGAAACGCTGCAGGTTGCACTTGAGCTCACCGCCGATGACATTCAACACCGAAGGCAAAACGGGCAATTCAGGCTCGCGATAGATCGTAGGTTCAGCATCAAGGGGTCTGGCGTGGTTGTTACAGGTAGTGTCTTTTCGGGAAGCATTTCCGTTGGTGACGAACTGTTCCTGATGCCACAGGCGATCCCAGTGCGTATTCGGGGTTTGCACACACAAAACCAGGAGGCCGAATCAGCAATTGCGGGTGATCGTTGCGCTGTAAATATTTCCGGTCAGGGCCTCGAACTGGAACTTATTCACCGCGGTAACTGGTTAACGACAAACCCGGCAGTTGCCACGGCGCGGGTGGATATAGAACTCGCGATTTCACACTCGGAAACCAGGCCTTTCTCTCACTGGACGCCTGTTCACATACATAGTGCGGCCAACCATGTCACCGGTAGAGTCGCATTACTTGAAACCACAGACACAACCAAAATAGCCCCAGGCCAAAAGGGCTTGGCTCAACTCGTGTTCGACCCGCCCATCAATCTTTGTTTCGGTGATCGAGTCATCATTAGGGACCAGGCCGCGACAAGGACGATCGGTGGAGGCAAGGTCATTAATACAACATCGCCGAAACGCGGCAGGGCAAAACCGGAACGCATTGAACAATTACGACAACTGAATCCAGGCAGCATTAAAGAAAGCCTGACGGCTCTCATCCAGAGCGGGATACACGGGATCGAACTGAAAACGATTCGCGAAATGTTCAATCTCACGGACCCGGAATTAGTGAACTATCTGGATACATCCGGGTTCGACATCGTTTCAAATCAGCTGGTGATTCCAAAAGACAGGCTTGAAACGGTCAAAGATGGACTCATAGCGAAACTGGAAGATTGGCACAAAGCCAATCCCGGTAAATCCGGGTTACCACGAAACAAGATAAGGCAGATGGTGAAAGCCTGGCACCAGGGGTTATTTGATCGAATCGTTGATGGATTAATTACCAGCGAGGAGCTTCTACAGGATGGCAACCTGGTTCAGAGACCAGGCTATGGCGTACAACTCAACAAGCAAGAGATGTCCACCTGGCAGGCAGCACTTCCACACCTGCAACAGGAGCTGTTGAAACCACCGGTGCTGCACGAACTTGCCGGCACAATGTCAGTTGAACCGAAACAACTCGAAAAAATTCTTAACCAGGTGGTCAAGACAGGCTTGTTAGTACGACCTGTAAAAAACAGGTTTTTCCTGCCAGAAGCGATGCCGGAACTAATGGCCGCTATGGCCAAGGCAGCTGATGACAAACAACAGTTTACGGTAAAACAGTATAGAGACCAGACTGGTATCGGCAGGAACCTGAGTATTGAAATACTGGAATATTTCGACCGGCAAGGTGTCACAAGACGAATTGGCGACGTACGGCAAATCATGCGCCCCGAAAATTCTTAAGGATAACAATGAGCGTTACTGACTTTAATAACAAAGTGGCGGCCATTACCGGCGCCGGATCAGGTATGGGCCAATCGCTTGCAGTGCTGTTAGCCCGGGCGGGATGTCACGTCGCAATTTCAGATCTAAATGCAGACGGTCTGGAAGAAACCCGGGCGCTGCTGGACCCAGCCGTCAACGTATCTGTGCACGTTGTCGACGTTGCTAATCGCGAACAGGTGGAGGCTTTCGCCGCTTCAGCGAACACAGAGCACAGCAAGATCAACATGATCTTTAACAATGCCGGTGTATCGGTGACAGGCCTTGCTGAACAGATGCCGTATGAAGACATCGAATGGCTGATGAGCATCAATTTCTGGGGCGTCGTGTATGGCTGTAAATCTTTCCTGCCATACCTGCGAGAAGCCGACGAAGCCGCGATCATTAATACATCCAGTATATTCGGCACTATTGCGGTGCCAAGCCAGTCCGCTTACAACGCATCCAAGTTTGCCGTTAAAGGCTACACCTATGCCTTGCGCCAGGAACTGATCGACTCACACATTGGCGTTAACTGCGTACAACCTGGAGGGGTGAAAACCAACATCGTTAATTCCTCCCGATTCATTCCAACGGACAATGAGTCAGCGACCAAGCAAGATCTGGTCGAAACATTCAGTCGGTTGGCAAGAAAATCACCAGAACAGGCGGCGGCCATTATTCTGGATGGCGTTTTGAAGAACAAAGCAAGAATTCTGGTCGGCAGTGATGCAAAGATTGCATCCTGGATAGAAAGGCTCGCGCCGGCGGCTTATCTTAAACTTCTCAGGATGAACATCACGGATTGATCTCGTCAAGCTGACGGTTTTCCGATCGTTGCACCGATTGTCGTTCCCAGAAGCTGGAACACAAGCATCACACTGGCAATGACACAGACTCTACTGAGCCAATCCACTATACCAAAATAATAGGTACCCCATAGACCGATTGTCAGACCGATTGCCAGACCAAGCACTGCACCCACGATAGGTTTTGACATGCTGTTCCACAAAATCCTGTGTCCGGTGAGCTTAGTTCATCTAGCCCCGGCAAACAATTTCCTGTTGTCGATTAACCGAGAGACAGTCTACACTTGTTCCACATATTCATCGGTTACTACAATGCGTTTTCAATTCCTGATTTGGCTCTTACTCGCACTCCCCGGTTTTGTCTTTGCCGCACCAGAGATCGGTGACCCTGCCCCAGACTTCAGCCTGCAGGGCTCTGATGGAAACACCTATTCGCTACAAGAGTTGGTGGGCAGCGGCGGAATTGTCATCGCCTTCTTTCCCAAGGCGTTCACCGGAGGCTGAACCAGAGAATGCCAATCGCTGCGTGACAGTGATGAAATCCTCAAGCAATACAAAGTCGCATACTTCATGGCGAGCACAGATACGCTCGATGACGTAACTGCCTTCGCAAAACTTCATGAGGCTAACTTTCCTATCCTGTCCGATGCGAGTAAATCAGTCTCCAGATCTTTCGGTGTACTGAGCGCAATTGGCTACGCCAAAAGATGGACCTTCTACATCGATAACGACGGTATCATCAGGGACATTGACCGCAATGTGAAAACAGCAACCGCTGGTCCGGACCTGGCTAAAAACCTCGAGCGACTCGGATTCGAATAAACATGTCTATAACACAGGGAATGACATATTAATCCTAGGGAAACCACCGTTTACAAACCTTAAAGACCACCCGAACAGGTAAGCACCTCACCAGTGACGAAGTTGGATTCAGGAATACAGAACAAATATACCGCCCCTGCAGCATCTTCCGGCTTTCCGGTTCTACCAAGCGGAGATGTGGTGGTAAGCCCTTGTATTTGCCTTTCGCTCAAGCCCACCTTAAATTCACGCCCGCCAACGTCAATGGTCGGCGGCGCATCGGAATACGGCTGTGTTAATCGGGTGTCGATTGGACCAAATGCCACACAGTTAACCGTGACATTGTAGCGGCCCCATTCCTTGGCGAGCGTTTTGGTTAGCCCTAGTACACCGGCCTTAGCAGCGCTGTATGCTATCTGTGTAGCACTTCCGGTCGTGCCGGAGACAGAAGAAATATTCACGACCTTCCGGCACCTGGCCTGGCCATCCGCTTCAATTTCTTTATTGGCCTGCGGTCTCAACCAACTTGAAAATTCCCTGAGTATCCTGAATGGAGCAGACAGGTGGACGTCTATCATCGCCTGGAATTGTTCATCAGAATGGTTATGCATCGCGCCATTCCAGATGTAGCCCGCATTATTAACGATAATGTCAATGCCGCCATATGCGTCAAGAGCGCCCTGTATCAAAAGGCTCGGAAAGTCAGAATCTGTCACGCTGCCCGCAACCACCGTTGCTTCGTGTCCGGACTGTTGTATGAGCGAAACAGTTTCTGCGGCGACATCCGGGTCCAGGTCATTGACCACAACACATGCGCCGTCTTTAGCGAGCATCATGGCAGTAGCCCTTCCTACACCCCGGCCTGCGCCGGTCACAATAGCGATCTGTCCTTTAAGTTTACTCACGAATCAACACACCCCCGGTTTCTTTTTATTATAGATTTCGATACGCCTTGAATAGCAGGCACCTATTTGCTGCGGGATACAATATATTCAGCAATCCAGTTTAGTCCTTCAGCTCGTTCTCCAAAACACGTCAACTGCTGCTGGGCAGCGGCAAGTTCCTGGTTCATTCTGTTTCGTGCCGTCTCCACACCTAACAAACTGGCAAAGGTTGACTTGTTGCTGGCCGCATCTGATCCCTGGGGTTTCCCAATCTGTTCGGTTGTGCCTTCGACATCCAGCAGGTCATCGCGAACCTGGAACGCCAGACCAATATGATGGCCGAAACCCTGTAGCCGGTCAGCTTCATTAGTCCCGGTTCCCATCGTGCTTGTGACGACCTCACTACAAATCATCGAAAGGCCCGTTTCGATCAGCGCCCCACTCTTCTGTCTATGCATTTGTTCAAGCTCATTTAAAGTCAGAACGCAGGTTTCACCTTCAAGGTCTGTAGATTGCCCTGCGATCATCCCGTTCGCCCCCGCCGCTCTTGATAGCAGGCGCACCCACTCAACAATCAACGCTGGCTCGACCCCGGATTCCGCTAGCAATTCAAATGCAAAGGTTAGTAGCGCATCTCCGACAAGAATGCCCATCGCTTCATCGAATTGTTTGTGGACCGTTGGTTCACCACGCCTGAGATCATCATCATCCATCGCTGGCAAATCATCGTGCACAAGAGAATAGATATGCACCAGTTCGATAGCGGCGGCAGGATGGTCTGCGACCGTTAGCGGAACACCCAGCAACTCCGCTGTTGCATAAACAATCAGAGGACGAATCCTCTTCCCATCAGTCGCGATCGCATAATTCACGGCGTCAGCTAACCGTCCCTGCAATTTTTTTGCGCAAACAAAATCCACCATGACCTGTTCGACTCGCGTTTTATATTCCGCTGCACGATCACTAAATTGCATCTGACTGTTCTGTGGCCTCATATGTTTATGCTACCGGTTGCGCGCACCAGTTAACAGCAGCTCACGCAGCAGCATGATGAGAGTAGACCGCAGATGGTGTATCCTTCGCAGCCTCTTAAACGGCTCGTACCGACTTTCAACTATCTCATGAGCAATTCAACCGCTACCGCCTCTGCTGCGGCAAATATCGCCCTCGTAAAATACTGGGGGAAAGCAAGTATTGGCAACAACCAGCCAGCGACAGGCTCGGTGTCTCTTGGCCTGGAAGATCTGAGAACAACCACCACGCTTGAATACGCCACGGGAAACCGGGATACGTTTGATACTGAACTCGATGATAAGGCACGCAAAAGAGCCCTCAGCTTTCTTGATAGAGTCCGACTGAACCATCAAATCACCCAGCGGTTGCACATAACGACCGCCAATAACTTCCCGACCGGCACTGGACTCGCCTCAAGTGCTTCAGGTTTCGCCGCGCTAAGTCTTGCGTTCAACGCGCTCTTCAACCTGAAACTGGCCGGAAGCGACCTCTCACGTATGGCAAGGTTAGGCTCCGGTTCTGCTGCCAGGTCTGTCTACGGCGGGATTGTCGAGTTAATTCCATCAGATGATGCTTATGCCATTCCTATTGCAACCGCAGAGGAATGGCCGCTTGATGTAATAGTCGCGGTGACTGAAGAACGCCCTAAAGCAATTGGCTCAACCGACGCGATGATTCAGACGGCAAACACATCTCCTTTCTACCGAAGCTGGTTATCTTCTCACTCTGATGACATGACCGCGGCTAAACAAGCCATCACTGAAAAAGACTTCGGGAAGCTAGCAGACACCAGTGAACACAATTGCCTGAAAATGCACGCGACGATGATAACCAGCGAGCCCCCTATTATTTACTGGCAACCCGCCACAGTTGAGATCATGCACGAGGTTCGTGCACTCCGATCATCAGGCACACCTGCTTTCTTCACGATCGACGCTGGCGCTCAGGTCAAGATCGTGTGCTTACCCTCAGCTACTGACACCATCAGGCAGCAGCTGAAAACCGTCACCGGGCTAAAACGAGTGATTGTCACGCGACTGGGAGGTTCACCCTCGGTTACAACATCATGAATGCATCAGCGCCGGGGAAACTCTTCCTGGTGGGTGAATATGCGGTACTTGAAGATGGCCCCGCGCTGCTTGTACCAGTAAAACAAAGAGCAAAAGTCACGATTGAGGCCTCGAATAAAAGTCAGGTGATCAGTCACACGACAACCCTAGAAAAACACTCACTCGAGGAAGCGTTACAACGCTACCCCTTGTTGAAGGCGACAATGGTTGAATTAGGCTGCCTGGAACAGCTCCAAAATGCGCAACTAAGCCTTGATACCAGTGCCTTTTTTAACCGCGGTATCAAACTCGGTCTAGGGTCCAGTGCAGCGCTGACTGTTGCACTGGTAAAGTTATTCCAGCCTGATGCGACTGCAAATGAACGGTTTGCAAAAGCCTTCAGGTGCCATCTAGCATTCCAGAACGGCATTGGAAGCGGCGCTGATATCGCTCTGGCCGCAATGGATGAAACGATTGTTTTTCAGCGCGGTGAATCCCCCATTCCTGTGGTCCTTCCTGATGATTTATATATGCTCGCCATCTGGTCTGGCGAACCCGCGTCGACCACGGGTTACGTAGCGGCTGTGCATCGGTGGCGGCAAAATAACCCGGACGCCTACCAATCCCACATCAGTGATCTACGTAGTACTGCAACTGAGTGCATCGCCGCCCTGGAGAAAAATGATTGCCAACGGATTTTGGCCAGAATTGAACAATATGATCGACACCTTGAGCGCCTTTCGTCAGTGTCAGGGGTTAATTTTTACAATCAGGCGCACCTGGAGATGCGAAAAAAGGTAGAATTGGCGCACTGCACATACAAACCTTCGGGTGCAGGTGGTGGCGATTATGGAATTGCCTACAGTACCAACAAACAAGAACTACTCACGCTGGCCGATAAACTGAAACGAGAACATAGCGACACGTTTGCTCTCTGATGTAGTGGTATGTGAATGGGTGTGATGGAGCATTAATGGACAAGGCAAAATTCCCGGGATTCTACAAGCTATCCATCGGGGAAAGACTTAAAAAAGTACACGAAAGCGGTTGGTTGTCTGAACAGGACCTACTTTCACTTCGCGATGGACACCATACGCTACCGCTTAGTCGAGCGGACAAAATGATCGAAAATGTCGTCGGTGTCATGGGCCTACCGCTTGGCCTTGGCCTGAATTTCAACGTCAACCAAAAAAATTATATCGTCCCCCTTGTGGTCGAAGAACCTTCGATTGTGGCCGCTCTCAGTTCCGCTGCAAAAATTTTTAGCGAGTCAGGGGGCATTCAGTCTTCTTTAGACGAATCGCTTCTCATTGGCCAGATCCAGGTCGTGAATCCACCGGATGCGCAAGAAGCCCGGAATCAAATTCTGTTCCATAAAAACGATCTCATCGACAAACTCAACGAGCTTCACCCAAAGATGGTTAAACGCGGGGGCGGGGTTCAGGACATCGAAGTAAGAACCTTCGAGAGAACAGAGCGAAACCCTCTGATGCTGATCGTTCATATCCTCGTTGATACCTGCGATGCCATGGGTGCAAACATCATTAATTCGATGTGTGAGGAAATCGCCGCAGATATCGAAGCCCTGACGGAAGGTCGTGTGTTTCTCCGGATTCTGTCCAACCTGACCGATCGAAGTGTCGTCAAGGCCAGCGTGGTCATACCAACCGAGAAACTGGAAGGAAAAGGCTATCCCGGTGAGGAAGTTCGTGACGGAATCATCCTGGCCTCCCAGTTCGCCGAGATTGATCCTTATCGTGCCGCGACCCACAACAAAGGCATCATGAATGGGATAGACCCACTAGCAGTCGCTACCGGTAACGACTGGCGAGCGATTGAAGCCTCGGCCCATGCCTATGCCGCTAGAAGCGGTACCTATTCCTCACTGAGCCGATGGTACGCCAACGACAATGGCGATCTGGTTGGCACTATTGAGATCCCCATCAAAGTCGGTATCACAGGCGGCTCTTTGCAGGCCAATGACACCGCCATGATCAGCTATCGACTGTTAAAAGTCGGTAGCGCCAGGGAACTTGCCGAATTAATGGCGGCTGTAGGGCTGGCTCAGAACTTTTCTGCCATTAAGGCGCTGTCAACGGAAGGTATCCAGAAAGGACACATGTCATTGCACGCAAGAAGTGTTGCTGTAACAGCCGGCGCACCCAAGGAACTGTTTGAAACCGTTGTTAGTCATTTGATCGACCAGGGTGAAATCACGGTTTCCGCGGCGAAGGAAATTATGGCTGAGCTTACGGGCAAAAACCTAAAGAACGAGATCAAGAAAAAAGGTTCAACGACAGCAATGGCAAACGGCAAGGTGATTCTGCTGGGTGAACATGCCGTGGTTTACGGCAAGCCCGCTATTGCCGTTCCCATCAAGAACGCCGTCGTCGCAGAAGTCTCTGATACGGACCACTCGCCGGAAATCAAGGTGCCCGCCTGGGACATCGACGACAAGTTGGAAGAATCCAATTCCATCTGGTGGAGCGCTATTCAGAATGTGTTCGAGCAGCTAGGCATCGCGAACCAGAAATTTTCCGTTCACATAAAGCCTAACATTCCAGCTGCAATGGGCCTTGGTGGCTCAGCCGCAACCGCGGTCGCCATTGTGCGCTCAGTCTCGAAACACTTTAAGCTCGATTTAAACGACGAAGAAGTCAATCATTACGCATTCCTTTGCGAGAAAGCAGCCCACGGCACACCCTCAGGTATCGACAATACCATCGCGACCTACGGAAGCCCTCTCGTTTATCAGGCAGGCGAACAGCCCAGGCTGGATATGATCGAATTTCCAAAACCTCTTAGCCTGGTGATTGGTATATCGGACCAGCCCAGCCTGACTGTCGACATGGTTGCCGGTGTGCGCGACCGTTGGAGAAAAAACAGCGCTCTTTATGATTCTTTGTTTGCGAATTTTGCACAGGTTGCTGAATCGGGACTGGATGCGATCAAGCAAGGTGACTACAAAGCGCTTGGTCATATGATGACTATAAATCACGGTCTGCTCAGTGCGATCCAGGTGTCTTCACCTGAATTGGATCGAATGGTACAGATTTCCCGGGACCATGGCGCATTGGGCGCTAAATTGACCGGTGCCGGTGGTGGTGGCTCGATCATTGCCCTGTGCGATGACAACTCTGAAGCGATCGTCAATGGCTTGACAAGAAATGGTTTCAAGGCACTGCAGGTGACAGTATGACCACCTTTTGCCAAGCAGGTACTTTTACCATTTTGGACAAAAACGCTTTATGTTGCCTGTATGTTAAGCCAAAGATCGCGCCGCTGCGTACCAACCGATGTATCATTGAAAACGACGTTAATAGATGTCTTCCGCACTAAACAAAGTTGTTTCCTCTGACCTGGAGGAGCTGATTCTCGTCAACTCTGATGACGAGAAGGTAGGCACGCGACCGAAACGGGAATGCCACCTTGACCAGGGTGAACTACACCGTGCTTTCTCTGTGTTCATCTTCAATTCGGCTGGCGAGGTTTTGCTGCAACAAAGAACTGCCCAGAAATTCCTGTGGCCGCTGTACTGGTCGAACGCGTGCTGCAGTCACCCAAGGGCCGGCGAAGACTCTGAAGATGCTGCCCATCGGAGGCTAAATCAAGAGCTTGGTATATCCACGCCACTTACCTATCTCTACAAGTTTGAGTATCACGCCCGGTATCAAAACGTTGGCAGTGAGCATGAACTTTGCTGGGTCTGGATTGGCTTTGCGGAAGCGCAGGATATCTTGCCAAACAGCAACGAGGTAGCTAACTGGCGATTCTTTTCCAGGGAAGAGCTCGACAGGGAATTATCCCAGAACCCTGACACCTACACACCGTGGATGAAAATGGAATGGGAACGTATCTTCAAAGATCACCAGAACCTTCTCAATCGCTAAACTTTCGCTGCCTTCATTGTGCTCCGTTACAAAGTTCTGTTGTCTATCCGACAGCATTGTGATTCCATAGCGGTGTCTTAGGGGGAACAGCTAATGAAGATAGACGGTGGATGTTATTGCGGCCAGATCAGATATACCTTTGAAGGCGACATCGCGGCGCAGATGCAATGTCACTGTCGTGAGTGCCAGTACATTACTGGCGGAAACCCAAACGTCTTCATTATGGTCCCGGAGACAACATTCAGCTACGTCAAGGGAGAAGCTTCCAGCTTCAGTCGCCCGGACCTGGATAACCCAGTAACACGATTCTTCTGTCCCAATTGCGGAACTGCCATAGGAACCAAAGCTCCGGGTGCACCGGGCGCTATGGTACTTAAAGTAGGTACACTGGATGACCCGACGATTTTTACTCCATCGGTCGCGATATTTACAAAAGATTCCCAATCCTTTCACCATATTCCTGAAGGTGTTACAGGTTTTGATGGACTGCCCGGTTAGCTAGCTTCCGTCTGCAAACTTCGATTCTGGATACAATAGCCCCCGAGGTCTGCTGTCCTCGGAGACGAACGACCTAAGGAACTGAGTTGAAAAAACCGCTGTATTCGAACACCTACAAGCATTATGTGCTGGGGGTCCTGGTTGTCGTCTACGTTTTCAATTTTATTGATCGACAGATTCTCGCCATACTCGCGCCCGCCATTAGGGACGAATTGCTACTTTCAGACACCCAGATAGGCGCACTCAGCGGGGTAGCCTTCGGTATCTTCTACGCGACCCTGGGCATTCCAATCGCCAGGCTAGCTGACCGATACTCGCGGGTAAGCATTATCTCAATTTGTCTGAGCATCTGGTCATTAATGACCGCCTTTTCAGGTCTTGCGACCAACTTTATTCAGCTGCTGATCGCCAGAATCGGCGTTGGCATCGGTGAGGCCGGCGGCAGTCCACCATCGCACTCGCTGTTGGCGGACTACTTTGCACCCGGTAAACGGGCGACGGCTCTAGGTATTTACGCGCTTGGCGTTCCCGTAGGAATCCTCTTTGGTAATCTCGCCGGCGGATGGATTGGTGAAATATTCGGTTGGCGACAGGCATTCTTTCTGGTCGGCATACCAGGGGTCATCCTGGCGATTATTCTTAAGCTAACGGTCAAGGAACCACCCCGCGGGTACTCAGAGGAAAAACCGGCAGACACCAGCACCGTCCCGTTTCGAACCGTTTTGAAAACCATGTGGGGGTTCAAATCGTTCAAGTATATCTCCCTGGGCGCGGGTACCCAGGCTTTTGTGGGATATGGCGCCATCGCCTGGATGCCCTCTTTCCTGGTGCGCGCCCACGACCTGAGTATCGGTGAAGTTGGCACTGCGCTAGGCCTTATCATCGGTTTATTTGGTGGTATTGGAACACTCTTAAGCGGTGTCATCGGAGACAAGCTTGGTGCGAAAAACGTTAAATACTACATGCTCGTACCCGCTTACGGCTTTCTGATCGCGGTACCTGCAGGTGCGGCTGTCTTCCTGGTTGATGAACTTTATCTGGTGCTCGCGATCTACACGATTCCTGTATTCATGGTAAACCTTTACACAGGACCAACCTTTGCGATGACTCAATCACTGGCGCCGCTGGCAATGCGAGCCGCAGCATCTGCCCTGTTGTTGTTTATGATCAACATCATCGGATTGGTTTTCGGTCCAACCACCGTGGGCATCATCAGCGACCTGCTTCAATCCAGCATGCAGATGAACGATGTAGAATCCTTGCAAATGGCGCTACTTGCATGCAACTTTGTATATCTGTTTAGCTTCTACTACTACTTTCGAGCGTCGCGGCACCTGGAAACAGACTTAAACTCGAGTAAGCAATAATGGCAGCATTAACGGTAACCACTAAAAATTTGGTCAGAACAGTAACCATGGATCGTCCCGATTCACTGAATTCATTTAATGCTGATATGGTCGATGAACTTTGTCATTCTTTTCTGGATGCAGCGAGTGACGACTCCGTTCGTGTGCTTGTGCTGACCGGTGCCGGGCGCGCTTTTTCGGCGGGAGCAGATCTAAAGTCCATGGGCACCGCACCCGATCCTTCTAAGAAAGACCTGCGGGCGTTGATGCATTCTATTATCGACTTCCCAAAACCATTTATTACCGCGGCGAACGGACTTGGTGTTGGCATTGGCATGACAATTCATGGCGTAGCTGACCTGGTGTTCATGGCAGAAAGCGCAAAATTCCGGGCACCTTTTTCCTCTCTTGGACTGACTGCTGAAGCCGCCAGCACCTAGAAGCAATGAAAACCGCTGTCTTTGAAGAAGCTGTCGGTCTCGCAAACCTTGCCGGGGGCCCGGCTAACGCCGAAGCTATTAAAGCCTTTCTCGATAAACGCGATCCCGATTTCAGCAATATCTAATTTCTCTCTCGGAGTTCAGTCTTTATCTCTGCCAAACAGGGATCCCAGTTTAGTCCTAATACTCGCTTCTGCCTCTTTACGCAGATACTTACCAAGCGCACTCTTCAGCGCATCCTGAACGCTCACCATCAGCTGACCGGCAATCTTCTCGCCGACTTCGTCTGGCGTCAAACCGTTTTCCGGCGTACCGATATTTCTGAGCTGTAATTCTTTCAGTTCAATTGACTGATTGCCGATCTGGTCACTGCGCAATTCCATCGTGCCATCCGAAAAATCGATCCGGCTAATGGCGAGTCTAATGTCGACCTCACTACTCCCGGTATCGCCAACGTCATCTGGAGTATCGGATTTCGGCATACCCTCCATAAATTTCTGTACATTCGTTATCGCACCTTTTTGTTCTGCCAGGACATGAACACCATCAATGCTAATATCTTCGATGTGGTAGACCGGCCCGGTAAGACTTGAGGTATCAATAGCCACTGAAATGTTGTCCAGCGTAAATAAAGGTTCCGTCGAAAAACCAGGGGGGTTGGCGACAGTTAGACCGCTCAAGGTTGCCTTGCCTTCGGCCAGGTTGAGCTTAACTTCCCTAACCCGTACCTGCGCATTTGTGACCTCGGTACCCACCTCTTCGATCAGGCTTTTAACGATCCCGTCCAGATTCTGCATCAGGTAGTAACCAGCTCCTGCTACCGCAACAACCAGGACAACTACAAACCCTATGATAATTTTATTCACGTCGATCCTCACCTTTGTTAAGCCACATTGACAATATTGATAGATTGATAGATTGATAGATTGATAGATTGATAGATTGATAGATTGATAGATTGATAGATTGATAGATTGATAGATTGATAGATTGATAGATTGATAGATTGATACATTGATAGATCGATAGGATAACAGCGCTTGAGGGCCACTCAAACGAGAATTGGGATCAAATCATGGATAAAGCTATACTTGTTCCCTGTATCCATCCCAACAACCAACGTCGAGATAAAAAATGATCGAATATCATAATCCTGAAGGGTCTGTCGGTATTGAAGTGACACCCTACTCTCTGTCTGCTGTCATCCAGGGCGCTAACTCAATTAACGTCGGCTTCCTGGCGAATGGCTTTCCCGACTCTGAGAACTTCCTGCACGCGCTCGAAGAAGCAATGCAGGAACTTGAACCCGGTATCGAGGTTCATTCCTACAATAAAGGCAATGCATCAGTACCTGCGAACGATGACCTACTGGGTACGATAACCAATGAATGTCATGCCGTGGTCGCTGCTTACGGGCATTGAGGATCCTGCACAACCGGCACCGTGCGTGACGGCGTAAATATTGCAAAAATGGGAATCCCGGCTGTAGCACTAGTGACAGAGGAGTTCTGGCCACAGGGCGACTTCGTTGCTGAATCACTCGGCATGCCAGACGTTCCACGAGTACGACTACCACATCCTGTTGCAGGCACTGGGGTAAAAAACATGAAAAAGGTCGCTGCAGAAGTAGCACCAGCCGTTATTAAGGCGCTAGAGGCAAACAATGGCTGATTTACTAACAGCTGCAGACGAGTCAGTTGCGTTGGAGGACCTGCATACCAAGGGATTTACCGATGGCTTGCCAGTGATTATCCCAACACCCGCGCGCGTCAGTCGAATGGTGCTTGCCACAGGACTTGAAGCAGATATGGTGCTGGGCACCATGGGACCAGGCCACGGAATCGCAACGATAGAAAAGGTAGCTGTTGCCGCCGTTATGGCCGGTTGCCTACCGGACTATATGCCGGTTGTGCTGGCAGCGGTAAAAGCCGTCATTGATCCGGTGTTTGACCTGACTGAGATGCAGGCGACCACACATTGCACAGCACCACTCATCATTGTCAATGGTCCCGCCAGGCATAACTGCGGACCTATTTCATCCAGCTACGGTGCTTTGGGGCCTGGCCATCGGGCAAACGCTTCCATTGGCCGCGCTCTGAGACTGGCCATGATCAATATTGGCGGCGGGCGGCCAGGCACTTCTGATATGGCCCTGCTGGGTCATCCGGGGAAATTCACCTTCTGCCTGGCAGAAGACGAAGAAAACAGCCCCTTTCCACCCATGCATGTCGATCTTGGTTTCGACCCTGACGACAGCGTTGTTACCGTCATCGGCGCAGAAGCACCCCACTCGGTTCTTTATAGTGGCGACGGCGACGACCCGAACGGTTATAAATCCTTGTTGGACATGCTGGCAATTGGTATCGCTAATGCTGCAACTAACAACGCGATACTGACCGGGGGTACGGCGACTATAGTGTTAAACCCCGAACATGCCGAAGTGTTAAACAAGGCAGGCCTGACCCGTCAGGATACTGCTGAAGAAATACACCGGCGCTCGACGATGGCAGAGACAGCGATCAACAAGCTCTCTCCCGGGTTCGCAGGCAAGCGCTCAGGCAATCGTGATGCATTTAAAGACCCCGAACAACTGCTGATATTAATGTCCGGCGGAAGCGGCCTCTACTCAATGGTGATGCCATCATGGTGTGCAGGACCTCACAAAAACTCGGCATCGTGTATTAAAGTTGAATCGGAATTTTTCTGTGAAGTTCCAGGCCTTGCAAACCAGGTAATCTAATCTCTAACTGAAATTACAAAGGACACTCATGAGCAATTTTCCAACCCCGTATGTTTCACACGACTTAACCGGGCAAGTTGCCCTGGTCACTGGCACCACTTCAGGACTTGGCAGGCGCTTCGCCATTGTGCTGGCAGCCTGTGGCGCCAAGGTCGCGATAACTGGCCGACGGGTTGGAAAGTTGGAAGAACTGGCGAAAGAGATACGCGCATCAGGCGGTGTCTGTGAGCCGATCCCTTTTGATATTACCAACACCGAAGAAATCGCCCAGGTTGTCGACAAAGCGGAATCCGCACTTGGCCTGGTCGACATCCTCATCAATAACGCGGGAATTCCGGATGCCCAAAGAGCCCACAAAATGAGCAACGAATTTATTGATTCGATGTTCGATACCAATCTGGTTGGCCCCTTTAAACTATCGTGTGAAGTCGCTCGACGGCTGATCGCCGCAAAGCAACCAGGCCGTATGATCAATATTTCATCTGTCGGTGGTTTCAACTACAGCGGAAACGGTGCGGCGCTGTACTCCGTGACTAAATCCGCCATCGTACGGATGACCGAAGTGCTAGCGGTTGAATGGGCGAGGAACAACATCAACGTCAATGCCATCGCACCGGGTGCATTTTCGTCAGAGATGATGGATGGCATGCTCGAGCGGATGGGTGATATCGCCCAACACTTCCCACGCAAGCGGATCGGTGATCCAGCGCAAATGGATTCCACCCTGCTCTACTTTCTGTCTCCGGCATCTGAATTTGTGACCGGCACCTATATCAAAATCGACGATGGCCAGGGCGGGCGTTAGGCGCCCAGTTCCGTCCAGATCCCTCCGGCATTAGACAAAGGGGATAATTTTCTCTGCAATGGTCTCTAGCACCTCATAGCGGGGATCAAATGAGGGCAGGTTCATTATCTGGTTAAGACCTGCCTCATTTAATGAGCGAAGTTTGTCGATCAACTCTTCCTGCGTGCCAATAAGGCAAGTCGCCTGTAACAACTCTTTGGTCAGAAACTGCTGCTCCTCTGGAATAACCCAGCAATTGTGACCCAGGTGAATTCGCTGGTGCCTGCGCTCTTCAGGGAACTCTGACAGCAGACTTGTGTATTCGTCCCAGACACTCGCCACAGCATTGGGCGGCTGATGACCAAAATTTCTCCATTGATCGTAAGCATAATGTAGTGATGCCATCGCCATGGCTCCACACTCATGCTTGATTCGAGGGGAATCAGTCGCCTCACCCTCTTCTTTAACAATCATCGCAGTCAGTGCTGTTGTGTAAAAGCTATCACGACTGAACCCTGGAGGCGCATCCTTTTCCAGCATGGCCCAGATGTTTTCCATCATCGCCGCGCTGGCTGGAAAAGCCATAACTGCACCATCGCCATATTGACCGGCCAGCGCTAGCGATCTGGGGCCAAAACCAGAGACATATATGGGGATAGTGTCTTCGAAATTAACAAACCCTTTATCTGGCATGACGTGGCGAATGGGTATTTCCGTTTCACCCGACGACATCATTGCCTCTTCGCCGCGCAAAAGTGGCTTCAACTCTTGCAGGTAACCTTCAAACTGTTTAATACGGTGCGGTGGCAACCCCATGATTCGCATGGCGGTATTTCCCGCACCGACGCCAAAAAAAGTACGCCCAGGGGCAATTGCATTGATAGTGGCGATACCCGCGGCGTTGACGGCTGCTGGCCTGGTACCCGTTATCGCTACACCGGTTCCCAGTTTGATCGTTGAAGTTCGATCCGCTGCCAGCGCAAGCGCCGCGTAGCAATCAGACCAAATCATCTGACTGTCAGCCAGCCATGCATGACTGTATCCAAGCTCCTCTGCGCGAACAACGTAACCTATATCACCCACATGGCTTGGGACACATATTCCAATATCCATAGACACAATTAATCGACCTCGCTATTGCATATGCTATCCTCGTTACCCGAGCATAGACTATTATCTAAATGGTAAGCATACCTGACATCGACGAGCCCCGCAGACAACCCCGCAGACAGTCTCAAAGATTCCTGCTTACTTCTCAGACGGTGATCTCAGCGGCAGGTTGCGACGCAAAGCCAGCGTCTTTGCCACTAACCGCGCTGCCCGCAGGCGGATTGACAGCAACAGGAATAGTCAATGCAGCCTTGCCATTTTGCCGAAGTGTTGCACATGGCGTATGCCACACTCACGATAGTTTCTTCTAGACACGCGCAGCTTGTACCAGTCTCTTTCCCAGTCAGCTGCTGACTTCTTTGCGTCGGCTCAACCTGAAGCACACAGAATTTTCCACGGTCGCGGACAGCTTTTTGAAGGGTTGGAACACTTATCCGTTGATTGGTATTCGCCGGTTGTTCTCATCACGACCTACGAAGAGATCGACGATATCGAAAAGCTTACCGAGGCAATCATCCAGCACGACAGCCACTCGCAAATTGAATCCGTGATGCTGCAGTACCGTAAGCGCAGAGGTACGCCCACACAATGCCTTTACAAGAACCCAATCAACCACTGCATCGTCGTCGAAAACGGGCTGAAATTTGAGGTTCAACCGGGCGTCAATCAGAACGCCGGGCTCTTTTTAGACATGCGCCCCCTGCGCCACTGGCTTTCGCAGAATTCGAATGGCAAGAATGTTCTCAACCTGTTTGCCTACACTTGCTCACTATCTGTCGCTGCACTTGCGTCAGGCGCGCGCCAGGTCGTCAATGTCGACATGAGCAAACCGAGTATCAATTGGGGCTCGCGCAACCACGCCTTAAACGATCAGGATTCGCGAACTGTGAAGTCGGTGGCCCACAACCTGTTCCGTTCCTGGGGTAAAATCAAACAGTTCGGCCGGTATGACACCATCATCATAGATCCCCCAACACGCCAGAGAGGCAGCTTTGACGTAGAAAAGAACTACGGGACCGTCCTCAAGAAACTGCAATCGTTGGCTGCTGATAAAGCAGACATTATTGCGACGGTAAACAGCCCTTACCTGACTGACGATTTCCTGATTAACCAGTTTGCGCGACATGCACCGCAATGCCGTTTCAGGAAAATGATGCCAGGGTCGGAAGAGTTTCCAGACAAGTTCCCGGAACGGGCGATCAAGATTTACCACTTTTCAGCAAGGTAGCTCTCGTCTGAAAATCGTGTTCTTGGTTTACCGAACGCGTCATGAAAATAGTGTTAGTTTTAAATCAATCATTTAACGGGAAATCGTCATCGCAGTGTATATTTCCCCCCACAGGAACAAACTAGCGGGATACCGATGAAAGCCATTACCTGCATAGATGATTTACAAGACGAACATAAACGTCGTGTACCGCGAATGTTCTACGACTACGTAGATTCTGGCTCCTGGTCAGAATCAACTTATCGGGACAATCAAAGCGCATTCAGCCGTCATAAATTCAAACAACGGGTTATGGTCGACATGGACAACCGCAGCCTGAAGACGACGATGCTGGGCGAAGAAGTCTCGATGCCAACGGCTCTAGCGCCGGTTGGGCTGACTGGCATGCAGTGGGTTAACGGCGAAATTCAGGCCGCCAAAGCCGCAGAAAAGTTTGGCGTACCCTTCTGCCTGTCAACAATGAGCATCTGCTCTATTGAAGACGTAGCAGAAGCTGTATCAAAACCATTTTGGTTCCAGCTCTACATGATGAAAGACCGTGATTTTATCCGCAGACTGATTGAACGGGCGAAAGCGGCCGGTTGTTCTGCATTGGTTTTGACGGCTGACTTGCAGATTATGGGACAACGTCACAAAGACATCAGGAACGGCTTATCAGTGCCGCCAAAGATAACCATGTCGAGTCTCCTCAATATAGCAATGCACCCGGCATGGTGCCTGAAAATGCTGGGGTCAAAACGCCACTCATTTGGCAACGTGGTAGGACATGCAAGCGGCGTTGAGCGACTGACCACACTCGCGCAATGGTCCGCCGAGCAGCTGGACCCTACCCTGACCTGGGATGACGTGAAATGGGTCAAGGACCTCTGGCAAGGCCCGCTGATTATTAAGGGGATCATGTGTGAGGAGGACGCAGTTCTGGCCGCGGCATCAGGTGCAGATGCAGTTGTTATCTCAAATCATGGGGGCCGGCAGTTAGATGGTGCACCAGCGACCCTCGATGTATTGCCTGGGATCGCTGAAGCGATTGCGGGAAAGGTAGAAATCTGGATGGATGGTGGCATTCGTTCAGGCCAGGACATGTTCAAGGCATTAGCACTGGGCGCAGATGCCACCCTGATCGGCCGAGCCTATCAGTACGGACTTGGGGCGAATGGCGAAACGGGCGTGACCCGTTGCCTGGAGTTGCTGGCCAACGAACTGGACCTCACCATGGCCTTTTGCGGCCTGAAAGACATCAATACTGTCACTGAAAAAGTACTACTGTAATACTTTCAATATTGTACGAGGCTTATCTAGAAAACATGTTACCAAAAATCCTGGAAGAGATACTCATTGTCACCACCGGCGGGACTATCGACAAAGTCTATTTCGATCAAAAAAGTGACTACCAGGTAGGCCAGACGATCATTGGTAGCCTGCTCAGTGAAGCGCAGGTCACCCATCCCTACCGTATCGTGGAAGTGGTACAGAAAGACAGCCTGGATCTTAACGATGCAGACCGCAGGACCATACACAGCGAGATTGCCCGGGATCAAGCCACCCTGGTTATTGTGACTCATGGTACAGATACCATGACCGACACCGCTCAATATCTATCGGACATCCAGGGTAAAACCATCGTCATAACTGGATCGCTGGCACCCGCAAGGTTTGCAATGACAGATGCCATGTTCAACATCGGGATGGCAATCGCCGCCGTCCAGACAATGTACCACGGCATCTATATCGCCATGAATGGAACAGTTTTCCCTGCTAAATCAGTGATTAAGAACAGAAAGATGAACCGATTTGAAAGGATTTAATGAACCACAAGCCAAGAACCTTTATAGTCAATGGTTATTAAAAGTAACGACTAAATAGTTAACAGCCACCCATGAGTAAGACAGAAGACCGCTATCGAGTTGTTTTCGCTGGTAACCTGACCGGTGATTTCAGTCTGGAGCGAACCAAAATCAGGTTTCGCAAGGTATGCCGTCTGATGGCCGCATCCCGCGTCCCGGCGCTATCGTGCCAGACAGACGTTTATTGGTCAGTCGGCATGCAGAAGATATCGAAGCCCTGGCCACAAAAGTCAACTTCCCTGACATTACGGTTGGCCCCAAATCACTCAACGACAACCAGCCTAATGAACAATAGCATTGAGAATGTCGATGGCTACTAATCACAATTTTTCCGGGTCCCCGTTAGCAGAAGTCAACACTAATGATACGGGTGTTGACATCCAACATCAGATCCTCGGTGAATCGCTCTCCTTTCTTTATCGAGCTATGCCAAGTGTCGCGTTGGGTCACGTGGTTGCCGGCTCATTCATCGTTGTTGCGCTACATGATGTAGTCCCGCGGCTGAATCTTTACGTATGGCTGGGCGTGCTCACTTGCGCGAGCATTGTCAGGCTCGGCGCAACCATGCTCGCTGCGCGGCGACTAATGGACGCCCCGGTCAAGAAAATTCAAAACTGGGCGAGCATGCTCACCGTCTGTAATTTCGTTCAAAGCAGTATCTGGGGCGCTTCAGTCTTTTTAATCTGGCCCGGTGATATTGGGCACAGAGCGGTCCTGGTGGCCACACTGGCAGGAATCATCGCGGCAGGTGGCATTATGTTAGCCCTGCACCGCCGCTCCTTCGTGATTTACTGTCTGCCCATTACAATACCGGCTGTTATCCAGCTAGCCCTAAGCGGCACCAGACTTGAAATAATCCTTGCTGTATTACTAATTTCTTATTCCGGATTGCTGCTCATTTCTGTGAATAGACTGACCAACGTGTTCCTGGACGGGTTACGTATCCGCTTCCTGATGCAAGCGGAATCCCGAACCGATGCGCTCACGGCACTCGCCAACAGACGAGGTTTCGATGAGTCCTTGCGTAGCATCTGGCAGCAGTCTATCCGCACCCAACAACCGATGGGGCTGCTCATCATTGATGTCGATCTCTTTAAGGCATACAACGACTACTACGGCCATCCCCAGGGCGACATTGCCCTGAAAAAGGTTGGCGAACTGCTGCTAAAAGTAGCGTCTCGATCTACTGACATGTGCGCCAGGATTGGCGGCGAAGAGTTTGCGGTAATCATGTCTGCAACCGAACTGGAGGGTAGTCGCCAGGTTGCAGAGGACTTCCAGGAAGCACTCACCAACGCTCGTATACCCCATCGCAATTGCGATAGAGGCTTCCTAAGCGTGAGTATTGGCTTGAATGTGATGACACCGGAGAAATCATCTTCCGCGGACCTTTTTATGAGGGAAACAGATCAGGCCCTGTACGAGGCAAAAGAATCAGGCCGAAACAAAATCTGCGTGGCGAGATCCAATACTTCAGTCGAATAGTCAGGCCATATCGTCGCTTACCTGCGATCAGTTTTCACTCAACTAAGCTTAAATACCAGCAATCCGGTGGCCTTCACAGTGGTTGCTGCAGGTAACCTGCTAGCACTCGGCAGTCGCAAAACCAGACTGACGGCAGCCATGAACGAAGGCTTCCGAGAAGGCCTGGTTAACATGGCAGTTCCTGCGCTTCATTATGAATGTTCTACCAGGATCGACCAGTTCTTCAGAACCCGTGCTAAACTCGCGCGCCATGCCAATAGCCACCCTGACCAACCTGTCCCTCGCCTTCGGTACTGACCAGATACTGGACCGGATTGAACTGTCTATAGACGGTGGCGAACGAATTGCCTTCACAGGCAGGAATGGCGCCGGCAAATCCACCCTGCTTGGCATCATCAGTGGAGCAGTGAACGAGGATGACGGCAACCTCTGGCGGGCAGACAATCTTAAGTTCGTCACCCTCAGCCAGAACTTACCCGAACGCTCTGATATCACGGTTTTTGATTCAGTCTCAGGCGTGTTTGATGAACTGGGTAAGCAATTGGCTGAATATCATCACCTAACTGAGCAGATGGCTGGCGATGAACTGGACACGAACCGCTTATCACAACTCCAGAGCGCCCTTGATCACGGCGATGGCTGGAATATCAGCCATCGTATTGAGGCAACGTTGCATCGGCTGAAACTGGACCCAGAGGCACCACTATCGAGCCTGTCAGGTGGCTGGCTAAAGAGAGTCGCCATTGCCCAATCGCTGGTTCTTGAACCCGATGTCTGGATTCTGGACGAGCCGACCAACCACCTGGACCTTGAGGGGATCGAGTGGCTGGAATCACTACTACTGGATTTCCAGGGCACCATTTTGTTTGTCAGTCACGATCGCCAATTGATGCAATCAGTTGCCACTGCGATTGTTGAAATAGACCGTGGCAGCGTCATCCGATACAACTGTGACTACACAACGTTCATTGAACGACGCGAAAAAGTACGAGAGACAGAGCAGGAGCACAACAAACAATTTGACGACAAACTAAAAATAGAAGAAACCTGGATTCGCCAGGGTATTAAAGCCCGACGCACTAGAAACGAAGGTCGTGTACGTGCACTTGAGGCATTAAGAGTGGAGCGCGGCAAGCGTATATCCACCAAGGACTTAAAGCTGCAGGTTGATAGCGGCACCAGTTCCGGAAAGATTGTTAAAGAAGCCACCAGCCTTGGAAAATCCATCGATGGCAAACTGATCATAAAAGACCTGGACCTGATCATCCAGCGAGGCGACCGAATAGGCATACTTGGTCCCAATGGCTGCGGCAAATCGACCTTACTGAAAATTCTGCTGGAAGAATTATCACCCGACGCGGGTAACCTCAAAACCGGTAGTAAACTACGGGTCGCCTACTTCGACCAAATTCGTGAACAACTCGACCAGCAGCGAAGCGTCCATGACTATATCGCCGAGGGGCGGGATTTTATTACGGTCAATGGTAAAGACATTCATGTTGTGTCTTACCTTCAAAATTTCCTGTTTAACCCCGACCAGGCACGTGCCCCTATCCGCACATTATCCGGAGGTGAACAGAACCGACTGCTGCTCGCCAAACTGTTTGCCCTGCCAACCAACTTTCTTGTGCTGGATGAGCCCACAAACGACCTGGACATTGAAACCCTTGAGCTACTGGAAGAGCTACTAGTTGAATACACCGGTACAGTGCTACTGGTCAGTCATGACCGAACCTTTATGGACAATGTCGTTTCAAGCCTTTTGGTATTCGAAGGCTACGGCAAGGTCCAGGAGTACGTAGGAGGTTATTCAGATTGGGTAAAAGGAGCCAATACTCAACAAACGACCAGCAGTAGTAACAACAAAACGGGAAACCAAACAGGACACCAAACAGGTAGCCATCAGGATCGAAAGAAACAGAAGGCAGCGGATCACAAACGGCTTCGGGACCTGGATAAACTCACCACCAAGATCGAAAAAGCAGAGCAAGAGCTTGCACAAGTCAACCAACAGATGGGAGACGCCGGCTTTTTCGAACAGTCGGCTGAGCGGCAAACCGCTATCTACGACAAATCCGCCGAACTTGAAAAAGGCATCATGAACTTGATGGAAGCGTGGGAGGCGCTAGAAGCCAACTAAACAACCAAGAGTCGACCAACAGTAAATAACTGGTGTAGGATTACTTCACACTACACGGGAGCCATCATGTCAGGCAAAGATCACGAACAGGTATCTATCTACCCCTTCTCTGATGAAAAGCGAGAAGAACTTCTAACCAAGGCGCGCGAATGCGTATTCAACTGGACAACCCGGGATGGTTGGGCGGTTGGCGTGATTCATGGTTTCGTCTGGAAAGACGGCCGCGGCTGGATTACCTGTGGTGTTCATCGCCACCGCGTCTCAGCGATCCGCCGGGACCCGCGCTGTTCACTGGTTGTGAGCGGCATTGCAGCACCAGATGGCCCCAATGGTGCTATTACCATCAAAGGCCGCGCAATCATCCACGATGATCAAGAAACCAAAGATTGGTTCTACCCTGCCCTTGCCCGTGGACCCTACGGTGCTGGTGGAACCAATGCCACCCTAACGCCCGAACAGGAAGCCGGGGCCATAGCATTTGAGGAAAGGCTCGATTCACCGCTCAGGGTCATCATCGAAATCGTACCGGTGAAATGGATTACGCTGGACAGCGATAAAATGGCTGCAGATACCATGGGTCAACTCAGCGATGAAGAGCGCGGGCCTGCGCTTGAAGCAGACTCAAAACGAATGCCGGACGAACTGAAAAAGCGCGGCATCGAATAACACAACCTGATCTGCACCGATAAGGTCGCTATCGCGCCACCGATCAACGCTCTTTTTTTGATATCATAGTCAACGGAAGAGCGTTGCACCCGGTGGTGCGCGCGGCCTTCAAAGCCGTTGAGCTGCTGTTAAAGTGGCTGGTGGGTTCGACTCCTACCTCTTCCGCCACCCATCTATATAAATCAATAACTTATATGCCAATTCTTATTCTACCCACGAACCTACCCATTAATAGAATCACACTGGGCTATTTCTAAAGCATTAACTTTCAACCTATCCCGCTTACTTTCCAACTAACCAGCACCCCACCGCCCCCCTACCCCAACTTCACCAGAAAGGGACTCCTACTAGCCGCATTCGCCAGGGACTCGAGGTCATATCGTTGATGGCGTGTCTATCAGTGAGCGCCCTGTAGGTATCGAAGATCGCGCCGTTCCAGGACATTGGGAAGGTGACCTGATAATCGGTTCGAATAACAGTCAAATCGCGACACTGGTTGAGCGACAGACCAGGTATACGGTCTTAGTAAAAATAAAGAGTAAGAAAACCGACGACTTTGTGTCAGCGCTTTCCAGACAAATGAACAAGTTGCCGGTTTTGTTGCAGCAAAGCCTGACTTGGGATAGAGGCACGGAGATGGCATCGCATGCAAAATTCTCCATCGCGACCGACATCGACGTCTATTTCTGTGACCCTCAGAGTCCTTGGCAGCGTGGCACCAACGAAAACACCAATGGTCTACTGCGGCAATATTTCCCTAAGCGAAGTAGCCTCTCTGGCTTCTTGCAGCAGGACCTGAACAAGGTCGGTCACAGACTGAACACGAGACCGAAAAAAACGCTCGATTTTCAAACGCCCGCCGATATGCTTAATCAACTGTTGCAGTGACCGGTTGAATCCAAGTCGGTTAATAAGGGGGGGATTACCGCAGCACCCAATCGACCTTTGATTGCTAATGCCTGGTTTTCCTCTCTACAACAACTAAAACTGGTTTTTGTCTATACCATGACCAAAACTGAACTTTCATTGTTAAGAGTCGCTGGAAGTGATGTGCTGAAAGATCTTTTTTGAAGATGGACTCGTAAGACGTGGCCTAAACGGCCTGGAAGACGGTATAATGAGAAGCCCTTGCAGAAAGTCGAACACTACATTGAGTTTGGAGAATTTTCAGATAGTTGAGCAAACAGGACCATAAATAGAAAACACGGTCTGTTTTCTTTGCTAGTATTTAGCTCACTTACTAAAGATCAGACCAATATATATCGAATCCTCTATAACGGTAGCACGATAATCCAGCGAAATTCGATGACAAATAGCAACTAATTAGGTATCTCGGAGGTTCGTTTTTCGAGGATAAAGCCAAAAATTCATGAACGTTTTAGAAGCTGAGCTATGTAGATATCCTCTTGTAAAACCAGGATTAACAAACTGATGAGTAATCGATATGCCAAACCTACCTTTAGGGGCCTTCTTGCTTGCGTTAACTTGTCTAGCGGCAGCTGACGCTTCGCGTCAATCGTTCACTTTAAAAAAATGAAATCAATGCAGCAAACAGTGTTTTTATGGTTCTGTCCCAGGTCTTATGCAGCGCAGTAAAACTCCAGGATTAATTCATGCGCAAGGCTTGATACTCACTGCTGTGATTGGACTTTTGGTCGCAGTCCCCGAAGCAAGTTCCCGCAATTTCGAAGAACACGAGATCAAGGCAGCATTCCTTTACAGTTTCGCCCAGTTTATCAAGCGGGTACCCAAAAACCCCGGCGGTCCAACAATTCCGTTAAATTATTGCACTGTTCACGAGGGTCCCGTTGAAAACGCCCTGAAGGCATTGATTGCTGCCAGGCAAGCAGAAGGTGGGACAAGGCGTTACACCTTGTTAGCGGACTGGTCGGACATCGAACAATGCCATTTTTTGTTTCAGGGAGCTGACAGCGAAAAAAGCGATCCGGTCCAATTAAGGCCAGATGAGTCAGTCATCACTGTTGGCGATTCGCCGGGTTACGTGGCCAATGGCGGAATTATCGAATTTCAGCGCCAGGGCGCTCGCGTAAAAGTCTATATAAATTTGGAAATTGCCAGAGCACACGGACTAAAAATAAGCTCCAAATTATTGAAACTAGCAACAATATATTCACCCGACGACGGGGAGAAAGTCGATGATTAAATTCATTCAAAATCTACCCATAAAACGAAAAATAATCTCGTTCACTTTGATCTCCAGCACCCTGGTGCTTGTTGCTGCATCCGTCTCCTTTGTACTGGGGGAGTACATTATAAAACGTGAGGCGCTGGTCGAGTCTAATTCTTCGCTAATCAGTGTGCTGGCGATTAATAGCGCAGCGGCAATGGTCTTTCAGGACCCAGACGCCGCGGCCGAGGTTCTATCTGCGTTGACGGTCGATCAGGATGTTATCTCTGCGCAAATTTACACCACTGATCTTGTGCTGTACGCAAGTTATGATAACCCGCTATTTCGGCGCGACACCCCTTCTCCGGGTAGCGTCCCAGGCAATGCTGAATTGGAACAGTCCTTGATTTTAGTTATTGGGGGCGGGGTGCCAGTGGTGAATTTCGATAATGGCGTCCTCAATATTAAAGGGCCTATCATCCTGGACGATGAGGTTCTTGGGATTATCAATATTCAAACTGATTTGCGGCCACTGCGAGAGAGCACTCTAAAGCTGGCTGCTATCGCAGGAATGTTTTTGTTGCTGGCCCTGATCTTCGTATATTGGTTCGCAGGATATTTGCAGAAAATCATTACTGAACCTATCGATAATCTTTTGAAGGCAATGAAAGAAGTTTCTACCCGTGGAGATTACGACCACAGGGTTGAGCGGGTGACGGATGATGAACTGGGTTCCCTGAGCGATGGATTTAATGACATGCTGGAGCAGGTTCAAAATCGTGACAAATCGCTGGATAATATGGTTAAAGAATTACGGCTTTCGAAAAATATTGCGGAAACTGCCACCAAAGCCAAATCCGAGTTTCTGGCGAATATGAGCCACGAAATTCGCACACCCATGAATGGCGTCCTGGGTATGACCAGCTTACTGCTTGACACGGAGCTTTCCCAGGAGCAGCGGAAGTTTTGTGAAATGGTCGAGTTTTCAGGCAATTCCCTGCTGACAATTATTAACGATATCCTCGATTTTTCCCGGATTGAATCCGGCAAGCTGACGATTGAGTTAACGGATTTTTCGATTTCCGAGTGCGTCCAATTCGCCACAGATTTATTAACAGAAGGCGCCAAAAATAAAGGCCTGAGGTTAAGCTACCATATTGCCGATGATGTACCACCGACGGTCAGGGCAGATAAGAGTCGAATCAGGCAGGTACTAATCAATCTGGTGGGCAATGCCATAAAATTTACTGAGACTGGTGATGTTGCCATTAATGTTTCGGTGATAAACAACCGTGTGGATGCTGCTACGTTGCGCATAGAAGTTCGGGATACTGGAATTGGGATTCCCAGCAATGCCCATCAGACCATATTCGAAAATTTTTCTCAGGCAGATTCTTCGACAACCCGTCGATTCGGTGGCACCGGTCTGGGACTTACTATATCAAAACAATTAGTCGAACTGATGGGCGGGAAGATTGGGGTTGTTAGCGCACCGGGCCAGGGTTCCCGGTTTTGGTTTCAATTGCCTTTAATTCTTCCAGATAAAGGGATTCAAGCAAATGATGGGCTCTATGTTCTGGGTAAATCGCGGGATAAAAAAGAGTTTTCGGGATTGAGGCAATATGACGCTCGAATCTTGGTCGTCGAAGATAATGAGGCTAACCGAATTTTTGCTTGTGCGGCGATGAATACGTTTGGCTGTGACACGATCACAGCGCGGGACGGGGCGGCTGCCGTTAAGCTATTTTCTGAGACTCCGGTGGACTTGATACTAATGGATATACAGATGCCTGTATTGAATGGGGTCGACGCCGCCGCCATGATTCGTGATTTAGAGCGGAAATCGGAAGCTGTTCACGCTGTTCCAATTATTGCATTAACAGCGTATTCTCTGAAGGGAGATCGTGAGAAATACTTAAGCACAGGGATGGATGGATATGTAAGCAAGCCGGTAACAATTGACGAACTTGCATCAATTCTCGATCAATGGATAGGCCATCTCGAAAAAAATGATAAAGAGGAACCCGATCGATGAAATCCTGTTATGAAAGAAGTCTGAGACCATGCCATTTTTCGCGCTGGGCCTGTGTGCTTTTCCTGCCATTCTCTGCCTCAATTTGGGCGCAAAATGTGCCGTCAGATCTGCTGGACCTTAGCCTTGAAGAATTGTTCGCAGCCAATATTACAGATACCAAGGGCGATACTAGCGGCACCAAAAGTAAATGGAGTTTGCGATATAAATTTCAGCGCGCCGATTTTGAAGGCTTCAATAAAGGAACCGATAGACTTTCTGATAACGAGGTTCTGTTTACTCCCGGGCTTGAGCCGCGCACCGACGATAATTTCCCGGTGGTTCCAACAACGATTACCCAAGAAGTCCACGCGCTTATTGTGGGATATCAGTTGAGCGAACAACTGAACATTAATTTGGCCGTACCCTATGTCAAGCAAACTACCAATCATATCAGTATTGTCCCTTCTTACGCGGATTTCACGATTCGTTCCAGCGGGATAGGTGACGTCTCTGTCATCGGGTCCTACCAATTTGAAACATCGGGTGAGGGCAAATTACAGTTGAGCCTGGGCCTCAGTTTCCCAACTGGATCCATTGATAAGGAAGGCGATACTCCTCGTGCCCCCGGAAACCAACAACTTCCCTATACAATGCAATTGGGGTCTGGTACCTACGATATTCCTGCGAGTATTCACTATTCAGGCACGGGAAACGGATTTGGATGGGGAACGGAGTTGGCCGCAAAAATCCGTTTAGGAGAAAATGATAGAGATTATAGTTTGGGGAATCGGTTTTCGGCATCGACCTGGCTAAGATTCAACAAACTGGAGTGGTTGAAACCCTCGATCAAACTGATCTATGAATACTCAAAAAGTATTGATGGCAAGGATATCGATTTGTTGGTTCCCGGCGCTTTTCCCTACCCGGCGTCTGTTACCAACCCCAAAATGTACGGCGGAAAGCAGGCAAGAGTGGTCCTGGGGTTCAAAATACCGGTATTTGCAAAGGGTAATTATGTAGAGCTGGAAATCGGTAAGCCTTTTTATGAGTCCTTGAACGGTCCGCAAACCCGTGAGGATATTCGATATGGGTTTAAATTTAACCTCAAAATTTAGATAAACGCATGGCAAGTGATTTGTGCAAATTTCGCAGGCATAGGCACCACCCTCCTGTCATTATTTACGCGGTCTGAAAACCCTCGTATGCATTTTTCGCCACGGTATCGCACTTCTCCACGTATTCAGGAAAACCCAGGTAAGGCATAAACACGCGGGGCTTTCCAGGCACGTTAGCGCCGAGGTACCAGGAATTGCAGCCCAACAATAGCGTTTCGCCTGCCACTTCGTTGACATGATCTACCCAATCGTCCTCGGCCTCTATAGAGGCGTCGATGCTCGCCAGTTCTTGGTCCCGCAGCCAGGCCACACAATCGGCGACAAACTCTACGTGCTGTTCGATAGAGGTGATCATATTGGTCAGTACGGACGGGCTGCCGGGTCCGCTGATGATGAAGAAGTTCGGGAAGCCCGCGGTGGTCAGGCCAAGGTAAGTTCGTGGCCCTGCATGCCATTTGTCTTTAAGTTTCAGGCCGCCTTTGCCTTGAATATCAATTCGATCGAGCGAGCCGGTCATGGCGTCGAAGCCTGTCGCGGTGACAATCGCGTCAACCGCGTATTCTTTGCCGTCCGCCCGCACGCCGTGGGTAGTGATCTCTTCGATACCGGATTGTGCAATGTCTACCAGCGTGACATTACTTCGGTTATAAGTTTCGAAATAGCCTGTATCCACACAAACCCGCTTGCAGCCAAATATGGTGTCCGGTAACAACGCGTCGGCCAGTTGGGGGTCTTTAACACGCTCGCGTATTTTGCCGCGTACAAATTCAGCAACAATATCGTTCGCCTCTTTGCCGACCAGCAAATCTGCAAAGGTACCGTAGAAGTAAAGTCCGCCCATTTCCCAACGGCGCTCACACTCCGTGCGAATCTCATCAGCCGTGTGCTCTTCGGCTGTGCGCTCGTTGCCGGCAGTATCCCAGGCAATCGGCTGGGCGCGGCCATTTGCGCGAAACGCTCGATAGTTTTTTTTGACCTCGGCCTCCTCGCGTAAGTCCTGTGGTCTATTGTGGGCAGGCACCGAGAAGTTTGGCGTCCGCTGAAAAACCGTGAGTTGCACCGCCTGCTCGGCGATGATCGGTATCGATTGGATGGCTGACGAGCCGGTGCCGATGACCGCTACCCGTTGACCGCTGAAGTCGACACCGCCATGCGGCCATCGGCCGGTGTGATACCAATCCCCGGTAAAACTTTCTCGTCCGGGGAACTCTGGGTCATTCGCTGAAGATAGGCATCCCGTGGCCATCACGCAAAAACGGGCCGATATCACATCGCCAGCCTCGGTGGTCACGCTCCAGCGGCTGTTGTCTTCGTCAAAGTGTGCTGCAGCAACACGGGTGTTAAATTGAATGTCAGGGGCGAGCTCGAAACGCTCTACAACGTGCTTAGCGTACGCCATGATCTCTGGTTGTGGCGCATATCGTTCTTTCCACACCCACTCTTGCTCCAATTCGGGCGAAAACTGATAGGAGTATTGCAAGCTGGGAATGTCGCAACGTGCCCCAGGATAACGATTCCAATACCAGGTGCCACCGACGCCACCGCCGGCTTCAAGAATTCGTGCCCGCAAGCCGAGTTGTTTGAAACGATGCAGCATGTAGAGACCGGCGAAGCCAGCGCCAACAACCACGGCATCCAGATGATTTATTCTTGGGGCGGAACTTGATTGGCTCATTTACATACCGCTTTGTTGGAAAGTGGGCTTTGAGTGTAGCAGGGTTTCCTGCGAGGTTGGAGAATCAACTGTTGGTGTTTACATTGCTTTTTTCGGCGTTTCTACGGCAATGTTTTCCTCTGTCGCCTCAACATCTTGAATCATGGTCATACGGATAACCCTACCCCATCTAACGTAAGTAAAACCCCACCACCCATCGAGGATCTAGCTGGCGCCCTCGAGTTAGGTCACGTTCCGTTACATTAGTGCACATTGGCATCAACCTCCGTTTACAAGACACCCCTACAATCTCCTCCCATAAACCAAATATGTAAAAGGGTGAACAACATGTACAAGACTATCCTGGCTTTCCTGCTCATCGCACTGACCACCGGTTGTTCTACTTATAGCGGCACACAATCTACTGCTGAAATGGAATTCTGCTGGGAAAGAGGCATGAACTTTCAGTGGATTGAAGAGTTTGACGCGGGTTGCGTTGACCCTACGGGCCAGTCTACAGCAACGCGAATTTCTAAAATAAAGTGGTTAGAAAAGAACCTGGTCACATTGGCCGGGCAAGCTTCACACAAAAGCACAAGAAACATCTAGGCTCGAGCAAGGTTGGAAGCACTATCTTCAAAGAGCAGCCCTAACCCCTAAAGAACGTACTTTTCACTCCTTCCGGTAGTTCTGAACCTGCCTCTTGCTAGTATCCAATTGGTCAGGAATCTGCTCTAAACATACCCTGATTTGCCAGCTCTAGGGCTTCCTGTGATCGTTCTGAGACTCTCTCACAGACGTGATCCTCTCCTAAACGACCAACCTTTAACCAGTCTGTTTTAGGCAGAGATGGCTTCCTGAGTGCAGCATCGTTAAGATCACACTCACTTTGAAGAAAAGTTGATGATGTTTCCCTGGTACGATTCGCACTGGCATTTTGCTTACGAGGAGGTATGCGCTTTCCTACGAAAGGAATATCCGGCGCATATCGACGAGTTTGTCGACACCCTCTCGCCTTTGCGTACCCGTATCGATTTTAAACCCATCGTTGTGCCCGACATCCTGGACCAGGCAGTGTTGTCTGAAGCAAAGGCGGCGGTTGCCGACATTGGGGTTGGGGAATGGGAAGTTCATGAAATAAAAGGTTTCGGCCGGTTAGTGTTTCACGATCACCCCTATTTTTGCGATCTACAGCAACGCTTGGCGGCGACAGTCTCCGACATGGTGGGGGAAGAAGTCTTCTCTTACTATAATTTTTTGTCTATCTATAACGACCGCGGCGTGTGCGAACCGCATCTGGATACGCCAGGAGCGAAGTGGACCCTTGATATTACTCTTGACGTCAGTGCTAGCTGGCCGATTCATATCAGCCCCGTATTGGACTGGCCTGCCAAGGAAGAGTTTGATGAAGACTGGGAGGATTATGTCAAAGCCAGGTTTCCGTTCGAGGCCTATGAGATAGATAGCGGCAGCGGCCTGATTTTTTCAGGGAGCAGTCAATGGCACTACCGTAATCCGGCACCCAGTGACCCAAGTTTCTATCGTCACCTGGTGTTTTTTCATTATGCGCCAACGGCAATGAAGGAACTGGTTGATCCAGAATCCTGGACCGAGTATTTCGGGATACAAGAGATTGAAAAAATAGTGGCAGCGTGCCAGGAATGAACCCTAGGCCATCCGATCCAGCTGCATCTTCCCCATCCCCATCATCCCCATCTCCATGTCCATCCCGCTGCCTCCTGCTGTTCGGCTTGCGATTCTTCCGTGCGATTCGAGTTTTGGTGGCGAATAGGGCAATTTTTTTTCTGACACTGGATTAGGTTTCAAGGCCGAGCCTGATTGGAATTAGCGTACGATAATACCATTGCCACGAGCTTTTGTAACTTGACAGCCAGGATACCAGGCAGAAAAAGGAACTGGTTGATCCAGAATCCTGGATCGAGTATTTCGGGATGCAAGAGATCGAAAAAATAGTGGCAGCGTGCCAAGAATGAACCCTAGGCCATCCGATCCAGCTGCATCTTCCCCATCCCCATCATCCCCATCTCCATGTCCATCCCGCTGCCTCCTGCTGTTCGGCTTGCGATTCTTCCGTGCGATTCGAG
>Ga0209044_1000398_pt1 | contig 35746 bp, 46 predicted proteins | sample SaaInlV_130m_DNA_FD_184655 | JGI IMG/M metagenome (GOLD analysis project Ga0209044, IMG submission 184655) | Marine microbial communities from expanding oxygen minimum zones in the Saanich Inlet - SI037_S4LV_130m_DNA (SPAdes) (version 2) | ecosystem: Environmental > Aquatic > Marine > Intertidal... | reverse complement strand
AATACAAAATGGTATTCTGTGGATTCTTTCAAAGATATGGAAGAATGTTCATTGGAAATTGAAAAAATAATCAAATAATGGGTTGGATTTATGCTCCAGTTCTATGTAATGTAACCATCATGTATGCTACTTCTTCTACAAATGAATCATCAGTACTTTCAGATGTATATTTTGTAGCATCATTCCAAAAGTTTGTTTCTGGTAGTGATTTTTCACTAAATATTAATTCGTTCAATAATTAATGTGATAAATTAATCTGATAATACTCCGACTCAATCAAAATTAACCTCTTGCTAAAACTGCTTACTATCCATTCAACGAATTTGTAAAATTCTAGGTATTCTTTGGTAATGTTACCACAAATGTGGTGGGATTTGGAGTCACAGTTAGTGTTCCTTTGTGACTATTTACAATGGTTTTACAACTTGCAAGTCCTAACCCTGTACCTTGTTGTTTTGTAGTAAATAATGGCTCAAATATTTTCTCAATATTTTTTTCAGAAATCCCTTCCCCTGAATCAGATATGGAGATTTGTATTGTTTCCCCCAAATGGTTTTCAAAATTTATTTTAATTTCTCCCACATTATTCATTGCCTGAATGGAGTTTATTATTAAATTAGTAAATAAAATCTCTAACTGACTTTTATCCCCTTTTAGTGTAATGTCTGTATCTTGTTTTTGAATTGTAATTGTTTCTGGAATTGTAATTGTTTCCAACACTCCTCCAATTAATTCACCGATCTTAATTTTATTTTGTTCAATAGGCCTTTCACGAACAAAATCCAATACATTTTCCACTTGATATGTGATGGTTTTTGTAGCTTTTACCATACGATTTATTCTTGTTTTTTCATTTTCTGATTTTGATTTTGATTCCATTAATTCTAAATTCATACTAATTACATTTAGAGGATTTCGTATGTCGTGTGCAATTCTTGATGATAAATTACCAATCATGACCAGTTTTTCTTTTTTGATTAGTTCTTCTCTACTTATTGTTAATTTTTTTCGTAAATAAAATAAAGTAGCTATGGCAATAATCCCTAATATGATAAATGTTGGTAAAATAATTTTATAATAATTTACATATTGTATTTTTGCCTTTGTTGCCTCAACTAGAATGTCCGTTGAATATTGTGTGGTTTCTTTTCCTCCAATCTGCATTGTTTTTGTTTTCTCTCCATCAACTACAAAATAATCCTCCCAAGTTCTCTTAAATTTAACAACATCTCCAGTTGTAGGTTGTACCCAGAATACTGTTTCAGTATCAGACCATATTACATTAGGTGAAAATTGTGGAAAAACAAATGAAATATCATTTTTTTCAGTTTTTACAGAAAATTTGTACACATTAAGATCTTTTACAAGATCTTCACCATCAAAAATCAATGTTGCATCTGAAAAAATCAATGGATGATGAAAGTCATAATTTTGTTTTTCTACTCCTGGGCTGAACAAGAACATTTTTGATTCTTTATCATTGTGTAACTTTGTAATTTTATCTACATTGTATGTATGATGTGCATTAAATACAATCTCATCTGTATCTAGTCGCACACCATGAATATGAGATGAAATTTCAAAATTATTTTCTTTTATAGAAATGACTTCTAATGAAATTGATTCTCTTAATTTAAAAATATTAGATAATTCCCCATCATATGTTTCGATAATTTGATCATATCCATCATATTCCATGTATAATGAAAAATCATTTGGTAATTTTTCAAATTCTGGAATGATTAGTCCTGACCAAATAATTAAGAATAAACAAATTACTGCTGTTGTAATGCTACTATTTTTTACCGTCTCATTCATAATTTCATCCTCTTTTCAATTTTGAATTTAATTTTTCCACTATAACCATTTTTTGATATTAAGATAATAATCAAATGTTTGTATAAAATGAATTTAGAGAATATTGATTAAATTATCCAGAATAATGCAACCAATACTCAAAAATATCAAAGATCTATAGATTATTCATGCGTATTGCATGTAGTTTGGGTTCATTATTATCTGTAAATCAAGTTTTAGAATGCTCAAAAATCATTTCTAGTACAAATATTGACTCAATTTGGATTCCAGAAACATGGGGAATGGAGAATTTTTCTATGTTGAGTGCAGTATCTGGAAAAACAACCACTCAAAAAATAGGCTCCTCGATAATTAACATCTATTCTAGAAGTCCATCAACAATTGCCATGGGGGCAATGACGGTAGATAGTATATCTAAAGGACGATTAATTTTAGGTCTTGGAACAAGTAGCATACCAATAGTTGAAGATTATCACGGAGCTATCTTTGAGAAACCCGTACAAAGAATGAAAGAATATGTGGAAATAATTAGATTAATTTTATCTGGGAAACCAATTAATTATTCAGGAAAAATATTTAATTTAAAAAATTTTACATCTTTAATTAAACCTCAGAGAACTAATATCCCAATTTATCTGGCAGCTATAAATCAAAAAATGGTTAATTTGACTTGGAGTATTGGTGATGGTGTAATTTTTTATCTTAGACCTATGGAAGAAATGAAACAAACAATATCTAAAATGCAAGCAAAGAAAAACATTGATGTTGCTTGTCAGATAATTACTTGTGTTTCAGAAGACTCCGATAATGCAATTCTACGAGCAAAAAAAACTTTGGCATTTTATATTTCAGTTGGAAAAATATATCGAGAATTTTTAGAAAATAATGGATTTAAAAATGAAACAAACAATATTTTTAATGAATTTAAAAAATCAGGATTTACATCTAATCATGAATTGGTAACTAATTCTATGTTGGACTCTCTTTGTATATCTGGCACTCCTGAAGAATGTAAAAATAAACTTCAAAATTTTATTGATGCAGGTATTGATTTACCAATAATCCAATTCAATCCTGTTGGGGATACCCTAGAATCATTTATGTTATTAAAAAAGACGTTTTTGGATGAAAAGTAATGGTAAAAGTAGGAATAGCAGCATGTGGTACAACTCCATTTACAAAAGACGAGGAACAAATAGAATCAATATTATTCAAATCTACAAACAATCTATTTGAAAATAATTTAAAAATTAACAAAAAAGATATTGATGCAGTGTTAGTTTCTACAAATAATAATTCAAAATATCTATCACCAATTCTATCTGAAATGGTGGGAATTCAACCAAAAATTGCTCATTCTATAGAGAGTTTGTGTAATTCAGGCACAAATTCTATTGTTTCAGCTTATTCCTATATTGCATCAGGATTAGCAGAAATGATACTCATTTCAGGTGCTGAAAGACATGATAGTCCTGGACAAATACTGCAATGGGATAATTCTCGAGGGGAGTTCAAACATCCGATATTTTGGGCATCCATTTTTACAAAATCATACAAACGTGAATTCTCAATTTCTGATGAACGTTTAGCCATGGTTTCAGTAAAAAATCATAAACAAGCTCAAGAAAATCCAAATGCAATTTCAAACAATACATACACAGTACAGGATGTAATGAATTCTAAAAAACTTACAGATGATCTAAAATTATTAGATTGTTCAAGACCTTGTACTGGAAGCGCATCCATAGTGTTAGCAACTGAAGAATTAACTAAAAGTATTTCAGATGACCCTGTTTGGATCACAGGTATTGGTCAAAAAACCACATCTGCTAGTTTTACTAAAAATAAATCATTTACATCCATGGAATCAACAAAAACTGCAGCACAAAGTGCATTAAAAATGTCCAACCATACTTCAAAAGATATTGATGTTGCAGAAATTCATGATGCTTTTTCAGTTTGTGAACCCATTGCATTGGAATCTTTAGGATTTTCTGATTATGGAAAGGGTTTAGATTTAGTAGATGAACTATATGAGACAAATAATTTTAAAATAAATCCTAGAGGTGGACTGATTGGTTCTGGACATCCATTAGGGGCAACAGGTATTTCACAAACAATTGAAATTACACAACAACTTCAATCAGATGCCGGTAAAAGACAAGTAGATAATGCAAACATTGGTTTAATTCACAACATGTCTGCTGCTGCTACATCCTCAACAGTTTTGGTTTTAGAAAAATGACTTTTGAAACTGAATTATCTCAAGGTAAATTTATGATTCCCGAATGTCTGGTTTGCAAAAAATCAGTTTGGCCTCCTACTGAGTTTTGTAATGATTGTTTTGGTTCTGTTTCTTTGAAAAATGGTGATTTTGAGGGTAAAATTATTGAATTCTCTAAACAAAATAATGATTATTTTTGCCTTGTTGAATTTGAAAAAAATATAAAAATTATGGCAAAAATGTCCTATACTCCAAAAATTGGACAAATGGTAAAAATTTCTAAATGTGGAATTTCAAACGGCGATTATTTTTTTCATGTTAGTTAAATTTTGTATAGATGTATGGAGTTTCAGTAGTTTGATCAAAAGTCCAAATTGTAGGTAACGATATGGTGTCTATTACATTCAAATCATGTTTTTCAATAAGAGAACTCCAACCACCATTTGGTAAATTTCCAGATAAGTCTCTTTTAGCATGTGTTCCTGCAAACACTAACCCTGTATTTTTTCTTTGATCAATGTTTGAATTTATTTTTTCAATAATACTTGTAGCTAAAATATCTCCCCCCATTTGTGGTAAACCTCCGATGAAAAATATGGCTTGTTTTAGGGAAAATTTTGAATAATCAATTTCTAACGCATCTCCACAGATTGGATTAAAATTATGATTTGTATCTTTAACAATTGTTTCTTGTAAATCTACTAATACATCATCAATCTCAATACTAAAAGAATTTAATTCTAAAAACTTTCCACAAAATGCAATTCTTCCATCTCCAGAACCAATATCTACAAGTTCTGTATATCCTAATTTTTTTGCAACAGATGCTAATACATAAGCTGACATTATCCATGTAGGATAAAATGGCTGACAACTTGTTCCATGTTTTATGCTGTTTAACCAATATTCATTGATATCTCCCTCATACACAACACAAGAAATACCTGCAATTTTTTGTTCATACGAATTAAAGTATATGGGATTTTTTTTAGCAAAAGAATGCATGATTTCTAAATGATCTTCATCTATTGGAAATTGTTTTGATGAAATTGATGGGATTACCTCTTGAATATGTGCGTGTCCTGCATACTTTTTTGCAAAATCTTGTTTCACTTTGACTAAATTTTTGATAATTTCATTTAGCATAAATTTTGTAAATTTATGGGCTTGATAAACTCATTGTAATCTATTTTGATTTTTTTGATAAAACAAAAGCTAGTTCTTGTTCTATTTTTTTTAATTGCTCTATTGTTGTTTTTTGTAATTTTTCATTATTTTCAACTTCTTTTTGAGTAAGCTCTTCTATTAATTGAAAATTAAGATGTTTTAACGTATTTAGGTACACGTCTCGTTGTTCTAATAATCTCTCCAAAACTATTTCAGACATACAATTCAAAATATTTTAAACTATTTAGATATTAAAAATTTCAACATTTCATTTTTAAAATGAATAAACAAATGACCTTTTTCTAATATTTTATTGAGTTATTATGTAATTACCTACTTTACTAAATATAATAAGAATACCACATGCCAATGAGAACAAAAACAGTTACCATCGTAAAACCAAATCTTACTACAAAATCTAATATTAATAATAAAAGGGCTGCACGAATGCGTAGACAGCGAGGGTATCAATGGGAGGATACCATAGTAAAACGATTCAATAGTGCTGAAAACTGGCGAGCATTTAGACTAGGTTCCCCAAGTATTGCATTACCTGATGTCTTGGCAGTTAATACTAAAGAAAGTACTATTTTTACAATAGAGGCAAAATCAGGTACCAGTACATCACTTCCAGTACCCTATGATCAAATTGAACGATGCCTGGATTGGATTAAAACATTTGATGTGTATAAAAAAAGAAAAGTACTTTTGGCATTCAAATTTCTCTCAAAAAAAAGATTAGGTATTGGAAAATATGAAAGTAGGCAATTAAGAGAATTTTTTAAAATTTGGGATGATTCATTACCAATTACTGATTGTGTATGTACCTATGAGGGAAAATTTTTTGCACGTGTTGATGGATTAAGAAAAGAGCTATTTCTTGAAGAATGTACTATGCCATTTAAAACAAAACAACGATAAATTTCAAATTGGTTCATTATTCACATCATTTTTTAAGGATAAACTCTAATTAATTATTGATGAGTGAAGAGAATTCCAAAATAGAATCACCAGATAAAATCACCGAATCTTTGTTGCAATCAGTTTCGGATGCTGAAGTTAATTCTAGGATTAGTTTTGAAGAATTCACTGATGAAAAATCACTCATTAGCTATAACGCCTTTGGTTCCAAACAAATGAAAATCAAAGTTTTAGAAGTATCTGACGAGATTGCACCAACCCAGTGGAAGCTTGGAAATAGAGTAAAAGTCACAAAAATACTCATCACAGTAAAACATCTTACAACACAAGAAGTTGAAGAAGGTGAATTTGATATTGAAGCAATAGAATTAGAATTGACTGAAAAAAGACACTATACTTCAACAAATAGATGGGTTCCCGTAGATGAAATTAAAAATGGATATGTGACTGGTTCACGACATACTAGATTAATCAGTGATGCATCAGCTCTAGATTATATTGATTTTTAGTGAAAATCTGCACCAATAATTGAAAATTAATAATATGAATTTCTAAAATTACATATTTTGAACACAGATATTATAGAAAAATATCAAAAATTATCATGGATGACAGAAAATGTCAAGAATGTAATGATAAAGGATATCGTGAATATGAGGGGGTACTTCGTTGTGAAAAACATCACTTGGAAGCAAAAAGGGTTGCAAGTATTAAATTTGAAAAAAATGAAGCTATTAAAAAATATGGAATTATACTTGGTGGAATAGTTGGAGTGATAATAGGAGCAATTGTGATTTATCAATTTGTTGCAGATTTCTAAAAAAATAGAATTATTCTAAACCATGAGAAATGATGACTTCTAAATACTAGTAAAAATAGGCATCTGTATGAATTGTCATCAAAAAAGTGAACGTCATGTTTGGAGATATTCTAAGCACAATAAAGTGCGAAGATGTGTTAAATGTAAATCAAAAGTTCCAATCACTAAAGAAGAATATGCTCAAAAGTGGGGATAAGAAAACTACACTCTAGTAATTCATAATCTTTTTTTCTATTGTTTAATCCCTGAAAAACATTATAAACAAAAGAATTTGAAAAATAAGATATGAGTTCAAAAGAGTTCGAAGTCAACGGTACAGACTACAAAATTGTATTAACTGATCAAGTTATTGGACATGTAAATAATCTCAAAAACCTCTACAATGCTGCCTATGAAGATCCTGAAAGCTTTGAAGATGTTAGTTCGGAAATTTCAAGTACTATTAATGAAATAGCAGGCACTGTTGAACCTGATGCAGAAGATAGTGATCTTGATGGATTAATTCAAGAGATTATCAAAGCTGTAGACAATAAAGCAGTAGAAATAGAAAAAGAGTTACAAGAAAAAGAAAAGCCTAAGAAAAAATCAAAAGCTAAAAAATAACCCTATTTGACCTTAAACTCATAAAAAATCAGCTGATAAATTATATTCTAAATAAAACAATGAATACCATGTCTAGTTGTGAATGCGGTATTTGTGGTCATCATAATGAATCTGAATGTATTGAAAAAGAATGTAAATGCTGTTTAAATTTTCATGAGAGATCTGGACCTAAACGAAAATAATAATTTTATTATAAATTCTATTTTTTAAAACAATTGCATTTTTTAGACATATGTCTTGAACATCCAAATAATTTATGATCCATACATCCACACAGAATACATTTTTTTCCACTAGTCATATTTTTTCGATTATATCCTCTGTAAGTTCCATCATTTGTTTTGCTTCTAGTGCTTCCAATATTTTTAATCTCATATTTTTAATTCTATACAGATCATCAAAATATAGTGGAGCCATGGTTTCAATCTCTTTCTCAAAATAATAATTTTCTAAATAATGGTGATATTTTGATTTTAATGTCTTAAAATCCGATAAATGGTTGTAATTAGAATCGATTTTATTTGTAATCACTTTCATAACTCCATTAATTTTCAATAATTCTTTCTTAATATTATCCAGATCTCCTGGTTTATCTTCAAATTTTTTAAGAATGTTATAAGAGTCAAGCAAAAGCAATAGTATTTTTTTTAAATGTTCAGAATATGTAACCATGCTGATTTTTAGAATTGTATCTAATCTAAAGTTTAGGAAAAATAGCTTGAGTTGTACAAAAATTACACATTTGCTTTAAATTATCACCAATTATGTCTAATTACAATGCAAGATGACGCTTATCTCAAATGTATTGATCCTAATTGTGGTTTAGAGTACCCAATTACCAGTACAAATGTTCAATGTGAACACGGTCATCTTTTAGATGTAAAATATAAAAATAAACCATCAACTAGTTTAAAGGAAATTTTTTACAAACGAAGAAATCCTCAAGGGAATATTTTTAATGAAAGTGGAGTATGGCGATTTAGAGAATTACTAAATTTTTGTCAAATAGATACTGAAAATATTGAAGAGTGTTCAAAATACTTGGTATCTTTAGATGGCGCAGAGGGCAGATTATCAAAACCATACAGAATGTCAAAGGCTGCAGAACTTATCGGAACATCTAATGACAATTTATGGCTACAGCCTGAGGGGTATAACCCAAGTGGTTCCTTCAAAGATAATGGTATGGCAACAGCTGTTACTCATGCCAAAATGGTGGGTACAAAAAAAATTGTTTGTGCATCAACTGGAAATACATCTGCTGCTGCTGGAATGTTTGCAGCAAATGAGGGAATTAATTGTGATGTGTATATTCCTGCAGGCCAAATAGCACCAGGAAAACTCAGTCAAGCATATCAATTTGGAGCTCAAATTTTAGAAGTTAACGGGAATTTTGATGACGCATTAAAACAATCATTAGATGATGCACAAAATCATGGGGGATATACTGTAAATTCAATAAATCCTTTTAGAATTGAAGGACAAAAAACAATTCCAATTAGAGCTTTAGAATATTTAGATTGGGAAGCACCTGATTGGATTGTTTATCCTGGTGGGGCATTAGGAAATACTTCGAGTTGCGGAAAAGCTTTAATGGAATTATATGATTGGGGATGGATTAAAAAAATTCCACGAATCGCCGTCATTAATTCTGAAGGTGCAAGTACATTATCTGATTTGTATAATGGGAAATTTGAAGGTGAAGAGTTAAGATGGAATAAAGGTAAACCAAATACCGAATTGATTTCAAGATACTATGATCATTTAGATAAAGAAGGATTAAGACCAAAAACTAAAGCCACAGCTATTCAGATTGGTAGACCTGCAAATATTTTGAAAGGTTTACGAGCATTAGAATTTACAAACGGTGTAGTTACTACAGTTACAGATTCTCAAATGCTTGATGGAATGTCTGTTGTTGGTCTAAATGGATTTGATTGTGAGATGGCATCAGGTGCATCCGTTGTTGGAATTAAAAAATTGATTGATGAAGGAGTAATCAAAAAAGATGAAACTGTGGTAGGAATACTAACAGGTAGACAAAAAGATGCAATGCTTCCAGTAGATTATCATAATAATCCTGAAAATAAATTTGCAAATCCACCAAAAAATTAGGCTCATATTTACGCACAATTGTTTAAAAATTACGGTAACATCTTAAGAGTTAAATCAGAGTTTTGAGAATTTATTCTAACCAAAAGATGGTGCAAAAAAACTAAATGAATAACGGATATAGTTATTCCAAGAAATTATTTCGGAGAAAATCATGGTAGAATTATGGGTTGAGATAGTAATTTTATCTGCCCTTATTGGTTTATCTGGATTTTTTAGTGGATTAGAAGTTGCACTTGTAGGAATTAGAAAATCAAAAGTAATTCAATTGTTTAATGATAAAAAGAAAGGATCAAAAGCATTACACAAACTAAAAACAAATCCAAGTTGGATGATGTCAAGTGTAAATCTTGGCAATAATCTTGTTAATGTTGGTGCATCAGCTCTTGCAACGAGTTTAGCAATTCGATTATTTGGAAATGATGGATTAGGAATAGCAGTTGGAATAATGACATTTTTAATTTTGGTTTTTGGAGAAATTACTCCAAAAACTTACTGTAATGCAAATTCTACAAAAATCGCCTTACGCTATGCTCCTGTATTACTGGGATTCAGTTATGCATTTTACCCAGTAGTAAAATTCTTTGAAATTATTACAAAAGGTGTTGTTAAATTAACTGGAAGTAGCTATACTCCTCCACCAATTACTGAAGAAGACATCAAAGGAGTCATTGAACAAGGGTTGGCTGAAAAAGCACTAGAAAAAGAAGAAATGGAGTTAGTTCATAGTGCACTAAACTTTGATGATACTGTAATTCGTTCTGTAATGACTCCAAGAACAAAGATGTTTACATTAAATTCTAAAATGTTACTTTTTGAGGCATTGTCCCAAATTAATCAGAGTGGACATTCAAGAATTCCAATTTTTGGAGATAGTAGTGATGATATTGTAGGTTTTATTCATGCAAAAGATGTACTCAAAGAATTAGAAAAGGACAACGAAGGTGTTAGTCTAAAAGAAATTGCAAGGAATCCCGTTTTTGCATCTCAAGAAAAAATGGTTAGTGCTTTGTTAAAAGAAATGCAGGGAAGGAAAACACACATGGCCATTGTAGTAGATGAACATGGTGGTGTTGAGGGTCTAGTTACCTTGGAAGATCTGTTAGAAGAAATTGTCGGGGAGATTGAAGACGAAAGTGATCTTACAAGAAAAATAGGATATGAAAGAATTGATCCAGATACAATTATCACAAATGGAGATATTGAAATCGATATAATTAATGAGATTTTCAACACCAAAGTTCCAGAAGGTGATGATTATGCATCACTAAACGGATTACTTCATGAAAGACTTCAAGATATACCTCAAGAAGGAGACAAAATAGAAGTTGAGGGATTGAGAATAATTGTAGAAAAAGTGTCCAAAAATATTGCACAAAAAATTAGAATTAAAAAAATCTAAAATTAATCTTTTTTAGAAAAATTTTCTTGTAATTTTTGCTTTTTTTCATTCATGTTAAAGATAGATTCAGTATGGGTGAATGCTTCTTCATATGATTTTTTAAACAACATTGCTTGAAGTAACATGTGATTTTCAGGAATTACAATTCCTGTTTGATCATCTGAATACATCATTTGTACTGTATCACCAATAGATGTAGTCATATTTGCATGAATGTGAATCATGTTGGTATCAGTGAAATTAAAACCCATATTTTGAGCATAATCTCTAATGTCTTTGGTACCTTTTGCACTCCATAAAGTTGCAACTCCAAATTCATTTGTAAATATCTCATGTATTTCAGATGGTTTTGGTGCAACATCTTTGAATCTAATGTCCATTATGTGCAAATGCATTTGTCTTGTAGGTACCTTAATTGCCCGAACATACAGAGGTGCATCTTTTCCAAAATACTGTTTAACATCATCTCCATGGTGGGGTTTCTCGGTCATTTCTATGGTGTCTGATAGTTTTTTATCAATTTGTTCAATATCGGCCCATCTTCTAATGAGTGTAACATCAAATCTAACTATACGTTCACCAAAACTGTTACGTAATGGTTCTAAAATTTTCCCCATCCCTGTAACATTGCAGCTTCCTTGCATCACATGTTGTTTATCTGATACAAGATCATAATTTACTCTAGAGTTAAACAATAAATCTGAAACAGATTCAGAACCACTAATTGATTCTCCTCCTTGATAAATGGCGGGAATATTTTTTGGTTCATAAAGATTTTTTTTATTTTTATAACCATTTCCTCCAGGTGATGCGTCAATTACTAAATCACAATCATCAAGTGCAGATTCTATAGTACCTGCAATTTTAAAATTAGAAAATGCATCAAGTTTATTTTCAGGAACATATACATTCAAACCCCTAGAAATTGCAACATCAACTTTTTCATCAGGAGAATACTTGCCGACACCTATAACTGAAATTTCAGAATCATCTTTTAGAAATGAGGTAATTCTACTACCAATTGAACCATAACCATTAACAAAAACTTTCTTCATATTCCTTGAATGCTTGACCCATTTATTTAGATTACAACAGGCTTAAGTTCAAAATTCACAAAGAATTTTCATGACAAATGATAAAAAAATGAAAATTATGTGTAAATGGTGTAATGTTTCTAAAACATGCCACATTGTTAGCCAAGAAATTACAGATCATCAGGGAAACTATGGAATAGATAGTATCATGATGGCAAAAGTAAAAATTCACAAACATTTCAAAGGAAAAAATTACTGTAAAGGATCAGATAGAACAATCACTATGCCTTTAGATAAAATCCAAAAATAACTGAAAATTCACTCTCAAATTTATGTACAATCAGAAATTTCTATGGATTATCATAAAGATTGTTCATTTTGATCATATGACAGGTAATATCAAAAAAAATCAAAATTATTTTATGAGTTTTTATGATTCGACAGTGCTTATCATAGAAGATAGTCCTGCGGTAACTATGATGTTAACCAAATATATCCAAAAAATTGGTTTTACTAAAATTCTCACAGTGGATAATGGAGAAGATGCAGTAGAAAAATTTAGTGAATTATTAAACTTGGGAATATTACCGCTGGTATTTTTGGATTACGAATTACCAGATATGTGTGCAATAGATATTGCCCCCATGTTATTTTCCCAAACTAGTCAAGTTAAAATTATTTTAGAAACTTCACTTGAGGAAAACGATAGTACAATTAGAGAATTGTTTTCTTTAGGAATAACATATTTCATTCCAAAACCATTAAGATTTGAAAAAATAAAAGAAGTTGTAAAAACCGTAGAAATTGAATATGAATTAGATGAAAGTACAGGTATGGAATTAGAGATTGACAAAGTAAAAGAACATTTACAAATTGTTCATAGTTCAAGTGTAATTAGAATTGCACAAAATTGCGGTTATCCTACAGATCATGTTTTATCATTTCTAAGAGGTTTAATTTCAAAAGGAGAAGTACTAGAGACAAATGAGATTAAAGAAATATTGTGCAACCAATGTGATTCAGTAAATACATCAACTCAATTCTCTTGTCCAAAATGTAATAGTTTTAATTTTGATCAAACAAAATTAATTGAACATTATGATTGTGGTACAATTAGACCCGAAAATACATTTGAAAATGATCAATGCCCACAATGTAAAAAAGAGCTAAAAGCATTAGGTGTTGATTATAAAATAATGTCTAGTGTGTTTATTTGTAAAAATTGTACAGAAAAATTCCCCGAACCAGAAATGGGTTTTAATTGTTTAAAGTGTAAAAACAAATTTGATCTTAAAGGTGCAAAATTTGTTAACAGTCCGACATTCAAGTGGCTAAAAGAACCCATTAATCAAAATAAATCATCAGAGATTGAAAATCCTGAAATACTAAATGTGGTTTCAGAAACTACTTGATTTTTAATAATTAGTCAATACCTATAGAAACTTCAACTATTCTGGCTTCCATAAAATATCTTCTTTGTTTTTTCGTTTGTTAATTAAACGACATAAAACAAAAAACAAATCAGACAATCTATTTAGATATTTAATACAATTTGAATTAATTTCATCTTTTTCACTTAATAGTACAACTAGTGTTTCAGCTCGTCTAACAACTGTTCGAGTATAATGTAATTGAGCTGCAGCAATATCACCTCCAGGTAAAATGAAATTTGTAAGCGGAGTCAATTCTAATTCAAATTTATCTATATTTTGTTCTAAATTAGTAATCATTTCTAATGAAACACGATTTTTTATATCATTTAGATTTGGATTTGAAAGATCTGAACCTAACAAAAACAAGTCATTTTGAATTTTTGTTAGTAAATTTATGATATCTGAATCTAATGAATTTGTTAAAACTATACCAAGTGATGCATTTACTTCATCAATAGTACCATAAGATACAATTCGTGGATGAGATTTATCGATTCTTAGATTTCCTTGTAATCCAGTACTACCATCATCCCCAGTTTTAGTATATATTTTCATAATTGAGTATCCTCTAAATTGCCTATTATGTTATTCTAAAATTAAAGAATATGAAAATTCATTAGTATAAAATTTCATCACTAAGTAATTATGATAATAGATTTTTTTAGAACAGTTGTAAACCTTAAAAAAATTTCTAGGCAAGGATGGATAGATAAAGTATCTATAGAAAATCCTGAATCAGTAGCTGATCATTCATACTCCATGGCAATGATGAGTATGGTGATATCTGATTTAGAAAATTATGATTCTGAAAAAATTTTGAAAATGGTTCTATTACATGATTTAGCTGAATCAAAAATTGGTGATTTTACACCTGAGCAAATCGATATGGAAAAGAAAATACACCTTGAAAATACAGCATTTAATGAAATAATTGAAGATTTACCAGATTCCATAAAAAAACAATATTTGGAAATTTGGCAAGAATATCAAGAAAACACATCGCCTGAATCAAAAATCATACATCAAATTGATAAATTGGAAATGGTATTACAAGCAAAAACATATCAAAATGAAGGGTATTCTAAAGAAAAATTAGAGACTTTTTTTGAATCAGTAAAAATAGACATTACCAATCCTAAATTAAAAGAATTATTTACAAAGATTGTTAATGATTTGTGATATCTAATGTCTGAAAGAAGTAAAGATGAATTAATTGATGCACAAAAACAAGTAATAGGTATCTTGTTTGAAGTTGTTAAAAGATTACAAGCAAATAATGATCTTGATGAAGAATATTTTAAACTAATTCTAAATGAAAAAGAAAATGAGTCTAGATTAAAAAAAATAATGAGTGAAAGAGAAATTAATTCAGAAATTGTTGGACGTTTATTAGAACAACTTGAAATTTGATTTTAACAACCACAATCATCATCAGATAGAATTCTAAGATGAGCTGTTTGTTGATATTTATCTTGAATGTAATTTGAAAGATTTACAATTCTAATTATTGGTTCTTTTTTAGTCCAACTACCTTCATTTTTAAACCAAAATTCAATTTCATCAACATCATATCTTTCATTTTTTTCAACTAAATTTTTAAAAATTAATTTAATTTCTTCAACTTCTTTTTCAGAAATTATTGTTTTGTCTTCTATCATAGTTGTTATTTCATTTAGTTTGATTATCACATTATTTGTTAATGGCATATGGAAGAAATCCAAGATATTCTATAACAATCTTTTGTAGAGTCATTGTTTTAATAACCGCCAAAATATCTTCGATGCATGCAATATTTTCAAGCTCTAAAGTTAGGTCAAAAAAGGGTAGCTGAAGCAAGAGAATATCTCAATAAATTAACCGATGGAAAAGCAATGCCTGCATTAGCATTAACTGACAATAAATCGAAAATTTGGGAGGCTGTAGGCGCAGAAAATCTGTATGCGTTTGTGGATGAATCTGCAGGTTTTGTTTTAACTGACAATAGTGGGTATATTTTGGCACTAGTTGACAAAAGTGGTTCATCAAAAACTATTGTTCAAGGAGTTACAAAACTACAAAAAGAAAAATTGGAAAAAGTCTTTGAATCTGACAACATTCCAAAATTTGAAGGCAAGGTAATATTACCTGTTTAATTTTTAGCCTCAAAATAAAACGTAAACCTTTAGTTATCATATTGTAAAGGTAGTAAAATGACAAAATTTACACAAGAGATTGAAGTTAGTGGTCATCTTATTGATTCTTTGATTTTAACTAAGATCTTTGATAAAATAATGGATTTACAAGGAGAGTTTAAGGTAGAAGAAATTGATATTGGTGTAAAAAAGAAAGATCAATCTTATGCTCGATTACAAATTATTGCTAAAAATCAAAAACATCTAGATAATATTCTTGAAACAATTTATCGTGAAGGTGCAGTATCTAAAACTCAAACAGAGGTCGTTCTAAAAAAATCTCCAAAAAACTGTGTAATGCCAGACACTTTTTACAGTACAACTAATAATCACACCCAAATATTTCACAAGAAAAAATGGATACATGTTGAAAATATGATGATGGACAAATGTATTGTTGTTAAAGGAAACAAAGCATATTGTGTTCCAGTAAGAGATGTGAAGAAAGGGGATGCAGTAATCATAGGAGAAAATGGGGTTAAAATTTCTCCACCTGAACGTCCAAGGGAGGGAGTTAATGTCTTTGAATTTATGGGAAGTTCAAGTTCAAGTGAAAGACCAACTCAACACATTGCAAAAAAAGTTGCAGAGGATATTTACAATACAAAAAAGAAAGGAGGTAAAATAATCATAGTTGGAGGACCTGCGATTGTTCATACAGGGGCATCTGATTCAGTATCGGAATTAATCAAATTAGGGTATATTGATGGAGTTTTAGCAGGAAATGCATTAGCAGTTCATGATATTGAATATGCAACACTTGGAACATCTTTGGGGATGAATGTTCAAGATGCAACTTTGGCATATCACGGACATAGAAACCACATGGATGCAATAAATTCAGTTTTCAAAGCAGGTTCTATTGCAAATATGGTAAAAACTAAGAAATTAACTAAAGGAATAATGTATGAATGCGTAAAAAAGAATATCCCATTTGTCTTAGCTGGATCAATTCGTGATGATGGTCCATTACCGGATGTAATTACAGATGTTTCTCAAGCACAAAGAGAATACAAAAAAGTTCTAAAAGATGCAAGTATGGTCATAATGATTTCAACAATGCTTCATTCAATTGCAACAGGAAACATGCTTCCTGCTAATGTTAAAGTGATAGTTGTAGACATCAATCAACCAACAGTTACAAAATTAATGGATAGAGGAACATGGCAAGCGTTAGGAATTGTAACTGATGTAGGTGCATTCTTACCAATGGTTGCACAACAAATTAAAAAAAAGAAATAGTCAACTCATAAGAATTCATTAATCAATTTGTAATTATAATGACTAATTTTTAAAAGAATGTATAAAAAGCAATGACTTGAATGCATCTTAAATGGAAATTGTTTCGGACATCAATCTAATCAGAATAGCTATAGCATTAGTGATGCTTGCTATTGGTGGAATTTTTGATATTTGGAAAAGAGAAGTTCATGATTATCTTTGGGTAGCATTTGGCGGAATAGGTCTAGCATTATTATTAATTGAACCAGAACCTATGGATGCAATTTATTCTATGTTATTTGCACTAATCATTGCACCTATTACAATAATTATTTGGAGAATAGGATTGTTTGGCGGAGCTGATGCATTTGCTCTAATTGCACTTGCATTAATTGCACCACAAATCACATTAGTTGAAAGTGAAGTTACTCCACTAACAACATTATCAAATGCTGCAGTTTTGATAATAATCCCATTAATTATCAATGTAATGAGAAACATATCATCTATAATTCAACATGAAGATATTTTTGAAGGATTTAATGAAACAAAATATCGAAAAATAGTTGCATGTATCTATGGATATAGATCTAAACAACCAAAATATGGATTTTCAATTGAGAGGAAAAGGGGAAAATCAAAAAGATTTTCATTTACAATGCATCATGCAGAAAATGAAAATTTTGCAACCAAACCAAACACATGGATTACTCCCGGAATTCCCTACCTATTATTGATAATTGCAGGGTTTGTCATACAATTATTGTTTGGAGATCTAATTGTTAATGGATTATACGCAATTACTACTACACTTAGTTAACTACAGTTAATGAAGAAAAATCACAATCAATCTTTGATTCAGCATTTTTTAATAAATGATCAAAATAAGTCTCAATCATATTAAGTCCAGATACAACTCGGGGGGCGTTAGTTTTTACAAATTCAATTTTATCTGAATGTGATTTTGGGAAATTGTCACGAAATGCATCATATGCTTTTTTACCATCATAATCAACAAAAGCCATTCTAGCACTATAATCAGTTCTCTCTAAAACTAGACTATCTCCGCCAACAATTGCAGTATGATACGGGTGTTGAATTAAAGTCTCAGAGAATTTTTGTGAAGTTGAGATTTTTGATGCGTTAAATTCAGGAGTAAATCGATTAAAATCAGCTAACAAGTAAAAAGTTGCCTGAGGTTTTGTGGAAGTAACTCCCGGTATTTCATGTAATTTTTCATAAACATATTCTCCCATAATTTGATGAATTTTTCGAGTGATCTGAAAATATTCATCCATTTCTTTACTAATTTGAAATCCTGCAACTGCAGCAAGTTGAATTGGGGTAGTAACTGCAGTATATTCAGTTGCAAGTATTTTTTTGAATTGTCTTCTAACATCAAGTGCATGTTGTGGAAAAATTACATAACCTAATCTGTAACCGCCTGCTGCATGTGATTTTGATAAACCATTTGTAACAAATGTACCTTCAGGATAAATTTTACCCATACTCACAAAGTTTTCAAACTCGTATGTTGTTTGTGCATAAATTTCATCAGAAATTACAATAATATTTTGTTCTCTACAAACTTTTACAATTGACTCCATTTCTTTTTTAGAATAAACAAGTCCTGTAGGGTTGTTTGGATTATTAAAAATTAAAATTTTTTGTCTATCGTGTAATCTTAATGATAATTTTTCTAAATCTTGAGGGTTGATTTTTTTATCTACTCCTGTTGGCAACATGTGATAATTCTTTTTTAGAAAACGAATTTGTGGCAGATAACCCAACCATGCAGGAGTTGGTAAAATTACAGTTCCATGTAAAATTTCTAATAAATTATAAATTAGTTCTTTTGTTCCAGGTCCAACATAGATTCTTGCAGGATCAACATCCATATGAAAATAATATTTATTATATTCTGAAATTGCTTCTCGAAGTTCTTCTACGCCAGGTACTGCTGCATATTCACCCTTGTGAACATTTTCTGCTAATGCCTTTTGAACTAATTCTGGAACATGAAATGGTGATTGTCCAAAGGCATACCCATAAAATCCAAACGAACACTCAGGATGAGTGCAATCTGAATGAAATTCTTGCAAAAATGTATTTAATTTAAGATTCTCGGGAAGCTCAATATCCTCTACTTGCTGATCTATAATGAATTTCAACTATCATTAATAGAGAAATTTTTCAATAAAATACCAGTCTTATCAAAATGAACAAAATACTCAGATTTCATTGAGTGATACAAGAGAATCATACATAGAAAATTTCGGAATTTTTAGAGCGTGTTAATCTCATCTAGTACATCGGGGTTTTCAAGGGAGGATAAATCACCTAGGTCTTCTCCCAAAAGTTTTGATTTTAACAGTCTACGCATTATTTTACCTGTTTTAGTTTTAGGTAAATTAGATATTTGATAAACATATTTTGGTTTTGCAACTTTACCAATTTTTTCAGATAAATGTGTCGATATTTCTTGTTGAATGTTTTGATGTTTATTTTTTAACACTACAAAAACAACAATTGCTTCTCCAGTAATTTCATCAGGGATAGCAATTGAAGCTGCATCAAAAATTTCAGGATATGATAAAACTGATTGTTCAATTTCAGTAGTGCTCATTCTATGTCCAGAAATATTTATGACATCATCTACACGACCATGCATATACCACAACCCATCTTCATCAACTAGAACATAATCTCCATGAAACCAAATGTTTTCAAATCTAGACCAATACGTTTTCAAATATCTTTCATTGTCGTTTAGTAATCCACGTGTCATTCCGGGCCAAGAAGATTTTATTACAAGGTATCCTTTTCTCTCTCTAACTGATTTTCCATCATCATCTACAATATCCAAATTAATTCCAGGACAAGGAATTCCTACTGTCGATGGTTTTAATTTCATTCCAGGAAATACAGATAACATTGCACCACCAATTTCAGTTCCACCAGAAAGATTTATGATTGGAATTTTTCTTTTACCAACTTTTTCAAATAACCAAAACCATGATTCTTTGTCCATAGGTTCTCCAGTTGTTGGAATATTTTTTATTTTATCTAATGAATGTGATTTTAATGGTTCAATGTTCTTTTTTTTAAATAATCTTACTGCAGTTGGGGATATTCCAAAAATTGTTGCACCATACTCTGATAACATACTCCAAATTCGATCATAATTAGGGAATTCTAATGCTCCATCATAAATTACAGCACTTGCCCCCATTAGTAACAGACCATAAACATTCCAAACTAACCCAGTAATCCAACCAATATCTGCAGGCCAAAACAAAATATCATTTTCATGTGTATCAATTAGATATGCTGACTGATATCCTGCAAAAACTGAAAATCCCCCATGAGCGTGAACCACACCTTTTGGTGTGCCTGTAGTGCCAGAAGTATACAAAATAAACAAAGGATCCTCTGAATCCAAAATCTCAGTAGTGCAAATATTATTTTGAGATGAAAGTAGTTGATCATAAAAAATTATTTTCTCAGTTGTTTCATAGTTATCAATTCCTTTGTATGGAACAACAATTAATTTTTCAATATTTGTATTAATAATTGCACTTTGAGCTATTTGTTTTTGAGAAATGTTTTTTCCTTTTCTATTAAATCCATCTGAAACAAATAGTAACTTTGCTTTACAGTCAATTAATCTAATATGAAGTGATTCTTCACTGTATCCTGAAAAAATCACCGTTTGTATAGCTCCAATCTTTGATGCAGCAAGCATTGCAACTATGGCTTCCTCAATCATCGGTAAATAAATTGCAATTACATCACCTTTTCTTATCCCAAGTGATTTTAATCCATTTGCAAGTTTTGAAACTTTAGTGTCTAATTCAGAATAAGTGATAGTCAATTTTACTCCATCTTCAGATTCAAAATAATATGCAATTTTTTCTGGATTTATTTTAGCAAATTTTTCAACAGAAGAACTGTAAATGTTTGTTTTTCCATTTACAAACCATTTTGACCACATGATTCCATTTGATGAATCTAAAATTTTTGAATAAGGTGAATTCCAAATAATTCCTAAATCTTTGTCAACGGATTCCCAAAACCATTCTAAGTCATTATTTGCTTTTTTAGATAACTCAGTTAATGATGTAATGTTATGTTTTTGCATAAATTGAAAAATATTTGATTCTTGAATTTGTTTTTCACTTGGAATAAATTCAAAATCAGACAAGATTTAATTTTTAGATGTATAATTACTGTAAAAAGATTTTATAATTTATGAAATATCTATACCGAGACGTCTTGCACATGCAATTGCAGCTTTACCCACATCTTCCGTTATGCCAAATTCTTTGAGTTTTTCAGTTACTACAGTACCTGTATTCATGGTGTTTTCATGATAATATGCCCTTAAAATGACCCCTACCTGTTCATCTAATCGGGTTCTAGTGGCATCATTCATGCCTGATTGAAGAATTGTTGCATCAGACATTGCCAATATTTTGATAAATTCAATGTCTTCCAGAGATAAATTAATCATAAATCATCCAATCTGTTGTTTTAACAAATCAAGTGATAATTTAGGATCAGCTTTTCCTTTAGTTTTTTGCATTATTTTACCGACCAAATAATTAATTGTTTGAGGATTTGATTTTGCTTGTTCTACTGCTTCAGGTTCACTTGCAATTACTTCTTTAATAATATCAGAGAGTTCAGACTCGTTAGATACAGCACCAAGATCTAATTCAGAAATTACATCTGTAACACTTTTTCCTGTTTTGAGAATTTCATGTAACGCATTTTTTGCAGAAATTCTTGAAATCTTTTCAGACTGTATTGAATCTGCCAAATCCCTAAGATGTGTGGATGTAATTTTTGATTCTTCACGTTTTTCTCTAGTGTCAACTAATCCCATTAAATCAGTTGTAATTATATTTGCAATTTCTTTAGCATTAGATTCAGTGTGTGATTGATCAAATAATTCAGAATAAAATTTGTCAGAAGATAAAACATCTGCAACTTGTGGAGGAATATTATATTTTGAAACATATCTTTCTTTTTTAGAACTAATACTTTCAGGCATTTCTAATTTTAATTTTTGCTGAATTTCTGGATCAATCGTAATCCAAGGAATATCTCCTTCTAGAAAATATCGATAATCAAGTTCTTCTTCTTTAGAACGTGATGAAATTGTAATTTTTCTTTTATCATCCCAATGACGTGTTTCTTGAGCTATCTCAATATCTCGAGAATGTAAACTATTTTGTCTTGTAATTTCAAAATGTACAGCTTTTTCTAAATCATGAAATGAACCAATATTTTTAACTTCAACTTTCTTTCCACCTTCAATGGATACATTGGCATCCGCCCTCATTGCACCTTCTAAACTAGGATCAGATACTCCCAAATTTTCCAATAAATCAGACAAAATATTTAAAAATTCTCTTACATGTTTTGGATTCTCAAAATCAGGCTCAGTAACAATTTCAACTAATGGTGTGCCTGCACGATTGTAATCCACTAATGTAATTTGATTTTTAGATGAACTACCCTCGTAAATTAATCGTCCTGGATCTTCCTCTAGTTGAATTCTTGTAATATTGATTTTTTTATCACCAACCATGATTGAACCTGCTCCACCAACACTAGTATCTCCATAGATGTTTAGTTGAGTAATTTGGAAATTTTTTGGTAAATCAGGATAAAAATAATTTTTTCTAAAAAATGCAATTTTATTTGGAGTAGAACAATTTAGTGCCATTGCAATCAATGTTGCTTTTTTTACAGCTTCTTGATTTAATCGTGGTAAACTTCCAGGCAACCCCATGCATATAGGACAAATGTTTTCATTGATTTCAAATTCCCTATAGTTTGCTTTACATGAACAAAATAATTTACTTTTTAAATTTGTCAATTGACAGTGAATCTCTAAACCTATTTTAGTCAAATTGGTACCTCCGGTAATTTTACAGTTTGTTCCAATGCATATGCTACTTGTAATAGTGATTTATCTTGCATAGAATCTGCAAATAATTGCATACCAATTGGTAATCCATTTGAAATAGCAAAAGGGATGGAAATTGCTGGTTTTCCTGTAAGATTTGCAGTAACAGTATTGATATCAACTAAAAATAATGCAACAGGGTCATTGATTTTTTCACCCACTTTGAATGGAAGAATTGGAACTGTAGGAGCTATTAAGAAATCAAATTTCTTAAATGCCTCATTGATTTCTTTTGTAAGTTTACTTTTTACTTTCATTGCTTTGAGGAAATATTTTCCTGCATGACCTGCAGATGGAACAAACCCGCCGATAATCATTCGTCTTGTAACTTCTGGTCCAAAATTTCTTCGTGCTTTTGAAATGTATGAATTAAATTCGTATCCTTCAAGTGGGAAATCATATCCATATCTTAGATTATCATATCTTGCAAGATTGCTTCCAGCTTCTGTGGCAGTAATTGTATAGTATGCTGCAACAGAATATTTCACCATATCAATAGAAATCTCCTCACAAATTGCACCTAAACTCTCTAATTTAGCAATGGCATCATTTGTGGCAGATAAAACTGCAGGATCTGTACCTTCTCCAATCATTTCTTTAATTATTCCAATTTTTTTACCCTCAATTCCTGAATCAATTCCTGAAAGATAATCTTCATTTTTGTTATCTATTGTAGTGTTATCATTTGCATCCAAACCAGCAATCATGTTTAGCATAAATGCAGTGTCTTTTACAGTTCTAGCAAGCGGACCAATCTGTTCAATACTGTTTGCATATGAAATTAATCCATATCTACTAATCAAACCATAAGTTGGTTTGTAACCAACTACTGAACAAAAACTAGCAGGGTTTCTAACAGAACCACCAGTATCAGAACCCAAAGACATGGAGCATTCAAAAGCACTTACAGAAACTGCACTTCCACCAGAAGATCCACCTGGAACAAATTCAGGATTCCACGGATTTTTACTGGGTCCAAATGCACTAAATTCTGTTGTCAATCCCATAGCAAATTCATCGAGATTCACTTTTCCGATAAATATTGCATCTTGTTGTTTTAGTTTTGTTATGACTGTTGCATCATACGGTGCAACATAATCCTCAAGCATTTTTGAGCCACAAGTAGTTTTACTATCTTTGATACACATGTTATCTTTAATCGATATGGGCATTCCAAAACATGAACCAACTGTTTCTCCCGATTTTATTTTTTTATCAATAATTCTAGCCTGATTTACTGCATCATCATTTACAGATAAAAAAGCATGGAGTTTTTCATCAACTTTGTTAATTTGTTCTAAAGTTTTTGCAACAAAATCCTCAGATGATATATTTCCATTTTGTACTTCTTGTACATATTCTAAAGCAGAGATTTTTAGGTTCATCAAGACATCTTTGGTGCACGAACATAGGTTCCTTTGTAATTATTTAATTTTTCAATTAATTTATCATTAAATGGAATGTGTTCATCTTCTCTCAAACTAGATACAGGAATTTCAGGCATGGTGATTTCTTCAGATTCTACACCTGCAGAATCTAAAATATCAAAATAATTAATCATGTTTTGAACTTTATCCACATATTCATTATGATCATCAACGTCTATTTTCATTAATTTTGAAACTCGTTCTATTTCTTCTTCAGTCACCATATTTTATCACCTAATTATTATTTAGAAATTCTACCACTCTATATTGTTTCATATTTATTTCAATTTAAGAACAGATTTCTTAGATATAATGTTTATCTAGATTTTAAAATTTAGTTGTTTTTTGATTAAAGATTTTTGAGCTATAGATTTCTAGGGAATTAATTGATTAACAATCATTTGCTTTAATTAATTCAACAATTTTTTCTGCAACAGTAGGTTTTTCAATTAATCCTATCAGCCCTTCACCTCTAGCAACTTGTGTTTTAGAAACAGTTTCATGCCCAGTAACAAAAACAATTTTTGCATTATTAGAAATTTCTTTAATTTTTGAAAACGTTTCATAGCCATCCATTTTAGGCATTCTAATATCCATGAATGTTATACAGGGATTTTTTTCTTTAAACTGCTCTATAGCTTCGTTTCCGTTATGTGCAGTAATAATATCATATCCTCGAAGAGATAATGATTCTTCAAAAGTAGCAAGTAAATCAACATCATCATCAACTAAAAGTATCTGACTGCTCATCATTCTAAGATTGTATAATGACATTTATGGGTTTTTACTTTATGACATGGATAGAATAGTATTATCTAGTCACAAATTCTACGGGCTTATTTGATAAAGTATTATGGAGCTAGAAAAAATATGAATTATGGGAAAATCACTTGGAGATTTTAATATTAAAAAATCATCATCTACAGATTCAAAAAATATTGCGTGGTACCTTAAAAATTCAATATTTAGTGGTCAATTAAAAAAGAAGAAAACAGGTAAGAAAAACCCAAATTCATCTTCAACTAATATTATTTATTCAGATAAAGTTGAACAAAAAATTGAAAAAGTGTTTAAAATAGAAAAAGATGAAGAGATTGAAAAATCTAAAAATGAAAATCCAGGTAAAATGTATGAAAAATCTTCTGTAAAAAATTGCCTTATAGAGCAAGGGTATAAGCGTAAAGCAAGATAATATTACAAAAAAATATTAAAAATAAATTAAAAATATTTTAACTTTATCAACTTAATTTTTTAGCATCATTTGCATCCAATGCAACAATTAATTTAATTGAAAGACCTGTATCATCACCAAAAAAAATAATTTCATTTAGTATTGCTTCTTCTTCATCTCCTGCAAAATTCATTTCTAAAATTTCTGACAATAATGCAAATGTGTCTTCAGAATAAAGAGGAATGGATGGCATTATGGTAAAATCGGTTTTATCAGTTACTGCATTAAAAAATGAACCAGTTAAAATATTTCCAGTTTCAAGTAATGCAGATTTTTTTAAATCCCGTGAACAACTACCTGCACCAAGTAATTTCTGAACAACACTAACTGTATTTTTCCAATCAATGAGAAATAATAAGCTTAAACGAAGATCACCATTAGAATTTAAATAAATTGATGTAAATGCATCATCACATTCTAAAAGTTCTTGATTTTTTGCTCTCCAATCACTCATGGTAAATGTATTAATTTTAAAAATAGATTTTTCATCTAAAAATTTTGAAAAAGCAGGCAGCATTCTTTCGTCAGTATATCGTTTAAAAAGATCATTAATTTTATCTAGAGAAACCAAACTTTCTTGCATGATTAAATTCAAAAATGTATTATTTGATTTATTTACCTGTTAGAATGTTTTAGACAGTCAGAATTGTTTTAATTTGTGCCTATTCTTTAACCGTCAAATACCTCATTCCATGACAATCACAGACACATTCGTCTACACACTTCATTCGGAAACAATCTCCGCAGAGGTTTCCGGGGAATTTCATCATATTTTAGTAAACTAGCAATTTAATATCATCAATCGTCTGTTTGAAATGATCAAACAGATCATCAAATATCATTTTGAGTCATAAATTATTGAAAGTTGACGCAATATACCGCTTTAACCATTAATCAAGTATCGATTTGATAGTGTTAGCCTACCTGCAACACTATTCAAAGGGTACAATAGTCAACTTTTAAAAATTTTCTAGTTGAAATGATATTGATCAAGGAGTTAGTCTATCAACATCTCTAGGATAAAATGTTACATCTCTAATATTTTCAGTACCAGTTAATGCCATAATTAATCGCTCAAGACCAATTCCACATCCGGCGTGAGGAGGAACACCATAATCAAATGCACCAAGATGATATTCAAATGAATCTGTTTTCATTCCTTTATTTTTCATTCTTTGAGCTAACTCATCACGTTTTTCAATTCTTGTACTTCCTGATGATAATTCTAAATCACCAAACATTAAATCAAAAGATTCTGAAATTTTTGGATTTGTTTTACTGTCCTTAACATAAAATGGCTTTGGTCCAAGTGGCCAATCCGTAATAAAGTAAAAACCATCAAGACCAATTTTTTTAAGATTAGATGGATACAAATCATCACCCCATTCTGTTTTTGCACCTGCCTTTTGCATCCTATCAACCAAATCATCATAAGTATATCTTGGAATAGTTTCAGGCATTTCAGGGATAATAAATTCTACATTTGAATTATCTTTTGCATAATCAATAACTGTTTGAACTGCAATTTTGATAATTTCCTCAATTCTACTCATCACATCATTATAATCAACAAAAGCCTCCTCCAAATCAATTGAAATTGCTTCAGCTAAATGTCGATTGGTTCTTGATGGTTCTGCTCTGAATATAGGTGCAATCTCAAAAACTTTTTCAAAACTCATTGTTAGTTGTTCTTTGTACAATTGGGGACTTTGTGCCAAAAATGCTTCCTTGTTATAATAAAAAATAGGAAACAAAGCTGCACCACCTTCAGTAGCTGTTGCAATCATTTTTGGTGTATTAATTTCAGTAAAATTTTGACCAGTAAAATAATCTCTTACAGATTTTAAGACCAAGCTTCTAGCATTAAAAATATGCTGTAATGTCTTTCGTCTAAGATCAATTGGTCTAACCTCTAGTCTAGTATCAATATTTTTTACAGTTTTTACAGTTGGCTCAAATGGTGGAATTTTAACTACTTCTGAGAAAACCCTTAGTTCTGTTGGAATAATCTCATACCCATTAGGAGCTTTTTCAGATAATTTTACTTTTCCAATTACAGCAATAGATGAATGTGCTTTTAGTGAAGAAATTTTTTCACGAATTTCATCTGAACAATCGCCTTTTTTGGCAATTACTGAGATTTCTCCATTTTTATCACAAATAGTTGCAAATGAAATATTTCCATGACCTCTAATTGTTAAAACCCACCCCATTACAGTTACTTCAGCACCATCCATAGAAGATGTAATTTCATTAGAATAGTGAGATCTTCGTAAATTTCCTAATTCAGTTTCAATCATAATTTAATTAACTCCCCATTTCACGGTATAATTAATTTATCACCTACAAAACCCAGATAACATAACAAGAAACCAGACATTTTAACTCAAAAAATAATTAAATTAGAACTATTTTTCACTAGTATTATGACTCTTTCAAATAAAGAAAAAATGATTGCAGTGATCTCAAATGGTATTGCCGTATTTTCCCTTTTACAAGAAAGGGATGAATTGCCTAAAAATACCACAATGTATGATTTTGTTTTAAAGGTAATTCCTGAGGATATAAAATCAGAATTAAGTGTGGAGTTAATAGATGAAGTATTTCAATACGTTACATCCGCACATAGTTCATAAAGTACAAAATTTAACTTGAATTATCAAAATGACTGCCGTAGCAACATTAGGATCTCACTGCTCTTTGCAAGTTCTCAAAGGTGCCAAAGATGAAGGATTAAAAACAATACTTGTTTGTGAAAAAAAACGTGAAAAATTATACAAAAGATTTCCATTTATTGACGAATTAATAATTGTGGATTCATTCAAAGAAGTTTTAGATCAAAGATGTCAAAGTATTCTTGAGAAAAATGATGCAGTTTTGATTCCACATGGAACACTAATTGCACAAATGAATTCAGAAGAAATTGAATCAATCAAGACACCAGTCTTTGGAAACAAATGGATTCTAAGATGGGAATCAGACAGAGACATGAAAGAAAAACTCATGAAAGAGGCAAGTTTACCAATGCCAAATCCTGTTTCAGATCCCAAAGACATTGACAAATTAGTAATTGTGAAAAGACAAGGTGCAGCTGGCGGTAAAGGATACTTTATGGCAGCAAATGAAGAAGATTACAATACAAAAAGAAATCAATTAATTTCACAAGGGATAATTTCAAAAGATGAAACACTTTACATTCAAGAATATGCGGCAGGGGTTTTAGCTTATTTACAATTTTTTTATTCTCCATTAAAAGATGAATTAGAATTCTTTGGAGTTGATCAAAGACATGAATCAGATATTGAAGGTCTTGGTAGGATACCTGCAGAACAGCAGTTAAAATCAGATAAAGTTCCATCATTTAATGTGATAGGAAATAGCCCCCTAGTATTACGTGAATCATTGTTAGATGAAGTGTATACAATGGGAGAAAATTTTGTAGAGGCTGCAAAGAGAGTTGTGTCACCAGGAATGAATGGACCATTTTGTATTGAAGGCGTTTATGATGAAAATGCAAAATTTAGATCTTTTGAGTTTTCAGCAAGAATTGTTGCAGGATCAAATATCTACATGGATGGGTCCCCATACTACTCTCTATTGTTTAATGAGCCTATGAGTATGGGTAAAAGAATTGCAAGAGAGATTAAAACAGCAACAGAATCAAATCAATTAGACAAAATTACTACATAAATTATTTTTAGAAATTATTTTGTTTGAACTTCCATACCATGTTGTGATTTGATAATGTATTTGTCTCGAATCTTTACACTTACCCAATCAATTACTAAAACAGTAATCAAAACAACTAACATGAAAATTGCAGCTTTTCCATACTCAAAGAATTTAATATAATTAATAATGTAAAATCCAATTCCTCCTGCTCCAACTAATCCAAGTATACTAGTTTGACGAATGTTATAATCAAACATGTAAAGCATTTGACTAAGAAGGTGTGATGCAGATTCTGGAATTACAACATAAGTAATCAATTGTACTTTGGATACACCAATAGAACCAACTGCATCCATAGGATCAGCATCAATTGTTTCAATTGCCTCATATTGTAATTTTGCAATAAACCCAATTGTATACATAATAATTGCCAAAACCCCAGCAAAGGCACCAGAGCCTACCATGATTACAAATAGTAATGCCCATAAAATAGATGGAAATGTACGAATTGCAGCTAATAATGCTCGAATTGGAGCATAGACAAATTTACTGTTAAGATTTCTTGCTGCAAGCATACTAAGAGGTAATGCAATTACAACCCCAACTGCAGTTCCAATAAACGCCATTTGAATAGTTTCAAACATGGCCCATAGTGCAGTTGGGATATATTTTGGTTCAACTTCTACTATTTCCTCAAGAATTATTGCAAGATTAGGTAATCCTTCTACAAATTCAATTGGATTTGCATCAACGTTATAGGATGCAATTACTACTAATGCCACTATAATTCCAATTACAATATTATTTTTTGGCGTCATCAGAATACATCTCCATAATTTCTTCAGTACTCATATCGCCTGTTTGAAAATCAACAATATCAGCACCCTCAACACCTATCTCTAAGATTTTGTGTCCATCTTTGATTACTGCAACTCTATTTGCATATTCTAATGCTAGTTGCATATCATGATGAACCATTATTGCAGTCAAATTCATTCTTTTTTGAGCATCACGAATCAAATCCATAATCTCACGTGCAGTAACATGATCTAATTCAGATACAATTTCATCTGCTAACAGAATTGTAGGTTTTTGCATTAATGCTCTAGCAATTGCAACTCTTCTTTTTTCACCCCCACTAAGCATGTAGGCTTTTCTATCTTCTTTTCCATTTAATCCAACTAATTGAAGAATTCTTTTAGCTTCTTTAATTTCATTTTCTGGAAATTTCTTAAACAATGATTGTACTTTGTTTAATCTAGGTAATGCCCCGATGAGAATATTATCAAGAACTGAAATATTTTTTATTAATCCCAGACTTTGAGGTATGTATCCAATAGTATTCATCATTTTCTTAAATTTTTTATTATTCATATCAGGTGAAACATAATCAATTTTGATTATCCCTTTTCCTGGAACCATCATGCCATTCATTAATTTAAGTAAAGTTGATTTTCCAGAACCTGATTGCCCAACAATTGAATAGTTCGTTCCCCTGTCAATTGATAAATTAATTCCATCTAATGCAAAATTTTTAGAATCATATGATGTGGATACATCACTCATTTGAATAATTTTATTTGTTGAAATTAATGAAAAAGAAGAGTTAGTGGTCATCTGAATTTGTTTCATTTCAAGAATGCCAGTTTTTATTTGCTCTTGTTGTATTTGTCAAGAATAAGTTGATCAAGACCAGTTAGTGCATTAATGTAGTCACCAAATTCACCAATATGCATACTAGTGGTAGTTGGGACTAGTGCTTCAGCACCATACAAATCCTTCAAAATCGAATTATTCTCATCGTAGTTGAGTTTGATTAAAGTACTAACTAATGCATCACGAGTAGATTCTGACATGTCAGAGTTTACCATGAAAACATGTGATGGAACAGGTCCAATTGTTGTAACAGGACGTAATTTTGCTTGATCTTCTATTTCAAGATATTTTTTAGGAGCAATATCTGAACCAAATGCTACATCGACTTGGTCAAGTAAGAGTAATTCCAATGCTGCTTTGTAACCCCCTGCAAAAGTATGACTTTCAAAGTTATTTGTTAATGCAGATTGTAATGCAACAATATCATCACCTTCAATAGTAACATGTCCTTCAGTAACCAAAGTACCCATAGGTCTAACAAAACCAGAAGAGCCAGTAATGCTAGTAAATGCTACTCGTTTACCAATGGTGTCTTCTATTGATTGAATAGAGTCATTTTCAGCCAAAGTCCAAACTGTTGCTTGATAGTTTACTTTACCAGCAACAAGTTCTGCTAATACTGCTTCTGCACCGGTTCTATGATGAGTAATCCAAGCAGGACCAGTATCCATAAAGGCAGCATCAATATGACCAAATCTCATTCCTTCAATGATTGCCTCATATCCAGATGGGACAACTATTTCTACATCAACACCAAGTTCATTTTCTAGAAATACTTCTAGTGCTTGAGCTTTTGGAGTTAGTTCATCAGCTTTTTCAACTGGAATAAATCCAATAGTTAATGTTTCAACATCAATAGATTTTGATTCAGATGAAACGTTGATGATTCCATTTTCTACAAGATATGTAATCCCATTTAGAAAAGTAGTATCATCTACTGTTCCTTCAGCCCACCATCCAGCATTGGACTTTACCCATTCAGGTACAAGACTTTCTGCTTGAACATTTTGGCCAAAAGGAATCGTTGCAACAGCAATTATTGTTAATGCAATAATTGATGTCAAGATTATTTTTCGTTTCATAATTTCCTAAAAAATTTAGAAAAAGATAATTATTTAAAGCAAGATTTCATTCCAGGTTTTCATTCTAACTCTATAGAATGAGAATATAATTTCAAAAAAACATGATACTTTAAATTCAGATACTCAAGGTAATTTTCAATGACGAAAGTAACAATAACGACACTTCTAATAACTTCGGTACTTCTAACTGCAAGTTTTTCCCAAGCAGTTTTAGCAGATTCCAATCAAGATAAAGTCGATTTTGCTTCTTCACTTGAAGAAACACTAGGACATTTCTGGGCACTAGAACAGAATCTTGATGATAATAATGCTGAACTTGCATTAATTCATGCAACACATCCAATTGCGGAATTGTATGATTCAATGAGACCAGAGTTAAAGGCAGCAAGTCCTGACCTTGATGCTCAAGTCCAAGATACATTAATGGAATTACAAAACAGAGCAAACACCGAGATATCAAGAACACAAGCACAACAAGCAATTGATGATGCAAAAGGCGTAGTTGCAATTGCACGTTCAACTATTGTTGGAGATGAATTAAGTGAAGATACTGATTTTAAAACAGAATTAATGAAAGTTCTACTAGAAACATCAATAGCTGAATACCATGAAGCAGTAACTGATGGAGTCATTGGTGAAATGGCTGAATTCCAAGATGGTTCTGCATTTGTATGGAGATCACAACAGATTTTTGATGAAATAAGATCTGATGTTCCCACACATGATGTAAAAGAGATTGATGAACTATACGTTGAACTTTGGGCAGCATATGATGCAAGAGCAGACCCTTCAGCAGTTGAAACACTAGCTGGTGGAATCATTCATGAGCTTGATGGAGTTTTAGGTGTAGAAGATGAAGAAAATAATCTATTAGATTATGTCGAAAACATTCGAGTACTACTTGAACAAACAAAACAAGAGTATAGTAATGGAGATACAGACTTGGCACTAAGTCTTGCTACTAAAGCATATTTGGACAACTTTGAATTTCTTGAGGCACCTCTAATTGAGTTAGACCAAAAAGAACTTTCAGAAGAAGTCGAGGTTATGTTAAGAGAAGAACTTAGAAGTATGATTAAGGATGGCGAACCAATCTCAAAAATTGATGCACAAGTAGATGCAATTCTCGAAAAGATGGATACTATTGCTACAGTTGTTCCAGAATTTGGCACAATTGCAATGATGGTATTAGCTGTTGCAATTATAAGCATAATTGCAGTAACTTCAAAATCTAGAATTAGTATTAGAGTTTAAACTCTTTTTTTCTTTTTATTTTTGAATCAATAGATATTCCTAGAATATGATTACAAGATTTATTCAAGTAATAAAAATAATTAAGAATCAGATTTGGGGTTTGAAGTATTAGGATACAAACTCAAACTTGGTTCTAAATCCTCTAATGTGATTTCGACCTTACCTATTCTACTTCGATATTGTTTAATTTTTTTACCTTCAGTAGAAATGATAAATTGTTCTACTTCAACTAGTGCTAAATCCTCAAGAACAGATAATGTTTTGTAAACAGTAGAAATGGAAATTTTTAATTCATCTGCTATTTGGGTGGCATCTTTTGATGCAGTTTTTATGGAAAATAACACAGCTCGAGTGCATACATTGCTGAGGGATTCAATTATTTTTTGGGTAATATCAAACTCGGATAATTGTATAATGCTAGGTTTAGACAATGTCATCACTTGTTTGGAACTAGAACCAAAGTAGCTTCAGGTTTTCGAATAGAAATATCGGCTTTACTAATTCTGCTTTTGTACACTTTGTATTTTCTTCCCTTATCAGATATCATCCATTTGTCAACTTTGATTAAAGTTAGTTCTTCGAGGTCTGAGAGTTTTTTGTATACGGAACTTAATGGAATTTTTAGTTTGTCTGAAAGATCAGCTGCTGTGTGACCTGTTCTAATTATTGAAAATAGAATCGCTCTTGATTCAGAATCTGCGAGGGCTTCAATTACTTTTTGGGTAACATCATATTTTTTTAATTGAGGTAATGTTAATTTTCTAGACATGTAATTTTTGAAATAATTTAGATATTTAAACGAGTTGGTATTATTCTCATTCTAGAGAGTTAGAACAACTAATTAAAAGAAGGTCTAGTTTCTTGATGAGGTTTTAGACGATTCCAAAATAATCCAAGTATTACACCAACGGATATCCAAAATGAAGTAACACCAAGAACAGACATTATTCTAAATTCATTTACTAGATTCATCGGTGCAGTAATTTCATCAGGATTGTCAGGCATTATAAAAAATACCGCAGAAATAAAAATACCATATCCAATTAATGGGATAATTTTTTTCTTCTTTTCAAATTTAGTAGATAATTTGTAAAATCCAAATGCACCTAATCCTGAAATTGCAATAAATGAAAGATAGAGTACTGCACGTAACACTACAGTTTCAGCATCACCAACAGTTGGAGGATTTGCAGGATATTTTAGAAATGGAATCAAGTACAGTGTAAACCACATGATTCCAGCTAAAACTAGTGCTTTTTTGATATCATTATTTCCAGGTAAAGCATTTCTAGCAAATGCAAATACTAAACCAAATAACGCACCAATTGAGGTTCCTAAAATAACCCCAGCTAAAACCTGACCACTTTTTTGCCACATTCGATATCCCTCATATTCTATCCAGAATTGAGTAGTGTTTTCTTCTTCACCTGATGCAAACAAATTTTGATTTTCAATTCCTATTGCTTGATCAAGGTAGGGTTCAACTATTGCAAAATTTACAGTGCCATGAATAAAACCTGCTAATGCACCTGAAATTAATACAATTATTAGAAAAATTGCTGTTTTCATAAGATTAAACTTCTAATGACATGGAAAACCGGCTGCATGACGCATATCGTGAGTTAACTCATGGATGTAAAGATCTGCAAATGCTTGTTCACCGATAACTACACTAAAAATATGTCCTTGATCAAAGCCTACAACAAATAATCCTGCTACAAATACTAGTGCTAATGCAATAATTGCAAGTTTTGAAACACCATTTTTTGATACAGAAATTTGTCTTGATTCGGACATTGAATTATTCAAGATTTGAATATATTTAAGCTCTTGGATGAGAATAAGATTTTGAAATGATCCTTCATCCTGGATCCGTTAATCAAATCGACACTTTATACTAGAAATTAATTTCATAAAAAATATGACAAAATTGTATCTTCTTGCCATACCTCTAATTATCGGAATTATTGTAGGGGCGGTTTTAGCAGTTTATCCTGAAACAGAAAAAGAATCCAAAATATTTACTGCATCAAAATTAATTGAAAATGGATCTCCAATTATCGGAGAACCAAATGCACCGATTACAATTTTAGAGTGGGGAGATTATCAATGCACATTTTGCTATAAATTTCATCAAAATACACTAGATATCATCAAAGAGAATTTCATTGAATCAGGTAAAGTCAACCTAGTTTTCAAAGACTTTCCATTAAATGGACCAGATTCACTACTTGCTGCAGAGGCAGCATATTGTGCTGAAGATCAAGGGAAATATTGGGAATATCATGATGAATTATACGAAAATTGGGGAGGAGAAAAAACAGGATGGATTACAAGAGATTCGTTAGATAGATTTGCAAATTCAGTGAATTTAGATTTAATTGAATTTAATGAATGCCTTGATGATCACAAATATCAAGACAGAGTAAAAGCACTACATGAATTTGGAAAAGAGTTGGGAATTGATGCTACACCATCATTTTTAATATTTAATGATCAAAAAATCATCAAAATAAGAGGA
>Ga0209044_1000383_pt1 | contig 36815 bp, 27 predicted proteins | sample SaaInlV_130m_DNA_FD_184655 | JGI IMG/M metagenome (GOLD analysis project Ga0209044, IMG submission 184655) | Marine microbial communities from expanding oxygen minimum zones in the Saanich Inlet - SI037_S4LV_130m_DNA (SPAdes) (version 2) | ecosystem: Environmental > Aquatic > Marine > Intertidal... | reverse complement strand
AAATCGACGCCGATACTGCTTTTACCCTGATTCCACTGGTTGAACATACCCGAACGATTGATACCCTCGTCCATGTCCGCGGGGAAGATAGACAGGCGTCGGTATAGGTCGGGGCGCACTTCCGATTCAAGGCGTATTACATCAGCGCCCATGTGGGCAAGATTCATGGTGCAGAAGGGCCCCGCCCACGCCCAGGTCATGTCGAGTACACGAATGCCATCCAGGGGTTTCTTACCGCTATCAAGATGGCTTTGGCTGGACTTTGAATGGCTGCTTGAAGTAGCGCCGTCCACCAGGGTTGCACGGGCCTCGTCCAGAACTTCCTGGGTGTGCGCGCCGATCTGCGGGGCAGCCAGTGAATTACCGGCTCTTCCTGAGTTACGCAGTGTCGCGGCCGCTAAATATTTTGTCCCCTGCACATCGTTAAAGAAGTCGCGTTCGAGTAGGTGGGGGGTGTCCCCAAGTGCAGATACACTCAACACAGGTGCCACGCAGACTCGGTGCTTTTGTGCTTCGTGGTAAAAATCCATCGCATGCCAGGTAGCCACGAATTCCTGTACAAACATATGCACCATATCTTGATTTTCGGCGCGGCTGGTTTGATCGACAAAAACATCAAGTAATGACCAATCCGGATTACCCATAAATTCCAACAGCCTCTCCCATTGATCTTGCTCAATGCAGACGATGAAAACAGGACCGTCAATCGCGTGAAAAATTTTCCAGGGGACCAGACGCCGCTCGTGACATCGAGTCGCGACCTCTTGTTTGTAGGTGTAGGTCGGTAGTGCAGCTTCCAGCACAGAGGCAACATATGCCTGAACTGAAAAGTCGATAAATTCCCCTTCCCCTGTGTTGGCCGCGTTTCGCGCTGTGGCGAGTGCGACGGCCGCGGCTGAAATTGATGCCATGAGATAACACTGGTCGCCATAAACCTTAAGCGGGGGTAAGGCGGGGTCACTGCTCGTTGCGGGGCACAGCATGCTCCAGCCGCCAGCGGCCCCCAGGATGAGATCCGTGGCCAGAAATTCAGCCTCGGGCCCATCGCTGCCAAAGGCGGTGATGGCAAGCACGACCAATTCGGGTTTCAGGTTCAGCAGGCGAATTGCATCGAGGCCTTTTTCGGTGGCCATCAAAGGGCTCAGGTCGTGTACAACAATGTCTGCCCAGCAAATGAGTTGTTCAAGGTTGTCTGAATCGACTGTGCAACTGCGTTTGCCGACATTCAGCGCGGCGAAGTAGCCACTACTGTCATCTATCGTCCCTGCCTCGGGATGATGCCGGCGCAGGGCATCGCCTTGCTGCGGTTCGACCTTCACGACATCACAGCCCTGCTCGGCAAGCAGTTTGCAGACATAAGCCGAAGCCACACCGGCGCCGAGTTCAAGAACGTGCAGGTGAGTCAGGGCAATCGCAGTTGCGGGCATGATTCAACAAAATCCATCGGATGGGGAATTAGAATATTCCCTGAAACCACGCGCTGATGCAAAGCCCCTAAACCAGAGCGCATGCCTGCTTAGACTGATAGGTGGTGCAGTAAACCCTCGAGTTAAGCTTGCCGGTAACGTAGCGAGCTTGTTCAGACAAAAAACGCAGCGTCGTGTTGCTACTAACGCGTCTTGCCGCAAGGTTTTGCCGTGGCGGATTTAGGACGCAACTTGGATGCCTGGTTTAGTCGTTTGTCGCTAGCGAGTTGCTCGAATGCGGTTTGCTGCAATCCCGCGACTTGCGAGACCGTCATGCCTAACTCAAAGCCTGAGCATTCATTCGCCCCGAGCGCACGAGGATCTACGCCGGTCAGATTACCAAAAACGATCAATGCCTCAAGATAGTAACCATAATCACTAGCGTGGTAATGGTCATCTGCCCATAAATTTATTTTATTGAAGTCGATACCATTGTAGGGGTTCGGGTCAGCTAAGCCAGCCGCCATAGCCCGCGTCCAAGCTTCGCCAACCGGGTTTACGGAGATGAGGCCTTGTGACCCTGCGGCAGCCAATTCATAGGCAACACGCAAATCGCTGGCCATTTTATCGATCGGTGTTGACGACCAGGGGCTGCCCGAGTTGTACACCAGGTCTGCACGCGACCAGGTTGCCGTTAGAAATATCTCGACCTTCGGATTGATCCCTCGCAAAAATTCAACCATTTGCGCGGCAGTGGTCACAAGCAACGTTGAGTCCCCGGGTCTATCGCGATCCATTGTGCTGTAGCCATGCATCACTACGTTGTCCCAGGGTTGATGCCCGATAACGCCCAGTTTGTTCTCCAAATGAAAATCCAACCCGCTACCCGGGTGCGTTTCGACAAACACCGCGTAATCGAGTTCGGCTTGATCGGTGAAAGATTTAAACAGCGCTGGCACCCCACCTATGCCGTTAAGGTTTAAGTCAGTCACGGTGTCTGCTCGATAAAACCGCGAGGCAGAACCATAGCCATAGGTAAAGCTATTACCAATGAAGAGTACGCTGGTTTCGGCGTATGAGCGGCCAACATGGAACAACGCGAATAATAGGGTGATGAAAAGGAATAGTCGTTGCAAGGGCTGTTCTCTCTTAGGTATTTCCGACGACGCAGTCATCGCCGGACAGATTTATCAATATTATCATTTAGACGCTGAAGGCTGAAAAGCGGCCGGCGTGTGAACAACGCGGGAAACCAACAGCTTTACCAGCAAACTGTACCTGACGCCTCATAATATGATCTTGATTTTCAACTACCGATCTTGATTTTTAACTAACGATCAAAATTTATTTCAGCAGATTCACCTCAAGGCTTTGTCGCCCTGGTAGCAATACTAGTTGGACTGAATTTACTTAAAGGAACGGCATTAGGCCAATAGTCTTCATATAAATCAGCAATAACAAAGCCGGTTTTTAATTGTCCGCCAATTTGTGTTTGCAATGAATGACTAAACTCAAGGGCGCGCCCGCTTTCCTCCAGTTCTTTAAGGCCAGCTTGGTCAAGGCTATCGGGTTCTGCATAAGGCAGTTTGTACTTCACCTCTATTTTACCGGTACGCTCGCTTTCGTCGTGGTCAAAAAGAAACAAGCTTGGATTCATAAAACCCGCCAGTAAATCACCTTTAGGTTTTAGTACGCGAAAACATTGCTGCCATACGATTTCAACATCGGGTACAAATACATTAGAAACCGGATGAAAAACCAGATCAAAGCTTTCCGCAGCGAATTGCGAAAGGTCGGCCATATCACCACGTATACAGGTAATGTCTAGTTTGTCACGCTTAGCAAGCATGCGATCTTTTTCCAACTGCACATCGGAAAGATCAAAGCTAACAACGACAGCACCTGCCGCAGCAAGCACAGGCGCTTGCTGCCCGCCACCAGACGCAAGGCAAAGTATTTTTTTGCCGTGAAGGTTTCCAAACCATGATTTGGGTACTGGCTTTAATGGCGTGAGAACCACCTGCCAGGCACCGTTTCTGGCTGCGCTGATAATTTCTTCAGAGACAGGCACAGACCACTCGCCATCATTTAATGATTCGCGGTTCCAGGCCTGCCGGTTGTATTCGAGAATATCCATGAGTCATTATATACGTTTTAATCGTGTAGACCGGTAGCGACAATCAACGCTCGGCCTGGGTTATTACACCTGTCGTCAAACTCAAATTTTAGGGTAATGATGTCCCTGGCTGACTCAGCAGATATGTGGTTTATTCTTCCTACTCCCAGGGAGGTGGCCTAATTGAGATACCAGTTCAAGCCGCTGCTATTTGTCGCTCGAACATTGCACACCCGTTCAGCTCGTCGCAGCAAAACATCCCGCGTCCATCGGGTCTCCAAGAACCTTCCTTCTCGGCTCCTAACAGATGATTTCAACTCATGATCATGGGGCTTGGTGTATGCTAGCCGGCTGAGCCTGATAGTGGACTGGGTATGATGTCACACTCCTGCGAAACCGTTTGAGTTCAGCCTTCTTCTCTTGACAAGCCGTCGCAGATTCACCGCACTTCTCTTTCCAGTCGGACAAACTTTTGGTTGTCACGCCCAGTCGTCGGGCAACATCGCCGACTGAATGACCACCTTCGGTAAATTGCTTTACGGCTGCTATCCTGAATTCTTCTGTATAACGTTTGCTAGACATCAGCACCGCCTTTGAGCTTCAGCGTAGGTTATCTGCCCAGAGGGTCATCAGTGATGCAATGGGATGATCAGAACCGTTCCTAAGAAAACAGGGTTTACGATGCCTATTCTCCTCATTCGGCGGGTCTTTTGATCCCTCAACCGCTACTATCACTGGTCAGGCTCTTAGGATAATCAGGTATGGTGACGGAAAAAGCCATTGTTGACGTGAGGTCCCAACTGGTAGAAGTGGCCCGTGATATTCTTGCGCATTCAAAAGCCGATACAATTCGGCCCGCATCTGGGACTATGAAACTGGATTCCAGGTTGTATTCAGATCAGGCGAACCACGAAAAAGAGTGCCAGAATCTGTTCAAAAAAATTCCCCTAGTGCTCGCGGCGAGTTGTGAGTTACGTGAACCTGGCCAGTTTCAAACCATGCAGATAGCGGGAATCCCGATCCTGCTGGTTAGAGACAAGCATGGGGTTGCTCACGCCTTCTTGAACAGCTGCACTCACCGTGGTGCACAGCTGGCTAAGGGTGAAGGCAGTAAGGCTCGATTCACTTGCCCTTATCATGGCTGGACCTTCTCCCAGGAAGGCATGCTGGTTGCCATCACACTCAATGATCTTTTCGGTGATATAGATTTCAAGGACTATGGACTGGTGTCATTCCCCGTCACTGAGCGAGCAGGTTTAATCTGGGGCACGCTGGATCCTTCATCAAGTAATGACCTGGATACTTTTCTACAGGGGTTCGATATGTTTCTGGAAACCTTCGGACTGGATTCCTGGCGTCTGGCAGAAAAACGTATTCTGGATGGTACCAACTGGAAGCTGGCCATGGAGGCTCACCTTGAGTTTTATCATCTTCCTGTGCTGCACAAGAACACTTTCGGACCCAACACGTCGAACAAAGCGCTGTACTATTTCTGGGGTCCGCACCAACGACTGATTCAGCCAACAGACAGCAAAGCAAACCTGGCCGATGAACACAATCTATTTAAGATCGCTGATAAGCCAGATGAAGAATGGCCCACTGAAGCCATGACTCGTGGGGAATGGATCATTTTCCCCAATGTTTCGATTAACCTCTTCTATGATGGTGGACCCGGGATTCTCATTTCCCAGGTGGTGCCTGGTGCAAACGTTAATGAATCTCAAACCATCCAGACATTCCTCACCGCTGATGAACTCGAAGGTGATGCACGTACTAAAGTGAAGGATTTGTCTGACTTTCTTGAGCTTGTCGTTAGCCAGGAAGATTTGGCTACTTCTGAAAAACAGCAGCAGGCTCTTCAGACGGGTTTGCTGCCCGAAGTCACTATCGGCAAAAATGAAGCGGGCATTCAGCATCTTCATAAGTGGATCAACGAGATTGTCTCGACTGGTGCTCTCGATCAGCTACTTTCATATCCAGGGAAATGGACTGCACCCTGAGAACATTTGACAGTTGCTCAGGTTCTTGGGATCTCCTCTATATCTAAACGTACCTCCAGCTTAAATTCAGAGATGCAGGTTTATAGCCCAAGCCAACGACCATCTTGGGGGTACCAACCGACAACCTAACTGCCCCTGTCATCGCCTCTGTAATCAAACCAGATAGATCCGCCGCCATCGCCGAATCTATTACGCATCATTTCTTTTGAAAGTTCTGGCAACAACCGCTGCACATACCTGCTACCTGTTAGGACATCCGTCTTGGGATTGTCGAGAAGATAGGCATAAAGTAAGTACTGTTCAGTTTCTTGATGCCATGCGCATACGGTAAGGCGATGTCATGCGCATGGACAATCAGGTTTGAGCGTATCCTTGGTAGGAGTTTCAAATAGATGTACACACAATCACTACCCACTTTGACAGTGTGCGTTGAATCGATGAACAGCACCTCAGCAGCTTCAATCAATTCACGAAGTTTTTCAAACCCTATGTCCTGTATCCCAGACTCAATGATCTCACTGACAGACTCGATTTCTTTTAGATATTCAAGAGGGTAGGGTTCAATAATCTTGATTTCGCCAAAACCATTTTTTTTAAGCGCCATGTCCGCAACAAGCGTCGGGTTACCCGAACCGACTTCTACGACACGGGTCGGTTTCACATGTCTCAAAATGCAGTAGTAACTCATCGCATCCATGTAGGAAAAAGATGAGTTGGTCCAATAATAGTGCACAGACTCTGAGTCAGCAGCCTTCTCTAACGGAGGGTTAAACTCGTCCGCGTACTGCTGAATCTCGCTAAGAAATTGCTTCGTACGCTGAATATCGAACACCGTAGGGGAATTGTAGCTGCCCTCTGTTTTCTCCGGTTCTCTAAATTCAAACGAGGTCTCATAATCCTCGAGACTGGGAATACTCGCTTTATAATCCCTATTCAGCACCCCTACTACGATTCGCAGCTTCGACAACCCGGCTATGCGGAATTGGCCGATCAGGCGGCAAAAAGGCTATCTGAATATCTCACAGGACGCCATCGGTGGCATGCGGGGATATAGGAAAAGGATTAAGGACGTGCAGGTATTCTCTTCTCACAAAGTCAGTGTATAACCTCACAATCTGGCAGTGGATAACCATTATCTGCAAGGGAGAGCAATGATGGCTGATCAATCGACAAGCTCAGGCGCCTGTAATTGCCTGGTAAACCAGCGTCCTGAGCTCACGGCGAATTGGGTAGGTTGACGATGGCATCAGCTGGGTCATAAAAATCACATGCAGGTCCTGCACGGGGTCGATCCAGAAGAAGGTGCTTGCCGCACCACCCCAGTGATACTCCCCCGGTGAAGTAATAATACTGGCTGTTACCGGATCAAGGACCACGGCGAAACCAAGGCCAAAACCAATGCCGTCGTAACTGGTTTCGCTCCACACGGGCTGGCCCATAGCAGCCATGTCCTTTTTGTCTGGCAGGTGGTTGGTGCGCATATGCTTGACGGTAGTTGGCGCCAGTAGTCTGCACCCATCGAGCTCGCCACCATTCTGTAACATCCGGCAGAAGCGATGATAATCGCTCATCGTAGACACAAGCCCACCCCCACCTGAGAAAACACCGGGAGACTTGAAGTACGCGCTTCCCTGCACGGCATCCTGCAGTTTCAATCCGCCTCGTTCTGATACCGGGGGAGGATTGACCTGGCCGAGGGCACCACCGACCAGCGGCGCGTAAAGCGCAGCAAACCGTTCACGTTTTGACTCTGGCACAACAAAGCCGGAATCTGTCATACCCAGGGGCTTGAAGATGTTGTCGTGAAAAAACTGGTCCAGGCTCATACCTGACCAGACTTCAACCAAACGGCCAACGACGTCTGTTGAAACACTGTAGTTCCACTGGGACCCAGGCTGGCATATGAGCGGAATACCGGCCAGGGTTTCTGTCCACTCAGCAAGGTCGGTTTCCGGGGAAGACTGATCAAGCCCCTTGTCGCGATACATCTCATCGACGACGTTGGTATTCATAAACCCATAGGTCAATCCGGATGTGTGGCTCAGGACATGCCGGACAAGGATAGGTGATTCCTGGGGGATGGTTTCGGAAACAGGTGCGTCGCCGCCAATCCAGACAGGCGTATCAGCAAACTCGGGGAGGTACTGACTCACAGGATGATCCAGTTGGAAGCAGCCAGATTCATAGAGCATCATGGCGGCAACAGAGGTCACCGGCTTCGACATCGAGTAGATCCTGACGATGGTATCTTTCTCAAACGCGGTCGAAATCTCCCGCTCGCGATATCCAGCGGTTTCAAACCAGGCAGCCTTTCCTTGTCTGCCCACAAGCACGCTCGCGCCTGCAAGCTTTTCACCGTCAATCTGTTGTTGAAGCCAGCTGCTGATTCTGCCAAGGCGCTGCGAACACAAGCCAACTGATTCGGGTTTTACGGTTTCGATCATGTCATTAACCAGCGGTGGGGGTATAAGAAGAATTAACCACATTTCTGCTTCACTAGCCAAGTACATGTTCCCCTGAAAATTGAGTTTAGCTTCAGTTCTCGATGGAAATCTGGTGGTTTTTGACGAACTCACGGACTGGGTCTCATTGATCAACCCGCATTCCTTGCAATCTCGAGCCGTCAAGCCGAGTTGGATCCACCTGCCAAACGACCTTTAATGTTCTTCATGAAACAACGGGGGCGACCTTCTCCCTTGCACTTTTCCAAGTCAACAATAACTTTCATCGTACCTCACCCTGTGTTCGTTCGATGTGAGTATAGTAACGTGCGAAGGGTTGCTGCATCAGAGTTCATTAGTGTTCACTTGATCTACATCAACCAGGCAGCGGGCTATGAGTTTGTCAGGTTACCTGTCCGTATCGGTACTACTGCTGCAGAATGTAAATCATGGAGCAAGACGGTTTATCTCCCATGCTTTTTCACTTTCGAAGGGCGAGTATTCAAACCGATCATGCAACCGTCGTTCCCCGCCCTGCCAGAACTCCCAACGTTCAGGTGACACGCGGTAGCCGCTCCAGAAGGAAGGTAGCGGTATTTCCTTGTTGGAAAATTTTTCCTGCATGCGTTGAAACTCGTTCTCGAGCATTGAGCGACTGCTGATCCTCCGACTCTGCGGTGAAGCCCACGCAGCTAGCTGACTATCTCTTGGCCTGGTGATGAAATACTTGAGCGCAGTAGCCGCGCTAATACGCTCTGCTGAACCTTCAATGTGTATCTGACGATCTATTTCTAGCCAGGCAAAGTGCAGGCTAACATGTTCGTTTTCAGATATTTCTTTAGCTTTTCGGCTTTCGGTGTTGGTATAGAATATAAAATCGTTACTATCAATCCGCTTCAGCAATACAATTCGTTGTGATGGTTTGCCATCACTCCCAACCGTTGCGACGCACATAGCGGTAGGGTCCTGAACTTCTGCATCAATGGCTTCATCCATCCATCGACTGAACTGATCAAACGGCGATTCGGCCAGTTTGCTTCTACTTAGTTTTGCATAGCGATATTCGCGTCGCTTGGATTCCAATTCAGATGTCATATGTCAGAACCGATGTGTTGCTTGCTGTGCTCGATCGTTTTTTTAGCAGGTGACAAATCATGCCACATGCTCAGACGGCCACCTATGATTTTGAGCGATTTCTAGAACAATCCCCGCGACTGGTGCGACTCGGTGAGTTTGTTGCGAATGATCCGTTTGATCGGTGAGAAATTATTAGCCATTCGAAGTGTCAGTCTACGCATTATTCTTGCCGCTATCCGATCATCCGTAAACATCTGCACAATCTGGTTAGTTCCGTGGTACATCGGCTTTGTTGCCAGCATGTGTTGCCACTCATATCTCCGGAGCAATCGCTCATCACCAATATCACCGGTTGCATTGATGATTTCCGTTGCCAGTAGGTCCTGTCCGCTCAACCCTAGATTGAAACCGTGAGCCGTTACCGGGTGCATGCCAACTGCCGCATCTCCGATCAATGCGAATCGGGTAGCACAGAATTTTCTGGCATGAACACCTACCAATGGGTAAGCAAACCGATCCGTGCAAAGCGACATTCTCCCGTATCTGCCTTTGAATCTTGCCTGGATGTCCTCGTTAAACTCTGCTTCCACTGCGTTCATGATCTGATCTTGATCAGACATGGGTGCGGTGACGACAATGGATGACTGGTTGCCATTTAGAGGCAGGATCGCAAGAGTCCTGCCGTAGTGAAAACACTCATAGGCAATACCACCATGAGGTTTCTCGTGTTCCATTCGGCAGACAATGCAGACCCGGCCGAAGTCATGCATGGATGCTGGTATCCCCACCATCCGACGTGTTTCGGAAAATCGGCTATCCGCAGCAACGAGCAGAGCCGCCTTTAGGTTTGTTCCATCATCCAACCCCAAACTGGCATGGCGATCCGCGGTGTTAACGGCGACTACGGATTTTCCCGTTACGATTTCCAGGTTGCTGATCTCCTGCGCTTTCTCGAACAATGTTCGACGAATATCATGATTGGATACAAGAAATCCAAGAGCAGGAATGTCATCACGACTGGTGTCAAAAGTGAGGCTGTAGGGAGAAGTCCCGTTGATTACTCTGGCTTCTTTGATCGGTGAAATCTCGTCGTCAGCGAGACTGGACCAGGTAGAGAGCTGCTTGAGTATCCGCATGGACCCGTGCGCGAGTGCAATATCCCTTCCATCGAAGAGAGGATTGGCAAGCGCCTCAATGGGCTGCTTCTCGATGATTGCGATGCGCAGTCCCGTATGCCGGAGGGAACAAGCAAAACTAAGACCTGCCGGACCACCGCCAATAATAACGATGTCATAGTCAGTGCTAGACGTTTTTTCGAATTGCTTCATGATGGGCCTCCATGACATCGGCATTGCCTAGATTACAGCGACGTGAATCTGTAACCATAGACGCAGATCAAACTATTGATGGTTTGCCTGCAATCTATTTTCAGCAGGTGGTTGAGAATATTATCCATTCACCTGGACGATTTATTCCACTCCATTGACATGGATCAAATCGGATAATTCGGTACTTGTGACATAGTTATAGTCCAATCTAATTGAATCGAAACGGAGTGGACCATGAGATTTGGCGTTTTCTACGAATTACAACTTCCGAAACCCTGGAGCGATAATGCAGAACACCAATTGGTTCACCAAGCACTGCAACAGGTTCAACTGGCGGACAAACTGGGCATCGATTATGCCTGGGCTGTTGAGCATCACTTCCTCGATGAATATTCACACTGCTCCGCTTCGGATGTCTTCCTAACCGCACTCGCCGCCAAAACAGAGAATATCCGGGTCGGTTTCGGCATTAGACAGGTCATACCCAATTACAATCATCCTTCCCGCACCGCAGAATCGGTAGCAATGTTAGATCTTGTTTCTGATGGCAGAGTTGAGTTCGGCATCGGCGAGGGAGCCACGCGCCTCGAATTGCATGGCTACGGCATCCCGGCGAAAAACAAGAGAGAACTGTCACTTGAAGCGGCTGAACAGATCGCCAATATGATGGTGATGGATCCCTTCCCGGGATATGAAGGCAAGGGATTTTCCATGCCGTGCAGAAATGTTTTGCCAAAGCCGTACCAGAAGCCACACCCTCCAATGTGGTTGGCGTGTACCAATCGTAAAACAATCGAGGCCGCAGCACGCAACGGTCTTGGCGCTCTCGCCTTTACCTTTGTTGATCCGGACGAAGCCAAGACTTGGGCCGATACCTATTATTCCATCATAAAGTCAGATGAATGCGTCCCCCTTGGCCACTCGGTGAATGCCAATCTTGCAGTCGTTGCTGGGTTTTCCCTGCATGAAGATGCCGAAGAAAGTCGCAAGCGCGGCATCGATGGATTTGCCTTCTTCCGTTATGCCATCAACGCGCTCGTTGCCAACGACATCAAGCCGGGCCGAACCACACTCTGGGAGGAATACGAGGCACTGCGGGATCAAGATCTGCCAACGATTGCCGCGCCGGGAATCGGAACACCAGAACACTTTTCGCGGCATATCAGGGAGTTTCAGGACGCTGGTATCGATCAGATCATCTTCCTTCAGCAGGGCGGCAAAAACCGACATGAACACATTCTTGAGAGCCTCAAGTTGTTTGGCGATAAAGTCTTACCGGAATTCGTTGAGGGACGCGAAGATCTCGAGGCTGCCAAGGCTGCGGAACTGGCCCCTTATATAGAAGCTGCGCTGGCCAGGAAAGAAAAGATGAAACCCCTCGAGGACGATGAGATTCCCATCGTCTTTGCGTCAAGGGAGCGCGAGGCGTTCTATCATAAAGATTAGCCGAAAGTAGCCCCTATGACGAATCACGGGTAACTTGCGCGCGATTCGTGCTTTTTTCACCTTGGCCTAATCGGCCTATAAAATGGCCATATGTGATTCTATTGTTGCAGCTAGAGTTGATGTGAGTCAATTCAGTTAACCGCGATTGTCACTAAAGTACAACGACACTTCCCAAATTAGGAGTAATCAAATGGCTGATTTTCTTTCAGGATATTCTATTCAAAGCTGGCTGCAATCCTGCCCCCAGGGCTATCTGGAGAATACTGACTTCGGACACCCTGCGGGCGAGAAAGAACCCGAGGAGCTGCTCGACAATGAGACATTCAGAGAAGATGCAATCCGGACCACGGTGCAGTTAGTGGTTGGTGAAAGAGCGGCACTCGCTGCGTCTTCAGGTCTCATCAATGCGGCCCCCGATGTTGGCAGCAAAATGTTCCTTGCTACACAAACACTTGATGAAGCTCGTCATGTGGAAATTTTTACCCAGAGGCTCCTGGATCTAGGTGTTAAGAAAGATGAGCTGGAGTCCGTCATTAACACCTATGCCAATGCCAATCTCGTCAAGTTTGCCGAGGTCCTTCTCGAAAAAGTCGATAAACAGGATTTTATTGCAGGTGTCGTCGGCCAGAACATTGTGCTTGAAGGGATGGCATTCAGTGTTTTTGAAATGATGCACGCAACCAATGAAGCGGCTAATCCGAAGTTCGCGCATACACTCACTGGCACGATAGCGGATGAAAGGCGCCACGTCGGGTTTGGCGAAAACAGGATCGGTTCGCTTATTAAGGAAAACCCAAAAAGGAAACCGGAAATACAGAAGATGCAGCAGGAAATGACTTATCACATGCTCGCTACCTTCGCTGATTCCTTCAAAGCCAACAGTGATGTTGTAGAACAGGCGCAGGATCAGGCATCACCAGATATCAAACCGGCTGTTTATCATGGCGTAGATCTGAACCGGGCTGATGCAACAGAGATGGAGGCGGTTCTTGCAGATACAGTTCTGGGTGAATTCAAAACCAGACTGGGTCGAATAGGACTGGAGTATCTGTCTCCGGCAGCGTAAGCGATGACCGATGCCATCGATCCTCATGCTTTAAGTGAAGAGGACTTTCATGCCGAAGTGCATTCCTTTCAGTTCTGGCTGGAGGCAGTGGAAGGTTACCTCGCAGGCACGGAGTTCGGCTTCGATGCTGGCCAGACTGATGAGACTTTTACACTTCCGGAACTAAGTGACCTGATCACGACGCTCTGCAACTATTGTGTTGCAGAGAAAACTGCCCTTGAAGCATCCAGCGGCATGATCCGATTTGCGCCGAGTCCCGACGCTGCCATTTTTCTTTCTACCCAGGTGGCTGACGAGGGTCGTCATTTGGAAGTCTTTGTCCATCGTCTGAAAATGCTTGGGATTGAAGATCCCTGGCAGGAAATCGACAATCGTGCCAACCGGTCACTGTTGCAGTTTAAAGACCGGTTGCTCGAATTTGTCGATCAGCAGGACTGGGAGGCCGCGATCTTTGTTCAGAACGTGCTCCTGGAAGCCATGGAGTTCACTGTTTTTAAGGCTCACGCATCCAGTGCAGACCCGATTACCAGCGCCATTCTAGCAGGCGTCGTCAAAGACGAGCGGCGACACATGGGGTTTGGTGAAAATGATCTGGGTCGAAAGTTAAGACAGGCACCACATACGAGAACAAGATTGAATCAAATCAACAAAGAGCTGAATCCGCTGGTGCTGTCGACCTTCAGTGAAATAGCCAAGGAACTCAAGCTCAACACGCACCAGGGATTGAGTATTTCATCTAACTATCTGGCGACAATCGATCGACTGGGCTTTAGTACATGAATGATCCGTTAATCGATGCAGAGAGTCTGGTAAAGAAACGCAAGAAATATGAACTAACCGAGACAGGCTTCAACGAAGTCCCACGCAAGTATCGCAAGTTCTACAGGAGGTGGCGAGGTACAGGCGACCAACTGGCGGACAATGAAGTACTATGCCCCGTCTGCCTTGTTGTCATTCGTTCTGCCAGGGAACTACGACCGGGAGACAGAGTGTATTGCATGCCCTGCATGTCTCGACTCACCGTCGTTGAAAAAAACGGCATGCTGATTGCCACGGTCGTGTACTAAGCTGCCGAGGGTTGTCCGCCGAGTTAGCTGCTGATGATGCCCAGCCGTTTTGAAACTGGTGTGAATCTTCTCTGAGGTTGCTTAAACCCCAGGTGATGTGGAATCGACAGCATGGCCGGCGTCACAATCAGTGTCAGCAGCGTGGCAAACGTCAGACCCGAGACGATTGCGCTGGCAAGCTGTACCCAGAAGGTCGCCACCGGTCCACCCACCTCCACTTCCGCATTGATCAGGTCCACTGATACACCGGCAGCCATCGGCAATAGGCCAAATCCGGTGGTAAAAGTAGTGAGAAAAACAGGCCTCAGTCTCTGGGCCCCGGTCATGACGATGATCTCAGGTATATCTGTTCCAGGGTGCTGTTTCCTGAGTACGTTAAATGTATCAATGAGAACGATGTTGTTATTGACTATGATGCCCGCGAGAGCCACCACACCAACACCCGTCATAATGGCACTGAACGTCTGATCGAGTATCAGCAGGCCAAGCAGCACGCCAACTGTAGACATGATAACCGCTGAGAGAATCAGCGATGCCTGGTAGAAACTGTTGAACTGGGTGATAAGCAGGACACCCATCAGGAACAGCGAGAAGCTGAAGGACCGGGTAATAAATGCAATGGACTCAGACTGCTCTTCGTTCGCTCCCCGGAAAGTTACGGAGGCACCTGGTGTCGCTGACTGCATCTGCTGCCAGTTTTCAATCTCTTCAACTTTGTCGCCAACTATCACGCCGGGTTCAACGTTAGCGCGAACGAAATAAACCCGGTTGCCGTTGATCCGTACAATTGTGCCTACCTTCATCTTCGCTTTTCGCTCAACAAAACTGCTTATCGGCACCAGACCTGCATTGGTCTTTACCCGCAGGTTATCCAGCTGGTGGATACCCCGGTGGGATTTAGGAAACCGAAGCCGGATCTCCAGTTCCTGTTCGGCGTTGTCCGGCCTATAGCGACCGATGAGCGCACCATTGGTGACAAGCTGGACTGCGGTGCCAACGCTGGTAACATCTGCGCCGAAAATAGCGGCCTGAGCTCTGTCTACGGTGATCTGCCATTCGATGCCAGGGACCGGTGTGGTGTCGTCGATCGCGATCAGACCATCGACATGATCTTCCAGGTAGCTACGTATTTCTCTTGCCTTGCCCATCAACTCGGAAAGGTTCTCACCCTCGATTTGTATCTGAATGTCCTTACCAACGGGCGGGCCTGGCTCCTGCTTGATAATCTCAGCTCGTACACCCGGCACGTTCCCGATGATGCTCCTGTAGATATCCTCGATCTCGCTACCGGTTGCATTTCTCGAATGCCGATCTGAGAATTCGACAATGATCGCACCAACCCTGTCTTCCGCACCACCAAGTTGGTTGGCACCACCTGTTCGCGTGTAGATGGTCTTGTGATAACCAGCTGCGATGATCTGCTGTTCTATGTCGACGACAATGTCCCTGATGGCTTCAGCCGAATAGTTACCTCTCGCATGAATCGAAATGCCAGTGAACTCCGGGTCGACTGTTGTGAAGTATTCAAGTCCGCGCCCATAGTTCAGGTAGGTCAGGGTAATGGCAGATAGCGTGAAAATAGTTACACTGACGACAATGAACGGATGGACAACAACGAACTTCAGCAAGGCTATGTAGCCGGTGACGAACGCCGAATCATTCGTCTTTTGTTCAGAACTTTTACCATACATTGCACCGAGCACCGGCGCGAAAATCAACGCATAAGCAAGCGCCCCTGCGAGAACGGCAAACACCGTTACTGGCAGATATTTCATAAAGCCGCCCGTCACACCAGGCCACAACATGAGCGGTAGAAAAGCTGCCAGCGTTGTGCAGGTTGACGCAACGACCGGCCAGAACATCCGCTGGGTCGATTCGACGAACGCATCACGAGGCGTCACGCCTTCAGCCATGCGTCTGTCTGCATGTTCGACGACGACGATAGCGCCATCAATCAGCATACCCAGGCCAAGCAGCATGCCGAACATCACCATAAAGTTGTAACTGAAATCCAGAATGCTGATGACAATAAAGGCAAAGAGAAAAGAAAAAGGGATGCCCAGTGCAACGAGCAACCCAGATCGGAATCCAATCGCTGCAACAACGACTGTTAACACCAGAAACAGTGCTGTCGAGATGTTGCCTTCCAGGGTGTCGACCTGAAGCGCGGTTCCTGGAGCCTGGTCAGCCAGGTAACCGACCTCTATTACATTGGGGTAATCGAGACGCTCCTGTTCTACGACGCGCCGAATTTGTTCCACCACTTCCACCAGATTGGTGCCTGATCTTTTGGCGATCTCAAGAACAATGACAGGATCGCCATTCGCCCGCGTGAATCTAGTCGCGTCCTTGAAGGTTCGTTTCAGATTGACAATATCGGCCAGTTTAGTGACACCGTCGCTATTCGCTCTGATGGGGATGCCAAGCACATCACTGCGGGTTTCTATAAGACCGGGCACTTTCACTGAGAAACTGCCTTTACTGGAATTGATAGCGCCTGCAGGAATCAGTCGGTTATTCGACGTTATCGCAGCCAGAAGTTCCTGGTGTGAAACGCCCAGGCTCTCAAGTTGTGCCGGACTGACTTCTGCCTCAAGTATCTCTTCTCGATGTCCATTCATGGTCACCTGGAGAACATCAGGTATAGCCTCAAGTTTTCTCTGCAGATCAACTGCAAGGCTGTGTACCAATCTCTCCGGCGCATGGCGACCACCGAGACTGACCGTAACGATGGGCATTTCCGCAGCGACAATTTCCCGAATTTCCGGCTCACCGACTGCTGGCGGCATCATGACCCTGGCTTTGTCGAGCGCCGCTCTAACATTCAGAACGGCATCATCGGGATCAAAGTCGAAGTCGAATTCGATGACAATGATAGAGATATTCTCTGTGGAGTAGGAGGTTATCTCTTCCACACCTTCCACAGCCCGTATCTCAACTTCAGCTGGTTTGGTCAACAGGCGCTCTGCATCTTCTGGTGAAATACCATCAAGTGGAATGGTGACGACGATAACGGGGACGGTGACGTCGGGATAGGATTCGAGCGGTATGGTGCTGTAGGAAGTAAACCCCATGAGCAGAATAACAGCCATGATACTAAGCGTCGTGCGTCGCCTTCTAATCGCAAACTCAGTCAGAGACATTGGAGTCAGTCGCTGATTGGCCCGGCAGGGATGACAACACCAGCTCAACCTCTTGCCCGGCGCCTACCATTTCCTGCCCGACGGTGATGAGTCGCACCTCAGGTGCCAGACCGGTAACCCAAAGACCTTCGGCTCCCTCACTGACAATCGACACGGTGTGAAATCCAACAATATTTTTATCATCGACGGTTCGAACACCCAGGTCGCCGCTATCGTTCAGAACGAGGGCGGCAGGGTCTACCTGATGCGCCACCTTTGTGCCGGTGATGAACTGGATTTCTGCCGTAATTCCTGCTCTCAGTTTACCCTCGGTGTTTGGCACTTCTGCCTCAACCAGATAGCTGCGAGTAGTGTCATCTGCAGCATGTGAAACGAAACTTATCCGTCCAGTGACTGCTTCACCTGTTAACAGGTGTGCAGTCAGCTCCTGGCCGGGTTGAATGAAACCGATGTCTTTTTCAGCAACACGGCCCACAATAAGAATGGGGTCGAGGTCCAGCATCGTTGCGCAGATGCCCCCGATGGCAACAACATCTCCCTCTTCAACCGGTTGATTCTCGACAATACCGGCAAACGGAGATTTGACCTCTACCCGGCTGAGCTGCAACCTCGCGAAGCTGACATCATGCTGGGCGGATTCAAGTCGAGTTCGTGACCGGGCGATGGCAATCTCAGACTGCAAACCCCTCTCACTGAGGTCCATCATGCCTCTGTGTTCCAGCAGGGTCTGCCTCTCAAGTGCGATTGCCTTCGAGAGTGAAGTGTTGCGACTGCCAGTGGCGAGTTTGCAGAGTGGCTGATCGGCGGCGACACGATCGCCTTTCTCTACATACAGTTTTACGATACGAGCCGCGATTTCTGTCCGCACATTCACCACCCTGTTGGGTGCAGTTCTGCCACTGATGGACATATGCGTTCGGCGAGGTTGTGCCCTGCTCAGGACACCCCGAACGCGCTCTATTCTTTGGGTTTGAGTCTCAGCCTCGGGCACTGTTAGAGCCTGTGCTGTCGTTCCAACAGATAGGAAATGACCTGCCAGCAGCCATGCCAGGATAAGCATAACGATTGATGTTGAAACCCAGTACTTGGCTTGCATGACCTGTGTCGACCCTAGAGTATCTAGTGTTGATACTTTAGGAGGAGCACCGGCAACCGGCCATGATCCACATCAATGAAGTCGGGGAGGCTTAAAACCTGGCTGCGGTCTAATTAAAGAGCTTTGTAATTTATCAGCGAGCGAGACTGTTCGCACGGCATTAACCTGCGGCATTGGCGGTGGACTGCTTCAGGCAATCTTGGTACGACCCAACGCGTCCTGCATCCAACGGAAAAACTGAAGAAAAGGAGAAAGATCAAGATCGGCGCGAGTTAGCTTTCCGTGCCGGTTTTCTCTACGTTATTCATTCACTGATGCCTACTTCAGTAAAGACTAGCTAACGGCGTTGTTGAATACTGCATACGCGCCACAACGAGAACAATCGACGTTGTTACCATAACAACAAAAAGTACGTTCAAAAGAGCCGCCATCTCCTATATAAAGTGGCAACATCTTTTTCATGCTACAGTTTTCCCCGCGTAGACCGGTGGCTTTAAGACATCTATCGGAATACATCATTCTTAACGCCTCTACATTGGCTTTGATGATGGGATACGTTTTCTTCAGCCTGATCAATCGTTCGATAACCTTGTCTCTCTCCCTGAGATCGTCCCACGACAGTTCGTCGTGTTGATCGACCTGTGGTACAAAAAATGTAAACGCAATACCATCGATCGGCCAATCGTGTACTTCCTCGACAAACGCTTCCATCGCTGGGGCATTTCCTCGCGTTAGAGTCATCTGTAACATAACGGTTGTACCATCGGGTTGACGGTTATGCACAGCCTGTTTTACTTTATCGAACACTCCATCACCCCTGATGGAATCGTTGTAAGCTCTTGGACCATCCAGGGACACGGTCACTAGATGACCAGGAACTGAGGGGATCCCATAGGTACCGTTTGTCACAATGCTGCTCTGATGAAACAGTTTCATCGCCTCAAACACCAGCGCAGATTTAATCATGGGTTCTCCACCCATAAACAACATTGAGCGAATTTTGTGTTTGTCTCTTAACTTTTCCAGTTGGTACAAGAAAACCTCATCGCTAATCTTGTCCCGGGGATCGTTGGGTGTCCCTTCACGATAAACAAAACAATGTCGACAACGAAGATTGCAGGCATTTGTCACGAGAACAAGAGCTGCCGGGTACTCTTGATGACCAAAATCAGTGGGTTCTTCAAACACGGGAATGTTTTTTGTCATGATTACTATCCAATCTGTTGCTTGGTTAAAATCAATTAAGGATTCTGGATGTAGGCATTAGGTCGCAGATAGAACCACCAGTTGATGGCAATGCACACTACGTAAAAAACAGCGAAGCCATAGAGTGCAACTTCCGGTGTGGTGAGTTTGATTTGCTCGCCGATCACTTTCGGAATGATGAACGCACCGTAGGCCGCTACCGCCGAGGTCCAGCCAAGCACCGGACCGCGACGTTCCTGCTCGAACACCACCGCGATTGTCCTGAATGTGGACCCGTTGCCAACACCACTGGCCGCAAACAGGATGATGAACAACGCAAAGAACGGCCAGAAGAAAATTTCAGGCGTTGCAGACTTGTAGGCTTCTGCCATGAAGTAGGCAACACCCAACGCAGAACCAACCATGACCACGGAAATCCACTGGGTTAGCCTCGCCCCGCCCGAACGATCCGAGATCCAGCCACCAACCGGTCGAATCAGCGCCCCGATAAACGGACCGATCCAGGCAAAAGCGAGAGCACTGGGTCCGTTTGGATTGACTGCATCATGGATCATTGTGCCGTCAGCACCCACAACGTGGGTGTAGCCGAAGATAACCTTGATCGCCAGTGGGAACGCAGCCGAATACCCAATGAAAGAACCAAACGTCATCGTGTAGATAACGGTCATGGCCCAGGTGTGTTTATCGTTGAAGATCTGGTATTGGCGTTTCAGGTTTGCCTGCAAGGCGCCGGTGGTCAAATACCGTAACGACAGCACAGTGACAATAATCACCAGAGGTAGCGCGACCCACTGGCTTAACAAATCCATTCCCGTTGGTTCAGGCAGCAACAGATAAAGTCCGATCGAGGCGGTAGTCAGCGCGATCAACAAAAGTCCCGAGATTTTCAACATGCTGGCCATCGGATCACCCGGATTCGGGGTGATTGATTCCGTCGTGATGTTGTTCATGCCGAACCAACCGAAAAAAGCGAGGGGAATCAGAAGCACCAGCCAGACAAATCCGGCGTTGTGCAGGTATGTCGGCGTTCCGGCGGGAATCTTGCCAAAAATCCAGCCGCTGCTATTCACCAGTACCAGGGATTCACCGCCAAATATCCCAAACGTCATAATCAATGGCACCAATATCTGCATGGTCGTGACACCAAAGTTTCCCAGACCTGCGTTCATGCCGAGTGCGGCACCTTGCTGCTTTTTCGGAAAAAAGAAACTGATGTTGGACATGGAGGAAGCGAAATTGCCGCCGCCAAACCCCGATAACAGCGCCAGCAACTGGAACATCCAGAAGGGTGTGTCAGGGTTCGACAACGCAAAGCCGGTACCCGCAGCCGGAATTATCAGCAATGCGGTAGTGAAAAAAATGGTGTTCCTGCCCCCCGCAATCCTAATGAAGAAGGTACTGGGAATCCTTAAGGTTGCTCCGCTCAGGCCAGCGATAGCGGTCAGCGTAAAGAACTGTTCAGAAGTAAACGGAAACCCGAGGTTGAGCATCTGCACCGAGATGATTCCCCAGTAAAGCCAGACGGCAAACCCACAGAGCAGGCTTTGAATTGAAATCCACAGGTTTCTGGTGGCTATTTTCTTGCCCGTCGTTTCCCAGAACTCTTCATTGTCCGGGTCCCACTGGGTCAAATTTTCAGCCATAGCAAATTCCTGACATTAAAAATGTTTTGAGTGCTCGGGTCGTTCCCTGCGTTCTGCGAGTTGAATGACGTTGTGCATCCAGAATAGACAGATACAGGACAGTACCCACATGAACATCCAGCAGCTTGTCCACAGACCAGTACTCTCGAGCAAATAACCAAAGATGATCGGGCAGAAAAAACCACCGAGCCCGCCAATGACACCTACCATCCCGCCGACCACACCAACCTCTTCAGGGTAATGATCAGGGATGTGTTTGTAGACGGCTGCTGCGCCTATTCCCCAGACTGCACCGAGTAGCACGACGAATGCAGCAAAGATCCATACATTCGCCTGGAAGTAGATTTTTGTCACTCCTTTCGCGATCAACTCCCTTCTTTTTACTACTTGTCCGATCTCAACAACGGGTTCCTGCCAGGTTGCCTTCGTCGGGAAGACGACTATTCGTGAATCCAGTTCCTCGAATGACCTGTCAGATAGTTCCAGGTCGTAAGTTTTATCGTCGACAACAACTTTGGCATCAGAAACAAGAGTCACTGTGCCTCCCCTGGCTGCCATAATCCCTTCACCCGGTGAGTAGATTTCCATCTTCGGGATGACCAACATAAAGCTCAGCGCAACCGACAGACCCAGGACCCAATACATCACTGCTCTTGCGCCCATCACATCTGACATCCATCCGCCGAGTGCGCGGATGAGGCCGGATGGCAAACTGAATGCGGCTGCAAGGAGTCCAGCGGTAGCTAGCGGCAGGTAATACACATTGACGAAATAAGGCACCAGCCACTGTGAAAAAGCGACAAAACACCCGAACACGAGAAAGTAATACAAGCCAAATCGCCACACTCGCAGGTCTTTCAGTGGACGAAGCATCTGTCGTAGGTTCTTGCCACTAGACGCCGGTTTCTTGTTCTCGGAGAAGAAAAAGAAAATCGCAGCCATGATCAGCAACATAGCGGCATAGTAAACAGGAAGCTGACGCCAGCCTTCCAGGTTCGCACCACCATCAGTCAGGTTGTTCAGCAGGGTGGGTGCGAAAAATGTTGTTAAGGCGGCACCTGCGTTGCCAGCGCCAAAGATGCCGAGCGCAGTACCCTGGCGTTCCTGGGGATACCAGACAGATGAAAAGGCGATGCCGATTGAAAAGCTAACGCCTGCCATACCGAAACCCGCGCTGCACAGCGCATAGGTCAGGAAACTGTCTGCGTAAGAAAGCAGGTACATAGGGACAGCGCAAAAAACCAGCAGACCGCCATATATCGGTTTGCCACCGTACTTGTCTGTGAGAATGCCAGCAGGCAACCGGAAAATGGCACCCGTTAGAACCGGAAGGCCCATCAACCAGCCTATCTCGACCGGCCCCCAATCGAAAGCCTCGTTAGCGGCGAGGAAAGTGACCAGCACACCGTTCATCATCCATGCTGCAAAACAGATAGTGAATGCCGTGGTATTTAGGAACAGTGCTTTGTGTGACTTGCTGGTTGCTACCTTTTCCACCCTATACTCCTAGATAGACACCCTCAGTTATTGCGTGGTCTGGCCTCCGACCACGGGGTGCTAGGTTGACGCACGAGTTTGCGATCCCAATACCAGATAACGACCTGGTAGGGACGCACAAGATAGTGAAATGGTGCGACGAGCAGATGAACAAGACGAGTGAAAGGAAAAATGAGAAAGATTGAGAAGGCACCGACAATGTGTGCCTTAATCACCAGCGGCATAGCGTACACCGCTTCAGGTTGTGGACTAAATTGAATAATGGACCACAGGTAAGGTGACAGGTCTGCTGCAAACCAGGATGAACCCCAGCGATAGCCTAATGCGATCCAGCAGCCTAAAAGAACCTGCGCAAGCAACATGAACTCAACGAACAAGTCCATCTTTGACGTCACAACGCGCAGTCGTGGATTCGTCAGCCGCCGGAGGATGAGCGCGCAGAGGCCGATAACGACGGCAACCGCGAAAGTGAAGCCGAGACCTTCATGAATAATGAGCCGCATCGGGTCTGCGTTCCATGCCAGCACCGAGGCAGGAAAGGCAAACGCCACCAGGTGCCCGAGGAAAATCATCAGGATTCCCCAGTGAAAAGGAACCGTACCCCAGAATCCTTGCCGGCCCTCGAGGAACTGCGCTGACAGGCTGGTGACAGTGTATCCGGACTTTCGGTAGCGATAGATGGTGCCCACCAGGAACACAGTTGCGATAAGATAAGGAAAGATGACGAAAAAGAAGTAATCGTATGGATTCATGAGTGTTACTCCTTAATGTCAAGCTTCCGCTTGTTGTTCAATTTCATTTTCCTGAATCACCGATATCAGGAAGTCGCTCGTTTTTCGCCGCAGTGGCTTTTCTGCTATCAGTGAAAAGTCCTGCTTGAATACCTCATAAAGTGATTCCAGCGCGAACTTGTACAGGGTCACTGCTTCGTTTTTCACTGGCGGTGTTTCAATGAGTGTCTTGTAATGTTTTTCGTAGGATTCGCTCTTCTTCTGCATTCGGGCGGGATCGAATTCATCAATGATCTCGGTGAGAGCTGGTGCGACCATTGCATAGGCCAGATCAATTATCAGTTCTTCGTCTTCAAGCTTGCTCATCAAATTCAGCACGTTTGCAAGATTGTCTGCCAGCTCAGAGCCGCAATCATTGCCTGCTTGGTGATGTTCCCGGTTCAGATTAGAGAGCAGTTCGCCTCGCTTGTAGTCATCGCCGAAGAGTACGTAGCCAAGATCAAGGGTTGCAATCGCCTGTATGTCGAATGAGCGCGTAAACAATTCCTGGATCAGCAGAAGGTCGCCGGTGGGAAGATAACCAAGGAACATTTCGAATTTTTCCGCCGCGGCTGGATACCCAGCATCCAATAATGACTTGATCCGTTCGAGCTTGACGGGAAAGTCTGCCTCAGGGTATGCGAAGAGTGGCGCCATGGTTCGATAGTGATCTAAATTTTTCATCTTTAAAGTCCCCTTTTGGCAGTGCCTTCTTTAAATCCGAAGCCGGCGTTACCTTTTTTATCGCCGGTGAACTCCATCATTTCAATCGCCTGCTCGCGGTGGGCAGCGGGAATAACAAAACGGTCATCGAATTTCGCAAGAGAGGTCAGATAGTAAATCTCCTCAGCCAGCTCCGGCGTCAGCCCTGCTTCCTGCAATGCTTTCATCGCTTTGTCTTCAGCAATGTCACCAACGGTGACAAACCTGCGATAGATCCTGACTGCCATCAGCTTCATGATGCGCGCCTTAATCATATCGACGTCTCCGGCGCTGAACAGGTTCGCCATGTACTGCATGGGGAAGCGGGCGTCGTCGATCGTCCCGAAAATATCGTCGGTGCTCGTGTCGTAAAGCCAGTCGTCGTTCCATTGCTTCACCACCGGGCCTGTTTTGTCCAGCTGGTTTTTATCTGCCTTGCCCAGCGACGCCATGACGGGCAGAAGCGGGGGAACATAGAACAGCATGGGCATCGTGCGGAATTCGGAATGCAATGGTAGTGCCAGTCCCCATTTTTTGACGAACTTGTATACCGGGGATTTCTGCGCAGACCTTATCGTTGAATCAGCAACACCATTGGCTTTCGCTCCTGCGATAACCTCGGGATCATTCGGGTCCAGCATGATGTCCATGTGGTTTTGCACCAACTGGCCCTCTGGCGAGCGGGCCACTTTCTCAATCTTGTCGGCGTCATAGAGGATGACGCCTAGATAGCGTATGCGTCCGACACAGGAGTGCATGCATGCGGGTGCCAAACCGGCTTCCAGTCGGGGAAAGCAGAGTATGCATTTCTCTGATTTACCGGTGTGCCAGTTGTAGTAGGTCTTCTTGTAAGGGCAGGCGGTTACACACATGCGCCAGCCGCGGCATTCTTCCTGGTTGACGAGAACAATACCGTCTTCACCTCTTTTGTAAATCGCACCGGAAGGGCAGGACGCAACGCATGCTGGATTCAGGCAATGGTTGCAGATACGCGGTAGGTAGAAGAAGGCCATTTTTTCAAGCTGGAACATCGCTTCGCGTTCTGTTTCAGACAGGTTTTTCAGGTTAGGGTCGTTGCGCGCATAGTCCGGTGTGCCGCTCAGGTCATCATCCCAGTTAGGGCCCATCTTAATGTCAATGGGCTTGCCGGTGATCAGCGAGACAGGTCGCGCGGTTGGCTGGTCATCACTTTCAGGTGATTCAACCAGGTCAAGATACTTGTAGGTAAACGGTTCGTAGTAGTCATCAATAACCGGCAGGTGCGGGTTGTGGAAAATATTACCCAGTCCCTTGCCTTTACCGGCGCCCTTCAGCTTGATTTCGCCACCGTCAGCACCTTTATTTTCCCAGCCGCCCTTGTAGATCAGCTGGTCTTCCCATTTGGTCGGGTAGCCTGTGCCGGGTTTGGTTTCAACGTTGTTCCACCACATGTACTCGGCGCCTTTCCGATCACTCCAGATGTTCTTACAGGCAATCGAGCAGGTGTGGCAGCCAATGCACTTGTCGAGGTGAAAAACCATTGATATTTGTGATCGTATGTCCACTGTCTACTCCATCCAGATATTGTTTTACCAAACCACTTTGTTCATTTTCTTAACCGTTACGTGTGTGTCCCTGTTGGGGGCGATTGGGCCCCAGTAGTTAAAGTGGTAGCTGAACTGCCCATAGCCTCCAGCAAGGAAATTCGGCTTCAGGTGGATTCGCGTAACACTGTTGTGTCCGCCTGCGCGCCGGTTTCCTCTTTCCTGGGACTTGGGAATGCCCGTCGTTCGTTCCGGGACGTGATAAACAATACAGACGCCCCTTGGTATCCGGGAGCTGACAACAGCCCGCGTACAATAAACGCCGTGATCGTTGTACACCTCTACCCAGTCGTTATCCTGGATACCCAGCTGCTTGGCATCCACTTCGCTCATCCAACAGGGCTCGCACCCCCGAGAAAGCGTTAGCATGCGAAGGTTTTCCATGTAGGTGGAATGGATATGCCACTTACCATGGGGCGTGAGGTAATTCAGCACCAATGCCTCACCGGCCTTGAGCGTTTCTTTCAGGTCACCATAAAGCTCGGGCTTGGGTGCCGGTTTGTAGGTTGGCAGGTTTTCGCCATAGGCGATGTACATGTCATGGTCCAGGTAAAAGTGTTGGCGACCCGTTAAAGTCCGCCAGGGAACCAGCATGTCGTAGTTGTAAGTGTAAGGCGCGTAAGCCCTGCCATCGTTCATCAAACCAGACCACAAGGGAGAGGTGTTGTATCTGCGTGGCTGCGCTTGCAGGTCCGCGTAGCTCAAGTTGACGTCTTCGCTTCCCTTGGCCAGGTGGACCAGATCAAGGCCGGTTTTCTTCTCCATGTATTCGTAGGCACGAACCGTGAGCTTGCCGTTGGTGAGCGTGGAGAGATTGAGCACCGCGTTGGCGGCGTCGATGTCTTCCTCTATTGATGGGTAGGTCTTACCGTCCAAGGTCCGCGACGGAAAGTGGTTGGAATTAACCATCTCATCGTATATGTCATCGCACTGAAAATGGTTACCGTGAGCACCAAGACCGGTTGTCTTGATTCTGTCGCCGAGTGTGATGAACTTTTCGTAGATTTTTGTGTAATCACGCTCGACAACGGCCAACTTGTGCATGCTCTTGCCCGGAATGGCTTCTATTTCTCCCTTGTACCAGTCCTTAACGTGAGGTTGAGTAATCTCGTCCGCCGTATCATGTGCCAGGGGAACGGTGACAATGTCTTTTCGAGGTCTGGAAAAGTATTTTTTGGCTGCCTCGCTTGTCGCCTTTGCCAGGTCCCGGAAAATATTCCAGTCCGTTTTTGATTCCCAGACGGGGGCGATGGCTTGCGATAGCGGATGGATGAATGAGTGCAGGTCGGTGCTGTTCATGTCTGCCTTCTCGTACCAGGAGGCCGCAGGTAGCACGATATCAGAGTACAGCGCGGACGAGTCCATGCGGAAATTAAGGTCCACCACCAGGTCCATCTTGCCGACCGGTGCAACTTCAGTCCATTCGACTTCCTCCGTATGTTCTTCGGAGTCTTCTGCGATACCGTTGGAATGGGTACCGAGGTAGTGCTTCAGGCAATACTCGTGTCCTTTCATCGACCCGACGATGGCGTTGCCGCGCCAGATGTACCACACTCGCGGGTAATTCTGCGGATTCTCCGGATCACTAACGGAGTACTGTATGTCCCTAGATTTTAGCTTTTCGAGGACGTTATTCTTGATCGCATCATCGCTATCTGCGCCTTCACTGACTTCCGTATCACAGAGTTCAAGCGTGTTTTGTTTGAACTGGGGATAGAAAGGCATCCACCCGTTGCGAACAGCCTTGTAGATGGTGTCTGCTGTATGCGCCCTAGTCATCTCGTTATCTGGCACGGTGTTGTATCGTGAATACTGACCATCGTAGCGATACTGGCAGGTGTTGATGTAGTGCCACAAAGGTGCCTGCTGTAGTCGAACCGGATCCTGCCAGTCTTTTGCAAATGCGATATTGCTCCAGGAATCCATCGGTGCCAGTTTCTCCTGACCAACATAATGGTTCAAACCGCCGCCATTTTTGCCAACACAGCCGCTCAGCATCAATGCCATGGCACCGGCGCGGTACATCAGGTTCGCGTGGTACCAGTGATTGATACCCGCACCGATGATGATCATGCACTTGCCTTCCGTTATATTGGCAGTGTTCGCCCATTCCCTTGCAAACTGCAATACGGTCTTTGCGTCAACGCCGGTGAACACCTCCTGCCACGCGGGGGTATATGCCGCGTCTTTATCGGCATAGTCCTCGGGATAGGCACCATCTAAACCGCGCCCGACCCCATACTGAGCCATCGTCAGGTCGTACACAGTTGTTACCAATACGGTTTTACCGGATTCGGTCTGGACCCTCTTAACAGGCACGCCTCGTAGCGCCTTGATATCGAGACCCCACTCGTCAAATTCTGTCAGGGCAACATCGTCCTTGTCGTTAAGGAATGTCAAAAGCGGGTCGTAAGGGCGGTCGTCTTCCGCATTTTCGAGTTTCATGTTCCAGTTGCCGCCAGTCTCATCCCAACGATGACCCATCGCGCCCTTCGGGATGACGTACTGGCCGGTATCAGAATCGATGCTGACGAACTTCCAGTCGCCATTGCTTGTGCCCGTGTACTCTTCAAGTTCGTTAGCACGAAGTAATCGACCGGGTCGGTAGTGACCGTCAACCTCATCGAGCCTCACGAGCATGGGACTGTCGGTGTACTGCTTTACGTAATCAATAAAATAGGGGGTCTGAGCATCATGGTGGAACTCTTTCAGGATGACATGGGAAACAGCCATCCAGAATGCACCATCACTACCCGCGTGTAGCGGCACCCACTGGTCGGCATATTTACAGACCTGTGAAAAGTCCGGAGAGAAAACCACTGCCTTGGTTCCATTGTGTCGAGATTCAGCAAAGAAATGGCAATCAGGTGTGCGTGTCATGTTCAGGCACGCGCCCATATCCGCAATCATCTTGGAGTTGTACCAGTCTGCACTTTCGCAAACATCGGTCTGTTCGCCCCAGATTTCTGGGAATGCGGTGGGCAGGTCGCAATACCAGTCGTAGAAACTCAGACAGACGCCCCCGAAAAGTTGCAGGAATCGTGAACCCGCGGCATAACTGAGCATCGACATTGCTGGGATAGGGGAGAAACCAATGACCCTGTCCGGACCATATTCCTCAGCGGTAGAAATGTTTGCCACCGCCATGAGTTCCATGACTTCATCCCAACTGGCCCGACGAAAACCTCCTTTACCCCTGGCCTTCTGATAAGCGCGTCGTTTGGTGTCATTGGCCTGAAGCGATTTCCAGGCTTTCATTGGGTCGCCGCCGTTCTTTGCCTTTTCATCACGAAACGCATCTATCAGGGCGCCACGAATCAGCGGATACTTTATTCGGAGCGGGCTATAAAGGTACCAAGAGAAGGAAATCCCTCGCTGGCAGCCACGTGGTTCGTAGGGAGGGAGCTTGTCCTCCAAGACTGGGTAGTCCAGTTGCTGGGTCTCCCAGACGACAATGCCGTCTTTAACGTGAATCTGCCATGAGCACCCGCCGGTACAATTTACGCCGTGTGTACTTCTGACAATCCGGTCATGTTGAAATCTATTTCGATAGAATTCTTCCCAGTTCCGCGTCTCGGGTGAAATAATGTCCTTTATCCAACTCATGATTCTTATCCGTTATTGTCAGTTTTGCGTGCTTACAGTTATCGATCCCCATCGGTCTGCGATTTGACCTGGCGGTCGTAAATTTTCTGGTTGACGGAACCAATCTTTCGTCCGCGCCATATCACTCCAAAGAGCAAAAACATGATGCCAGCACCAATAGTGCCACTCAGGAAAAGACCAACCCCGTAGCCCCTTGGTAACTGGTTGTATTCTTCGGAGTCTGCGTACTCAAGGAACGTTACCAGCGCCTGAACCTCTTCTTTCGTGAGGCCTTTGTCTTTATATGCAGCCTGCATGACAGGGAACGGAGAATGCCTGAGGATCGCGATCACGCCTTCTTTGCCCATCCTTGAAAAAACGGTAGTAAGTTCCGCCGCGAGGATACCGCCGCCGATGACGGCGTCATTGCGAACATCGTGGCATGCATTACAGGCTGCGCCACCATTTTCCAAGCGTTGTTCCCCTTGAAATAATCGTTGGCCCGCAAGGATCTGTTCTTGTGAAAACGGCTCAGGATCGGGTGCGGTTTCAGCCGAAGCTGACTGCGTCGACTGGGGAACGTTTTCTGAATCTGGGCTTGCCGCAGCGCTTTTCATTGCAAGGTAATGAATGACATTCGTGATTTGCGTATCGCTCATAAACGCATCCGGCATCACGAGCCCTTGGTATTCCTGCGAAATCGCCAGAGCGTCCGGATCGCCGCTTTGAATCATCGATTGAGAGGATTTGATGAAGCTGAACAACCACTCCTGTGAGCGTTTATCGGTGACACCAGCCAGATCCGGTCCGATACGACGACCTTCTCCAATAGTGTGGCAAGCGATGCAAATGGTCTGGAATTCAGATTCTCCCAGTTCCTGAGCATGACTTTTCAAGGCAGTACCAAAACACAAAAGCGTCAGCAAGGGCACTATCAATGTAACCAAATTTGTTCGATGTAGATCGATTACCATAACCTCCACCCCGGAGGCGAATTTACGACGTCATAGCGACAATCTGAATGTAAATTTAATCAATCAAAGCGATAGCTGCATTGACTTGGATCAATGGTGTGGACACCATAGGGAAGTTTGTCTGAAAACAACGGGCACTAAAAAATCTCTATCCGCGAGGATGCGTTATCGTACGATAATAAGCCGATTCACCAAGACCCACGAGTCCCAGTTCCGAGAAGCCAAGACATCCCTCATCATCACGATTCGACACAAGCGCGTAAACATTCCTGTTGTTTATTTGACGTGGCGCAAGTTTAGAAGTGGTTCGCTCCTCGAGCGCGGCCCGTTGAAAGACTCTTTTGAGTCTTTGGACCCAGGTTAAAGGTGCAACAAGTTCATCCTGATTTGCGGATTCTTTAGGCGTTTTGTAGGTTCTGCTCTCCTCTCTTCCTTCTATTTTTTGGGTATAAGAAAAATTAACCACATTTCTGCTTCACTAGCCAAGTACATGTTCCCCTGAAAATTGAGTTTAGCTTCAGTTCTCGATGGAAATCTGGTGGTTTTTGACGAACTCACGGACTGGGTCTCATTGATCAACCCGCATTCCTTGCAATCTCGAGCCGTCAAGCCGAGTTGGATCCACCTGCCAAACGACCTTTAATGTTCTTCATGAAACAACGGGGGCGTAGTAATAACCCGGGGTAAAGTACCGCGAAAACCTGGGCGCCACACAAAACGCTCGGCAAATTGCTTATAGACGAGAGTTCGAAACTGAATTAGATTCAGCACTGTTATCTGAGATAAAATGTGCACAGAAGGCAGGATTCGTTTTTGAGTCTGATAAGATTCGACTTCAATTTAGAGAACTGACGGGACTACCACAGTCTTTTCGGAAGCGTGGCCGTATACCAAAGACGAAATTGTAAATTTTACTCCGACCCCAATTATTACCCGTGGAAGCGGACTGGCGTAAAGGTGCCGAAAACGTGGGCCGCCGGGACGAGCAAGACGTTCTGTATGAGTTGCAGGCAATGGGTTGGCGCGTATAGCCTAGAGCAAGGAGGAGACCACACTTGGACCGCTTGAAGAAATCGACGCTGGCCTATTACAGCCTGGCCGACCTGCCTATCGCCATGTCACTATTTCCGGTGGCCGTATTCATTCCGCGCTTTTGGACCACCGACATGGGAGTGCCGCTCATCACGCTCGCATCGATCGGCGTGGCCGTGCGTCTCTTCGACGTCATCACCGATCCGTTGATGGGCTACATCAGCGACCACACCCACAGCCGCTTCGGCCGCCGCAAGCCGTGGATTTTCCTGGCCACACCCATCATGATGCTCTCCATCTATATGCTCTTCATGCCCCCCGAGGATGCGGGCACGCTGCACTATGCAATCTGCAGTGTGGGCCTTTCCATCGCCATCACCATGATGCTGATCCCTTACTATGCCTGGGGTGCCGAGCTCTCCACCGACTATAACGAACGCTCCCGGATCACCGGCGGACGCGCCATGGCCGGCATCGCCGGCAGCCTATCCGCGCAGCTGGTACCCGGGGCAGCACTGCTGCTCTTCGGCATAGGCGGCAGCAGCGAAGTGCTGATGATGGTGGGCACCACCATGCTGGTCCTCATGCCCATTTGTGTGTCGCTTTGCCTGTGGAAGGTGCCGGAACCCCAGACCTACGAGAAGTCCGTGGTGCCGGTGTTCGAGGGCCTCAAGCTCATGTGGCAGAACCGCCCGTTCAAGCAACTGGTGCTGGCCTTCATGATCGGTTCCATCGGGCTCAGCATCACCACGCCCTTGTATCTATTCTTCATCGCCGATGTGCTGAACGCTGAAGACAAAGCCATCTACATGCTGACGTTCTTTTTCCTCTCGAGCTTCGCCGCGGTGCCGTTCTGGGTCTGGCTGGCCGGGAAGGTCGGCAAACACCGCGCCTATCTGGCGTCTTTCTTTCTGCTCGCCTTCGCCCACCCCCTCTACCTGCTGCTGGACGAAGGCGACTTCTGGTGGATGCTCCCCATCACCATCCTCACCGGCTTCGCCTCGGGCGGATTTTCTTCGACCCTGCCCAACTCGATGAAGGCCGACGTCATCGATCTGGACACGCTGTACAGCGGCGAGAACCGCGCCGCGCTGTTCTTCTCCTCCTGGTCGTTCGCTCAGAAAGCCACTGGCACTATCGGCGGGGCCCTTGCGCTATACGGTTTGGCCATGTTTGGGTTCGACCCGGCACCAGAAGCGGTCAACGGTCCGGATGAGTTGTTCGGCGTGCGCTTCCTGTTCTCCACCTTCCCGTCGCTGTTCTTCCTGACCGGAGCGGCCATCGTGTGGAGTTACCCCATCACCGAGCAAAGGCAAAAAGAGATTCGTAGGGAGATCGAAGCGCGCGACCGGGCCAACGACACGCCACCGGCCAGCGCTTCCTAAGCGCGGTAGACACCCGGGGCCACTTTCCGGTGCGGGAAATCGCGGTGGTTTCTATCAGTAACATCGCTATCGGTGGTGGCGGTATCCACTGCATCCGCCAACAGCAGCTTCGATATTGACATCAATGACCCTGAGATTATCCAGAGAATCATAGATCAGGCTGGGCTATCCATCCCACCAGCCCGATTGGCGCGACTAGTCAGAAGGCGTCAGGCGCCCAATCGTGATGTCGACCTGTCGTCCCAGCCAGCCCGTTTCACTGTAGTTGCTGCCGTTCTCGTAGGCACGGTCCAGCATCAGTTCAAGCACTTCAAGCTTGGCGCGTTGTACATCAAAATTATCCGGTGCCGATGATTCTGCCACCTCAATAAAGTGCAGTGCCTGCTCCAGATTGCCCGCATCAAGTTTGGTCGCTGCTCGCTCCAGCAGGCGCTCGACGCCACCGGCAAGTTCAGACAGGTCCGGATAAATCGTGCGCACGGGCACGTTGTAGAGTGCGGTTGTCGAATCGAAGTGAAACCACGTGCTGTAATGCTCCCAGATACTGCGAACGTTCCATGACACCTTGCCGTGACCTTCGCTGAGGGCAAGAGCGGGTGGAAGCTGGACGTCCTCCATCAATTGCCAGAGCGACTTGCCGGTGTTCATACCCGCAAGTGTTTGGTCATGAATGTAGCGGGTTGCTTCACGCATACGCGTCATATCAGCTTTCAGCTGATCGGCGCCAGTGATGGGGTCAAGGTGGCTCGGCAGGATGATGTTAGGTTTGAGTTCGATCAGTGTTGATAGCGAGTCGATGTAGGCGCGGGGGTCGCGAAACTTCTCGCCCCGAAGCGTGAAGAGGCTCGGTGCCATGGGAAACAGCGGGCCGAAAAAGTCGCCGCTAAAGAGCGTGCCGCGATCACCGAGCCAGAGGACGAGATTGTCGTCACCTTCCGCGCCAGGAGTCGGTAGTACGGTAAAGGTGATACCGCCACTGACGAACTCGTACTTTTCACCGTTCCTGATCAACACATCAGGTTTGATGCCACCATAGGAAAGGAAACTTGGTGCTTCCGGTGGCGTCTCCGGCATAAAGGTGTAGAGCAGGCGGTTGCGAGACCAGAAATAGGGTTCCAGGTCCTTAAGGTAACGTTGACCGGAAAGGAATTTCTCGTGGGTGATGACCGTTGCATCAGGGAATTCATCCAGCCAGAAGTTGGTGCCGCCAATGTGATCGGCATGGGAGTGTGACAGCACGATATGGGTGACTGGGCCGGGCGCAGCTTCCTGCAGCAGGCGTTTGTGTTTTGCTGCCTGCGTACCAAGCCCGGTGTCGAACAGGACAATGCCCTCATCGGTCCTGATAAGAAAGGTATTGGCGATACCCGTTGCCCTCAGAATGTTATCGTCGATCACTTCGATTTCAATCGGAATGTGATTGAGGCCAGCGACGGTTTTTACCGTGGCTCTTGAATCCACCGGGTCCGACTGGCGTGCCATGAAGTTGCTGGCTACGCTGCCAACCACTTCAGCCTGTCGCTCTCTTACAATACGTTCAGCGTCGGAACCTGAATAAAGGACCGAAAGACCAAATCCGACGACAAGGCCGATAATCAGCGTGATAGCTGTCTTCATCGGGATTCCTCCGGACCTTGATATCGAATTCGAACCCTGCCCCAGGGTGTGCCGTAGTGGATGCGCCCCGCTTCATCAATCAGCGTACCAGCAAACATCACGTTGTAACGCTGGCCACCAAGAATGTAATGGAACTTCTCCCTACCCGTCGTGAGATCAAGGGCTTCCAGTGTAAATTCGTTGTCCCTGGCGCCGATCAGATAAACGGCATTGCTGGCTGCGCTGATGATAGGCACGCAACTGGGTGAGCTGATGTCGGCGTTAACCCAGGCAGAACTGAGGGTGCGGCGGTACGGATCCCAGCGAAAATTCTCAACGCCATAAGGCTGATACTCGGGGTTGCTGCCGAGCAGTCCAATAAACACGCCTCGCGCACGTGCCGGTGCATACCAGGGCATGTTGCGTGGTTCGTTATTAACCACAATCGCGTTGTAGCCGGTGATGACGACTGACTGTTCGGATTGAATCGCCGTTAGATTCGGATCACCCATGGTAACCAGCGCGGAACCTGCTATTCGTGAGTCAAAACCTTCCCTGTCAGGTATCCATCCTCCGGGAATAGCATCGCGCCAGAATGCCATCACACTCATCTGATGCTGACCGTCGGTAATGACGACAAGTCGATCTTCCTCGCCGAAGCCCATGAGGGCAGGCGTAGCACCACTGCCGTGACCCCATGCGTTGGGGTAGCGCAAGGTCCAGGCGCCGTCTTCCTCACTTGTGGAAAGACGCGACCCACTCCAGACAATCTTGTGCATGTGATCCTGGGACACGACGTAAATACCACCATCTTTATCCACAGCGGGAGCATTGCGAATCCAGCCGTACCCGGTCGGCTTGGTTGACTTGTTTTCTGCCCCTTCACTGTGAAGGATTCGAATGACTTTGTGCTGCGTCAGATCCCGCGATACCACCGCAACGTAACCGTGCTCGGTGACCACTACCAGCCAGCCGTCAAACGTCATACTCAGACCCATGACCGGACCGGTAATGTCATCGGGCAATTGGTATTCATTCTTCTTCACGATGGCCGAGCGTGAATTCGAGGGGTCTTCGTCACCGTAGACATGAATCCGGCCGTTACGATCACCGATGTAGTAGTTGTGATCTTTGTCGAGCACGGTGTAGAGGTTGGCCAGATCTTTCAGTTTCATCATTTCACTGATGCCGCCCAGCATGGCCACCGGCCCACTGTTGCTGGCATCAAATCCGGCAATGGATTCGTCGGCCTGCTCGGCAGTGTAGGCAGTCACATCGGGGAAAAAGTACTCGTCGATCACTTCGTAATTGTCAAAGTCCAGTTTAACGATCCGATCGATACCGTTGCCCCAGTAGACACGATTGCCGTCCGCATAGGTGCCGGACATGAGATTGCCAAAGTGACCAGGGCCGGTATGCACGTAGTCGATATCCGATTCCGACAGACGCCTCGAAGGTCCTCGCGGGCCGGACTGCGGCACCATATCCTGCTGCGCGGCTTCATTGTGCGACATGGCCGTGTTGGAATCGGCAAGGAACGGGTTTCTGGGCGGGAGATTCGCGGTGCTCCCCAGTATCGGAGTAATCAGGCAGCAGATGGTTATCAGTATTCTTGTCATCAGTCCTTGTCCTTGATAAGTGCAGGTACGAGAAAGTGCGCAGCACTACAGATTTCCGGCCCACAGATTTCCGGCCCACAGAATTCCTAGCCTCCAGCACGCTCAGTAGCCGCGAGTATCCGGCCATGTCCCTTTCGTGTAAGTCGATAAAAACTTGCTGATGTTACGGTGATACCCCAGAGCACCGCTGTCAAAACGATCACCTGGGATGAACGCAGTGCAAAGGCCTGCCGGTTGTATTCGAGAGTGTCCATAAGTCATTAGGGACGGTTTAATCGTGTAGACCGGTCGGGACAATCAAGGCTCGGCCTGGGTTATTACAACTGGAATTAAACTCAAACTTTAGGGTAATGATGTACCTGGCTGACTCAGCAGACATGTGGTTTATTCTTCCTATACACTAATTCTTCTTATCCCCTTCAATCATCTTTGCTACCATTCAGAGCATCTGCATAATCCCGTTTACGGCCATTACAGCTAAAGCAATACTACTCGCAGCAAATATGACAAACCGCACCATAACTGGGTTCGAGGTAGATTGGACAATACTGTGGACCACTCTTGAACCCGTATAGAACCAGGCCAGATAAACGTTGAACTGCGTATCCAGTCCAGTAATTGCGAGCACGATCACCGTGGCATAGAAAATAGTGGGTTGTTCCATGAGGTGATTATAATTATCGAACTTCCATTGCGTTTGCTTGGGTAGCAATTCAGCCAACTCAGAGGTACGTTGCCCGGCCATCGGCCCCAGTTTTGCAGCACTAATGGCGGGCAAACGCGCACTGACTGCCCAAAGCATTTGAATTATCGACCAGATCACCAGAACGAGTACCGGAATAAAAATGGGGTGTGCATTTAACATGGCAATAATCCTCTTAGTTAACTGACAGCAATGGCGAACCGGAAGATAGAAGATATAGACGCCCCACCTTTACCCGAGAGCTACCATCAATGATGGATATCTCAATGTGGTACGTTGTACCACCCCACAAAAAGAGAGGCGTCTATGAACAAGAAGGTAATCTATATCGGCC
>Ga0209044_1000362_pt1 | contig 38145 bp, 44 predicted proteins | sample SaaInlV_130m_DNA_FD_184655 | JGI IMG/M metagenome (GOLD analysis project Ga0209044, IMG submission 184655) | Marine microbial communities from expanding oxygen minimum zones in the Saanich Inlet - SI037_S4LV_130m_DNA (SPAdes) (version 2) | ecosystem: Environmental > Aquatic > Marine > Intertidal... | reverse complement strand
AGCATCCTAAAATAATTAATGCTGCATCAGATCTATTCTTTGAAATATTTGGAGATAAAGGAAAACATTCAAGAATTGCAGTGGGAGTTGCATGTTTGCCATTGAATTCAATGACCGAAATTGATGCAATAATTGAATTTTCAGAATAAGACCACAAATTTAAGATTTTTAAAAAAAAGACTAGAAAAAACAACCATTTGTTTGAATAGACAGGATAATTTTATTTAAAACAACAACACAAAAAATCTAAGGATAAAAATTGACATTAAAAAAATATATTTTTAAAAATTTGTGGCTTCAAGTTGTAATATCTCTAATTATAGGAGTGTCAGTTGGATTGGTTTTAGGAGATGATGTAGGAGTAGGAGTAGAAGATGAAAGTCTTGATTTTGTCACATCTTATCTTAAAATACCTGCAAGCATATTTCTAAGTCTAATTTACATGATCATAGTACCATTAATTTTTTCATCAATTGTTGTAGCAATTAATTCGTTAGGAACTACAGAGAAACTAAAAACTCTAGGATTAGGTGTTGCTTCTTATTTTGTAATCACTACAACAATTGCAATACTTGTAGCAGTATTTCTTGCATCACTGATAGCTCCTGGAAATATTCTAGATATTTCCGCACTCCAAGAATCATATGATCTTTCAGATAAGGATATTGAAATTAATGAGGGTTTTTCTTTAGAGGACATTCCAAATACAATATCAAACATAATTCCAAGAAACCCAATAACATCATACCTTGAAGGGCAGATGCTAAGTATTCTGATATTTGCTTTAATCATAGGATTGTCAATGACGGCAATTCCAAAAGAATCAGCTAAACCACTTTTAGAGATACTTGAATCAATTCAAAAAATAACATTGCAGATTCTATTGTTTTCCATGAAGATTGTACCGTTTGCAGTTTTTGGTTTGATTGTTGGCATGGTTTCCAAAATAGGTTTAGAGTCAATGGCAGGTTTGGGAATATACATGGTAACGGTGGTACTTGGTCTCGGAATTATGTTATCAGTGTATGTTTTAATCTTAAAGTTTGTAGCAAAGAGACCAATACGTTCAACATTTTCAAAATTTCGTAATCCACAAACTGTATCTTTTTCAACAGCCAGTTCAATGGCAACAATGCCTGTCACATTAAAAACGGCAGAAGAAGATCTAAAAATAGATACAAGAGTCTCAAAATTTGTAATTCCATTTGGAACTACTGTGAATATGGATGGAACTGCGTTGTATCAAGTAATTGCTGTCTTCTTTTTGGCACAACTCTTTTCAATTGAATTGAGCCTCATTGCCATACTTGTAATCATCATAACTTCTCTTTTGGCATCTATTGGAACCCCTGCAGTTCCAGGAGCAGGTACAATTGTCTTATCCACAATACTCATCACGGTAGGCATTCCTCCAGTTGGAATCTTATTGTTACTTTCCGTAGATAGAATTTTGGACATGATTAGAACCATGGTCAATGTTACAGGTGATCTTACAGCTTGTTGTGTTTTTCATAAAATAACTCAAAGTAAAAGTACTGAAAAAAAATAAAAATTATTTAATTTGTTTATTTAATTCAGTGATGAATTTCTTAATTTTTGATTTTGGGACTACTGCACCACATGCTTTATCATGTCCGCCACCAGAACCACCAAGACTAGTAGCTAAAAGATTGACAATTCTACCCAAGTGAACTTTACAATTATCAGAGCCTCTTACTGAAACAGCGTAAATCCCATGATCAATTCTTTCTTTGTATGCAACTCCAACATTCTTTCCAGACAAACCCATTACAAAATTAACAGCGCCACTTGCACCAGAATCTAAAATTTCCATATGTCCAAGATTACTCATTGTTTTCATGCCTTTCTTGACTTTAGCAATAATTTGAGATAATTTTTCTACCTGAATCTGTGCAAATTCAAATGTGTTTGGAATATCATGAGGGAATTTAGAATCAGCTAATTCCTCAACCAAGTATTGTAAGTAATCAGGTTCTCTTTGATGTCCAACAATGTTGTAAGTCATCACAGTTGCACTGATCAAAGCAAATTGTCTATCATAAATTTGGAGTAGTTTTGAACCTAGAGGTCTATCTTGCATGTAATCAGTAATAGCAGCGCATGCTGCAACAAACGAAGCGTGATCTTGTAATTTTGATTTGTATGTATTGTATACTTGAACAGTAGTGCATTCGTTAATGTCATGAATAACTTTAACTTTGAGTTTTTTTAGAGCAGTTACAACATTTGGATCAATGTCATGGTGATCAATGTAAGTAATAGAAACTTTATTTTTTCTAAGTCGACTCATGATATCAATAAATTCATCTTGTGTTTTTTTACTTAAACCTAAATCACAAATGAATAAAGATTTTAATTTTTCATCAGACACGACTTGGTTTAGTGCTTCCATTTGGCCAGGATAATCTACTAAAATAGAATCGCCACCAAAAGCTTGTCGAATTAATGCAGCTGAACTTATTCCATCACAATCTTCCTTATGGGAAATACAAATGACCTTAGTTCGTTGTGATGTTGCCACTTTCTTAGTTGCAGGTTTTTTTGTTGCCACTTTCTTAGTTGCAGGTTTTTTTGTTGCCACTTTCTTAGTTGCAGGTTTTTTTGTTGCCACTTTCTTAGTTGCAGGTTTTTTTGTTGCCACTTTCTTAGTTGCAGGTTTTTTTGTTGCCACTTTCTTAGTTGCAGGTTTTTTTGTTGCCACTTTCTTAGTTGCAGGTTTTTTTGTTGCCACTTTCTTAGTTGCAGGTTTTTTAGTAATTTTATTTTTAGATACTACCAATATATCATCAAATACTAGATACCCTCATTTAAATGAAGAAAATAAAAATATAAGTTTCAAAAAGATTTTTTAATTCTAGGAGAAATTAAGGAGTCAGAATTTAGATAGATGTGATAAAACGACTCACCGTCAAGTTGGGTCTGATAATCAATTTCTTGAATTTTTTCTAATTCTTCAGGTGAAGCATTTAACACCAATTCGTCTAATTGCCGTAAATTTTTACGCTCTTCTGCATTCATTAATTTTTAATTAAAAATTGAAATTTATGAACAAAAGTTGGCATATTAGACTAATTGGTAAATTTAGTAGACATAATTTTGGAAAAAACATAATAGAAGAATTTTGTTAGGCTCATTATGGAAACCAAAAACATAGGACTAAGAGGAATAGAGGTAGCAGATACCAAAATATCCAACATTGACGGCGGAAAAGGAAAATTAATTTATCGAGGATTTGATATCATAGATCTTACAAAAAATTCAACTTTTGAAGAAACGGCATATTTGTTAATTTATGATAATTTACCTACTAAGAATCAATTAAAGGAATTTAATACAAAATTAATCGAAGCCAGAGAAATACCAAAACAAATGCAAAAAAATATGAAGAATTGGAGAAAGGATGCAGATCCTATGGATATGCTTCAAGCATTTGTATCAGCACTTGCAGGGTATTATGATGAAGAATTTTCCAGTAAAGAAGCAAGTTATGATAAAGCAATAAATCTAATCGCAAAAGTTCCGACCATAATTGCAAGTTGGCAAAGAATTAGAAATGGATTAGAGGTAATTAATCCAGATTCATCTTTGAGTCACGCTGCAAATTTTCTATACATGATGTCAGGAGAAAAACCAGATGTAGAAGTTGAAAAAATATTTGATGTCTGTCTAATATTGCATGCAGATCATACGTTCAACGCATCAACATTTACAGCAAGACAAGTGGCTTCAACAAGAGCACACATGTATTCAGCATCAAGTGCAGCAATTGGTGCACTCAGTGGAGAACTACACGGAGGTGCGAATACGGAGGTAATGAAAATGCTATTAGAGATTTCTCAAATTGATAATGTAGAGTCATGGATAAAAGAAAAATTAATGCAAGGAGAAAAAATTATGGGAATGGGACATGCAGTATACAAAACATATGATCCGAGAGCCCAAGTTTTGAAAGAATTATCCAGAGAATTAGCTGCTAAAAATAAAGAACCATGGTTTGAGAGAACGCAAAGAATTGAAACTGCAACAATATCTGAAATGAAATTACAAAAGAACATGGACATTTATCCAAATGTAGATTTGTATAGTGCATCGATTTACTACATGCTAAAAATTCCAATGGATCTTAACACTCCAATTTTTGCAATTTCAAGAGTTGTAGGGTGGGCAGCTCATATTATTGAAGAAAAGTTTGCAGAAGCTGCACCAAAAACAGCACTGTATAGACCAAAAGCAGTGTATGTGGGAAAATATTGCGGACCAGAAGGATGCGAATACAAAGAGTTAGACTTGAGAAAATAATTATTAATTTCTTGTACTAAGCCATTCTTTTGCCTTTGAATTAACATCATGTTTGTATAAAACTTCAAAAACCATATCATAAAATGTGATACCCTTTTGTTGAGCCTGATTGTCCAACCATTTTATCCCGTCAGATAATTCTGGATCATGTTCAGAAAATTCAACTAATTCATCGACCATTTTTGAGAAGAAAGCCTGTGATTCTATCATACGTACACATTTCAAACGATGATCATAAACGGAGTATTCAAAAGATATAGACTAAAGAGAATTTTTTGGTTGACAAATGGAACATATTCTATACTTAGACGGTAATCTTAGCAACATTTCATGGGTAATTCAAACAAATGAAACAATAGTGTCTCAAAGTAGAAAACATACGGAAAATTATAAAAATAGAATTACAAAAATAGAATCAAAATATGTTGCATTGCATGTGGCATTGTTTTGGGGAATTGGAAAATTTATCATAAAAAATGAAGATGCAATAAAAATAAAGTTAGATGAAAAAATAATGTATGAACAGTTAAAATTAAAAATAATGATAAATGATGACTTTATTGAAAATAAAATAAAATTTATTCAAATGTTGATAAAACAAAGAAAACTCAAAGTAGAATTTGAAATAATAGATTTAGAAAACAACTTGGCTACAAAAGAATTAGAATGAAACTAAATGGGAAGTTGTCTGGTAAGATATCTTAATTGTGATTACAAATTAAATTAAAACAAGAAGTGATAAAACCAATTATGGTTAAACAAGATTAAGAACGGTCAATGTTAAATTATAGCGATCATATGAAAATTGCAACAGATATTTCAAATTCATGTAAATATTTCAAAAAAATCTAAAAACAGTTTCAAAAGTGAATTATTATACTCAATTTGTTGGTATTAGTAAAAAACAAACGATTAGATTTATTTACTATCCATCTAGAAATTGATCAATTATGGCAAGCATAGACAAAATAGCAATTGTAGTTACTTTAGCAATTGTATTAGTTGCAGTTGGAGTTGTAGCAATGGCAAATTCAGCCGATAATGCACCAACAACACCTACACAGCAAATGAATACAGATGCAGCAGACGCAAGAGCCGAAGCAGACGCAAGAGCCGAAGCAGCAGCAGACGCAAGAGCCGAAGCAGCAGCAGACGCAAGAGCCGAAGCAGCAGCAGACGCAAGAGCCGAAGCAGCAGCACAAGCTAAAGCAGACGCAGCAGCACAAGCTAAAGCAGACGCAGCAGCACAAGCTAAAGCAGACGCAGCAGCACAAGCTAAAGCAGACGCAGCAGCACAAGCTAAAGCAGACGCAGCAGCTAACGCAGGTCCACAAACACACATCGTGGAAACTGCAATGGGAAGTGGAGCACCAGGATGTGAAACATCTAATGCATGTTACCTACCACAAGACATCACCATTAGTACTGGAGATACAGTGAAATGGGATAATGTAGACAACGCAGCTCATACAGTAACAGGTGGAAGTCCATCAGACGGTCCATCCGGAGTATTTGACAGCAGTCTACTAATGGCAGGACTGGATTATTCATTCACATTCAACGATGCAGGTAATTACGATTACTTCTGTATGGTCCATCCTTGGATGGTCGGTAGTGTTACAGTTAACTAACCCAAAAAAATTTCCTTTTTTCTATTTTATTTGATTTTTACGTATAGTTCGATTGTATGCAACACCAAACCTATGAGTTTCATCTCTAGCATGTTGTAAAATTTTTAATGATTCTTTATGTTTAGGAATTACAACAGGGTTTTTAGTTTTTGGAAGATAAACTTCTTCATTTTCTTTTGCCAAGGATATGCAAGGCAGTTTTATTCCAAGAGATTCTAAAGATTTCAAAGCTGCAGTTAACTGTCCCTTGCCACCATCAATTAGAATCAGATCAGGTAACGTAGAATTTTCTTCCAATAGTCTGTAATATCTTCTTTTAATAATTTCTCCAATCATTGCAAAGTCGTCTCTTCCAGTGATTGTTTTAATTTTGAATTTTCTATATCCAGATTTATTTGGAATTCCACCTACAAAACTAGACATAGAACCAACAGCAAATTCAGCACCATGATTCGAAATATCAAAACATTCAATGATGTTAGGTAGGGAAGGTAAATTTAGAATTTCTTGTAATTCAACCAATCCAGGATTAGCACCTTTTGAATGAATTAATCGAATATTTTTTAAAATTAAATTCATAATATCGTTTTTCTTGCCTCTAGTCGGAGTCATAATTTTTACAGTAAATCCAGATTGCTCAGACAACAATGATTCCAGTAATTTTTGATTTTCAGGAAGCTCATTTAGAATAATAAATTTTGGAATTTTATGTGTAGAATAATATTGATAAAGAAAATTTGAAAGTGAATTATCACCTACTAAATCAAAAAAGAATTTATCGCTATCACGGATTACTCCATTAATCATTCTAAAATTCATGATTGTTGCAGTTTGTTCTTGAATTCCAATACCAAAATATTCTTCATCTGAATTTTTGACATATTCCATTTTTTGTTTAGTTTGAAGACTTCCAAGCCGGATTAGCGTGTCACGGATATCTTTTGCACGCTCAAATTGTTGGGATTCAGCAGCCTGATACATTTCATCTTCTAATTTTTTTGTAAAAATTTTAGTATCGTTTTTACCTTTAAGAACAGCCTCCAATTTATTTACATGCTCAGGATATTTTTCTTCTGCACTCTTAAATTCGCAAGGACCTTCACAGTTACCCAAATGATATTCCAGACAAACTTTTTTTGGAAGTGTTTTACAAATTCTTATTTGAAAGGCTTTTCGTAAAGTTCCAATTGTAAGTAATTTTGAACTTCCCTGAGTAAAGGGACCATAGAATTTTCCTTGTCCTAAAAATTTACCATCTCTTGTTCGTCGAGCAACTAATAATCGTGGAAATTTTTCATCAGACAGCCGTAAGTATGTGTAACGCTGTTGATCCTTCAATTCAATATTAAATCGAGGCCTATACTTTTTAATCATATTAGATTCTAAGAGAAAAGCTTCACTTTCATTATCAGTTAAAACAAATTCAATCTCAAAAATATTTTCAACTAATTTTTGAGTTTTATAATTTTGGTTCTTATTAAAATAAGAACGGACACGGTTCTTCAAATTTTTTGCTTTTCCAATATAGATAATTTTTTTATCAGAATTTTTCATTAAATAAATACCAGGGTTAGTAGGAATAACTATTTTAGAAATATCAAACGTCATTTTTTAATAATTTTTTTAAATATTTTCCAGTATAGCTTCCAGGTGATTTTGACACGTTAGAAGGAGTACCAACAGTAACAATACGACCCCCTTCATCCCCACCTTCGGGTCCTAAATCAATTAACCAATCTGAATTTTTGATAATATCCATATTATGCTCAATTACGACAACAGTATTTCCAAGGTTAACTAATCTGTTTAGCACATCCAATAATTTTTGAACATCAGCAAAATGTAATCCAGTCGTAGGCTCATCAAGAATATACAAAGTTTTACCAGTACCACGTTTTGATAGTTCAGCAGCAAGTTTTACGCGTTGAGCCTCACCACCAGACAGTGTGGTGGATGATTGTCCAAGTTTGATATATCCCAAGCCAACATCATTAACAGTTTGTAGTTTTCTTTGAATCGAAGGAACATTTTCAAAAAAAGTCAATGCTTCAAAAACAGTCATTTGTAAAACATCAGAAACATTTTTTCCCTTGTATAGGACAGATAATGTTTCAGAATTATACCTTTTTCCTTTGCATTCATCACATTTTACATATACATCAGATAGAAATTGCATTTCAATTTTTTTAACACCGTCACCTTCACATGCAAAACATCTTCCATCAGCAACGTTAAATGAAAATTGTCCTGGTTTGTATCCACGCTCTTTTGATAAAGCTGTGTTAGAATATAGTTCTCGGATAGGAGTAAAAGCACCAATATAGGTTGCAGGGTTTGAACGAGGAGTTCTACCAATAGGAGATTGATCAATAGCAATTACCTTATCCACATCATCTAGACCAGAAATTTCTTTATGATCACCAGATCTAATATGAGTTTTAGAAAAATGATTTTCTAGGCTTTTGAGTAAAATGTCATTGATTAAAGTAGATTTTCCAGAACCAGATACACCAGTTACAGATACAAAAAGTCCTAGAGGAATTTCAACGTCAATATTTTTTAAATTATTTTCAGATGCACCTTTAATAATTAATGAACCATCAGGTTTACGAATTTTATTTTTTAAAATAATTAACGAGTTATCTTTAAGATAAGTTCCAGTTACAGACTTGGTTGTCTGCAAGATTTTTTTGACGGTCCCCTCAAAAACTATATTTCCTCCATGTACTCCAGCTCCAGGACCTAAATCAATTATCCAATCTGAATTTCGTATAACTTCCTCGTCATGCTCCACAACAATGACAGTATTACCAAGATTTCGTAGCTTATTTAGCGTTTTAATTAACCGTGCATTGTCGCGTTGATGTAATCCTATTGTAGGTTCATCAAGCACATACAAAACACCAGTAAGATTAGAACCGATTTGAGTAGCCAATCTAATTCTTTGAGACTCACCACCAGACAGTGTAGAACTAAGGCGATTTAATGTAAGATAATTTAGACCTACATTAATTAAAAACTCTAAGCGTTCTTTAATTTCCTTAAGAATATCTCTTGCGATGTGTTGCTCAGTTTCAGTTAATTTCAAATTGGAAAAAAAATCAAAGCAATTAGTAATAGATAAATCACATACATCCATTATTCCTAAATCATCAATTGTAACTGCAAGAGATTCTGGTTTTAGTTTTTTACCATCACATGTGGTACAATGAGTATCACGCATAAACTGTTTAAGCCATTCACGTTTAGATTCAGAATCAGTCTCCACAAAAACACGTTGAAGGTTAACAAGTACACCCTCAAATGCATTAGTGTATTTCCACGAAGAATCTCCAGATTTAGAACTATATTGAAAATCAATTAAATCAGAAGTACCATGTAAAATAATTTCAAAATGTTTTGGTTTTATTTTTTCAATCGGAGTCATTAAATCAAATCCAAATTTTTCACCAACAGTTCTCAATGCTTGTCTTCTGAATGCAGAAAACCTTCCACTCCAAGGAACAATTGCACCTTCTAAAATAGACTTAGATTTATCAGGAATTACCAGAGCAGGATCAAACTCCATTTTAACTCCCAATCCATTACATGTTTTACATAGTCCAAAAGGAGAATTAAAAGAAAAATTTCTAGGTTCTAATTCACCAATTGTTAATCCACAATGAGGGCAGGCATTATTTTGTGAAAAGATTTTTTCAGATTTATCTGATGATATCATTACATCTCCTTTTGATGCTTTAATTGCAGCTTGAATGGCCTCAAAAATTCTAGATCTTTCAGATTTACTTGTAGATATTCTATCCACAACAATTTCAATATTGTGCCACTTCTGTCTATCTAACGGAGGAATACCGTCATCTAGGCTCAAAATTTCACCATTTAGGCGTATTCTAGAGTACCCATCTTTCTTGATTTGCTCAAATAGTTTCTCATAGGTACCCTTTTTTCTTTGAATGAGAGGAGATAGAATCAATATTTTTTGCCCCAAAAAATCTTTCAGTACAGAATCACAAATCCTCTCAACAGATTGTGTGGATATTTTTCTTTTACAATTTGTACAATGAGGAATGCCAATCCGAGCATAAAGTAATCGCATGTAATCATAAATTTCAGTGGTAGTACCAACAGTAGAACGGGGATTTTTACTAGTAGTTTTTTGTTGAATTGCAATTGCAGGAGATAGTCCATCAATAGAATCAACGTCAGGTTTATCCATCATCTCCAAAAATTGACGAGCGTATGAAGAAAGAGATTCAACGTATCTTCGTTGTCCTTCAGCATAAATTGTATCAAATGCCAAAGTAGATTTTCCAGAACCAGATAAACCACTAATTACAACTAATTTATTTTTTGGAATATCAACATCAATATTTTTTAAATTGTGATGACGGGCCCCTCTAATTTTTAATTTATTATCTATCATTTTTATATTCAATCTCCTTCTCTAATCTTTTAATTCTATCCCTACAAGAAATTGCTTGTTCAAAATCTAATTCTTCAGAATATTTTTTCATTTGAGCATCTAAATCAATGACATCATTTTTAAGATCATGTATTGACTTTAATTTTGATTCATCCAATATAATTTCTTGTTCAGGTACAGATTTCATAATTGTTTTAGGGATTATTCCATGTTCATGATTGTATGAAATTTGTTTTTTTCTACGACGTGTAGTTTCATCAATAGTATGTTTCATAGATTTTGTATGTGTATCAGCATACATTATCACAGTACCAGATACATTTCTTGCAGCTCTACCACAAGTTTGAATTAAACTAGTAAAATTTCTCAAAAAACCTTCCTTGTCTGCATCTAAAATTGCCACAAGTGAAACTTCAGGAATATCCAAGCCTTCACGTAAAAGATTAATCCCCACTAAAACATCAAATTCGCCTAGGCGTAATTGACGAAGAATTTCAGTACGTTGTAATCCATCAATTTCAGAATGCATGTATCTAACTTTGACGTCTTTTTTTGAGAGATATTCAGCTAAATCTTCAGCCATTCTTTTAGTTAATGTGGTAACTAAAACCCGTTCAGAATTCTTGCGGCGTTTATTTATTTCAGAAATTAAATTATCCATTTGATCTTTAGTAGGTCTAATTTCGATTTGTGGATCAAGTAAGCCTGTAGGACGAACTAGTTGTTCAACAATTTTTACAGATATTTTCTTTTCATAATCAGAGGGGGTAGCTGAAACAAAAATAGTGTTTTGAATATATTCTTCAAATTCTTCAAATTTTAAAGGTCGATTATCATACGCACTAGGTAATCTAAATCCATATGTTACAAGTTTATCTTTTCTGGAATAATCACCTTTGTACATTGCATGTAATTGCGGTAATGTGACATGAGATTCATCAATCACCAAAAGATAATCATCACCAAAAAAATCCATCAAACAGTATGCCTTATCACCTTCACTACGACCATCAAAATGTCTTGAATAATTTTCAATCCCAGAACAATAACCCAATTCCTCAATCATTTCTAAATCATAGTTAGTTCTCATCTCAAGACGCTGCTTTTCAAGTTCATTCAATGTGGGTAAATGATATTTTAGTTCGTCCCTAATTGATGCGACAGCTCTTTTACTAGCATCCTTAGCAATCAGATAATGTTTTGCAGGAAAAATTGTCATTTGAGTTATTTTCTTTTTTTCTTTTAAGGACACATGATCAAGTAAAGTTATTTTTTCAATCTCATCGCCAAACATAGAAATTCTAACAATGTCTTCAGAATATGCAGGAGTGATATCAATGGTATCCCCTTTTACTCTAAAATTTCCAGGAGCGACTTCAACATCGTTTCTCTCATATCGGGAATCAATTAATTTTCGAATTAAATCAGTTCTTTTAATTTCATCACCAGTACTAACAAGAATTGAAGAGTCTTTCCATTCCTGAGGATTACCAAGGGAATAGATGCAAGATACAGTTGAAACGATAATTGTAGGTTCTCCAGATAATAGCATCGCAGTTGCTTCTAATCGTAATTTTTCAATTTTTTCATTAATTTGAGTGTCTTTTTCAATGTAGGTATCAGTTTGTGGCAGATAACTTTCAGGTTGATAATAATCATAATAAGAAACAAAATAGCCAACATTGTTTTTTGGAAAAAATTGTTTTAATTCTGTATAAAGTTGGGCTGCAAGGGTTTTGTTATGAGAGATTACTAGCGTATTTTTACCTGTTCTGGCAATTACATTTGCAACTGAAAAAGTCTTACCACTTCCAGTAACACCAAGTAAAGTTTGGACTGATTTTTTTTTAACTCCTTTGACTAAAGCGTCAATAGCTTGAGGTTGATCACCTGTAGGGGAATAGTCAGAAACTAATTCAAATTTTGAGATTTGTTGCAATAGTTAGAATTACTAAAAACTGAATTTAAAGCAATGGTGATATCATCATAAAATTACCATACAGGTTCATCGACCATTCTCAATTTACAATCAATTTCTTCAAAACCCATAATCTTGAGAGTGTTTTTAGCAGTAGATGAATTTTTTTTATGAATTTTTTGAGCTAAGTTCATCCTATCTTTTGAATTCATGTTTTGGCCAATCTTATATTTTCCATGAAGTGTTTGTGGAATAATTTTGATCACGCTTACTGCATCCAAAACACGCATAGTTGATTGAAGGGGATCATAGTATCCTTCAGGTTGATATTTTTCCATCAATCCATTTAGAGCTAAAGTTTTTTCATCCCTATCAGAAACTAAAGAACTAAGTCCTTTGATTACAACACTAATGTACAGAGTATCAGCTAAAGAAGCGTTATGAGGATCTTCAAAATAGGATGGTAAAAATTCTAATTCCCTATCGGCCTCAAAACCAACTTTGTTATTTTTAGAAATGTTATCCAACTTTTCACCTTTTACATGAGAGTGTATGTATACGGCATCATTAAGAAATACAAAATTCATCGGAATTATTTGAGGAAATCCATTTACATCAATACTAGAAATTCTTCCAACGTGTTCTTGATTAAGAAATTCTTTTATTTTTTCATATGATTTAATTTTAAGAATGTCAACGAGTTGCACAAGGTAATTCTAACAAATAATATTATAAATTAAGATCAAAATATCAAGAAAAAAATACATAAAATATGAGTGATATTCAAAATCATCATGGATGATCCATACCTAAATGATTTGAGAGGAGAGTTTAACTCGTATTCAAGTCAATTAAAAAAATTAAACAAAAAACTTGTTAAAACAAATTCTGCAGAAGAGCAGATAGAGATTGTAGAACAAATCGATTTGTTAGCAAATAGAATGGAAAATAATCAAAAACAGTCAGTTAAAGTAACAAAATCTAGATTAAAACAAAGAAAGAAGAAATCAAAGATATAAAATTAATCAGTATTCAATTCTTTCGTTAATTCTCGTATTTGGAGTATTTTACATCCTAATTCAGTACACTCATGTTTTGATTTATCAGTCATAGCAAGTAATCACAAAAATTGTCAAAAAGATAAAACATTCTAAAAATTGACTTTATTGATTCAAACTTTTCATTAATCTAAATTGCTAAATTTAGGACAAATATAATAAAAATAATGACCCCAAATGAGGAGACAGAAGAAGCAACAAACAAGATCATAGAAATACTAAATGATTGGGGATCAGAGTCAAAATTCATCTGGTTTAAAGAATTACAGAGAATAACAGATATCGACAAAGGTTTACTGCGAAATATTCTCAATGAATTAAAAAAAACAAAGGAAGTTAAAGAAATGCATGGAACCAACAATAGAATATTTTTCAGTCTTAGAAGATACTATATCAAATGTAGAGATGTTGAATTTAGATTCAAGGGAAAAGTGATTATGCTGAAAGATGGAAGTAAAACAAAAATCGTTCAAGGTTCGACAAGCGGAACAGAGAGAACAAGAAAAAGATTACTCAAACAACAAACTAAAAGAAAAGTGAAGCAGTCAGCAAAAAACAAGCATCAGCACAATTCACGAAATCGCTAAATATCTTGAAATTGTCTTTGAATTAATTTAGATTCAGCAAATTTAATTTTTTCAGACTCTGCGACATCTTCAGTCATATCAAATAAATTATGAAGTTTCATGTTAGGAATTAATTCATCGTTTTTTTCATCATTTAGAGCAAATTCAATGTCAACCAATATTTCTAAACTATCATCCAAAATATCAAGACATTTTTTGACAGCGTCAGGAACATCTTCATTCATAGTAATATTCAGGAAATTGACACGCTAAATAATGTTATAATAATTTAGGATTAAGCGAATTTTTGTTTATGTTTTTCACGCAATGCAGGCATAACATGGCTTGCAAACTTGTCAATAGAACCAAAGTAGTTCTTACCCCAGAATCTAATTACAAAGTGATTCACACCAGCTTCCATAAATCGCTCAAAGGTAGGAATGATATCCTCAGGAGTTCCAACTGCAGTAGATGATCTTGCAACTTTATCTGGAATTTTAGTTGCAGCCTCTCTCATTTTAACAATCCAACTCTGATCAGACATTGAATATTCTGTAAAGTATTTTACAAAATCAAATCCTTCAATTTCTTTTAATCCATGTACTCTCAAAATTTCAGGTTTAAACAAACTTACTTTAACAGCCTCTTTCATTTTGGCCCAAGAAGCTTCTGCATCTTCTGAAAAGTAAACATCAATATCTAATGCCATTTCAAAATTATCTTTATCTTCTTGACTTCTACCATATTTGTCCATAGAAACTTCAATCTGTTTTCTATGATCTTCAAATAATTCAGGAGTGTAACCGATTGGTAACCAGCCTTCTCCAAGTTTTCCAGTTAAATCTAATGTTCGCTTACCACCAGAAGCCATGTAGGTAGGTGGATGTGGTTTTCTAATTGATGCAGCTTGTAGACATGCTTGTTTTAATTCATAAAATTTACCTTCGTAATCCACAGTATTATCAGGGCTAGAATGATACAATTTTTTAATAACTTCAATTTGTTCAGCCCATTTTGAAACAGGTTTTTCAAAAGGAATACAAAATTCTTTAAGATTTTGTGCCTCTCCAGCACCAATACCAAGAATTGCTCTTCCTTTAGAAATTCTATCAAGAGTGATTGCAGCTAGTGCGATATTTGATGGGTGTCTTCTAATTGCATCAGTAACACATGTTCCTAATTCAACGTTGTTTGTAACTGCGGCAATTGCAGATAACATGACCCAAGGATCTAAAACAGTTGCATTTTTCCATTGTGGAACATTTGTGTGATCCATATAGAAAATAGAATCATATCCTGTTCGATCAGCTAGTTGACATGCAGTAAGTATCTGATCCTCAGTAAATCCGGCTCTAGCAACATTTAGTCCATTTTGAATACCAAACTTTAATTTTTTACTTGCCAACTGATGTTGTTTCAAATCATTATAATAAAAAGTTTAGTTAATCTGCCAATTTCGCAGTTTAGGCATAAAAGAAAAAGAAAAGAAAAAATGAATTTTCTATAAATTACCTGCTTTGATATTTTCAAGACATTTTATGACGTCATCTTTAGATATTGGAATTGGATTCGGATCCAAATGTCCTCTATCGGTCATGACAGTGTCAGCAGCGTCTGAAACATCGGCCTTGAGTTCTAATTTATCAAAGCCGAGTTTATCCATTGCCTCTTTGAATCTATCATAGAAGATTGAATTGTTATGTTTGTGTGCAACTGTGGTACAAGATGATAAAGAATAACCATGAGGTACTCCTTCATTTGAAAACACATAGGACAATGCATGTCCTAATGTTGTAGAGCAATTACCAAATCCCATTCCAGATAACATTGAACCGTAAGGATAGTTTTCTGGTTTGTCATTCATTATTGCATCATATAGAATATCAAATGCTTGTTTACACAATGTTCTAGTCAAGTCATTACCGAGTTTGCTATCATAGCCTTCAGTAGCTTGAGCACATGCATCACAGACAGAACTTTTGATAACTTGTTCCGGAGTTCCATCCATAAAATATGAATCAACTACAGCCATGTCAGCTAAGAATCTGTCTTCACGTAACAATTTCTTTTTTCCATCAAATTTTAGAACACAATATGTTGTCATTTCAGCTCCAGTTCCAAATGTAGTTGGAATTAGAATTTTTTCTTTTTTCAATTCAGGTGCAGCATATTTTACTACATCCATTGAACTTCCACCACCCAATCCAATTAGGACTGAAGGGTTTTTGTCTTTGAATTGAGAAATGACCTTATTGACATCATCAATTGATGGTTCAGGTTTTACTTGGTCGTATAACATATAATCCTGAATTCCCATTCTTGCTAACCATTTGTCAGACAATGCTGGCGGAACGGTTGTAACAACTAGGGCATTTTTTGGATATTCTGTTTCACCAAGAGCGTTTTCTCCAAAATTAATAACTTTTGGAATGCGTACTGTTTGCATAAAACAAATATCATTGGTTTGTTTATTATATCTTACAGTGATGTGAATCATATGATAATTCAAAATTTTGATGAATTGGCAATTACAAAAAAGAAAAAAGATTGTTTAGAAATTTTAGAATCAGGTCTTCAAGCAGCAGATCCGGAGAACATCATATCAAATTATGTCACAGCAGATGAAATTAAAATAGATGGAAAAATCTTCGATATTAAAAAATATTCCAGCATACATACAGTGGCATTTGGAAAGGCAGGGGATTCCATGACTAGAGCAATTAATTCAATTATTTCAATAAAAAGTGGAATAATCGTCATTCCAAAAGGAACAAAAGCAAAAGTCAAAAGTAAGAGATTCCAAATTTTCAACTCAGGGCATCCTAAGCCAGATAAAACAAGTGTAAAAGCAGCAAAAGAAGTAATGAAATTTGTAGAAAATAGAAAAAGCAGAGAATTAATTATTTTTCTTGTTTCAGGCGGGGGATCATCATTACTTGCAATGCCAGATGAAATTACACTTAGCGATAAAGTTCACGTTACAGATACACTGCTAAAGTCAGGGGCAACAATTCAAGAATTCAACTGTGTTAGAAAACACCTATCAAAAATCAAAGGCGGTAAACTAATTGAGAATATGAAATGCGGCGGAATTGGTTTGATAATGTCAGATGTTGAAAAAGATGATCTATCATCAATTGCATCAGGTACAACATACATGGATGATACAACGTATCAAGACGCAATGAACGTAATAGAAAAATATGGATTAAAAACAAGAATCCCCATTGAAGTTTTACATATTTTAGGTAATGGATTGCATAAACAAAAAACAGAAACTCCAAAAACAGCCAAAATTGAAAATCACGTTATTGCAAATAACAATAATTGTCTAAAAGCAATGGAAGAAGAAGCCAAAACTAAAGGGTACAAAGTTATCAAAATGCAAACGTTTGGTGAAATAAAGGACGTAGTTAAAAAAATTCTAGAAAACATATCAGAAGAAGAAAACACATGTTTAATTTTAGGAGGAGAACCCACAGTTAGGGTAGCTGGTAAAGGACAAGGCGGAAGAAATCAAGAATTAGTATTAAGACTTTTAAAAAATACTCAAAAATTAAAAAAAATAACTATTGCATCAATGGGAACCGACGGAATTGATGGGAATTCTAATTTTGCAGGTGCGATAATAGAAAATATCAAAGTGGATCTAAGCATTATGAAAGAATTTTTAAAAAATAACGATTCAGCAAGATTTTTTCAAAAACAAAAAGCAAACATCAAAACAGATTTCACACACATGAATCTAATGGACATAGGCATAATTTTAAAATAAAATCATCAGCAATGACAATCGCATTTACAGCTGTTAGGAATGCATCTGTGAGCAATGCAATCTTTGCATCCTTTACTTCTACCGCTTTTTACTCGCAATCGTTCTTTATCCAATCAAATCAATCCTAGAATTGGAATTACTAACGTCGTTCATAATATTCTACTGAATGAGTGAATTGTTTGTTATGATCAACTTCAGACCAGAATTTCTCCTCATCGATTTCCTTTCCTTCTGAAATCCAAACATTTAGAATTTTTTGCATAAACATTTGAGTTGTATCATCAATTTGAGGCCTAATCCCAGTCTCTAATTCTACTCTATCACGTTCATCCTTGAATTTTGTAAGTAATTGTTTAAGGTTTTTTCCATTAATGTTGGAAGCTTTGTCTCTTTTTGCATTTTTTAAATCATTACGAAAATCAGATAAAAATCCCATGATCTAGATTAGAATGTTTTTTTAAAAACATTATGATTATTTTTATGAATTTTATTATTTTTATGATCATTATTATAATTATTTTCAAAATAAGATAAAAAAACAAACATTTGACAAGTAAGAGTACAGTGAATATGAAATATTAGAGCAACAAATAGGATGTATGCGAATATTAGAACAAGAATTATGCGTAGAAAGAAATTGTGGTTGCAGCGATCATAAAATAAAAAACATTAGAAGAGGCAACATGAGGGATTAATTGCTTGAAAAACAATTTAATCATAATTTACTGTACAACGGAATAGTTCATTTCTATATTGACAAAAAATTATATTCAAAAGAGAAAGCAAATTTTATCGCTCAGGCAATAGTAAAAAAAGAAGCACAGAAAAGAATTTGTAAGAATAAAACATGTAAGCATTTCACTCACAACCACATTAGAAATACTGAGACATGTCTAGTAGTAGATTGTAAATGTAATCAATTTACTAAATGAATCATCTACATATCAAAATTTTTATCATAATTAAATTACAGAATTTCGGATATGGGATTTAAGAATAAAACAGAAGGGAAAAAGGATGGAAGGAAGCAAAAAGGGCAAAAGGCTGCAGAGCAAAATCAACGAATTAAAAAATACAAAAAAGAACAACAAGTAAAGAAAAAGGGCAAAAAACCAACAAAATATTAGAATAAAACCAACTAGTTTGGAATAATGGTAGATAGAATTACAATAAAAATGACTATTAATTATAAAAATTACATAATAATTTTAAATAGTTGTATGTCTTAACTAATAATACAGTGTTAGTTACAAAATCTAACAAATAACCTGCGTAGCCCCGTAGAACGAAAAAGGCAACCAAGTGTTTAGACGCTTGACCACAAGAGGAAATCTCTTAATGTTCTGCAGTTTAGAGGGCTTCGCCATTTAATTTCTTCATCAGATAAGGTTCCAAAGTGACACATAGAAATCAGTAAGAATCTAAAGAATTTTTTATCAAAGGTTGAGCACTAATGCCCATTTTATTCAAATGTGTAGCAAATTCTTCAACAAAACCATGTATGGTGTAAACTTGTTCTGCACCAGATTGTACCACCATATCCACAAGTTCATTAAAATCACAATGATCACTCATAGTTACAGAATAATCAGCACGTCTTCCAAAAGAAAATTTCCTAGATTGTGCCCATCCGCTAAAACCAATAGTTACTGCACCGTATTTTGATTTCATTTCTTGAAGAAATTTATTTTTAGCAGACAGTACAGGGGTGACCATAACCCATGGTTTTTTATCCAATAATCCATTTTTTTGAGCTTCTGAATGACCAAGACAATTTTTTAAAGATACACCAAATTTTTGATGTAAAAGATTCATCTCTTTAATTGAATCATGAAGGTATAGAGGATCCCAATGACCAAACATTTGAGTTAAAGTTTGAGCCTTTCCAAGCTGATAACCCATTAAAATTACAGGAATTCCCTTGGAGTAAAGATCACCAATAAATTGATTCACTTGTTTTTGAATTACATCTATCTTGGGAAATGTAAATTCAGGTAAACCAAATGTGCATTCAGTGATTAGTGTTTTACATTTAGGAATTTTGGCAGATTTTAGAAATCCTCTATCACGAGTACAAATATCACCAGTATAGAAAATATCATCAAACAGCAAACCCTTAGAGCCTAAAACATGTCCACTATCAATTAAGGAAAAATCATCAAGTGATTCAACGTGATTCTCCATTGTAAATCCACGAAGATCAGATATCTCATTTGTTTCAATTGAAGATAGTATAGTACCACCGTTTTTGGAAGGTAAATGATCAGAATGAGCATGAGAAACAAAATTAATCCCCTCTAAATCAGTTTTTTTAGGATCCAAGTAAACAGATGTTTTATTCACCTTGCACAGGATTCCATTTTTGGTCATCCTGACTTTATTGTGCAATAAAATAAAAAAATAAGAGATTTGATATAAATTGCAGCTTTGATTTAGTATTGACTAGTTGCTAAATCTAGGAATTTTAATCTCAGGGCGTGGAAGTAATATGGAGTCCATTTTAAAATCAATAAAAACAAAAAAAATTCCAATTAATCCAGCCGTAGTAATTTCAAATAAAATAGACGCAAAAGGGTTAGCAATAGCAAAAAAAATGGGAGTAAATGTAGAAGTTATTGAAAGTAAAAATTTCAAAGGAACCAGATCTGAATTTGATGAAAAAATTATGGAAATACTTGTAAAATATGGAGTTACGCCAAGAAATGGGCTTGTATGTCTTGCAGGATTTATGAGAATAATTAGTCCAGAATTTGTAAAAAAATACAAAAATAAAATTATTAACATTCATCCAGCATTATTACCTGCATTTCCAGGATTAAATTCACAAAAGCAAGCATTAGATTATGGTGCAAAATATTCAGGATGTACAGTTCATTTTGTCGACGCAGGAATGGATACAGGTGCAATAATAATTCAATCAATTGTAGAAATTAAAAATAAAGATACAGAAAAATCACTATCTAAAAAAATTCTAAAAGAAGAACACAGAATTTATCCACAGGCAGTTAGTCTATTTGCAAGAAAAAAAATCAAAGTTTTAGGAAGAAAAACAATAATTAGTTAATCATCAGGTCCACCAAAAAAATACAACACCTTGAGTTCAGAGGTGTTACCATGAAAGTGGTGTTTGATATCTTTTGCAACAAAAAATAATTTATCTTTTGAAACAGGATAATCTTTATTTTTAATTTTTAAAAACCCATTACCTGAAATAACATAATACACCTCATCGGCTGCATGAGGGGTTTGAGTATCTTCTTCCCCAGGTTCTAAAACCAAAAGACCAACAGCAAGGCTATCTCGATTAATAAAAGTATGAAAAAAAGAAGTGCTATTTTTAATCTTCTCAAAATAAGAAGATAAATCAAAATCTAGTTTCAATTTTATTCAGCAGCTACTGTGTAGGTTTTTCTTTGAGGCGGTCCACTCATAAAAGCATGGCCAGCAGGATGGATTTTATCATGTTCAGGACTGTTGTGCATTTGAATGAAAGTTTCTTTACTTTCATGTTCTACAACAATTCTGTATGTTCCATCAGTAGATTTTAGAAACTTTCTAGATACAAATCCAGGAAAACTGGATAAGGCCTTATTTGATTCTGAAAACCAAGTTTTGAAACCATCTTCTGCTCCGTCTTTGAGTTGAACGTCTGCGATCATTACAAACATGTCAAAATTAACAAAATCACCATTTAATTTCTTTTCTAAGATTTTCACGGAACATTCCAAGAATTAAATATCAATAACTTGGAAAAAAGATCATGACTGGAATTAAAATTGATGGTAAAGCAATTGCTCAAACAGTCAAAGATAGGGTCAAAAAAGCAGTATCTGAGATTAAAACACAAGGGGTCAACCCGTGTTTAGCCACAGTTTTGATTGGAAATAATCCAGCTTCTGCAACATATGTTAAAAATAAACACAAAGCATGTGAAGAAGTAGGAATTATCACTAAAGACCATAAACTAGATGAAAGTGTCACTCAGCAGGAACTTAACAGTATCATTGATGAATTAAATGCTGATGTATCAGTAAATGGAATCCTAGTTCAATTACCATTACCAAAACATCTTAATGAATTTGCCACCACATCACGAATCTCACCAATTAAAGATGTAGATGGACTAACCCCACATAATGCAGGATTATTAGCAATGAAAAAAGCAGCTCTTGTAGCATGTACTCCATCAGGAGTTATGGAAATGTTTGATCATCACAATATTGATTTGGAAGGTAAAAACATCGTACTGATTAACAGAAGCAATCTTGTAGGAAAACCATTGTATCATTTATTGTTAGAGAAAAATGCAACCGTATTGACGTGTCATTCTAAAACAAAAGACATAACAAAATTTTGTCAATTAGCAGATATTGTAATAACTGCAGTTGGAGATAGAGAGAAATTTATTCTTACTCCAGAAATGATCAAAGAAGGAGCAATTGTAATTGATGTTGCGATATCAAGATTTGAAGGTAAATTGGTAGGGGATTGTGATTATGAAAAAATTATTGAAAAAGCATCATTTGCCACTCCAGTTCCAGGAGGAGTAGGTCCAATGACGGTAGCAATGTTATTAAAAAATACAATTACTGCAACATCACTAGGAATTCAAATTGGAAAATAATAGTAAAAAAAATGCATTAAGAGAACTTCTTCTAGAAAGGAGAGATAACACGTCTTTTGATTTATTAAAAATTGCAAGTAAAAAAATACAAAAAAGAATAAACAAAGTGTATGCATTCAAGGATGCAAAAAAAATAGGACTATACTATCCAATAGGAAGTGAAATTTTAACTCAGGACATAATTCAAGAATTAATCAGTAAAGGAAAAGAAGTATTTTTGCCTAAAGTTATGGGTGAAAATATGGAGTTTAGAAAAATTAAAGATTTTTCAAGCCTAGAAAGCGGCAATTTTGACATCATGGAGCCAAAAGAAGATTGCGAAGTAGACAATTATCTAGACATCATAGTTGTGCCAACAGTAGGAATATCACCTGCAGGAGTCAGACTAGGATATGGTCATGGATTTTATGATAAATTTTTAGAAAAAAAAGACGCAGTAACAATTTCGTTAACATTAGAAAAACAAATTATAAAAAATATTCCAAAATCAGAACAGGACATAAGCATAGACTGGATAATAACTGAAGATAGAATGTTTCAGTCTGAAAAATAAGATAAACCCTTTTTGCCAATATCGGTTCGGCAATATTTTTTAGACCAGATAATTTGTTCAGTTGCAGAATAAGCATTGCTTATTGCAGAATTCAAAGAATCACCCAACGAAGTAACTCCCAAAACACGCCCACCATTAGAAAAAATTCTTCCGTCAGATTTTTTGGTTCCAGCATGAAAAACATGAGTGGTGTTGGAAACAGAATCAAATCCAGTGATTTCGTCATTTGTAGGGTATGAATCAGGATATCCAGCAGATGCTAAAACAACACATACAGCAAACTGATCTTTCCAAGAAAGTAAAGGCATAGAAGACAATGTACCGTCAACACTTGCAACAAAGTAATCATACAAATCAAAATCCATTCTCATCGTAATTGGTTGACATTCAGGATCACCCATGCGAACGTTATATTCTAAAACATATGGCACACCATCTTTAAGCATGATTCCAGCATACAAAAATCCCTTAAACGGAATTCCTTCACTTTTCATGGCACGGATAGTTTTTTCAATTACTTCCTCTTGAATTTTTTTTGCCAATGTGTCAGTAATGATAGGAGTTGGAGAATACGCACCCATTCCACCAGTATTGGCACCTTTATCATCATCAAAAATTCTCTTGTGGTCCTGACTAGATGCCATCGGAATTGCCACATCGCCGTCAGATATTGCGATGTAAGAAGCCTCAATACCGTCAATTCTTTCTTCAACAATAATTTTATTCCCAGCGTTGCCAAATGTTTTTTTTACCAAAATTGTCTGTATAGCAGAAATGGCCTCGTCCTTATTGTTGCAAACAATTACTCCTTTTCCAGCAGCCAATCCGTCTGCTTTTACTACAACATCGTAGTCAATAGATTTTACATGGTCTTCTGCTTTTTGAGGATCATCAAATATTTCAAATCTGGCAGTAGGAATATCATTTCGCTTCATAAAATTTTTTGCCCAGATCTTGCTAGATTCAAGTTGTGCAGCTGCTTGTGAGGGTCCAAAGACTCTGAGATTTAATTCATTGAATTTATCAACAATTCCAGCAGCCAGTGGATCTTCAGGTCCAACTACAGTAAAGCAATTATTTTTTTGTGCAAATTCAGATAATTTGTCCAAATCATCAACATCAATAGGAACATTGTTTTCAGTGCCACCATTACCAGGTGCAGTGAAAACAGTTTCAACTTTACTGCTTTGAGATAGCTTCCATGACAATGCATGTTCTCGTCCACCAGAGCCAATTACAAGAATATTTACCAATAAAAAATATCAGTTACTCAATTATATATTCCAATTCTCAAATAATCTGTTTCTTTATAATGCCATACACACATCAAAATCCAGATGGAGTTAAATTCAAAATTTGATGCAAAAGCAATAGAATCAGAAACTAAAGAATATATCAAATCCATAGATATTGAAAAATTAATTTTTGCATCAGATAAACCTGAAAAAATCAGGTTCATCGAAGGACCTCCAACAATGAATGGAATTCCACACGCAGGTCATCTCAGAGGTAGGGTAATGAAGGATTTATGGTATAGATTTAACACATTACAAGGTAAAAAAATTGAATTTAATGGCGGATGGGACACACAAGGGCTACCAGTAGAATTACAAGTTGAAAAAGAATTAGGAGTTTCAGGTGGAAAAACAGAAGCCATCAAAGAATTTGGAGTAGAAAGAATTGTTTCAGAATGTAAAAAAGTTGTAGAAAAATTCAACAAAACTTGGGTCGAAGTAGACGATTTACTTGGAATGTCATTTAATCATAAAAAAGCATACTGGACATTCAAAGATGAATTTATAGAAAGAGAATGGCAGGTACTCAAAAAAGCATATGAAAATAAAATTTTAGAAGAAGACTTTACAGTTATTGCATATTGTCCAAGCTGTCAAACATCATTAAGTCATGCAGAAGTTAATCAAGGATATGAAGAAGTCAAGGATCCATCATTATACTACAAAGTAAAGTTAGTGAACGAAGATGCATTTTTGGTTGTATGGACTACAATGCCATTTACACTCGTTACAGATGCAATGGTCGGGTTAAATCCAAAAGAAGATTACGCATATGTCAAAGTCGAAAATGAAACATGGGTGATAGGAAAAACAAGATTAGAGGAGTTAATGTTAGAACTAAAAATTGAAAAATATGAAATTAAAAAAACAGCAAAAGGTTCTGAATTTGAAGGAAAAAAATACATTCACCCGCTGTTAGATTTAATTCCGGAGTTAAAGGAATACTCAAAATTAGACAATTATCATGTTGCAGTGTCAGAGTCATTTGTAGACGCAAGTACAGGTAGTGGATTAGTGCACTTGTCACCAGCAAACGGAGAAGAAGACATCAAAATTGCAAGTAAAAGAAAAGTAAAAATTTTTAGTCCGATAAATGATGAAGTGAAATTCACCAGTCAGGCAGGAAAATACGAGGGTATGTTTGTCAGGGATGCAGATAGAACAATCGTCGAGGATCTAAAAGAATGCAAAGCATTAGTCAAAATTGGAAAAATAAAACACAAGTATCCACTTTGCTGGAGATCACATCACCCAATCGTATGGCTGGCAAGAAGAGGTTGGTTTTACAAATTAGATAGACTAGGGAATAAAGCAATAGAGGCCGCAGAAAGCGTAGAATACTTTTTTGAACAACCAAAAAATAGATTTTTGGGAATCATTAAAGAAAGACACCCATGGTGCATTTCACGAGAAAGAATTTGGGGCTGTCCATTACCTGTATGGAATTGTGAGGATTGTGGCGAAAAAAATTGGTTTTTTACAAGAAAAGAGATTGTGGATTCTGCAGATAAATTACCAGATGGACCAGACTTTGAATTACATAGGCCATGGATTGACAACATAACAATAAAATGTAAAAAATGCAGCAGCGTTAAAACAAAAAGAGAAGAATATGTTTTAGACACATGGCACAATAGTGGTGCGGCACCATATGCATCATTAACAAATGAAGAATATGAAAAAGAAATTCCAGCACCATTTTTTACTGAAGGTATTGATCAAACAAGAGGTTGGGCATATACACTACTAATTGAAAATATAATTCTAAACAACAGTGCAAATCCGCCATACAAGTCATTTTTGTTTCAAGGACACGTACTTGATGAAAAAGGAGGAAAAATGAGTAAAAGTAAAGGCAATGTTTTGGAGGGTGTAGAACTACTAAAAAAATATCCAGCGGATTTAATACGATTCTATTTCATGTGGAAAGCCAGTCCAATTGAGCCACTTAGCTTCAGTACAGAGGAGTTAATGTCAAGACCGTATCAAGTGATCAACACATTATTCAATCTACATCTGTACTTTAAACAAAATAGTCAATACGACAATTTTGATAAAACAAACACAATAGAATGGGCTAAAAATAACAATTCCTTAACATCGCCAGATATTTGGCTACTATCAAAACTTCAGAAATTAATTCAAAAAATGACAGAGAAAAATGAGACGTGTAAATTTCACGAAGGGGCCAAAGCAATAGATGATTTTATAATTAATAATCTCAGTCAGATATACATTCCAATAACCAGAGGAGAATTATGGGATGAGTCTGAAGAGAAGAAAAATAGGCGTCTTGCAATTTACGCAGTCTTGAGTGAAGTGCTCAAAACACTAGACATACTAATTCATCCATTTTGTCCATTTACAAGTGAGAACCTATACCAAACAGTGTTTGAAGGAAAACAAAGTATTCTACTAGACAAATGGCCTCAATACCAAGAATCACTGGTAGATGAAGAGATCGAGGAATCTTTTGACATCATGAAGGATGTTGTGTCAATTTCATCAGCAGCAAGAATGAAAGGAAAATTAAAAAGGCGATGGCCATTAAATGAAGCACAAATTTGTGTAAAGAAAAACCAAAAAGCAAAACTGGAATCATTATCAGATTTACTGAAATCACAACTTAATGTTGAGAAATTCAACATCATTGAAACAGAAGAAGACAGCGGTTTAGAGCAATTACTAGAATTAAAAAAATTAGGATTACCAGTAAAAGTAACTTTAGAATTAGAAAGAAAGAAGATAGGTCCAAAAGCAAAACAACACATGGGGAAACTAGTCAGTACATTTTTAGAAACAAACCCTGATGAGATTATTCCAATATTGGAAAAAGATGGAAAATATGATTTTAATATTGATGACCAAAAAATATCATTAGATAAAGAAGATTTCATAGTGGATTTTGATGCAGGTGATAATTTTGCAGTGGCAAAAAGAGACGACTTCACAGTATTCATTTCCACATTAAGAAATAAAGAGATGATGGCAAAAGGATTGGTAAAAGATATTGCAAGAAGATTACAAACTTTGAGAAAAGAAAGAGGATACAACCCAACAGATGTTTTAGAAGTGGCATCAATTTTAGAATTAGATAATGAATCATTAGAGATGATTAAAGGTAGAGACGAAGAATTAGCATTTCTAGTAAGAGTGAAAAAAGTGAATTTTGAAAAATCATGTAAAGAATACAAAGAAGACGATATCGATGGTCAAAAAATCAAAATATCAGTAGAATGAAATCTAATAGGATATTTGACTTGCACAGATAAGTCAGGACCTCATTATTTTCTGTTCATTGAACTCAACAAGAGGATCGACAGATTAAGAGTAATTTGATGAGAATGCCCAACATCAGAACATATGAAAGTCAACTAATTCAGGTATTTTTCAAATTCTGCTTTTGAAATAATCTCATGTTCTAATTCTTCTATCTCATGGAAACATTTCTTACAGGAATAAGTGACAAATTGGTTCTGATTAACAGTGCAAAGTGCAAAAACAGATTGAGATGATTCTATCCTTATCCCAGAAACATCAATATGGTCACACATTTTGATTTTCATAAATCTTAACTATTGAAATTGAATTTAAACTCTGTTCTAAGAATAATTTGTCAAAATTTTGTTTCAAAAATATTTTACGAGTGCTAAAAAATTACGAATAAGTAAAACGATTTTGGCATAAAGTGGGTTTATAGATTCAAAAATAATAGAGTAAACGAAATGGTAGATCTGAAACAAATAGAGAAACAGATTGACGACATCTATGAGAAACTATTTGAAAACGAGCATATCCTCCATGAGAAATTAGAGGAATTGATTAACGACAAGGGATGGGACGATCCCAAACTAAGAAAAGAAATTGAATCCCTAGACGATACTTGGGTTGAACTTCAACACAATATCTTTGCATTAGAGGATAAGAAAGAAGGTAAACCTCACGATCCTGAATGCATGTGCGGATTCAACGATGATAAAAATAACAACTAATTTCTAAATCTAGAACGAATAGTAATCTTCAGTTACATTAGATGTTACTTTACATTCTATTTTTTCTCTTGAATTAGATTCTGGTAAATCCATGATTAAGCAAAATATCTTTCGTTCAAATTCAGATACCCACAAGTTCTTCATTAATCAATAATGTTTTTCTTTCATTTAGGTTCTGTGTTAATTTTTCTTTAAATTTATTTAAAAAACCATCAAAAAAACATAAACAATCTTTCAATAACTTACCAAAATTAACAAAATTCAATGCAATATTTTTATTAGAAACATTGACTACACAAAGAAATGTCTGATTCAAACCCAAACGTTGTTGGAATTAACGTTTTAAAACAAAACGGCCTAGATGTGGACGAATTAGTAAAGGAATTAATCAAAAATGCTGCAGTTGAATTTACAGCATACTACTACTTTACTAATCTCAGAGCACATTGTACAGGTATGGAAGGAGAAGGACTCAAGGGCATCATTGAAGATGCAAGATTAGAAGATCTTAGTCACTTTGAGTCATGTCTTGAAAGAATTTACCAATTAGGAGGAATTCTTCCAAATGACGCAACTGAATTTATTAAAATTTCAGGTTGTGAATTCTTACAACTTCCAGCAAACCCAACAGATCATAAAGCAATTCTAGAAAAATGCCTAAAAGCAGAACAAGGTGCAATTGTCAATTGGAACAAAATTTGTCAAATGACATTTGGAAAAGATCCAGTCACATATGACATTGCAAAAGATATTCTTGCCGAAGAGATCGAACATGAGTCTTGGTTCCTAGAGCTAATCTACGGAAGGCCATCAGGACACATGCGAAGAAAATACGCAGGAGAAAGACCACATACAGGCAAGCATTCTAGAGCACTAGATATGGCATAAGTGCCAAATCATTTTCTTTATTTTAATTAAAAAATAAGTAATTTTATGGATGACAAGGTGTGAAGAAGATTTGTTTTATTATGGTTAAATAGAAAATTACGTAGTCAAAGTATGGTAAAACAGATTAGTCTAGATGCCTGGCAAATTCAACAATTAACAGATCTGTTAAAAAAAGGATCGGACATAGTTGCCAAAACAAACAGGCCAATTATTTTGTACAGACAAACTCTAGACGAGGAAGATGAATCCTATGAAGAAATTGTCTGCAGCCTTACCAAAGGATACGTAATTGAACAAATGGTCACATCTGGAGGAATATTAGTTCCAAGTTTTCATCAACAATTTGTTTTTAGAATTGAGGAATATCCGCAAGAGTTATTGAGAAAAAGTAAAGATCGGTTTTTAGAAATGGTTGATTTTCTTCAAGAACAATTGAAATAGCCTCATAGTTAATAAAGACCGTAAAATTCCCTTCACTTGCATGCAACTATTAGAATTTCAAGCAAAAGAGATTTTTCGAGAATATGGAATCAGTCTACTCGACAGCATAGCCTCAACAAATATCGAGGAAGGAAGAAAACATGCAAAACAACTAGGATACCCATTTGTAATTAAAATTCAAGTCCCTGTAGGTGGCAGAGGTAAAGCAGGCGGTATTCAAAAATGTCAAAATGATGACGAATTTGATATTAAATATCCACAGGTAATGGATTTAGAAATTAAGGGTGAAAAAGCAAGAGCAATTTTACTAGAAAAAATGGCAGATATTAAAAAAGAATTATACTTATCCATATTTCTAAATCGTTCAAAAAGATGCTATACAATTATTGCATCAGCAGAAGGCGGAGTTGAAATTGAATCAGTTAAAACTCAAATTATCAAAGAAATAGGATTAGGAGATGTATCTGATGAAGTTGCAAAAGAAGTTGCAAAAGAGATGGGATTAGAAGGAATCACCGCAGAAGGAGTTGTGGATACACTAAAAAAATTATCAAAATTAACAATTGAAAAGGAAGCTGAGTTAGTGGAAATTAACCCACTTGCGATTATGCAAGATGATACAGTAATGGCATTAGATGGTAAATTTGTAACAGACGATAATGCAAATTTCAGACATGATGAATTACAAAAGTATCAAGAAAAAACAGAGATAGAAGAGCAAGCTGAAAAAAGTGGATTTTCATTAGTGGAATTAGATGGAGACATAGCAGTTGTAGGCAATGGTGCAGGCCTTGTAATGTCAACACTAGATATGCTATCAGATAACGGTGGAAAACCAGCATGTTTTCTAGATGTTGGAGGTGGTGCTACTACAGAATCAGTTTATGAGGCATTGACTTTGATAAGTAAATTAGATAGAGTGAAAGGAATACTGGTAAACTTGTACGGAGGAATTGTTAAGACCACAGTTGTGGCAGAAGCATTTCTCAAAGCATATGAAAATAATCTAATTGACATACCAGTATTTTCAAGACTGAAAGGTACAGAATCAGAAAAAGCAAAAGAAATGCTTGAAGGTTCTAGAACCAACATGTTTGATTCAATTGAAGAAGCAATTAACGGTGCAGTAATGGGGACAAAAAAATGACAGATATTTTTGGATTACTAAAAGGAAAACCAGAAGACTCAGATTACGAGAAGAAAGGAGTCATCGTTCAAGGAATTACAGGTTCATACGGTTCAGTTCATGCAAAACAAATGATAGCCTATGGAACTAATGTGGTTGCAGGAGTAACTCCAGGTAAGGGAGGTCAGAAATTTGAAGGAACAGTTCCAATATACAATTCTATGCAAGAGGCAATAGATGCAACAAATGCCAAAATTTCAATTCTTTTTGTTCCAGCAAAATTTTTCCTAGGAGCAGCAAAAGATGCACTAAATGCAGGAATCAAATTACTAGTTGCAATTCCAGAACATGTGCCAATTAGAGACACAATGGAAGCATTGGATTTAGCAAAACAAAAAGGTGCAGTGATCATCGGACCAAACACACCAGGAATAATGATTCCAGAATTAATTAAAATTGGAATTATGCCACCAATGCCTTTCAAAGCAGGCAAAATTGCAGTATTATCAAAAAGTGGAACATTGCTTTATGAGATCTCAGATGCACTAACTAATGCAGGATTTGGACAATCAATAACAATTGGAATTGGAGGAGATCCAGTAAACGGTACCAGATTAATTGATGCGTTTGAAATGGTGAAAGATATTTCAGATTTAGAAGGATTGGTGATTGTAGGAGAAATAGGAGGAGATTCTGAAGAAATGTTAGCCCAAAAAATTATCGATCTAGGATTTAACAAGCCAACTGTTGCATACATTGCAGGAAGAGCAGCACCAAAAGAAAAGCGAATGGGACATGCAGGTGCAATTGTAATGGGAACTTATGGATCTGCAGAATCAAAAGTATCAATGTTTAACAAAGCAAACATTCCAGTAGCAAAAAGACCAGCTGAAGTTCCAGTGTTGTTAGCAGGAAAAATGGAAAAATAGATTAGAATAAAAGGAAGAGATTGAGGATAAAATTAAATGCCTATTACAGACCCTGAAAAAAAACGTATTGCACAACAAGCACGTTTAGTTATGAAAATATGCTTCAAATGCGGCGGTAGAAACGATATTGGCGCAACAAGATGCAGAAAATGCAGAAATCCATATTTGAGATTAAAGAACAGAAATCTCGGTGTAAAGAAGTAGAATTAAAGTAGCATTAAACTTTCACGATATTCTCTAATTGCAATTTTTAAATTTGATTCATGTTCAAGAATGAAGGATTTTGCAGAACTAGGATCATCTATTTCTTCAAGAGACAATTGTAAATCATCAGGCAGTACTTCATTAATTTGAAACAAAATTCGTCCTGCAGCAACATATTGGCCAAGATTATTAGCAGAGTCAAATGCCAAATTCATTCTATCAATTATAGTGTCAAATTCTTTCAGAGACATGAAATATCTTTTAAAAATTCATAGAAAAAGGTTAGGTAATTAGAAAATATTAAAAAACTAAAGATAGAAAACAGGTATTTTCATAAATTAATTGGACTGGTCGTCTAGTTTGGTTTGGATGACGCACTCACACTGCGTAAGGAAGAAATTCCCGCAAAGGTCGTGGGTTCAAATCCCATCCGGTCCATTATCTTAATTTAAAATTTACAAATTGGAATATTTTAAAAAAAATGCAAAATAACTATATGAACCAATAAAATAATTATAAAAATGTCATCGTATAACCATATTCCAATTAATTTTCAACAGGCAAAATTAATTGAAAAAGACAATGCACATTATTATGAAACTCCCAGTGGAGAAATTTTTCCATCAATTACAACAATATTACAAAAAACAATGTCAATTGAAAAAAAAGAAAGTTTACAAAATTGGAAAGACAAAGAAGTGGCAGCAGAGTACATTACTAGTGAGGCAGCAACTATAGGCACAGAAACTCACAAATTAATTGAAAATTACATTAATGACGTAAGACAAACAGATGAAGTAAGATTACTAACAGTAGCGCATTTTAACAATCTGATTCCATTTTTACAAAAAATTGATGATGTACACGGAACAGAATTAAGACTGTACAGCAATACGATGAAACTTGCTGGAACTTCAGACTGCATAGCAAAATATGATGGGGAATTATCAATTATAGATTATAAAACAAAACGAAGTAATCAAAAAGAAGAGTGGATGACAGATCATTTTATTCAAGGTACAGCATATGCAGAAATGTTCAAAGAATTAACAGGTATTGAAGTTAAACAAATAGTAATCCTAGTTAGTAGTGAAAAAAATTCAAGAATGGAATTTGTAAAAAATACTAAAGATTACAAAGACTTGCTAACTCAACGTCTAAATCAATATTATGATATTTTGGAATGAATCTAAGGAACTCGTAGAAGTTGGTAATAAATTATTTAAGTGACTTCAAATCAACATAATTTGAAATGAATTCAAAGATGAATCTCCTCATAGTCGGATCAATAATTGCAGTGTTTGCAATAATGATAGTTCCAAATGACGCAATTGCAGAAATAGATCAAAACAATATCAATGTAAGACAAATTAATGATAAAATGAGTTTAGAAATAACTACAGTTACTATGACAGTGCCTGAAAATAACAAACTGCCATGGGGTAAAGTGTGGGGTTCATCTTCAGAAGTAGTTGAAAGATATCCCGTAATAATTCAATTTTACAAAGAAAATGAAGCAGTTCACGTAGCACAGGTAGATACCAAAGGTGACGGATCATACGAGTATAAATTCAGAGCCAGAACAGTAGACCACAACACAGGAGAATCAAAAGATATCTTTTATGGAGACTATACTGTAAAAATATTCAAAGTGATTCCAAATACAAACCCAACAGTATAAAATTAGATCAAATCCAGGGGTCATCAGTAATTCCATATAAAAATACAGAACACTGAAGAAATTTTAAAACATATGCACAGAATTCATATAACGAGTAATAATCAGTACATCTAGAAAATGACTAAAAATCTTTGGCATGACATTGAAACAGGGGACGAAGTACCAGAAAAAATCAACGTAATAGTAGAGATACCAAAAGGATCAATGAACAAATACGAATACGATAAAAAACATAACATAATAAAATTAGATAGAGTGTTATTTTCACCATTTCACTATCCAGGAGATTATGGACTCATCCCGCAAACATTGTCGGAAGACGGGGATCCATTGGATGCACTAGTACTGGTTACAAATCCAACATATCCAGGTATTTTGATAGAATCAAGACCAATAGGGCTATTACAGATGATGGATGACGGAGAAGCAGATGATAAAATTATCTGTGTTTCAACAAATGATCCAAGATATGACTGTAAAGCGGATATTGCAGATGTAGAAGATCATTATCGTTCAGAGATTGCACATTTTTTCCAAGTATACAAAGACTTGGAAGGGAAAAAAGTAGAAATTCTAGGATGGAAATCAGCAAAAGATGCCAAAACGGTAATTATTGAATCGATTAAAAGATACAATGATGATTTAAAAAAAGATTAGAAAAATGCACAAAGAGTGTAATCACTTTCTACAAAAAAAAGAAGACGTTTCTCCAAATACAAAACAATGTGAAGAATGTGAAAAACAGCACATGCCTACAGTTGCTATTCGAATGTGTTTGACATGCGGGCACGTGGGTTGTTGTGATTCATCAATAGGAAAACATGCCACAAAGCATTTTGAGGAGACAGGTCATGCAGTAATGAAATCAATTCCAGAAGACATTTGGAAATGGTGTTACATTCATGAAGAATATTATTCATTTTAGTTAGAAAAATTGAAATTATTACAAGATTAACTATGAAAACTTTTATGCTAATTTTGTATACTGTTTTAGATGATTGTTCATAATAAAATGCACAAAGGAATACGATTCTAATGTCAAAAGCATACGTCATGATGAATTGCAAGCTAGGTGAAGAAGAATCCGTCATTCAATCATTAAAAAAAATAGTCGGGATAAAAGAGGCTCACGGAACACTTGGATTATACGACATCATAGCACAAATTGAGTGTACTACAGATGAAAAGATTCAAGAAATTGTTACACAGCAAATTCGAAAAATATCAAAAATTCAAACCAGCATGACATTAACAAGTTCAGAGTCAGGAGAACTATTCCAAATATCAGAAAAATTAGTAGGGGCAATGCTAGGCAAAAATAGTAGCAAAGCATATGTTGTATTTCATTGTGAAAAGGGTCAAGAATATCCCACCTTAAAGAATCTCTGCAAAATACCAGAAGTAAAGGAGGCAGATGTGGTTTTCGGATATTATGATGTAATTTGCAGAATGGAGTCATCCAGTGAAGAGGTTTTACAAGATGTGATAACCAGGGCAATCAGAGGCATACCAAATCTCAAAACCAGCATGACATTGAACATAATCAAAGAACAAGAAACACAAGATAACTGAAAAAAATAGAATTAAAAAATTAGGAGGTATTCATTTTTTAATAGTTAAAAAATATTAAAAATAATGTCAGAGTACGAATTAGGTAAATGGGATTTATCAGAATTAGCAAAAAATCCAAAGAGTCCCTCATTCAAAAAGCAGATTAAAGATTTAGAAAATCAAGCAATGAAATTTGAAAAAATTAAATCCAATCTAAACTCAAAAATGACTTCCAAGCAATTTAAAATAATACTACAACAAGTGGAAGAGATTTCACATAAGATGAGTAAGATAGGAGGATACGCATCACTTGCATATTCATCAGACACACAATCAGATGAAGCAACTTCATTAATGACTCAAATGTCAAAACTAGGTTCAGAAATTTCAAATAAAATTTTATTCTTTGATCTATGGTGGAAAACAAAAGTAGATGACAAAAATGCCAAAAGACTGATGGAGAACACAGGAGAGTTAAAAGAATATCTAGCATACAAAAGATTATTTGCAAAATATGCACTAAGTGAATCAGAAGAAAAAATCATAAACACACTAGACGTTACAGGAATTTCAGCACTGGTAAAATTGTATGACAAAATAACCAACGTCTACGAATACAAAATGAAAATTGGCAATAGAACAAAAACAATGACAAGGGAAGAATTAACAAATTACGTCAGAAGTACAAACCCAAAGATCAGAGAAACAGCTTACAAAACAATTCTAAGCAAATATGAAGAAAACAAAGGAGTTATTGGTGAAATTTATCAAAATATCGTTCTTAATTGGAAAGATGAAGGAATAGAGCTTAGAGGGTACAAAAGTCCGATATCAATGAGGAACATCGCCAATGACATAGATGATAAAACTATTGAATCACTTCTCTCAATTTGTAGAAAGAACTCAACTGTATTTCAAAAATTCTTTCTTCAAAAAGCAAAAATGCTAGGCATGAAAAAGTTGCAAAGATATGACTTGTATGCACCAGCAGCAGCAAAAATTAAAGAAAAAAATTATTCGTACGAGCAATCTGTAAGATTAGTATTTGAGTCACTTGGAAAGTTTAGTAGCACTTTAGAGGAATACGCTAGAAAAGTATTCAATGAGAATCATATTGATTCATCAGTCAGACCAGGAAAAAGAGACGGGGCATTTTGTAGCACGCTTACTCCAAAAATCACACCATATGTTTTGGTTAACTTTACAGGTAAATCTAGAGATGTTTTCACCTTAGCTCATGAACTAGGCCATGCAGTGCATAGTCAGGCAGCACAAAATAGATCAATTCTTGTTCAAGATGCACCATTACCATTAGCTGAAACAGCATCAACATTTTCAGAATTACTACTTTACGATAACTTGGCAGATAAGATATCAGATAATCAAAAGAAGATCATGCTATCTGAAAAAATCGATGACCTTTATGCAACGATACTCAGGCAATCATATTTTACAATTTTTGAAGTTGACGCACATGAACAAATTGGTAAAGGAACCACAATAGATGAGATTTCAAAAACATACTTGCAAAACCTGAAGGAGCAATTTGGCAACTCCGTAAATCTTTCAGAAGATTTTGCAATCGAATGGAGCTGCATTCCACATTTTTACCATACACCGTTTTATTGCTATGCATATTCATTTGGAAATCTATTAGCATTGTCACTATTCCAAAGATACAAAAAAGAAGGAAATGGTTTTGTGAAATCATACATGGACATTCTAGCAGCTGGCGGTTCAAAAAAACCGGAAAAACTACTATTAGAACATGGATTTGATATCAAATCACCTAAATTTTGGCAAGAAGGTTTTGATTATGTTAATCAGCAAGTCAAAGTGTTATCATCATTAAACTAGATGCGGATTAGAAATTATAGAAAACTGTATTTAAAATTAATTTAATTATCGTCACTATTTTTCGGCGGGATAAAAGCATCGATGATTTTTGCAGTATCTAAAGCAAGGGTGTCTTTAATTTTTTTTAATGAGTCATCAGGATTGTCAGATTGTGAAAGTAAATGATTAAGTTGATCAAGAATTGCATACTGAACTCTCAATGTCAATAATTCAGAGATATTTTTTTCACTTGTAAAATCAACTTCAGTCATATTTACTGCCTGATTTGCCATTTGGAAAGTAAAAGAAGAGGAGTATCCACCTCGCGTAAAAGCAACATCACGAAGAACTAATTTTTTAACTTCATCAGGATTACCCATCCCAGTTCGAGCAACCATATCATTTAGTTGATCCAAAATAGCATATTGAACTCTAGATTGTAACAATTCAGGAATAGTTTTTGCATTTTCTATTTCAGTAATGCTCACTTTTTCATTACCGATTGTGATAAATTTGTTCATGATTGTAATTAAAATTATTTTGTCTATAAAGGATTGCGAGAAATTTGTTTTATTTGATTTTAGAATAATGGGGCTGGCAGTCCAACGCATGGACTGCCAGCTTGTTCCCCGAACGGTTTGAATTCGATGTCATTTGTGTATCAAAAATAATATGATTTAAACCTTTAAGTTATTTTAAGTCCAATTTTTTGGGTTTGATTTTTCTTATCGTGCCCAATAAAATCCCAATTGTAATTCCCAATTGATAAAGAAAATAAAGTAGAACTTCAAAAGTGCTAGGAGTAAGATCAGTGAATCTACTCAAAGCTGTAAAAAGTAGCAATAAAGCACTAAAAAAGAAAATAAATCCTTTTACAATTCCATGTAAATTTGTAAATTTCAAAACAACGAAAGTCATAACCATAATGGAAATAGCTAATACGGTCAAAAAACCAGTATTCATTCCAAAAATTAAAAACACGGAAGAAACTACATCTCCACTACTAGCCACAGATAAATTAGTTAAATCAATTTTTGTAGGGGATTGAAAACGAGGAACACTAAGAATTGTATTTATCAAAAATAGAACAAATAAAGTAACAGATACAGTTTTGACATGGTTTTGTAAGCGAGGAAATCTCTGAAGAATCGCCCTACCGAGAATTATTCCCTGAGATAATCCAATTCCAAAGATAATTAAAATTACAATTAATTGAATTAAAGGATCGTTAAAACTTTCAACTAATACAGAAAATAATGCCATCTATTTAGAAATTAGCACATATCAAGATATGAGTTTATAGACAACAAGTAGTCACAGAAATTTATTAAAAA